>JAEEGL015636140.1_pt1 | contig 40145 bp, 32 predicted proteins | sample 9134231 | NCBI WGS metagenome assembly JAEEGL01 (sample SAMN16246548, study PRJNA631951) | gut metagenome | biome: gut microbiome; feature: rumen; material: fiber-attached | host: Bos | place: Iran: Karaj | collected 2018-10
CGGTGAGAGTTTTCTTGTTGAGCTAGCAGGACTCGAACCTACACAGGCAGAACCAAAATCTGTAGTGCTACCATTACACCATAGCTCATCCTTTATCATCAATTCGGCGGCAAAAATACATTTTTTTTCAACATACGGCATTATAAATAAAAAAAATTTTTCAAGTGCTATGATATTAAAAAAAGTGTATTTTTGCACGCTTTTTTGAAGCACGGCCCCTTAGCTCAACTGAATAGAGCATTTGACTACGGATCAAAAGGTTGCAGGTTTGAATCCTGCAGGGGTCACAAAATAAAACGCTCAATTTTGCAAGTTGAGCGTTTTTTAGTTTAAATTCAAATATGAAAAGAATCATTCTTACTTTTTGGATTACGGTCCTTTTTGGATTCCTTTTTGCTCAAAACGAGCAAATTCATTACGATGTTCATCCGAAATTCCCGCATCATGCCACTGCGGAAGAAAAAATGATGATACCGTATCTGTCGCAACAGGCACATCTGCGCGAAGCTGTTTATCCTTCCGCTCCGGTTTCCGCAATAGCAGAGTACCAGCCAATGGGCGGCGTGATGATAGCCTACCCGCTTGGTATTCCTGTCGAGCTGGTGCGTGAATTGTCGCAAATCACTCAGGTGAAAGTGCTTGTGGACACCCCTTCCGACAGTATGCAGGCCAGTGATTACTTCAACAATAATCAAGTAAATATGGCCAATGTGCAATTTTGGCTTATCCAGCACGACTCCTACTGGACCCGCGACTACGGTCCCTGGTTCGTCATTGACGGCCAAGACTCCATAAGGGTGATTGACTTCGTCTATAACCGCCCGCAACGTCCGAACGATGACGCGGCTTTGGAATCTGTGGTTGATTTTATGGGCGTTAGCCGTTACGAGATGCCTTTGGTGCATACGGGCGGTAACTATATGGTTGACGGCTATGGCACAGCGGCCTCCACCATGTTAGTGTTGCAGGAAAATCCTGCCGAAACGGAGTCTTCCATCTTGTCCATGACTCAAAACTATCTCGGCATCGACAACTACATGATTCTTCCTGATCCTCTTGGTGAATACATCGCACATATTGACTGCTGGGGCAAATTCCTCGATGTCGATAAGGTTCTGATTGGCCAGGTACCGACCAACGACCCGCGCTACAGCAACTATGAGGACGTGGCGCAAACTTTCGCAAACGCCGTGACCCCGTGGGGAAACCACTACCAGGTTTACCGCGTTTATGCCAACCCGAACGCCAATAATGCCACCCCTTACACCAATTCCTTGATTTTTAACGACCACGTTTTTGTGCCCGTGACAGGCAACCCTCACGACAACGAGGCCATTGCCGTTTATCAGCAGGCGATGCCCGGCTATACTATCGTGCCCATTATGCAGAGCGAGTACACGCCTTGGCTGAGCACCGATGCGTTGCACTGCCGCACCCACGAATTGGCTGATCCCGGGATGCTTTACCTGAAACACTACCCGCTATTAGGTGAGGTTTCCCTTGGCGACCCGCTCAACATTTCCGTCACAGTCAAGGCCTTGAGCGGCGCGGATTTAGTAACCGACTCCCTGTTGGTCTTTTTCCGTATCAATCATGGAGAATGGTGGAATTCCACGTTACAAAACGTCGCCAACGATGAATATACGTTCTCTTTTACATCTGTAAATTACGCTTACCAACCGGGTGATACGGTGGAATACTATCTGTACGCAAAAGACGAGTCGGGAAGGGTTGAGAAGTATCCTTATATCGGAGCTGCGGATCCGTTTATGTTTCATTTCGGTGGGGTCGGCATTGAAGACATGAAACCGTTGCAGGTGCGCGTATGGCCCAATCCGGCTGATGATTTTGTGACTGTGACCTCAGACCAAATCCAACGTGTGGAAATATATAATATGATGGGACAACTTGTGTTCGAACAATTCTGCAATGATTCTCACGTCACTATTTCCACCTCCGGCATGGCTCCCGGCACCTACGCCGTGAAAGTGACGACAACCAGCGGAACTGTCACCAAACGAGTAATTGTCAGATAATCGCTGATTATTATTGAATATTACAAAAGGGAATGTCAATTCGATTGATGTTCCCTTTTTTTCTATTGCCTGTCCCTTGGCCCTATTCCCTAAAAAATTGTATTTTTGCCCCCTAAAATTTTAAGAATGAAAAAGATACTTTTGTTATGGCTGTGTGTGGCGCTAACAGTCGGTCTGTCGGCGCAGGACACGACCAAAACCTACTGGAAAAACGGCAAACTGATGTCCATCGGGGTGCAGAAAAAGGGCGTTGAAGAGGGGCATTGGATCTATTACCACAACAACGGTTCGAAATGGACGGAAGGAGATTATCGTGGCGGCATCAAGATTGGCGTATGGAGAGTGTGGTACGATGACGGCAAACTCGGTCAGGAATACCATGCTGACAACGGTCCGTTCAAAAGCTGGTTTCAGTCGGGTAAGGTAGAGTCGGAAGGGCAGTTCAAGGACAGCCAACGGGACGGTCAATGGACTTTTTATCATCCTAACGGTCAGTTATACAAACAAGTAACATATATCGGAGACAGCGTTCATGGTCATGTGATAGAATATTTCGACAACGGTGAGAAATATTTCGAGGGCACTTACGACATGGGGTTGCTGGAAGGTGACGCCTGCTGGTGGAACCGTGGTGGCAAAAAAGACATGGAGGGCAAGCTGGTTCACGGATTGCAGCAAGGGTTATGGAAATTCTACGATAACGAAGGCCGCCTCGGCAGCGAAGGCAATTTTGAGAACGGTCTGCAACATGGCACATGGACTTACTACTACGAGAACGGAAAAGTTTGGCGCAAAGGAAATTACGTTAATGGGAAACGCGATGGATTGTGGAAAGCATGGTATGAGGACGGCAAACTGCAGCGTGAAGGTGCGTTTAAAGACGACAAGGAAAACGGCAAATGGATTGCCTATTTCCATAATGGGAAAATCAAAGATCAGGGTACTTTTAAAGATGCCGTGATGGACGGTTTCTGGGAAGGATGGTTCGAAAACGGCTTCAAAAAGTACGAAAACAACTATAAAGCAGGAAAGCTGAACGGACTTTGCATCATGTTTTGGGAGGAAACCGGCAAGATGCACCGTCAGGGAAAATACACCGACGACTTGAAGAACGGCGTATGGAACGAGTACGCACAGAACGGCCATATTCTCTCCAAGGGCAAATATTCCAAGGATTTGAAAGAGGGAAAATGGGTGTTTTACAATATGCACGAGAAAAAAATCCGAGAACAGAATTTTGTGAATGATGTGCCTGAAGGTGTGTTCACCGAATATTACGACAACGGAGTGAAGCATACGCAGGGCGCTTATAAAAACCGGCTGCGCCACGGTAAATGGTCAAGCTGGAACCCGCAAGGAAAGTTGACTTACAGCGCCATCTTCGATAATGGTCATAAAGTGAAAGAAATCTATGTCACCGACCCCAAAAAAACACCCTTTTAATCGGTTAAAAAAACATAAATCCCTGCGTGAATTAGTCGGGGAATCCAAGTTAAAATTTATGAATATGGAAATCAAGACGTTTCATTTCAATCCGATTATGGTGAACACCTACATCTTGTCGGATGAGACTGACGAGTCGATAATCGTGGATCCGGGCAACTGTCAACGGTATGAAGACGAGCAGATTCGTGAATATGTCGCCTCTAAAAATCTGAAAATCAAATACATCATCAATACACATCCACATATTGACCACATTTTGGGCAATCCGTGGTGCGTGACGGAATACCATCCCGAACTGCTGATGCATGAAGCTGGTATGCCGATTTACAGAAAAGCGCACGTCTATGCTGCTGCTTTCGGATTGGAAACAGAAAATATGCCTACGCCTGATCGTTTCCTTCAAGAAGGCGAGGTGGTGACTTTTGGAAATCAGCAACTTAAAGTGCTCTATACGCCCGGTCACTGCGATGGAAGTATCTGTCTATATTGTGAGGAAAACAAGATTATCTTCACTGGCGATCTGATTTTTGAGCTGAGTGTAGGCCGAAGTGATTTGCCAACGGGAAACGAGACTTTGCTGCTGCAGAGCATTCGTGAGAAGATTCTCGTTCTCGATGATGAGGTGACGATACTTTCCGGACACGGCGACCCTACCACCGTTGGGCGCGAACGGAAAGGAAACCCGTATTTGATGGGATGAGACAATGAATAAGAGGTTGAAATTAGGATAAATTAACATTATTAGTATGAGTCAAGTTCCGACTTTTTCAGAAGAAAATTTAGAAAATTTAGCATTCCATTACAAAGAGATACTGAAGGGTTTAGGGGAAAATCCTGATCGGGAGGGTTTGTTGAAAACCCCGATGCGTGTGGCGAAGGCCATGGATTTTCTGACCCACGGTTACCGCCAAGATCCGAAAGCGATTCTTGAAAGTGCCTTGTTTCATGAGGATTACAAGCAAATTGTAGTGGTTAAGGACATCGAGATTTATTCGTTATGCGAACACCACCTGCTGCCGTTTTTCGGGAAAGCGCACATCGGCTACATCCCAAACGGCACGATCGTAGGATTGAGTAAAATACCCCGTGTAGTGGAGTGTTTCGCTCGCCGTCTGCAGCTGCAGGAGCGTCTCACTTCCCAAATCAAGGACTGCCTGCAGGATGTGCTGAACCCGCTCGGCGTAGCTGTCGTCATTGAGGCGCAACACCTCTGCATGTCCATGCGCGGCATCCAGAAACAGAACTCCGTGACCACCACGTCAGAATTTACCGGCGCGTTCCTCAAAAACGAGAATACCCGCCAGGAGTTCATGCACCTCATCGGGGCCGACCTGCACTGATTGGTTGATTCAAAATTACCTGTAAAAAAAACGTAGAGACGCAAAATTTTGCGTCTCTACTACTAATGTAATGAAAAAAACAGCAAGGGTTTTATCCCAACATAGCGGTGTAAGCGGCAGCGTCCATCAGGTCGGCAACTTGAGCGGGATCCGTCATTTTGATTTTGATGATCCAGCCAGCGCCGTAAGGATCGCTATTCACGAGGGCGGGTTCGCCTTCTAGAGCCTCGTTGAATTCGACGATTTCACCGCCGACAGGCAAGAGCAGGTCGGCAACGGTTTTCACAGCTTCGATAGAGCCGAAAACCTCGTCTTTGTCCAACGTTTCACCCACAGAGGGGATGTCGAGAAACACGATGTCGCCTAATTCGTTAGCGGCATGGGCGGTGATGCCCACCAATGCAAATTCACCATCCACTTTCAACCATTCGTGGTCTTGGGAATACTTCAAATTTTCAGGAATGTTCATACTTTTAAGTTTATAAATGAAAAATTAAACGGTCATAATTTCTTTCTCTTTGGCTTCCATTATCTTATCCACTTTGCTGATGGCTTCGTCGGTGGCTTTTTGGATATCGCTTTCCAATTTCTTGACAGCATCTTCCTCCACGCCGTCATCTTTCAGCTTTTTGGCATCGTCGTTGGCCGTGCGGCGGATGTTACGGATAGCCACTTTGGTCTGTTCAGCATCTTGTTTAGCCTTCTTTACAAGCTCTTTACGGCGTTCCTCGGTCGGTGCAGGAATTACCAAGCGGATGAACTCGCCATTGTTCTGTGGGGTAACCCCGATATTGGCTGCGAGAATGGCTTTCTCTATCACGGGCAGCATGTTGCGCTCCCAGGGTTGGATGACGATTTGGTGAGCATCAGGGGTATTCACATTGGCCACCTGGTCAATGGGGGTGGGGTTGCCATAATAATCGACTTTGATGCCGTCTAACATTTGTGGGGAAGCCTTTCCGGCTCTCACTTTCTGCAGTTCCTTGTCGAAATGCGCCACAGTGGCATTCATACTGTCTTTCGCTTGTTTCAAGCAGGTTTGTGTATCCATAATGTTGATTTTAATCTATTAAATTACTGTTTATAAAATTGTTATCTTCTTTCTCTTCTGGTGTTTCCTCGGGTGTGTCCCTTTCTCCCCGCTCCATTTCCGCTTTGAGATTCTCGATTTCGCGGAGTTGCATCAGACGCATTTTTTTCAAAGAAGTTAATTCTTTCTCCTTATAAGATTTTGTCCACTTATAGACAATCATATAATGCAAAATAACAGCTAATAACCAAACAATCAGCAAGAAAAGGATGGCCTTTAGAAAGGTGACCTCACCACTGTCTTTGAACAGGAAATACCATACCACCCAAAGAAAAGTATTAGCAAGGATAAAGATAGCGAGATGAATTTTAAACGAAGTCCTTCGTGCCGCCATTTTCGCCAATTTGGCTTCCTCTTCGGGGGTGATTTCCGGAATATTGGAGTTATTTTCAGCCATTATTATTACTTTAGACTTAGACTATTGACTATTAACTTTAAACTTGGCCTTTGGTTCTTGACCCTGAACAATTTAGAACAAGAGGGTTCCGATTGGTTCGCCGTAGAGTACTTTCGTCAGGTTGCCTTTGGTGTTCGCGTCATAGACGTAGATGGGCATCTTGTTGTCCTGACAAAGCGCAAAAGCAGTCATATCCATGATTTTGAGGTTTTTCTGATAGGCTTCTGCGAGGGAGATTTCGGTGAATTTCACTGCATTGGGGTCTTTCTCGGGATCAGCGGTATAAACACCGTCCACGCGGGTACCCTTGATGAGCAGATCGGCCTTGATTTCGAGGGCGCGGAGGGCAGCGCCTGTATCCGTGGTAAAGAACGGATTGCCCGTACCGCCGGCAAGGAACGTCACATAACCGGCTTCCAGCGATTCGATAGCCTTGCGCCAGGAGGTCTTCTCGCAGACACCTTCGATGTTGACCGCGGACAAAACCTTGGCTTTCACGTTCATAGCCTCCAAAACACCTTGTACGGCAAGTGCGTTGATGATGGTGGCTAACATCCCCATTTGATCACCTTGACGGCGTTCAAACCCGGCGGACGCGCCTTGCACGCCGCGGAAGATGTTGCCGCCACCGATGACCACTGCCACCTGCACGCCCGCATCTACTGCAGACTTGATCTCGTTAGCGTAATGTTCAATATGACTATAACTTACACCGTAACCGTCATCACCAGTCAACGATTCACCACTCAATTTCAATAATATGCGTTTATATTTCATATTCTTTTATTTCAGGTTGCAAAAATACAAAAATAACAGTTATTCAGACACGCTTGTCATAAAAAACGTTACGAAACAGGAAATACTCAATAATACTGCAAAAACAGCGGGAGTTTCAGTCTCTTTCCCTATGCCCTACCTCTACCACAATTTGCGGGTATTTTTCACGCAAATGGGCGGCGGTTTGCTCGGCGAAATAGACGGATCTGTGTTGGCCGCCGGTACAACCAAAATTGACCGTCAGGTGGGTGAATTTGCGTTCCAGATAATTATCTACGGACATATCCACCAATGCACAAACGTGATTCTCAAATATTTCCACCTCTTTGTATTGCTGCAGATAGGCAATCACACAGTCGTCTTTGCCTGTGAAAGTAGCGTACCGCTTCTCCCGGCCGGGATTGGGTAGGGCGCGACAGTCGAACACGAAGCCGCCTCCATTGCCGGAATTGTCTTCGGGCAACCCTTTTTTGTAAGAGAAACTTTGTACTGTAACGGTCAGTTTGTCAGAATTTTCTTTAACTGGCTCCACGTAGCTGTCCACCACCGTTTGCAGCACCTGTTGTAATTCTGGTAGCCCGTCAGGTAAGGCGTTGTGTTGCAGCAGATAACGCATATTGCGGATGGCATAGGGGACGCTTTGTAGGAAATGCGTTTTCCGTTCGAAATAGCCCCGATAGCCGTATGCTCCCATCGCCTGCATGATGCGGATGAGTGAAAAAGCGTTAAAATAGGCTTTGAACTGTTTTCGGTCAACGGGAATGTATTGCGCCAGATTGTCCATGTAGCATTCCAGCAGTTCCTCGCGGATTTCGGGTGAAAGGTCGGCCTTGGCATCATACAGTAAAGAGGCAATGTCATACTGCAACGCTCCTTTTCTACCCCCTTGATAATCAATGAACCAGACATCATCTTGATACACCATGATGTTCCTTGACTGGAAATCCCGATAGAGGAAGTAGTCATCGTCAACACTGAGAAGGTAGTCCATAAACCGTTGGTAATCATCCTCCAACAGCTGTTCGTTGAAGGGAATATACATCATTTTCAGGTAGTAGTATTTGAAATAGTTGAGATCCCACTGCATAGACTGTCGGTCAAAGGCGGCGCGAGGGTATGCCACTGACATGTCAAGACCCTTTTTTGCTGTCATCTGGAATTGGGGCAAGGCAGCAACCACTTTCTTATAAAAGATCATAATCTCATGGAAATCATCATTATTCGTTCTGATTTCACACAACCTGTCATACAAGGTTTGTTTTCCCAAATCATTCAGCAGATAATGTTTTTCATCTTCGTACACGGCGAGTAAAGTAGGGACGTTCAGCTGTTGTGCTGCAAAGAAACGGGTGTATTCGAAAAACGCTTTGTTTTCCGCAACATCGTCATTATATGCACCGATTAGAGTATTACCATCCTCGAAAGTGAAGCGATAATAGCGCCTATGCGATCCGGACTGCGCCAGCGGTACGCAGGAGGTGGGATTTTTGCCTGCGTATGTTTTTGCCATTTGGGTTAATATGTCCATTTTGTAATGGTTATGGGTTATGGGTTATGGGTTATTGACATTGACATGAAGCAGGATGTTAGTTCAAAGTTTTGCGTTTCGCGTCTTAATTGTCGTTAAGTTTGATAAAGCAGAACAGCATCATGGTGAAGGCCCAAAGGGAGGAGCCGCCATAGCTGATAAAAGGCAGGGGGATTCCGATGATGGGCAGCACGCCGATGGTCATGCCGATGTTGATGAAGAAGTGGATGGCGAAAATACCGGCGATGCCATAACCATAGTATCGAACAAACGGATTTCGCTGTTTTTCAGAGAGTTTCAAGATTCGGAAAATGAGTGCGCCAAAAAGTCCGAACACCACTAACGTTCCGAAGAATCCCCATTCCTCACCGATGGCGCAGAAGATGAAGTCTGTACTTTGTTCCGGCACGAAATTTAGTTTCGTCTGTGTGCCGTTGAGGTAGCCTTTGCCAAATAATCCGCCAGAGCCAATGGCGATTTTCGACTGGTTGAGGTTGAAGTCGGCACCAAGCGGGTCGGATGTCTTACCCAAAATGGTGTCAATACGTGATTTCTGGTGCGATTCGAGTCCGTGATCATACAAGAAATAGACAGAAAAAACAAACGCAATACTGGCCAAATAGACAATGACATTACGGCGGATTTTCTTTTTCTCAGTGCGGTTGATGATCATGAAGATGATGAACACTACCGTAATCAAGGCGATAGAGTATAATTCGTTGAATTTAAGGGAGATGTAGGCAAGAATAGCCGCTATGATGCCTAAAATCAAAAATTCAGCACTCAACCCTTCGCGGTAGAAGAGTATGATGAAGGAGAAGAACACGAGAGCCGAACCGGCATCGTGCTGGAGCAATGCTACGAAAATCGGAATGGTGATGAGGGCGATTTGCGCGACCCAGACATAACGGCGTTCATTGGCGGTTTTGCCCTCCTGCATGAATTTGGCCAGAGCCAGAGCTGTGGCCACCTTCATGAATTCAGTGGGCTGTATGCTGAAACTTCCGATTTTAATCCACGACTTTGCCCCATTGATTTCCGCCCCAATGAATATAACGAGAATCATCAAGATGAGGCAGAACAGGTAGAAAAAATAGGCATAATGTTGTATTATACCGCTGTCTATCAATAAAATAATAGTTGCTAACACAATGGATGTTCCAATCCAGAGCATCTGTTTGCTGTAAGGCTGTCCGAAGTCAAAAATCGGGGTGGAGCCGTCGGGAATATAGCAGGTGGAGTATATGGTTATCCAGCCGATGATGACCAATGCGAGGTAGTAGCAGATTAGTCGGACATCGAAGCCCTTGGACATCTTATTATATGGATCCAACTTTTGCATGGCTTACTTGACAGTTAGTTCTTTCATTCTTTTTTCAAGGTCGGAGCGTTCGACCTTGCGGTTGAGGTAGTATTCGGCCATAAGGCTGGCGATGGGGCAGGCCACTGTGGCACCAAAGCCGCCGTTTTCCACGAGGCAGAAGATGACGATTTGCGGGTCGTTAGCGGGTGCGATGAGGGCAAAAACAGAATGGTCACGGCCGTGTGGGTTCTGGGCTGTGCCGGTTTTGCCGGCCACTTCGATTCCGGGGATGGCGGCTCCACGACCTGTACCGCCGGTCACTACCATTTTCATGCCCTGCAACACCGTCTCAAAGTGTCTCGGTTCGATTTTGGAATTTATCCTTTCGTTAAACTGGGTGTTCAGGCTGTCTTTCCGTCCGATGGCTCTAACCACGTGCGGACGAATATAGTACCCCTTGTTGGCGATGACAGCCAGCATGTTGGCCATCTGCAACGGGGTAACAGCCGCCTCGCCCTGTCCAATACCCATGGATACTACTGTGTTGCCGTTCCAGCTATTGTTGTATTTCCTGTCGAAATCCTCGGCGGTGGGAATACGGCCTTTCAGCTCGTAGGGCAGGTCAGTGTTGAACACCTGCAGGAAACCCATGGAACTCATGTAATCCCGCCAAGCGGAATAGGCTTCGTCAATGTTTTTATATTTGGTGCGGTTAGAGAGGATATTGTAGAATGCGCGGCAGAAGAACGTGTTGCAGGAGCGTTGGATGGCGCTGTAAATGTTCAGGCCGCCACAGTTGTGGCAGTGGACCACATGACTGCCAATGTGATAGCCGCCGCCGGAACACACATAAACGCTGGACGGATTGATAACGTTGTCCTGCAGGGCAATCAGTCCATTGGCCAGTTTGAAAGTGGAACCGGGTGGATAGGCGGCCATTAACGCTCTGTTGAAAAGTGGCTTTTCCGAATCCATCATCAGTTTGCCGTAATTTTTCGGGCGGGCGGTACCCACCAACAGGTTCGGGTCGTAGTTGGGGCTGGATATGAGGCACAGGATTTCGCCTGTCTTCGGTTCGATGGCCACAATGGCGCCGCGCTTGCCAGCCATCAGCTCCTCACCGTAGCGTTGCAGTTGCATGTCCAGCGTACTCCAGATGGAGGTTCCGGGCACCGCAACAATGTCTTCCGCCCCATCGGCGTAAGAACCCATTTCTCTGTTATGGACATCCACCAGCACCTTGCGCTTGCCCTTCACGCCACGCAACACCGTCTCGTAAGCTTTCTCAATGCCACTTTTCCCGATGTAGTCGCCCATTTTGTAGTAGCTGTCATTCTCAATGTCCTGCTCATCAACTTCGCTGACATATCCTAAAATATGAGCCGCAATGGGCTGCGGATAAGAACGCAAAGTACGACTTTGGACGAAAAAACCTGGAAATTCGGACATCTTTTCCTGCAAATAACCATAGTCCTCTTTGGAAATCTGCTGTTTGAAAAGAGAGGGCACACTGTTGGAATATTTGGCGGCCTTTTCCAATTTTTTCCGGACATCTTCGATTTCCAATCCCAGCACGCGGCACAACTCCATCGTGTCGAAATGACGCAACTCCTTGGGTACCACCATCAAATCGTATGCCGCATCGTTATACACAAGCAGCGAGTCGTTGCGGTCATAGATAAAACCCCGCGCCGGATGGATGGTGATTTCGCGGATGGCGTTCTCATTGGCCTGACGCTTGTAGGTCTTATTCAACACCTGTAGCGAAAACAGCTTGAACGTGTAGAAGCCCAAGATGAGACTCAGGGCGACCAAAATGATATAATATCGGTTGCTGTTATCTTGCGCCATCTATTTTGAACGATTCTTCAACTGTTGGATGAGAGACTTGACAGGCGATTTTTTTGTTTCGTCAACATGGATACGCTCAATATCCTCGAAACATTTGTCAATATATAGAGAAATTTTCTCTTCGGTAGCCTGTTTGACATTGACGGCATCGAAAATGGTCTTTACCTCCTGAAATTTCGCTGTTTCATCCATAGTAGTGGTGGAAAACAGCGTCTGAAGCTGATGTGCCTGTTTTTTGTCGGACAATTCCATCGCTTTCAGATAGACGAAGGTTTTCTTGTTGTCTTTGATGTCACTGCCGATGGCTTTGCCGAAAATTTCGGTGTCGGCATAAACATCGAGAAGGTCATCGGCAAGTTGGAATGCGATGCCGAGATGGATTCCGAGGTCATACAGTGCCTGCAGGCTGTCGGCATCGGCATTGGCGATAAGCCCGCCGGATTTCAGGCAGCCGGCAAACATGGTGGCGGTTTTCATCTGAATCATCCTCAGATATTGGTCGATAGTAACGTTTTCAGCCGTTTCAAAATCGAGGTCGTATTGCTGGCCTTTGCAGGTTTCCATGCTGACCTGGGCGAAGAGTTTGGCTACAGAGAGTACAATTTCGGGATTGCAGGCCAGTTTGTGAATCTGAAGCAGAGCCGTCACCACTAAAGCGTCACCGGAAAGAATGGCAACGTTGGTGCCCCATTTTTTGTGGACAGTGGGCCTGCCACGCCGAATTTCCGCCTTATCCATAATGTCATCATGGATTAGCGTGAAGTTGTGCAACATTTCGTATGCGGAAGCCACAAGATCAGCATCCTCTCCTGTCCCGTCAAACATCTCGGCGGCAAGATGCACCAATTGCGGACGCAGGCGTTTGCCGGGTTGCATTAAGGTGTAGAGGATGGGCTCATATAAGTTTTTGGGCTCCTGACACTGGAAAATCGTCTCAAAATATGTCTCTAAATCACACACTTCCCTAATAGAATAAAAACCTGCAAAGGTACATAAAATTTTTGAATTGGTACAAGTAATGTTTCATATCAAGAAGATAAAAAAAAGACATTTTCTCTTTTACATGAATTTTTTTTAATTTTGCACCCGTAATTTTAAATTTTATCATTTAATATTACATTTGCCAACTGTTTTAGGCTTCAATTTTTGCAGAAGCTAATAAAAAATATGAAATTAATAGAAAAAAGTATGAAAAAAGTCGTTTATTTGGGAATTGTAATTCTCCTTCTTATGAGTTGCAAAGCTCAGCAAAAACTGGTTTCTGTTGATACGGAAACCAACGAGGTGTCACTGAAAAAAGGGCAATCTTGTGAAATCGAATTCATCACCAACGCTTCTACCGGATTTTGGTGGCAATGGGTGAATGAAAAAGATGTCTATGTTGTAAATAGTTCTGGTGACCGTTATGTCAGCAACGCACCGAAAGGGATGGTGGGAACTTCCAGCCACCGTTACTGGAAATTCGACGCAGTCCAAAAAGGCACCCAAACGCTGCATTTCGTTTATGCCCGTGACAACATCAACCAACCCGCTCGCACACGAGATGTCATCATTACTGTAAAATAGATGCCCACTTTACGCATCGCAATCCCTGCAATGGACGAGCTGGACTACCTGCCCGCCACATTGGGTGCGCTCTCCACGCAGGACACCCTACACCCTTTCGAGGTCTATGTCTGTGTAAACCAGCCTGACGATTTTTGGAATCTTCCCGAAAAAACAACCGTCTGTGAAAACAATCAAAAACTGCTGGATTTTCTTCACAACTACAAAAAACTTCACCTTCACATTTTAGACTACTCTTCACCAGGACTCGGCTGGAAAGGGAAAAAGTCGGGGGTCGGATTTGCACGGAAAGTACTATTTGAAAATGTTTTGGCTGACTGCGACCTGAGCGACATCGTGGTTAGCCTGGATGCGGACACTTTGGTCAAACCGCACTATCTGCAGTCTGTGGCGGATCAGTTTGAGTGGAATCCAAACATGAACGCATTAGCTGTTCCTTACTACCATCTGCTAACCGGCGGTGACGAGACTCGCGACAGGGCTATGCTCCGATACGAAATCTACATGAGAAACTATGCCGTCAACCTGTTAAGGATTCACAGCCCATACGGATTTACCGCCTTGGGATCTGCCATTGCCATGCGGGCTGGTGCGTTACAAAAAATAGGGAATATCACCCCTTTGCAGAGCGGCGAAGATTTCTATCTGGTCCAAAAGTTCTGCAAAATGGGCGGATTAAGTCTTTTTAACACAGAATGCGTTTATCCCGCTGGACGCTACTCCGAACGTGTCCCATTCGGCACCGGCCCGGCCATGCGGACAGGCGCAAACGGTGTCTGGGACAGCTACCCAATCTATCACCACTCGTTTTTCAATCCCATCCGGGAAGCATACGGAAAACTGAAAAATCTGTATGAGAATCTGATTTCCGTGGACGAAAACGATTTTCTGCGTTTTCTTCAGAAAGACAGCAACAAACCTGACATCTGGCAGGAGATCCGAAAAAATGTATCCGATTATCCGCATTTCGTGAAAGCCTTCCATCAAAAAGCAGACGGACTACGGATTTTGCAATATGTAAGGGAAAAACATCGTCAAAATCCTGAAAAAGAGATAATTGCACTATACGACAACCTTCGGCTATGGATGCCGGAAAAATGTCCCTCATGGATTAAGCCCTCTCTACCCGGGCCTCAATACACCCTGAAGGACCTGAACACAATTCGCAATTTGTTGTTTTATGAAGAGACACAATTACGACATGATTACGGATAGCTTGATCAGAAGCAAACGTCCAAAAAATCAGCACAACATCAAAAAGCTAAAGTTACATATAAGGCTTTAAAATTTGCATTTTTCTTTACAGTACTGTTTTTTCTTAGATGAAAATACACTAAACTTGTTAAAAAGTGCAAATTACAACTTAACTCAACAACTGTTCACTTTTTATCACTAATGATGTTGTTTTTATGGCAAAACAAAACCTTTGACCATTTTTTTTCATTTTTTATCAAAAACAATAGTAAAAATGTTTACTTTTACCTGAAATAACTAAATCATTATGGTATCAAATAAAAATTTTGAAGTAGTAATTCTTAGTGAGGAAGAGGCCAAGATAGAATTGTTAAAAGGCTTATTATCAAAATATTGTTCCTTAAACATTGCATTTGTGTGCCGCCATGCAGCCGAGGCAATCGATTTTTTGAACCACCACACACCTATGATTTTTTTTCTTGATATGAGGTTTTCGGAGGTGCTTCATGACATCCGAAAACCACCTTTTATCATTGGATTGTGTGATATGATTCATACCAAAAAAGTGAAACAGTTTCTTAAAATGGGATTTTTTGAGGTTTTTTACGCACCCTATACGGAAAGGGAACTCAACAGCATTATGGGTAAAATCTTAAATATTTACGGCACATACAACAAATTAGACCGACAGATGATACAACGCGTGGAGGAAGCCAATATAACCTACAACCTGGAAGAGCAAAAACCGAAATCTGTCTTCATCATGGGAACCCGGAACGAGGAATCCATCCGCATTGTTTTCGACAATGTTCTGTATTTCAAAAAGGTGGGAAATCAAGTGTGCGTATATTTTGAGAACGGCTTCAGAAAATATTTCCGAAGCAATTTGAAGATGTTTCACGCAAAATTCCCGAGAAACAAATTTCAGAAGATAAACCGTTCGGTTGTGGTCAACATGGATAAAGTCTCCGGCGTAATAAAAAACCGGATTCTCATTGACGATAATGCAGCATTCGAGCTCTCACGCTCTTTCAAGAAGGCATTTAAAGGGATGCTATCAATGTAAATATTGGACAGTATCCCTGTTTTTTTCATTCGAAAAGGTAGAGTTGTTTCCTGAAACATCTCTACAACAGCTATTTATCTGCATATATTTATAATTTATGTATCTTTGCCGATTAAAATATCATTTGCTATGAAAAAAATATTTATCACTTTTGCTATTTTATCCTTTATTAATCAATGTTTTGCGCAGTGGGTCTCGCCAGGTGATGGGCAATCCTATACGCTCGAATCGTTATGCTCAGCCGCTCCTTCGGCAGTGATGGCGAGTTCTCCGGGACATTATGTAATTTCACAAAATTTAACTTTATCCGCAGGTGACTTGCTGACACTGGAATCCTCCGCAATGTCAGTCCTTGTAAACGACGGTGTCACCTTAACCTTTAGCGGAAGTTTGCAAACGGCAACAAGAAGTCAAATACTTGTCTTCCAGGGAGATTCAACTCAAAATAACTATTTCGAACTCCGTTTTGAAGAGTCTTCATTGAACTCGTTGATGCATGTCCATTTTCGCTATTGCCAAGGAATTAAGCTAATAAACAGTGGCATGGTCATCGATTCCTGTGAATTTGACCATTTCTCAAATCACGTCATCAGCTACATGAACTGCAATCCTATTATTCGGGATAGCTATTTCCATGACAACCAAGCCTGCGCTATTCAATCGGCGGTCAATGCTGACGGGTGTCCGAAAATTTTGAATAATGTTTTCTATAACAATGTTTTAGCTAATACCAATAATCCCCAGATCAATATCGGACCGGGTACAACGGACACAATTTTCATCATTGGTAACCGTATTGAAGGTGTGGCTAGCACTATGTCAGGCGGCATCGGTATCATGAACATGTACAATCCGGGAGTCACAAAAGTGCTACTGAAGGACAATGTAATCACGAACAACCGCTACGGCTACACGCAGAACGGATATCGCATTTCTTCTGAAATTTTTGATAATCAATTTATAGACAACAATTTGGAAGTTACTCCGAATAACGGTGGCAGCGGAATCAGCATTTATGGTTACGACACAACCTGTGCCGCCAAGCTGCGCCGCAACCTTATATCCGGCAACCTCTGGGGTGTCACCGCCATCTATTACCACCATTTGGATATGGGTACAGCAGAGGATCCCGGTTACAACGTGCTGTACAACAATGGCAACGGTGGCGTGGATTACGAACTGTATAATAACGCGAACAGCAATATGGATGCGGTCGGCAACTATTGGGGTTGCGATAACGACGCGGCAGCAGAAGAGGTTATCTTCCATCAGGCGGACAACCCTTCATACGGACTTGTCAACTATTTGCCAATCAATGTAATAGAGCCTGAAATTCTTGCATTTGACTTCTTGTTGGAAAATAATCCCGGACTTGCATACCCAGAGTATTATAATAATCTGTATGGAACTATTACGGCAGGTGATACTATTCTATTTCACATTTGGGGATGCGTTTTACCGGATTTATCCAATCTGAAACCAACTATTGTCAGACCTATTGGTGTTTCAGTCTCCCCTTCAGAAGATGAAGGCCAAGACTTTTGGTTAAACCCCATTATAATATACACTGCCTCCACACCTCATCAGACTTTTCGGGAATATGTAGTACATTTCATAATCGAAGCGGGAGTCCGCGAAAACGAATTAACGAAAATTAACCTTGCTCCAAATCCTGTCTCACAGGGCTTTTTCACCCTGGAGAACCCAACAGAAGAAAATTTGAATTGGCAGATTTTTACCTCAACTGGACAATGCGTGATGTTCGGTGAAGCACAACCTGGAACGAACCGCATCGCCACGAAAACGTTAAAAACAGGAACATATCTCGTTTATATACAGAAGGATAATGTGTTCGTTTCTCGGAAATTGACTATCCGGTAATGTAGAGACGCGCCATGGCACGTCTCTACGAAACCAGAAACGTAAAAGACAGATTGAAAAATATGAAACGAATAATCGTCAGCATCATAGGAATCCTGTTTTCTTGTTGCGCTATCGCGCAGCAGGACTTCCGCAACCCGAATCTTTCCATTGATGAGCGTGCACAACTACTTCTGAATCAGCTCACTTTGGAAGAGAAATTGGGGATGATGGAGCATCACAATCCGGCCATCGAACGGTTAGGCATTCCTGCATACAGCTGGTGGAACGAGGCGTTGCACGGCGTGGCGCGCAACGGTTTCGCCACGGTCTATCCGATGCCCATCGCGCTGGCCGCCACCTTTGACGACAACTCCGTGCAGGAAATGTTCGGCATGGTGGCTGACGAAGCCCGGATGAAGTATTACCGCGCCCAGCAGGCCAGGCAATACGATGATTATTGCGGGCTTACTTTCTTCACACCGAACATCAACATTTTTCGGGATCCGCGCTGGGGACGCGGCATGGAGACTTACGGCGAAGATCCCTACCTCACCGCCCGCATGGGTGCTGCATGTGTGAAAGGGCTGCAACAGCAAGTTAATGGCCGCTACAAGGCTCTCGCCTGCATCAAGCACTTCGCTGTCCACAGCGGTCCCGAAGCCGACCGCCACTCGTTCGATGCCACCGTCAGCGGACGCGCCTTGTGGACCACTTACCTACCTGCGTTTAAGAACATTGTGCAGAACACGGATGTGAGTATGGTGATGTGCGGCTACAACCGTCTGAACGGAGAACCTTGCTGCACAAATGACAATCTGCTGGTGCAAATTCTCCGCAACCAGTGGGATTATGACAATCTCTTCGTCACCGATTGCTGGGCATTGAACGACTGTTGGGAACGTGACACGGTGATTCCACGTCATGAAACGCATGAGACCGCCGCCGATGCCGCCGCCGCCGCGTTCGGCTCCGTCATAGACTTGGAATGCGGCAGCGGTCTCAATGCGCTGAAAGAGGCTGTGGAACAGAAATTAATCCCCACAGATATTATTGACGCACATGTGTTAAAAATCCTTAAGGCACGGTTGTCCTTGGGCATGTTTGACCCTGAACAGCCTTTCCGACAGATTCCCGACACGACTTCTTTTGAAAGCAAAGCCCTTGAAATGGCGCAAAAAAGCATCGTGCTTTTGCAAAACAAAAACAAGATTCTCCCTTTGGATGCCCGAAAATACAAGAAAATTGCGGTGGTTGGGCCGAATGCGGCAGATTCCGTAATGCTGTGCGGCAATTATAATGGCACCCCGCGCCATGCTGTCACCATCTATGAAGGTATTGTTAACTATGTCAACATGTTACCCGAAAACCAACGCCCAGAACTATACTTTGACACAGCCTGCCACCATGTCGATGGTAAGTACCAGCTGTCTCGGGATTTTGACTGGCAAATCTCCAAGTGCGACCTCGTGATTTTCGTGGGCGGCCTCTCCCCTGAACTTGAAGGAGAAGAGTTGAAAGTGGAGTTGGACGGCTTCCACGGCGGAGACCGAACCTCTATTGACTTGCCGCGCATCCAAGAGGGTATGTTGATGAAAATCAAGAAGATGGGTAAACCTATAGTGTTTGTTCTCTGCTCCGGCAGTGCGGTCGCGTTAGACTGGGAAGACGAAAACCTCGATGCCGTATTGACTGCTTGGTATGGCGGTCAGGCGGCGGGAACAGCGGTGGCGGATATTCTCTTCGGCAAAGTCAACCCAAGCGGCAAATTGCCCGTAACATTCTATAGCACAAAAAATTATCTACCTCCCTTTGACAGTTACGAAATGGAACACCGCACCTACCGCTTCATGACGGAAAAACCTCTCTATCCTTTCGGTTATGGTCTGAGCTACACCACTTTCGACTACGATAACGGGCAATTCAACGCTCAAGATTTTACCTTTTCCTGCGCCGTCAAAAACACTGGAAATTGTGATGGCGAAGAGGTGGCGCAACTCTATCTGACCAACACCGGGGACAAGCGCAGTCCTGTGAAAACACTGGTCGGATTTCAGCGGGTGTTCATTCCGAAAGGAGAAACCCGTACCGTCATCTTTCCTGTAAATGAGGAATTCTTTTACACATATAAAGATGACTATCAGCACTTTGAGTTGCATCCCAATACGTTTGTTTTCCATTATGGAAACAAACAAACGGAGGTAAACTTTTAATGGGAAGCAGGAGATCTTTCATTCATGTTCAACACATCCCTTTTAATAGCTCAATCTCTGATTTCCAAAGTGTTTCATCAGGAGTTTCGAGAATGAGCGGCATGTTGTCGAAACGCGGATCTTTCATGAACCGTTCGAAAAACTCCATGCCGAGGAGTCCCTTGCCGATACTGTCGTGACGATCAACATGGCTTCCAAGGTCTTTTTTCGTGTCGTTGAGGTGGATGGCACGCAAGTATTTGAAACCGACCACCTCTTCAAACTCTTCAAAGGTGGACTTGTAGCCGTTTTCCGTTTTGAGGTCATAACCGGCAGAGTAGGTGTGGCAGGTGTCCAAACAGACTCCTACCCTGCTCTTATCTTCCACTTTGTCAATAATATACGACAAATGATGGAAACTGAAACCAACATTAGTGCCCTGACCGGCGGTGTTTTCAATCACGGCGGTCACCCCTTGTGTCTTGTCCAAGGCAAAGTTGATGCTTTCGGCCACTCGTGTCAGGCACTCTTCCAATGTTATCTGTTTGAGATGGCTGCCTGGATGGAAATTAAGCATTTTTAACCCTAACTGTTCGCAGCGTTGCATCTCTTCAAAAAAGGAGTTACGGGATTTCTCCAAACCATCTGGATCTGGGCTTCCGAGGTTGATAAGATAACTGTCATGCGGAAGTACGTAATCGGTTGAAATACCTGATTTTTCAAGATTTTCCTTAAAGGCGGCCATAGACTTTTCGCTTAAGGGTGCAGAAAACCATTGCCTCTGGTTTTTCGTGAACAGAGCAAAAGCGGTTGCGCCAACTTGCATGGCGTTCAAAGGGGCATTTTCCACACCGCCCGATGCACTTACGTGAGGACCGATATATTTCATAATGATTACTCTTTCATTTCAATTCCTGGGGTTACGCTTCGCTTACCCCTGGCTACCAAACTCTTGCCCCTACGGGGCTGTTCAAGGAAGAAGTCTTGAACCTTGAACTTATTTCAATCGTATATCCACCACCTCTTCTTTGTCGGTGACGTTACCGATGACATAGGCTTTTTCGCCCAACTCGTTGAACATCTTCACGGTGCGGTCGGTGTCTTTCGGATCGACCATCAAGACCATGCCGATACCCATGTTGAAGACATTGAACATCTCGCGGTGATCCACTTTGCCGTATTTTTCGAGGAATGGGAAGATGGCAGGCATTTCCCAGTTGTGTTCATCTACGAAGATGCCTTGTCCGGGACGCAGTGCTCGCGGAATGTTCTCGTCGAAGCCGCCGCCCGTAATATGACAAATGGCGTGAACATCAACATTTTTTAACACTTCTAAAACGGGTTTCACGTAGATGCGCGTGGGCGTGAGCAACACGTTGCCGAGGGTATCGGAAAGGGTGTCGTACTTTGTATTCAAATCCAGCTGGTTGTCCTTGAAGACAATCTTGCGGACAAGCGAGAATCCGTTGGAGTGGACTCCTGAAGAGGCAAGGCCGATAAGCACATCGCCCACATTTACTTTAGAGCCATCGATAAGTTTGGATTTTTCCACTGCGCCGACCGTGAATCCGGCGATGTCATACTCGTCAACATCATACATGTCGGGCATCTCGGCCGTTTCGCCGCCGATGAGGGCGCAGTTAGAGAGCACGCAGCCGTCGGCCACGCCTTTCACAATCGCTTCGATTTTAGTGGGTTCGTTCTTGCCCACAGCGATGTAATCCAGGAAGAAGAGGGGTGCCGCGCCTTGGGCGAGCACGTCGTTCACGCACATGGCCACCGCATCCTGTCCGATGGTGTCGTGCCGGTCCATCATGAACGCCAATTTGAGTTTAGTGCCCACACCGTCGGTTCCGCTGACCAAAACGGGTTCCTTATAACCGAGGGAGGCCAGGTCAAACATGCCGCCGAAACTGCCGATGTTGCCCATCATGCCGGGACGGTTGGTGCGGGAAATATGTTTCTTGATGAGGCGCACCGACTCATAACCAGCCTCCAATTGTACGCCTGCTTCCTGATACGCTTTTGACATAGTTTATCGTATTAAAAAACGTTAAATAATCAACATGGCATCCCCGTAGGTGAGAAAACGGTATTTCTCCGCCACCGCCTCCTTGTAGGCCTTCATCACGAAATCGTAGCCACCGAATGCCGCCACCATCATCAGCATAGAGCTTTGCGGGGCGTGGAAGTTGGTAATCATGGCATTGGCCACTTTAAAACGGTACGGCGGGTAAATGAACTTGTTGGTCCACATATCCTCCCTACCATTCATTTCGGTGGTTTTCACCATGCCGCTGTCATACACGGAGGACTCCAAAGCCTTCATCGTGGTAGTGCCGACCACGGCAACTTTATGTCCGGCTTTTTTCGTTTCATTAATCTTGTCGGCCACCTCTGTACGGATAATCATGCGTTCGGAGTCGGGTTTGTGTTTGGACAAATCCTCCACGTCAATGTCGTTAAAATTACTTAATCCTGCGTGCAAAGTTATGTAGGTGCGTTCGATACCCTTGATTTCCATCTTTGAGAGCAGGAAGCGGCTGAAATGGAATCCTGCGGCGGGAGCCACCACAGCGCCTTCTTCTGTGGCGTAAATTGTCTGGTAATCATCCTCGTCTTTCGGCTCAATGTCACGCAGACGCTGAATGTCATTGGGCAGCGGTGTGGTACCGATTTCCATCAGCTTTTTCTTGAATGCGTCGTGGTCGCCGTCGAACAGGAAGCGCAGCGTGCGCCCACGGGAAGTGGTATTGTCGATGACTTCGGCCACGAGACTGTCATCTTTTGTGAACGAGAGCTTGTTGCCGATACGGATTTTACGGGCGGGATCCACCAGCACATCCCAAAGACGGCTTTCCTCGTCCAACTCCCGCAGCAGAAAAACGCGGATTTGGGCGCGGGTTTGCTCTTTCTCCCCATACATTAATGCGGGGAAGACGCGGGTGTTGTTCATCACAAACAAATCCCCCTCGTCAAAGTAGTCAATAATATCTTTAAATAGTTTATGCTCAATAGTTTTCGTCTTTCTGTTGAGCACCATCATACGCGCCTCATCACGCTCCTCCACTGGATGAAGAGCGATTAATTCTTGAGGCAAATAATACTTAAATTCGGATAATTTCATCAAATAAAATTTTGGCGTGCAAAGATACAATATTTTTGAGCGTTTGTCAAGTGTTTTTTTATAAAAATTTCTTAAATTTTTTTACAAAAAAAACGGCTTGTTTTTTGCAAGCCGTTTCAAAAATAATACTTTGGAAAGACTATTTCTTGAAATAGCGGTTGAAAAGTCCCTCAAAACCTTGGCCGTGGCGAGCCTCATCCTTGGCCATTTCATGAACGGTGTCGTGGATGGCGTCCCAGTTCATTTCCTTGGCGCGCTTGGCGATGCGCATCTTGTCGGCACAAGCGCCGCTTTCAGCCATCATACGCTTCTCAAGGTTGGTCTTGGTATCCCAAACCACTTCACCCAGCAATTCGGCAAATTTGGCGCAATGCTCGGCCTCTTCGAACGCATAGCGTTTGAATGCCTCGGCGACTTCAGGATAACCCTCACGGTCAGCCTGACGGCTCATGGCCAAATACATGCCCACCTCTGTGGCTTCGCCCATAAAATGCGCGTTCAGATCCTTAATCATCTCCTCATCACTGTCTTTGGCAACGCCAAGCACATGTTCGGTTACAAATGACAAGGCTCCATCTTCAACAAGCTCTTTGAACTTGGAAGCCGGTTGCTTACATTGGGGACATCTTTCAGGAGGAGTGTCTCCTTCGTGTACATAACCGCACACAGTACATACGAATTTTTTCTTCATAATAATTAATTTGATCGTTGATGATATATTTTTTAGTTAAAAATTGTCGGCTTTAATTTGGAAATAGGACTGTGGGTGATCGCAAACCGGGCACACGTCGGGTGCTTTCTTTCCAATGACGATGTGCCCGCAGTTGCTGCACTGCCAGATCATTTCCTGGTCGCGGGAAAATACTAAGCCGCCTTCGATGTTGGCCAACAGCTTTCTGTAACGCTCCTCATGGTGCTTTTCAATCTCACCCACCATGGCGAAAAGCTCGGCAATGTGGTCAAAACCCTCTTCTTTGGCAGTTTTGGCGAATCCGGCGTACATGTCCGTCCATTCATAGTTTTCGCCATCGGCAGCGTCCTTCAGATTGGTGATTGTGTCAGGTACAGCACCATTATGGAGTAGCTTGAACCATATTTTGGCATGTTCCTTCTCGTTGGCAGCCGTCTCCTCAAAAATGGCGGCTATTTGGTTATACCCGTCCTTCTTGGCTTTAGAGGCGTAATAAGAATATTTGTTCCGAGCTTGAGATTCGCCAGCAAATGCTGTCTGCAAGTTTTTTTCAGTTTGTGATCCTTTTAATTCCATGTCTTTGATTTTTATTTGTAATTGTTTTTATTTACAATTTTGCAACCGCAAAAATAGTCAAAAAAACAATATAAGGAAATAACTTTTCCTAAAAAATGTAAAATATTGATATTCAATAGGCAAATTTCAAATATCGGATATTTTGAGGAAAAAAATATTTTTTAATGTATTTTACTTTTTTCAAATTTATTCGTAATAAAAAGAAAATAGGAGAATATATTATTGATTATCAGTTAATTATATTGTGTTTTTCAAGAAAATCATCAGCGCGGTGATATCTGCCGGACTAACACCGCTCACACGGGAAGCCTGACCCAAATTCATCGGCTGAAGTTTTGTAAGTTTTTCCCTCGCCTCCTTTGAAAGGGATTGTATGTTGGCATAATCGATATCGGCAGGCAACTTGATATTATCCAAATTGGAGAGATGCTGCACTAACTCTTCCTCTTTTTGAATATAGTTATTGTACTTAATGAACGTTTCAGCATTGGTTATTTCTTCCGGCGTAGCGGCAATATCTTGTAAGAATCTGGAGAAATCACGATCATGATCGATGATGTCAGTGATGGATATTTGCGGGCGCAACAGGATATTCTCCAATTTCACATTCTGATTTAGCAAGCTTGTCCCTCTTTGTTTCAACATTTCGTTTATCTTCTGGTATTGGGTAGTATGCTGTTTGAGATACGTTACAATATGATTCTGATTTTCATATTTGTGAAGAAATTCCTCGTAACGATCATCATCAATCAAACCCAATTTCCGCCCGATTGGGGTTAGTCTGGCATCCGCATTGTCCTGACGGAGCAGAATACGGTATTCTGCACGGGAAGTGAACATTCGGTACGGGTCTTGGATTCCTTTGTTCACCAAGTCATCAATAAGAACGCCAATGTAAGCCTGTGAGCGTGTCAGCACTAAAGGATCATCGCCTTTGATGGCAAGATGCGCATTGATGCCTGCCATCAATCCCTGACATGCCGCCTCTTCATAACCCGTAGTGCCGTTCACCTGTCCAGCCAAATAGAGATTGTGAACCACCTTTGATTCCAAGGTGTATTGCAGCTGGGTTGGATCAAAATAGTCGTATTCGATGGCATACCCAGGACGGTATATTTCCACTTTTTCCAAACCGGGAATCAGATGAATGGCTTCCACCTGGATGTCTTCCGGCAGGGATGAGGAAAATCCGTTGAGATAATATTCATTCGTATTTCTGCCTTCGGGTTCAAGAAAAAGCTGGTGGCGTGTGCGGTCTGCGAATCTGACAATCTTGTCTTCAATGGAAGGGCAATAACGAGGACCTACACCCTGGATGCGACCTTGGAACATAGGGGATTTGTCGAAACCCTTGCGGAGCACTTCATGCACCTTTTCATCCGTGTAGGTAATCCAGCAACTCAATTGTTTTTTCAGAACAGGTGTTTCGGTATAAGAGAAACGGCCAGGATTCTCCTCTCCTTTCTGTTCCTCAAGACGGGAAAAATCGATTGTTCGCCCATCTATCCGGACAGGAGTTCCCGTTTTAAGTTTGCTTGTTCTTATCCCGCAACTTTTCAACTGGTCGGACAGCACGAAAGAGGCACTCTCCCCTATCCTACCGCCTGAAAAATTCACTTCTCCAACGTGGATTTTTCCGTTTAGGAAAGTACCGTTAGTCAGGATGACTTTTTTGGCTTGGAAAGATTTTCCCAACTGGGTTTTCACACCGATTACGGACATCCCATCCATCAGCAGTTCAGTCACGGTGTCTTGACGAAGATGGAGGTTTGGCGTATGTTCAAGCACGTATTTCCAATACAGGGAAAAAGCGGTTTTGTCGCATTGGGCTCGTGGACTCCACATGGCCGGTCCTTTGGAACGGTTTAGCATACGGAATTGAATCATGGTGTGGTCGGTGACGATTCCAGACATTCCGCCCAAGGCATCAATTTCCCGAACAATTTGTCCTTTCGCGATTCCACCGATAGCGGGGTTGCATGACATCTGTGCCACCAATGCAAGATTCATAGTAATCAGCAGAACCTGATTTCCGAGACGGGCGGCAACCACCGCTGCCTCACATCCCGCGTGACCCGCTCCCACCACTATAATATCGTATTGCTTGTCCATACTTTTCACGTGAAAACCCGATAGATATTTTTGACTGACAATATTTTATATTTCCTCATCTTGTAACAAAGCCAATGACTCATCCTCCTTCCGGCGCATAACTTTTGCCTCTTCTACACTCTTGTCCTTATACCCGCATAGATGCAACGTGCCGTGAACAACCACCCTCAACAACTCGTTTTCAAATGACTTTCCAAACTTGGAAGCATTTTCCGAAACCCGGGGAACACTGATCAAAATGCTGCCCGATATTATGTCACCCACACACTCGTCAAAAGTAATAATATCCGTATATGTGTCATGGTGCAGGAAAGCGTTGTTTTGTTCTAGCATATATTCATCGTCACAAAAAACATAAAAAACATTTCCCGTTATTTTTCCTTCCTTGCGAATAACCTGCTGAAGCCATAATTTATGTTTTAAAGACGGCCGGAAAGAAACCTCACAATTATACTCGAAACTTATCATATTTAACGGACTATTGTGAACACTTTGGTGAATTTGCGCGATCCATATATGACGGAGAAAATGTAGTTCCCATTTTTCAAAAAGGAAACATCAATGTCAAGCGTATTGTGACGCTCTTTCCAAGATGAAAGCAGTGATTGATGATAAACCATATCACCTTCCATATTTACTATGGTGACAGTTGGATTTTTCACCAAATCTGGCAGCGAAACGTGTAATGTGGTACTGGCAGGATTCGGATAAAGCACTATTCCATTTTCCGGCAATAAAAAAGCATTCACGGAGGTGGAATCGTCCAATACTGTATCAGCTTGGAATTTCCATTTCCAAAGGGAATCAAAAACAACCGTTTTAGCAGCGTTTTTTGCTATTGAAGCCGTAGTTTCGTCCAAAGCACCATCCCATATAATATCCCTTGGATTTCGTCCCGTAAGGATAGTGTAAAAACAGCAGGCGGCTACATACGAGCCCAAATAGGAAGGATGGCTTTCATCTGACTGGTACAATTCAACATCAGGATGATGATCCCTTATGTAGTGCCATACCGCTCCAACAGGCGATACCCACGCATGATTGTCCTCCGCCATCATCATGTATCGCAGATTCAAAAGACTGTCCATTCCCTGATAGGTACATAATGGCGGGTAATAAGGACAATTCTGCTGATCGCCGTTTTTTCTACCCCATGTCATATAAAACACGATTTTCGCATCGGGATTATAGTCTCGTATCATGGAACACAACGACATCGCATACGGGTAGCACTCCTGCATAAATTGATTTTCAGGGAAAGAAGGCAACTGACTCTGTTCCTGTAAAACCACATAATCCCAACCTGTCTGCTGGATATAGGAAGAAGATACAGTGCAATGCTGCTGGAAAGTGCATCCTCCCGGTGTACTCATCTGATAGTCGAAATCATCACCTGACGATGACAACATCATCGAAATGAGATCTGGAAGATTATTGACATAGGTATAACTGTTTCCAATAAATAAAACTTTGCTCGACTGGGCGTATGCGAACAACGAAAAAAACAGAAGAAAGAAAAACACTATCGTTTTTTTCATCTTCTACCTGAAAATGTTTTGTCTGACCACTTGCGGCTGGAATGAACGTTGGACACTGATTTTGGTTTTCACGTGAAAAGTGGTGATAAGTGTATCAAAATCAGTGGAGAATGAAACCTCATCGGCCAATGACTGTAATACAAATAACGCGGTGTTCTGATTGTCGTTATCCTCTGAAAGAGATTTGAAATCACCAGACTGTAGCGTGTAATTCATGGAAACCTCATTATTCTCTATTTGAAAATCCACGTCAACATTAAATTGAGGATGGTTCATACCCAAATAGTCAGAAACCATCTGGTTCGCCATAGACAGCGTGCCGAAATCGTTCCCAATCCCATATTCATCACAAATATGTTCAATAGTTTGCAGTGTCTGCTGGTAAAAACTGCTGTTGTTCAAATCAGAAAGCGTTATTTCTATCATAGCTAAATACTTTATTCTATGTTGTAAAAATAGTTGTTGGCCTTGGCCTTGTAATAGTAATTCAAATTAGCCGGAACCGACCGCAACATCTCATTCTGCTGATTATGCTGTTTGTCAAAATTCCATTCTTTTGGCGGATTTACATTCGGTATTTGTCGAGCTTCGTTCGATTTGCGTTCCTTGTCTTTCTCCCTCTCCAAATCAGCTCGCTCACTTTGCAGAAGCCGTGTGGTGATGTCCTTCTGACGATTGATGGTCTGCTGGGTAATCTGACGGTTCACCAGCTCCTTCTCCGTTTTCTGCATATCCTCAATAATCTTATCCAAAGACTTGTCCCCTACCCCATTCAGAGATTTCTGCTCGTTTTGATAATCCTGAAGCATCTTTCGGATAGCTTCCTGCTGGGCAGCCATCTTGGCAAACTGCTCACTCATATTCTGCTGCGGCATACCTGTTTGCCCTTGTTTGGACTGCTGTTCCATAGATTTTTTCATAGCCTCCATCTGGCGGTTCAGCTGTTGCTGTAATTCACGCGCTGAGGCTTTCTTCGGCTTACCTTTGCCGCCCGGATTGTTACAAGAACCATTCCCGGACTTTTTGCACTTTGACTGGCATTTCTGCTGCTGTTGCTGCATATCTTTCATCGACTCCATCAGCATCAAGGCAAGGTTGTTCATGGAAGTAAGGCCGATTTGCTGGTTTTTGGATGCAGACGAAAACTTTCTGTTCTGCATATCCGTCTGCGAAGTTTCAATATTGTTCTGTATCTTGGAAAGCTCTTTTTGGATGAAAGGCTTTACTGCCGCCTGTCGCCGCGCCAATGCATTCAAAGAGTCTTCTATGTGAGCCATATTCTGCTTAACTTCAAACTGCTTTTTCATCACATCAGAATATGATGAAGACATTGAGGTCATTTTCTGTGTTCTTTTCAAAATATTCTCTTGATCAAACGATATTTTCACCAAATTATCCAAAATCTGGCGAACGGTGGCAATGTCTTCCGATACATTTTCCAACTCACTTTCATTAAAATCCTGCTCCATCTGCTCCGCCATCTGGTCTATGTCATCCGCAGCTTTCTTTTGGTTTTCAGCGGATTTTGATCTGTTATTCTTCTCCAAATTCTGCTGACCCTGTTGCATATTCTGTTCCGCATCCTTTTGCAGCTCCTGGGTATCCTTGAATTTAGTGGGGTCTTCAAGCTCGTTATTCAGCTTTTTTAGCTCTTCTATATCTTTCTTAATGTCATTATACTTTTCCTTTAATTCCTGCTGTTTTTTTAGCAAATCCTCTTTTGAATTTTGCTTGTTTTCCGTTTTCTGCGCATTCTTTCTCATTTCCTCCGACAAATCACGCATATTCTTCACCGCCTCATTCAGCTTTTTCTCCACCTCAAGCTGCTTGTAAAGCTGCAGCTGCTGATCCAAAGATTCATTAATATCCTGAGTGGACATCTTCATCTTCTCCATCTGCTCTTGAATCTGATCCTTGTTCATATTCTGCATCATGGCTTCCAACTCTTTGATCATCTCTTTCATTTCGTCAGTGAGAATCTCATCCATGCGCTTCTGCAACTCTTGTTGTTTTCTGAAAATATCTTCATCAACATTTTTGTACTGGTTCTCCACTTGTTGATGGTTTTCCTGTTTTTCCTTGAGTTCATTGATTTGGTCTTGCAGCTTCTGATACTCTTTCATCAATTTTTCAAGGTTTTTCTTGTCTTGCCAGGAAAGGTCCTTCTGCTGCATCATTTTCTGCTGCATCTTTTCTATTTCCTTAGCCAAATCCTTAGACTCTTTTAACAAATCCGTGTATTCGGATTTCGTCTGTTCCTCGTCTTTTTGGAGATCTTCCTCAATCTCATCCATGGTGCGTACACGATAAGACTGTACCGATGATTTGGTGGATTTGGCTCCGTTCACGCCATCGTTGTCATATACCTGAAAATAGTATTCTATCTGTTCACCAGGATTCAATTGGAACATATTTTGGTCAAAATAGTAATAGAAATCCTGGATTGTCACACTATTTTGAATTTTTATCGGCACAACATTATTTGACGACAATATTTTCCCATCCTTATCCAGTTTGTTGTAAACAAAGTGTAATTTTGAAAAACCGTAATCATCCTTTATGTTCCCTTTGAAATAAATTCGGTCATTATAGGTGGAATCCTGTTGCGACTGCACCACAATATCCGGATACATATCCTTTATGACATTCACCTCGTCTGAAAGGGTGTCTTTACTCACCGCATATTTGTTTTTGTTCACAATAGAATAAGTGAAAGAGTTTTTTGCGGTAATGTCCACCAAATAAGAATCTTTGTCGGAAGAGATTTCTTTCTTATTCTCATCAACTATCAGTATAAGATTTTCAGAATTCCGTGTGATGAATTTCCAAGTTATATGTGTGCCTTCCGGTACTGTCAGATTGCTCACATTTTCCAGCACCTCATCAGGCTTGTTCAGGTAGGAAGGGTAATGCAAAGAGATGTTGAAACCAAGCATCACAGGCTTCGGCAGAACATTTATTTCGTATAATGATGATTGAACCTCATCTGTAATAATTTGAAAATCAGTATTTTCCTTTAGATTTGAAAACGTATAGGAAAACGTGGAGTTACTGTTTTTCTCACATTTATAGTTTCTGTTTTTAAATTTCACATAAACCTCATCCGGTACCTCACTTCCTTCAACCTTCACATTAACCGTAAAATCCTCATATTGAAACGCTTTCAGAGAATCATTGGTAATGATAAAAGCATACGGGGCTGGTTTTTCATACACTTCTGTATGGTGTACAATTCGTTTGGTAGATTCCGTAAAAAGTTCTTTCTTGATGGAAAAAAGCAACAAGAAAATAGCAACAGGAAGAATCATCCATAACGCAATGCGCTTGGTTTTCTGCACGGGAATAGCTTGAACAAAAGAGTAAGCCTTGAACGAATCGATTTTATTGTCAATAGCGGCGGAAAGTAAATCGTAACTCAAATAGTCCCCTCTCTCCATCTGTTTTTGCAACTCAAAGACATTCAACAACTTGTCATCAATCTGATGGAAATGCTTACCTACAATTTTGGCTATTTCCTCATTGGTCAGTTGCTTTCCAAGCCCACCTATTTTCAGCAACGGTATAAAGATATAGGCAATGGCAGTGGCAACGGAAAGGATTATAAATGAATAGAATAGTACAGATCGCACAATCGTGTTTGAATATGAGAAATACTCAAACAAAGAAAAAGCTATAAATGTGGCCAACAGAATTATGACAAAGAAAGCCAAACCTTTGCATAATTTGTTAAGGTAGTATTTTTTCAGAAACTGCCTTATCTTATCGTTCAATATCTGTGTCCTTGATGAGTTCATTTGGATTGTCTTCGTAAGGTGGTTGATACGTTATATTGAAAAAATCGCCATTTTGGCTGTTAAAATAGCGTCCAAGGGACTTATTTTGTCCAAAGAAACGTTTAATAAAGAAAAAACGTAAAAAGGAATTGTTTATTTTGTTCAGTTTGCTTCTTTTGGAAAACAAAGAATAGAGTTGTTTCGAGCGAGAATATTTCACCGACAGGTTGGAAGCCTGCATTTCAGAAAACATAAGCCTGATAAGCGGTATTTTTACCGGACAAGCGGCTTCGCAAGACCCGCACAACGTAGTATGGGAGAAAAGATGCTGTGACTGGTTATATTTGTCAAAGCAGTTCATTTTTATCAGCTGAATCGGGGAAAGATTGTCACAAGCAGAAGCAACAGGACATACATCCAAACACTGTCCGCATTCTATACAATAGAGAGACTCTTTTATCACCTCAGATGAGAGAATCTCTTCAATATCATTCATATACAGAATAACGGTTATATTCATCGCCTCTTGGGAAACCACCTGATCGGATAAAAAGGAAAGGTGGGAAGGAAAAACATATTGGAGTTGGTTTTGGATGATTTTAACATCCTGTGGCATCTTGTTTTCCTTCGACAAGTATTTAAGCGCGATAAAAAAGGACAAATCCTGCTGGTTTATAATAATCTGGTCAATATTGACAATTATGGCCATATTTTTTGCTTTATTAAAGCAAAATTTGGATTTTTTATCCAAAAACACGAGCGAACCGCTGTCGCAAACGGCAAAATCGGCATTTAAAACGAGAAGGTCAATGTCATCAGAAGAGTTTTCAGCCTGCTCTATGGGAATCACATCAGCATACTGCTGAAATGCGGATTCAAAAGGAATCTTGGTATCGAACGTAAGTCTTCGGGCATTGAGTTCTTTAACAAGGGTACTGACAGCAGCGTAAAGTGAATCCTTATCCTTCATCCACAGAACATCCAGCCCCTTATTAGTCAAAGAGGATTCCAAATTCAGCAAATGCTTGTCCATATCGTCAAAGTAATTGTGACGAAGGGTATAGGCTTTCTGCCGAATGCTCTCGTAATCCTTTTCTAAAAACGGAGATTTCATTTTTACAAGTTTATTTTTTCTATTCTTCTCTGGTGTCTTCCTCCTTCGAAAACGGCGTTGAAGAATGCATTCACCGTTTCAACAGCCGTCTCATAGCTGATAAAGCGTGCCGGCAATACCAGAATATTGGCGTTGTTATGCTGTTTGGCCAGCGCCGCAATTTCCGGCGACCAGCAAAGGGCGGCTCTGATGCCTGCATGTTTGTTGGCCGTCATCGCCATCCCGTTACCTGTTCCGCATATCAGCACCCCTACCCCATCAGTCTCTTTCAAGACTCCTTCGGCTACAGGATGAGCGAAATCTGGATAATCCACACTCTCCGAAGAGTCGGTTCCCACATCCACAATTTCGAATTTGCCCTCGAAAAGCCTCTTAATCCGCTCTTTCAAGTCAAAACCTGCATGATCTGATCCAATGTATATCTTCATTTTTACTGCCTCTTATAGTGGCTGCAAAAATACAAAAAAGATGAATGTTTTTGAGGCAACCACCATATCAATTTTTTCGCTTCTGTATTTTTTTAGAAAATAGATTTTTATTCTCTATGATTATTAAGTGTGTTTATATGTGGATAAAATTTTGGAGAAAAATTTTGAAATTTCATTTATCAAAAGTAATTAACATCGAAATGTGAATAATGTTAATTGTAATTGTCAGATTTATAAATGGGAAATATATCCGACACTTTCCTTAAAATTTTTTTCAGTGGATAAAAACATCATTATGAAAAGGGTGAAAAAGTTAAAAATTTCAGTTCAAAAATATCCTTTATTGTGGAAGATTTTTTTATTCAAATTTTTTTCACATAGATTTCAAATCGTAACTTGCGTTATTTGGAAAACTCTTCATTTTATAAACATTTTGATGTTGATAATGTTGTAATTTTCTAATAATCATTTTTTTGTTTATATGTTTGAAAACCCGCTATTTTATTGGGATTTTGTGCAATTTACTGCTTATAAATTTGTTGCGACGTATTGCAGTTTTATGCGATGAAAAAGGCGATGAATCATCATCTTTTATTCATCGCCCTTCATCGTTAATTCATTATTCATTCATCGTCACTTCACTGTGCTGCCCTCTTTCACCCGTTTATGGGGCTGCATGATGGAAAGAGTGCCGTCGGCATTTTCAGCCATCAGGACCATGCCGTGGGAATCCACTCCTTTTATATTCTTTGGAGCGAGATTTATAAGCATCAGAACTTGTTTGCCAATCAAATCTTCCGGTTGGTAATATTCTGCAATACCGGATATGATTTCGCGGGTATCAACACCAGTGTTAACCTTCAATTTCAGCAGTTTTTTGGTTTTGGCCACCTTTTCGGCTGCCAACACAGTCACCACTCTGACATCCATTTTCTGGAAATCATCGAATGTGACATCTTCTTTTGCAGGGGTGACATCGGCATTTTCAGCCTCATTGGCTTTCTTAGTGTCTTCTAACTTTTTAACCTGTTTGGCGATGGTTTCATCTTCGATCTTCTCAAACAGATATTCAGCGGGATTGAGTTGATCACCTGCTTTCAATAAATCGTGACGACCACCGTCAGACCAGTTTTTATTGTTCAAATTGAGCATTTTTTGCAGCTTTTTCGCCGTGAAAGGCAGGAAAGGTTCGCAAAGAATGGACAAAGAAGCGCAAATTTGAAGGGAAATATGCAGAATGGTCTTCACATATTCCGGATTTTCTTTCTGTTTTTTCCAAGGTTCAGTGTCGGTGAGGTATTTGTTGCCGAGACGGGCAAGATTCATCAACTCCGCTTGTGCTTCACGGAACTTGTAATGTTCGATGCACTCCCCTATCCTATTCGGGAATTCGGCCATCTTTTCGATGATTTCTTTCTCATATTCGGTCAGTTCGCCGCATTCGGGAATGATTCCACCATAGTATTTGTGCGACAAAACCACCGTTCTGTTTACAAAATTGCCGAAAATAGCCAGCAATTCGTTGTTATTTTTTGCTTGGAAATCAGCCCAGGTAAAGTCCGCATCTTTGGTTTCCGGCGCTATGGAAGTAAGTGTATAACGCAGAACATCCTGTTTACCTGGGAAATCCTCAATGTATTCATGCGCCCACACGGCCCAATTACGGGAAGTGGAAATCTTGTCGCCTTCGAGATTAAGAAACTCATTTGCGGGTACTTGGTCGGGCAGAATGTAATCTCCGTGTGCTTTCAGCATGCAAGGGAAAATGATGCAGTGGAAGACGATATTGTCTTTTCCTATAAAATGTACCAATTTGGTGTCTCCGTTTTTCCACCAAGATTCCCAATCGGTATGATTCGCATCGGCCCACTCTTTTGTAGCGGAGATATATCCAATTGGTGCGTCGAACCAGACGTACAAAACCTTTCCTTCAGCTTCTTCCAAAGGTACTTTCACACCCCATGAGAGGTCGCGGGTGACGGCGCGGGGTTGCAGTCCCTGTTCAATCCACGATTTACATTGTCCGTAAACGGTCGGTCGCCAGTCAGCTTTATGGCCTTGCAAAATCCACTCTCTTAACCATGCATCGTACTCATTCAAAGGAAGATACCAATGTTTTGTTTCTTTCAACACAGGAGTGTTTCCGCTAAGAGCCGACTTAGGATTAATGAGATCGGTGGCACTAAGGGAGGTGCCGCAAGCTTCACATTGGTCACCATAAGCGTGTTCGTTGTTGCAGTGCGGGCAGGTGCCGGTGATGTAACGATCGGCGAGGAACTCGTGTGCCTCTTCGTCATAGTATTGTTGGCTCGTTTTTTCTATCAGTTTACCATTGTCATACAGATATTTGAAGAATTCCGCCGCCGTTTTGTGATGGGTGGGATTCGATGTTCGCGAATAGATATCGAAGGAAATGCCCAGTTCTTCAAACGACTTCTTTATGATTTCGTGGTATCGGTTGACAATATCTTGCGGAGTAACACCTTCTTTGCGGGCTTTAATAGTGATGGGCACGCCATGTTCATCAGATCCGCCGATAAACAGCACTTCTTTGCCATTGTTGCGGAGATAGCGGACATAGATATCTGCGGGCACATAAACGCCGGCAAGGTGTCCTATATGAACGGGTCCGTTGGCGTACGGAAGAGCCGAAGTAACTGTGTATCGTTTTATATCTTTCATATTATCAATGATTTAGTTATTAATTTTTTATATTTTTACCGTAAAAAGTGAAAACGGCAAAGATAGACAAATTACGAATATGTAAGGACAAGCGATTTTACCCTTTTGAATTGTGTTTCAAAACCTCTTTATCTATTTTTATTTACATTACTATGTTCATAATTGTATGTAGTGATAAAAAGGAAAAGGTTAAAAAATGCTAATTTTGCAGGTTTTAAAAAACGTCGGTTTAGATAATCGGCGTTTTGTTGTATTGTGAATAGTGAATAGATCCAATAACCGCAAATCGTAAACCGTAAATCGAATGAATTTCAAACTCACATCTTCGTACGAACCATCCGGGGATCAACCAGAAGCTATCAAAAAATTAGTGGAGGGGTTGAAAAACGGGGACAAAGCGCAGACGTTGCTCGGCGTGACCGGCTCCGGCAAAACGTTTACCATCGCGAATGTGTTGAACCAGGTGAACCGTCCGGCGCTCGTGTTGAGCCATAACAAGACGCTCGCCGCCCAGCTTTACAGTGAGTTCAAGCAGTTTTTTCCCGAAAATGCCGTTGAATATTATGTTTCCTATTACGATTACTATCAACCTGAAGCCTATATTCCGACCACTAATACTTATATAGAAAAGGATTTGTCCATCAATGACGAGATTGAAAAGTTGCGTTTACACACTACGGCAGCGTTGATGTCGGGACGGCGTGACGTAATTGTAGTGGCTTCAGTGTCATGTATTTACGGTATCGGAAATCCGGATGATTTTTCCAAGAACGTCATCCATCTGCATACGGGGATGAAAATCGACCGCAACGCGTTGCTGCTAAAGTTTGTGGCGAGCCTCTATTCACGCACCGAACTCGATTTGCAAGGCGGGCAGTTCCGCGTGAAGGGCGACACAGTGGATATTTTCCCGCCCTACAACGAGCACGCTTTCCGTATTATTTTCTGGGACGATGAGATTGAGACTCTGGAAATTATAGAGGCGGCCACAGGTGGGGTCATCACCAAAGAGGAAAACATTGTGATTTATCCGGCGAGTTTGTTCGTCACCACGCAACAGACGATGAATGAGGCTATCAATCAGATTGTGTTGGATTTGGGAGAACAGCGCGATTATCTGAAATCTATCGGCAAACATTTGGAAGCCAAACGGTTGGAAGACCGTGTGACGTATGATGTGGAGATGATGAAGGAGTTGGGCTACTGTTCCGGCATTGAGAACTATTCACGCTACTTTGACAAGCGTGAGCCAGGAATGCGCCCGTTCTGCATCCTTGACTTTTTCCCCGAAGACTTTGTGTTAGTGATAGACGAGAGCCATGTCACGGTACCGCAAATCGGGGCGATGTATGGTGGCGACCGTTCCCGCAAGATTAATCTGGTGGAGTATGGATTTCGGCTGCCCGCAGCCTTGGACAACCGTCCGCTGAAGTTCGATGAATTCGAGGCTTTGGTGGGGCAGACCATCTACATGAGTGCGACGCCGGCAGACTACGAGCTTGAGCAATCGGGTGGGGTAGTGGTGGAGCAGGTGGTGCGGCCCACGGGACTGTTGGATCCGCCGATAGAGGTGCGACCCGCCACCAACCAAGTTGATGACCTTCTAAACGAAATTGAAGATACAGTCGATAAAGGTGAGCGTGTCTTGGTGACCACACTGACCAAGCGCATGGCCGAAGAACTGAATACGTATCTCATAAACATTGGAGTGAGAGCTTGTTACATTCATTCCGATGTGGAAACGCTTGACAGAGTGGAGATTTTGCAAAATTTGCGTGCCGGCGCCATCGACGTTTTAGTGGGCGTGAACCTGCTGCGTGAAGGTTTGGATTTGCCGGAAGTGTCGTTGGTGGCCATCATGGATGCTGATAAAGAGGGTTTCTTGCGCAACGTGCGTTCACTCACGCAGACAGCCGGACGCGCCGCGCGCCACGTGAACGGCCGGGTGATTTTCTATGCTAACAAAATCACCAAATCCATGCAAGCTACTATAGACGAAACCAATCGCCGTCGTTCCAAACAGATAGCTTACAATGAGTTACATCACATTGTGCCGAAAGGGGTGGTGAAATCGGACGAGATGCTGCTCACGGGAATGTCAAGTGAGAATGGCAAGCAGAAAAAACAAGGGGTTCAGTATGTTCAAAAGGAAAAGAAAATGTCTGCCGTAGCGGAGGATTTGTCCATGTATAATATGGAACAGTTAGAGAAAAAGAAGAAGTTGTACCGCAAAGAAATGGAAAAGGCAGTGAAAGAGCTGGATTTTGAGAAGGCTGCCGAGTATCGTGACGCAATAGTGGCCATTGAGAACAGGATTCGGGAATACTGACATAACTTAACTATGACTTAAACTTAAACTTAAACTGTTACCTATAATACTTCTTATCACCGCTAATCACCGAAGTCATACGTTATACGTCTCAAATCTCAAAAAAGTTAAAAAGTATTAATTCCGAAAAAAATAGTATATTTGCGCCCTTATTATGGATAGAATGGATTTTGAAGATATTAGGCCTTATACGGACGCTGAATTTAAGGAGGCGTATTATCGGTTGATGGAGGATCCCCGATTTCAGGATGCTTTGCGTCTTTGTCTGCAAAATTACGGTGTAGAGGATTTCAGGAAGGATATGGAGCGATACCAGACCGTTGAAGAGGTGCAGGTGGAGTTCGACAAGCGGTTTTTGGATGTTTTTCTTTCCCAATCCACTAAAGGGATTTTCCTTTCTGGAATAGAGAATTTAGAGGAGGGAAAAACATATATGTTTATCGGGAACCATCGCGATATCACGTTGGATCCGGCCTTGTTGCAGTACTATTTTTTCATTGAAAAGAAGAAAACTTCTCGTATCGCGATGGGTGACAACTTGTTCACCACTCCATTGTTGGGGGAAATTGCGAAGCTGAACAAGATGATCAAGGTGAAACGGAGTGGAACTATGCGTGAGAAGTTGGTCAATTTCCAGAAGTTGGCTGCCTATATCCAGTATTCGCTTTTTGAGGACAAAGAGTCCGTATGGATTGCCCAGCGCGATGGCCGTACCAAAGACGGCAACGATTTCACCAAGCAGGGTCTGCTGAAGATGATCACCATGGGCAACGATAAGCATCTGTTGGAAACGATCCGCAGGATGAACATAACCCCCTTGACGATTTCCTACGAGTATGAGTCCTGCGACAAAATGAAAGCCCGTGAGCTCGCTTTGAGTGAAAACGGTCCGTACGTGAAAGAGCCGGGCGAGGATTTCAACAGCATAAAGCAGGGCATTTTCGGGCAGAAGGGTAGGGTAGCCCTCACCATTGGCCATCCGCTTGGCGATGAGTTGGATCAGGTGCCGGAAAATCTTAACAACAACGATAAACTTTATTATGTTTGTAAGCTGATAGACAAGCAGATATACAAGAATTATGCGCTGTATCCCAATAATTATATTGCGCATGATTTGATGCATCAGAATCAAGAATATGCCAACCATTATACTCCGGAAGAGAAATCGAAGTTTGAAGCCTATTTGCAAATGCAGTCCCAAACGAGTGATGTGCCGGAGGAAAAGATGCGCGCCAATCTCCTGAAAATTTACGCCACCCCTGTGGATAATTATATGAAGGCAATTTCTGAAGAAAATTAATATTTTTTAACGCTATATGGATGAGATTCAACCCCCGTCGCAACCGAAAATTCTAATCATCAGACTGAGCTCCATCGGTGATATTGTGCTGACCACACCGGTAATCAGAGCTGTAAACGAGCAACTGCCGGAGGCAGAGGTTCATTTCTTGGTCAGAAAAGATTTAGTTTCTGTGGTTGAGAACAATCCTCACATTCACAAGGTGCATATCTATGATCCTGAAAATGTGAGTCAAACCATTGATGAGTTGCGTCAAGAGCAATTCACCGTGGTCATTGATTTGCAGAAAACAATGCGTTCCCGCAAAGTGGTGCGCCGTCTGAAAGTTCCTTCCTATACTTTCCATAAGTATAATCTTTCGAAGTGGATCTGTTACCGTCTTAAGATGAACGGTTTGCCGGAAACACATATCGTTGAAAGGTACTTTGAAGCGGTCAAGGAATTGGATGTTCACAACGACCACAAAGGGTTGGAGTTTTACATTCCTGAAAACCAAGGTTTTGACGAAGACGACCTGCCGATGATGTTCGAGGACGGATTCGTGGCCGTCGTGTTGGCCGCGCAGCATTTCACCAAGCGCATTCCGGTGAGCAAGGTGGTGGAAATTGGCAGCATTTTGCACAAGCCGATCATGCTGTTAGGGGGCAAAGACGTTTTTGAAGAGGGCGAGCAGGTGGTTTCCCAGCTTGGCGAGCGGGCCACCAACGGCTGCGGCAAGTACTCGTTGTACCAGTCGGCGGCCATCCTGCAGCACGCGGACTGTGTGATCACCGGCGACACGGGGTTGATGCACATCGCCGCCGCGCTGCACAAGCCTACGGCGGCCATC
>JAEEGL017457815.1_pt1 | contig 40144 bp, 22 predicted proteins | sample 9134231 | NCBI WGS metagenome assembly JAEEGL01 (sample SAMN16246548, study PRJNA631951) | gut metagenome | biome: gut microbiome; feature: rumen; material: fiber-attached | host: Bos | place: Iran: Karaj | collected 2018-10
CGCCGTCAAGGCCCCCGGCTTTGGTGACCGCCGCAAGGAAATGCTGCAGGACATCGCTGTCCTCACCGGCGCCGTGGTCATCTCCGAGGAGCGCGGCTTCACCCTCCAGAACGCCAACGTCCAGATGCTGGGCAAGGCCGAGAAAGTGACCATCACCAAGGAGAATACCACCATCGTGGGCGGTGCCGGCGACCAGGCCGCCATCAAGGACCGGGCCGACCAGATCCGTGCCCAGATCGAGACCACCAAGAGCGACTACGACCGCGAAAAGCTCCAGGAGCGCCTGGGCAAGCTGGCCGGCGGCGTGGCGGTGATCTACGTGGGTGCCACCACCGAGGTGGAAATGAAGGAAAAGAAGGACCGCGTGGACGACGCCCTCAACGCCACCCGCGCTGCCGTGGAAGAAGGTTACCTGCCGGGCGGCGGCGTGGCCTACATCCGGGCGGCCGAAGCCCTGAAGGGCCTGAAGGGTGAGAACGACGACGAGACCACCGGCATCCGCATCATCGAGCGTGCCATCGAGGAGCCGCTGCGCCAGATTGCCGAAAACGCCGGCGTAGAGGCCTCAGTGATCATCAACAAGATCCGCGAAGGCAAGGGTGACTTTGGCTACAACGCCCGCACGGGCGAGTACGTCAAGATGTACGAAGCCGGCGTGATTGATCCCACCAAGGTGGCCCGCGTGGCCCTGGAGAACGCCGCCTCCGTGGCCGGCATGCTCCTCACCACCGAATGCGGCATCGTGGACCTGCCCGAACCGGCACCCGCCGCTCCCGCCATGCCCGCCGGCGGCATGATGTAGTATATCTCGACAGATTCAACTCCGCCCTGTGCGGCAAGAACCCCGAAAGCAGACATAGCTTTCGGGGTTTTTGGTTTATCATTTTTGATGTCGGCGGGCGGTACAATTTTTGCCGTTTTTTGCGTATATTTACCACAACTATATATGGAAACCATCAAAAACCAATATTTCGAAGGGGAAAGGCCCCTGTATGTGCGCCGGGACGGCCTCCGGCTGGAGGGCGTTCGTATCGGCCCCGGCGAGTCGTCGCTCAAGGAAGGGCGGGACATCGAGGCCGAAGGCTGCGAATTTGCCGGGAAATACCCCTTCTGGGAATGTAAACACTTCACGATCAAGGACTGCGTGTTCCGCGAAGGAGCGCGCGCAGCCCTGTGGTACAGCGAGGACTGCCGCATGACGGACACGCTGGTCGAAGCGCCCAAGATGTTCCGCCGCATGAGCGGGGTGTATCTGGAAAACGTGCAGCTCCCCCATGCCCTCGAAACCTTCTGGGACTGCCGGGACATCACCCTGCGCCAGGTATCGGCCCGGCAGGCCGACTATATCTTCATGCACTGCGACAAGCTGGACATCGAGGATTTCCGTCTGCAGGGAAACTACTCCTTCCAGTATGCCCGGAACGTAGTGATCCGCCACGCCGACCTGGACACCAAGGACGCCTTCTGGGAAAGCGAGGACGTCACCGTCTATGACTCCCGCATCCAGGGCGAATTCCTGGGCTGGTATGCCAGGAACCTCAAGCTGGTGCGCTGCCATATCGGCGGCAGCCAGCCCCTCTGCTACTGCGAGAACCTGGTGCTGGAAGACTGCAGCTTCGAGCCGGACGCACTCCTGGCCTTCGAATACAGCAGCGTCCGGGCCACCGTCCGCGGCCGCATCCCCTCCGTCAAGAACCCCACCACCGGCTTCATCCAGGCCGATGAGATAGGAGAAATTATCCTGGACGGCAACGTGAAAGCCCCCGGGAACTGCCTGATAACCAAAAAACCATGAGTTATGACTTTGACAGCTGCCCCGACCGTCGCGGAACGGGAAGCGTAAAATGGGACCTCCACCCCGGCACCCTGCCCCTCTGGGTGGCCGACATGGACTTTGCGGTGGCCCCGGAAATCAAACAGGCCCTGCAGCAGCGCCTGGACCACGGGGTCTTCGGCTACCAGCTGGTAGATGACGACTACTTCCAGGCCATCGGCCGCTGGTTCGCCGCCCGGCACGGCTGGGAAGGCATCGGGCGGAACAACATCGTCCCCACCACCGGAGTCATCGCCGCCTACAGCGCGGCCATCAAGGCCATGACCCGGCCCGGCGACGCCGTCCTGGTGCAGACGCCCTGCTACAACGCCTTCTTCCCCGCCATCCGCAACAACCGCTGCGTCCAGCTGGACAGTCCCCTCAGGCAAGGGAGCGACGGCCATTTCGGCGTGGACTGGGAAGACTTTGAAGCCAAGGCCCGGCAGGCCCGCGTCTTCCTCCTGTGCAACCCCCACAACCCCGTGGGACGCGTCTGGACCCGCGAAGAGCTGCTGCGGATGGCCCGCATCTGCCAGCAGAACCAGGTCTTTGTCATTTCCGACGAGATTCACTGCGAACTCACCTTTGCGGGGCACGATTACACCCCCTGGGCCACCCTGCCGGAAGCATTTGTCCAGCACTCGGTGTCCTGCATCTCCCCCACCAAGGCCTTCAACGTGGCAGGCATCCAGATTGCCAACCTCTTTGCCCAGGATCCCGCCATCCTGCAGAAGATAGACCGGGCCATCAACGAGAACGAGTGCTGCGACGTGAATGTCTTTGGCGTCACGGCCCTCAAGGCCGCCTACAAGCAGGGCGGCCCGTGGCTGGACCAGCTGCGCAGCTACCTCTGGCACAACGCCCGCACGGTGTACTGCTTCCTGGAGGACGAAATCCCCCACATCATCGCCCCGCCGCTGGAAGGCACCTACCTCATGTGGCTGGACTGCCGCGCCGCCCTGTGCCCCGGCGAGCCCCTGGAAGGCTTCAGCGAGCGTTTTGCCGCCCACCTGCAGCGGCACGGCCTCACCCTTTCCACCGGCACCATCTACGGTGCGGCCGGCGAAGGCTTCGAGCGCCTGAACATCGCCTGCCCCCGCACCCTCCTGCTGGATGCCCTGCAGCGGCTGCGCGACGCCTTCTATTCCTACCGATACGAAGAATCTTAAACTCATAACCATATGCTAACCACCCTCGCGAAAAAATGGTTTGTCGCGGCCCTGGCCCTGGTGGCCGTGGCCTGCGGACCCCAACAGGGCAGCGAAGCCACCGTCACCCCGTCGGCCGAATCCTATGCCGAATTCATCAAGGCCTACACGGGCGGCATCGTGGGTGCCGAAGCCGTAATCCGCATCGACCTCATGGAAGACGTGGCCGAAGCCTCCCGCTGGACGGACGGCCTCTTCGCCTTCACCCCTTCCCTGAGCGGCACCGTGCAGTGGAGTTCCCCCTCGTCGGTGCTCTTTGTACCCGACCAGGAAGCGCTGGTGCCCGGCCAGACCTACGCCGCCACCTTCTTCCTGAACAAGGTGCGCGAAGTGCCGCAGCCCGAGCTGCAGCGCTTCGACTTCGGCTTCACCGTGAAGCCCGTGGCCGTGGCCGAGAAGACGGCCGCGGCGGAGGAACCCGACAACGGGCAGCCCTTCCGCGTGGTATCGGCCTCCCTGCAGGAAGGGGGCGAGGCCCCGTCGGTGGACATCGTCTTTTCCGGCAAGCCCGCCAACGCCCGGAAGACCGGCCTGGTGGAACTGTCCGGCTGCGCCCGCTACTACGTCCAGGTGAAGGATTCCCTGGTGCGCGTCTTCTTTGAAGGCCGCAAGGGAGACCTCACGCTCAAGCTGGACAAATCCGTGCAGGATGCCGACGGACAGGCCCTGGGCAACGATTTCACCCGGGTCTTCAGCCTGGCCGAGGAAGTGCCGGCCGTGAGCATCCCCCTCCAGGGATGCATCCTCCCGGACCAGTCCCGCCTCATCCTCCCGTTCCGGGCCGTGAACCTGGGGAGCGTGGAAGTGCGTGTGGTGAAGATTTACGAGAAAAACGTGCTCATGTACCTGCAGGACAACGACCTGGGCGGCAGTTCCGAGCTGCGCCGCAGCGGCCGGCTGGTCTATAAGGGCGACATTCCGCTGGATGCCTCCAAGGACCTGCACCAGTGGAACGACCACAGCATTGACCTGAGCAAGCTCATCAAGCAGGAGCCCGGCGCCATCTACCGCATCCGCCTGAGCTTCCGCATGGACCAGTCGCTCTACGGCGGCAAGGAGCCCCTGCGGCGCCCCGCGGCCCTGAGCGGCAAGCCTTCGGCCCAGGACGAAGCCACCTGGGACACCCAGCGCACCTGGTACTGGGACAACGACTACGACTGGGCCGACTACAACTGGGAAGAGGCCGGCAATCCCGAAAAGCCGTCCTTCTACATGGACAGCGACCGCTTCCCCTACGTTACCCTGCTGTCTTCCGATATCGGCCTACTGGCCGAATATGCCCAGGGTGACCGCCTCTGGGTGGCCGCCACGGACCTTGTGAGCGCCAAACCCCTGCCCGGCACCAGCCTGGAAGTGTACGACTTCCAGCTCCAGCGCCTGGGCACGGCCAACACCGATGCCAACGGCCTGGCCGAAGTGAAAGTGAGCCGCAAGCCCTTTGCCATCGTGGCCCGCAAGGGCGGTTCCACCAGCTACCTCAAGCTGAGCGGCGGCAACGAACGCTCCCTGAGCCGCTTCGATGTGGGCGGCGAAGTGCTGCAGCAGGGCATCAAGGGCTTCATCTACGGCGAGCGGGGCGTCTGGCGTCCCGGCGACACCCTCCATGTCACCCTGCTCCTGTCCGACAAGGGCAAGAACCTGCCGGAGGCCCATCCCGTCACGCTGGAAGTCTATACGCCGGAAGGCCAGTTCCATACGCGCATGGTGCGCAGCGGCAAGGACGGTTTCTACGCCTTTGCCGTCCCCACCAAGGCCGATGATCCCACCGGTTACTGGAACGCCTGGTTCAAAGTGGGCGGCAGCTCCTTCCACAAGACCCTGCACGTGGAAAGCGTGAAGCCCAACCGGCTCAAGATCCTCACCCAGTACGAGCCCGTGCTGAAGGCCGGCAAGAGCAGCACCGTGCGCCTGGCCGCCTCCTGGCTCGCCGGCAGCGCCGCGGCCGACTGCCCGGCCCATGCCCAGGTGACCCTGACCAAATATCCCGGCTCTCCCTTTGCCGGATTCGAGAAATACAGCTTCAACAACCCCTCCTCGAAGTTCTCCAAGGCCGAATTCGAGCTCTTCTCCACCCGCCTGAGCGGCAGCGGAGAAGCCGCCATCCCGGTGAAATATCCGGCCGCCGAAGGAGCTCCGGGCATGCTGAAAGCCTTCGTGGCCACCTCGGTGGGTGAACCCGGCGGCGGCGAGAGCTTCACCACCGAAGTCATCCCCTACTCCCCCTACAGCGCCTATGTGGGCATCCGCATCCCCGACGGAGAATACCTGGAGACCGACAAGGACCAGCCCGTTTCCCTGGCCGTGGTGGATGCCGAAGGCAAACGGGTATCGGGCCACAAGCTGGAATACCGCGTATTCAAGCTGGGCTGGAACTGGTGGTGGGACAACCCGGGCGGCGACCTGGATGCCTACGTGAACGGTTCCTCGGTGAAAAGCATCGCCCAGGGGCGTCTCAGTTCATCGGCCGACAAGGACGTGAACTTTACCATCCGGGTGGATTATCCCGACTGGGGCCGGTACCTGGTGCTGGTGGAAGATGAGACCAGCGGCCACGTGAGCGGCCGTATCGTCACCATCGACTGGCCGGAGTACCGCGGCCGGGCCAGCCGCCGCGACCCCGACGCCCTCACCATGCTCTCCATCGCCACGGACAAGCCTGCCTATCGAAGCGGGGAGAAAGCCACCGTCTATATCCCGGCTGCGCCGGAAGGACAGGCGCTGGTATCCCTGGAGAACGCCGCCGGCGTGCTGCAGCGCGAATGGGTGGGCACCTCCGACAAGGACACCCCCTACAGCTTTACCGTTACGCCGGAAATGGCGCCCAATTTCTACGTGCACGTCACCCTGGTGCAGCCGCACGGGGCCACCGTGAACGACCTCCCGCTGCGCCTGTACGGCGTGCAGCGCGTGAAGGTGGAGAATCCCGACTCGCACCTGGAGCCTGTGGTGAAACTGCCCGATGTCATCCATCCGGAAGAAAGTTTCACGGTGAAGGTATCGGAAAAGAGCGGCAAGCCCATGACCTATACCCTGGCCATCGTGGACGAGGGCCTGCTGGACCTCACGGCCTTCAAGACCCCCGATCCCTGGAGCCAGCTCTACAAGGACGAAGCCCTGGGCGTGAAGACCTGGGACCTCTACGACCAGGTGGTCGGGGCCTTCAGCGGCCGATTCGCCCCGCTGGCAGCCATCGGCGGTGACCAGGAGAACCTGGTGGCCGCCCGCAAGGACAACCGCTTCAATCCGGTGGTGCTCTTCGTGGGTCCCCGCACCGTGACCCAGGGCAGCGACGCCCTCAAGCTCAAGCTCCCGCAGTATGTGGGCAGCGTGCGCGTGATGGTGGTGGCCGGCCATGAGGGCGCCTACGGCAGCACGGACAAGACCGTGCCCGTGCAGTCGCCCCTGATGATTGTGAGCACCCTGCCGCGCGTCCTCTCCGACGGCGAGGCCGTCACCCTGCCGGTGAATGTCTTCGTCATGGATGACAAGCTCAAGGAAGCCACGGTGAAAGTGAAGGTGGACGGTCCCGTGGAGCTGGTGGGCAGCTCCGGCCAGACGGTCAAGTTCCCCGCCAAGGGCGACCGGATGGTCTGCTTCGGCCTCAAGGCCAAGGGCACGGGCCTGGCCCACGTGAGCGTGGAAGCCTCCGGCGCCGGTCACAAGGCGGCCGAAACCATCGCCCTGGAGGTGCGCCACCCCAATCCAGAGGTGGCCAGCGTCCAGAACTATGTGCTCCAGCCGGGCGAATCCATCCAGCTGGAGGCCGGCGACCATGCCACCCTGCAGCTGTCCGGTTTCCCGGCCCTGGATGCCCGCTCCCTGTTCATCCGCATGCGCGACTACCCCTACGAATGCGGCGAACAGCTCGCTTCCCGGGGCCTCACGCTCCTGCACCTGCTGCCCCTGCTGGATGCGGCCGATGCCGCCCAGGCCCGCGAGATGATTCCCCAACTCATCCGCCTGCTCTATGCCCGCCAGAAACCCGACGGCGGCTTCTGCTACTGGAGCGGCTCGTCGGCCACATGGGTGAGTTCCCTCGCCGGCCAGTTCCTCACCGAGGCCCACAAAGCCGGCTTTGAGGTGAACCCCTCCGTGCTCAAGAACTGGCAGGGCTACCAGAAGAAGATGTCCCAGGTGTACCGCCTCAGCGACAACTTCATCTCCCAGGAGGACGAATGCTACCGCCTGTACACGATGGCCGTGGCCGGCAAGCCGGAAAGCGCCGCCATGAACCGCCTCAAGGAATCCAGGCAGCTCAAGGGCCAGGCGGCCTGGACGCTCATATCGGCCTTTGCCCTGAGCGGACGCACGCAGGCGGCCGAAGACCTGCTCAAAGCCACCACCACCCAGTTTGAGGAATACACCCCCGACAACCCCTGCTTCGGAAGCGCCTTCCGCGACAAGATGGCCGCCCTGGATGCCCTGGCCCTCACCGGCCACGTAGCCGAAGCCCTGCCGCTGGCCCGCGAGGCCCTGGAACGCAACAACTTGTCCACGCAGGAAAGCGCCTTTGCCGCCATGGCCTTCCACCACCTGTACGAAAAGGTATCCACTTCGGTGATCAAGGCCACGCTGGGCAAGGAAGAAATCGTGTCGCCCAAGTCCCTGGTATCCCGGGAACTCCAGCAGAACGAGACCCTCACCAACAGCTCCGACGGGCCGCTCTATGTAACCCTCGTGAGCGTGACCCGGGCCCCGGCCGGCACGGTGGTGCCGCCGCGCGCCAACGGCATCCGCGTGGATGTGGCCTATTACGACGACAACGGTGTGTCGCTGAACCCCGCCAAGCTGCAGCAGGGCGTGCGCATCACGGCGGTCATCAAGGTGAGCAACCTGCAGAAGGGCCGCGGCCTCCACAACCTGGCCCTCACGCAGCTGGTGCCTTCCGGCTGGGAAATCCAGAACGACCGGCTCCTGGGCGCGGCCGAGTCTGACAGCTACGACCACAAGGACATCCGCGACGACCGCGTGAACTGGTTCTTCGACCTGCCCGACGGCAAGACCAGGACCTTCACCATGGCGTACCGGACGGCCTACGAGGGCGTGTACACCCTGCCGTCCATCACCTGCGAGGCCATGTACGAGCCGGCCGTGCATGCCGCCACCGGCTCCGGCATGGCCGAGGTCACGCGCTAATCTTACGCCATGCGACGGCAAAACCGGCATGTTGGGGCGAAAACGCTGGCCTTTTTTGCCGGCTTGGCCGTTCTGCTCTTTTTGCTGCTGTTCTGGCCACGGGGGCTGTTTAAGGACACGGCCTATGCCACCGTCGTGCTTTCCGAGGAAGGCGAACTGCTGGGCGCCCGCATTGCGCAGGACGGCCAGTGGCGATTTCCGCCCTCGGACAGCATCCCGGAGCGCTATGCCACCGCCCTGGTGCAGTTTGAAGACCGCCATTTCTGGCATCATCCGGGGGTAAATCCCCTGGCGCTGCTGCGGGCCCTGCGGGACAACGCCCGGGCCGGGCACATCACCAGCGGCGGCAGCACCCTCACCATGCAGGTGATCCGCCTGTCGCGCCAGAAGGAACGCACCCTCTGGCAAAAAGGCATCGAGGCCTGCCAGGCGCTCTGTCTGGAACTCCGCTATTCCAAGCGCCGGATCCTGGCCCTCTATGCCGCCCACGCCCCCTACGGCGGGAATGTCGTGGGCCTGGATGCGGCCGCCTGGCGCTATTTCGGCCGACCGGCCGCGGAGCTTTCCTGGGGCCAGGCCGCCACCCTGGCCATCCTGCCCAACGCCCCCGCCTCCATCCATCCGGGCCGCGGTCGGGACCAGCTCCTGGAAAAGCGCAACCGCCTGCTGCAGCGGCTCCTGGAACACGGGGACATCGATGCCGAGACCTGCCGGGAAGCCCAGGCCGAACCCCTGCCCGATGCCCCGCAGCCTCTCCCCTCCTATGCCCCGCACTATGTGGCCCTGTGCCCGCAAGGGAAAACCACCCGTTCTCCCTTGCGCTTCTCCCTGCAGCGGGCCGTGGAAGACGCCGCCCGCCTGTGCTCCGACGAACTGGCCCGGGAGGGCGTGGCCGACCTGGCCGTGGTGGTGATAGACAACCGGACAGGCCAGACGGTGGCCTATGTGGGCAACGCGGCCCCGGAACGGAATCGGCCCGGCGTACAGGTGGACATTGCCGCCGCCCCCCGTTCCACCGGCAGCATCCTCAAGCCCCTGCTCTATGCCGGGGCCCTCGCCGACGGGACCATCCTCCCCAGGACCCTCCTTCCCGACATCCCCGTGAACCTGGGCGGCTTTGCCCCGCAAAACTTTGACCGGCAGTTCTACGGCGCCGTTCCCGCGGCCGAAGCCCTGGCCCGTTCCCTCAACGTGCCGGCCGTATTCCTGCTCCGGAGCTACGGGGTGCCGCGCTTTCACCAGCTCCTGCGGGAAGCGGGCCTGAGCACCCTCACCCGTGACGCCTCCCACTACGGGCTCTCGCTCATCCTGGGCGGGGCCGAGGGCCGGCTGGACGAAATTACCCGTGCCTACAGCGCCCTGGTGCGCCAGTACCTGGGCCGGGAAGATGCCTTCCCCGTGAAAGACCCGGTCGCGCTCTGGTACACGCTGGACGCCTTGAAGGAGGTGAACCGGCCCGACGAGCTGGACTGGCGTCTCATCCGTTCCGTCCGGAAGGCGGCATGGAAAACCGGGACCAGCTATGGCTTCCGCGACGCCTGGGCCGTGGGCATGACCCCGGACTGGACCATCGGCGTCTGGGCCGGCAACGCCCAGGGGCAGGGTGTCCCGGGCATCACGGGCGCCCGCACCGCCGGACCGGTCCTGTTTGACATCCTGAACCTGCTGCCGCCGGATGATGCCTGGTTCCCCGAGCCCCTCGAGGGCGGCATCCTGGCCGCCACCTGCCCGCTATCCGGCCGGCTGAGAGGCCCGGACTGCCCGGAAAGCGACCCGCAGCGCCTCCCGGCCCTGGCGCAGGAAAGCGAGCCCTGCCCCTACCACGACGGCGGAGAATTCGCGCTTCCGCCGGCCATGGAATGGTATTACAAGCCGCATCATCCGGAATATGAAGGCCGGAAAGCACAGGCCCGGGACCAGGTGCTGGAATTCATCTACCCCGCAAACGGCACCACCCTGTACCTGCCCCGGCAACTCTCCGGCAGCGTCGAGGGCGCCGTCTTCCGCGTGGCGCACAGCAAGACAGATGCCACCCTCTGGTGGCATCTGGATGCGTCTTATGTCGGGGAAACGCGTTATATCCACGAACTCCGCCTGGCGCCCGGGCCCGGCACGCACATCCTCACCGTGGTGGACCCGGATGGCAACACGGCCGCCGTGCGCTTCACGGTGGCCGAATAAGCGCCCGCTACATGCGGCAGCAGTTCACAAACGCTTCCGGCGTCATCACCTTCATGGGCTTGGGGACCTCCCGCGACAGCAGCTGCTGGTCGTTGGTCACCAGCACGTCGCAGGCCTGGCTATAGGCAAACGCGATTTGCGCATTGTCTTCCAAGTCGTCATGGGGATCCTTGAGCGCATCTTTGAGATCAAAATAATGGATACTATCTACATTGGTACGTAGCATAATCTCCTGAACGGCTGCACGGAAAGAATTTCGGGAGAAGCCCGGTGATTTGCGGGCGATGTAGGCCGCATCCAGAATGCTCTGGGTGCTTATACCGGCCTCTATCTGGGCTTTCAGAATGAGCCCAAACAAAACCTTGGCCTGCTCATGGCGTGGCCTTTCCGGAAGTAAATAGTCCACCAGGACATTGGTATCCACGAATGCCTTAACCCTAGAAATTGTTTGCTTCATACAATGCCTCCGCTAAGACTATTTTATCCATGGCCGCCTGCTGGGAGCCATCCAGACCTTCATATTCCGGGGGCAGTTTGCATCCCTTCAAGACAAAGCGGTCAGCATATTCCTTTGCCTGTTCAAAAAACTCCGGAGGGAGTTTGGGATAGACGGGTTCATACCCGACCACTTCTTCCAGGGTTTCCTCCACGAACGTGTTCAGCGATTTGTTCTTGCGCTTAGCCTCCCATTTAAGACGCTCGAGCAGGTTATTCTTGAGCCGGAAAGCCGTTTGGGTTCTCTCTACCGCCTGCATAATGTATAACATTTTTTGCAAATGTATAACACCCGCAGCAAAAAAGCAAGACTTTTGAAAGAAAATTAATCTACCTTGATATCCTTCACACAGCGGATCTGCGGGGTGCCCTTGGACTTTTCCAGCACCAGCACCTTGCTGTGGGAAGCGGCCCAGCCGTATTTGTCGTTCACATATCTCCGCTGCGCGTCATAGTGCCTGCCCGGCTTGATACCGAATGACCAGTACGTGCGCGTCACGGCAAAGACATCACCCTGGATGAAATAGCTGGTAACGTCGCCGGAAGGGATGAAGTTGCGCAGGATGGAGATCTCGCGGGCGTTGGGAATACGGTATCCCGGCGGGCAGTAGGGATTCATGCCGATATTCTCGTTCACGTAGTTGTTGATCTTGTCAATGGTGTTCTTCCCCTTGATTTCCGGGACATCGGCAATGATCACGGCATCCTTCTTGGGCGCAAAGGTAAAGCGCTTATAGAGGCAGGCCTGCTCGCCGTCCTCGTCGTGCTCCACCAGTTCACGGTTGGTATAATAGCGCAGGGAGGCCTCGTTGATGCGGGAACAGTCAAACTCATAATAGACGTTCTCGTCGTAGGAACCGCTGTAAGGGACGCCGTTGCGCAGGCGCGTCATCTCCATGTAGAAGGTGGGCTCCGTCTTGTAGTCGGCATAGGTGAAGTCGCCGTCGGTAGCGGGGTCGTAACCCAGGTTGCGCACGCAGCGGATGTCGTAGAGGTCCAGGCTGGACCACTGCCGGCTGCCGTTGGGATCCGTGCCGGAGAAGCCTTCTTCGGCCCAGACGACACGCGGCGCACTGCTGCTGTTGGTGCCGTACTGGGTACTGGAAATGAGGTGCTGGCGCCAGATCTCGTTGGTGGGATCGGCCCGTTCCTGCACGTTGCGCTGATACAGCCGGGCGTCGCTCTCGATGCCGTAACTGCCCAGATACAGGCCCAGGAGCTGGTTGGTGGCCGCCATGTACCAGCGCACCTCGTCCTGGCTGATGACGCCGTCACCGTCGTTGTCGCGGTTGCGGGTCATGCAGCCATAGCGGAGATACTGGTAGTTGGGCAGCAGCAGGCTCTCCTGGTTGGTGGCCGTCAGGTTCAGGTAATGCTCCCAATAGGCCTCGTCGTTGGTAAAGTCCCCGAGGATGCGGTTGTTGCCGTTGGGGCTCACCAGCGTCCATTCCTTCAGGGTGTTCAGCCGGCCGTTGGTGAGGCTGTTGTTGCCGCGGTTGGAACCCGACGTATTGTCATACTTGCGGTTGCCGCGTTCCAGGACATCATTCTCGTGCTCGCAACCCCAGGCGCTTTCCAGCTCGGGGTTGGCAATATTGTAGATGGTCTGGATGGACTTCTGCTGGATGGTGAAAGACGCACCGATCACCTGGCTCTCCCCGTCGGCCGCCGTCTTGGTCTCCGACAGGATGTGCATGGACCGCATGGGCTGGTTCACGAAGCGCTTCCACAGATCCTTCTGATAGTCGCCGGTGATGGGGTTCTTCTCGTAATAGAACTCGTTCACGAAGGCCGTCACCCGGATGACGGGGCCTCCCTCCTCCTCGGGCGTATTGTCAAAGGCATTGGCCTTCCCGTGGTCCATCTTGTCCTTTTCGTCGCGCAGGAAGGCGACCAGCTGGGTGATGTTCCAGGTCTTGCCGTCGGCTTGGGCGCCCGTGCGGGGCTTGTACACCTCCCGGTTGGCCAGGTAGCATCCGTTCTCGTCGAGCTGGTTCACCCGGAATTCCACCCATTCATGATCGATACCGGTGGTAATCTCCACGCCATTGGTCACCACGGGGCCGGCGCCGGAGGGGTTGAACGGCGTTTCCACCACCCAGGAGACGTGCTCCGCATCGATGTTCTTGGCATGGAAAGGAACCACGTGGGAACTGTAGTGGGCGTCGCAGGTGAAAATCTCCTCCAGGGCCACGGCCACCTTGCCGGAAGCGCCCGGTTCGGGCTCGGCCAGTTTCTCGGACAGGGTGTTCCCGTCGTAATTGTTGTTCACTTCCAGGCGCACGTCTCCCACGTCGTTGATGATGATATCGTAGGTATAGGCGTGGTTGCGGAACACATTGAAGTCTTCCCACTTGCCGCCGCTGAAGTCTCCCAGGTGCACGATATACTGCACGTCACCGCTCAGGGTTGCGCCTTCGCTGGCCCCGTAGGTCACATTGTCCATCTTCACACGCGCCGTGATGATCACATAGGTGGACTTGTCGTCGGGGTGCACGAAGCTGCCGTTTTTCACGGTGGCGATACCGGCCTTGATGGTGGGATCCTGCTTTTCCTGCAGTTCCCTGTCGGCATAGCAGCCGGGCGGGGCGGAAGGATTCTTCAAGGGCTTGCGGTTCTCCATCATATAGAAGGAGAAGCCGTGGATGAATTTCTTGTATTGGGACGTACCGGAATAGTTGAAAACCGTGAGGTCTTCCGTCTCGAAATTGGTCTCTCCCTGGTCGAAGTAATCATCGTCGTCACTTCCGGCCGCATCCTGCAGGGCGGCCTGCTGGGCTGGCGTGAGGTGCCCTTCGGCATATTCGCCCCGTTCCAGGACATACGCCCGCCTGGGGAGGTTCACCACCTGCCACTTCAAGGGCTTGAAATCGGCAATCCGGGAAACCGGCGTCACGCCGTCGGTCTGTACGGACAGGTCCACATACACGCGGAACTTGATCTTGGCATCCAGCCGCTTCAGCACCAGCGTGCCCCAGGACGGGTCGCCGGTATTCACGGAGGGGATCTCGCCCGTCATGGGAAAATAGCCGCTCCGGGAGGTGATGAGCTGGTTCAGCTTGGCCTTCTGGTCGTAGATATCGGCATATTTTTCCACCGTACTGAGCTGCTCCGGAGAGATGTTCACCATCTCGGCGTCGATGTTGCTCACCGCCACGATGCGGCAGTTGGGCTTTGACGTGGTGTGGATATGTATGATCCCCCGCGTCTCGAGGGCGCCTGTGACCTCATTTTGCACGTTGTTGTCCACCTCCCACCAGTTGGCCAGCGTGGAAGCGCCGGAATTGGAGAGGTTGCGGTAGTCGAAGTAATGGCCGAAGAGTTTCTTCCCGTTGTTGCCCATGTCGAAGATGAACACGTACAGGTTGTACACCATGTTCTCGGGCTCTTCGCCCAGGGTCGAGCGGGTATCCACCGTGAGCTGGGGCGGGCCGCCGTAGCCGAAGGGAATCACCAGTTCCACCGGATCCCCTTCCGGAACACAAACAGCAGCCGTCCGCTCCTTCTCACAGGAGAGGGCACACAGCACAGCACAAATCCATATGAACAGCCATCCCTTCTTCATACTACTTGAAAATATGGGTAAGTTCATGCCCCGTTGTCCACCAGGCATTGTCCAGTTCAAAATCAAAGGCCCGCTCCATCTCTCCGTAATAGATATTCATGACCACGTTCAGTTCCTGGTTCCGGAGCATGCAGGTGAGCGGGGTCACCTGCGCCGTCTCGTTGTCGATGAGCCGGAGGGCGCTGCCCTGCGGATTGGCCTCGTACACGGCCCAGAGGCAGTTTCCCCGGTCGGTATTGCTGGAGGTGGTACCCACCGACTTGTTGTTGTTCACCAGATACTTGCCTGCCGAATTCCGGAAACGCAGCAGGTAGCCGGCAAACTCGTTGGAGACGGGATAGTCGGCATAGGACGGGACCTGGCCCTCCACCAGGGAGAAGGGCTCGTTGCCGAAGATGCTCTTGGAGCCCACTTTGAGCTGGTAGCGGCCGTCGGCCTCCCGGCTCAGGGTGAAGCAGTAGTAGGAGCGGATCTGCTTGTTGTTCAGGATCTCTTCGGCCTTGGCCTGGAAGGTTTCCTGGAAGTTGTAGTTGGCGCCCATGTACACCAGCGAGGTGCCGGCATAGCCATAGAAATAACCCGTCTTGGTGTTGGGGTTCACCAGCAGCACGGTCTTGCTCTCGCCGGGCTCCATTTCGGCAATTTCCGAATAGGTGACCCGCCGCACGCCCTCCTGCGACAGATCCAGCGAGATGGGTGTGTGGACGTTGTCCCCGTCCACGAAATCAAGCGTCAGGGACGCGAACATCCGGTATTCGCGATCGTACTTGTTCTCATACAGAAGCTGGCTGTAAACCAGGGCCTTTCCGCTCTCGGAATCGCCGGGAATGGCGGCCTCCACCGTCACGGGATGGGTGCCGTCGTAGGCCGGGAGCGGCCGGTACACATTGCCGGCAGGAATCTGGGGATAGCCGCCCGCGCGATGGTCCAGCAGATAGGTCTTGGACGCGTTGAAATCGGTGAAGCCCAGCTGGTCCAGCGTCACCTCATAGGCCGTATGGTTGTGCAGGTACACATTCAGGCGCGTCACGGGCCGCAGGAGTTCCACCGTACCCACATTCTCGCTCACCCCCACAAACAGCCGCTTGTGGCCTGTCAGGAGCATGGGAACCGGCGTGGCCAGCCGGGCGGGATCCTCCGGAACGGCCGATCCCGTCAGGGTTTTCAGCTCGCGGTCCGGATCGATATCGTCGCCGCCGTCCTTGTCGGCCGTCAGCAGCGCCTCTACCTGGGCAATGGTCTCGGCCCCCTGCCAGGCCACATGGTCTATGTTGGCATAGGCCGCCACCTGGTAGGAACCCACCTTGAGATCCTGGAACGACAGGACATCCTCCGTCACGTTGGCCGCATACTCCTTGTAGGCCTTGCCGATGACCTTCTGGGCATCATTCGCGATGATCACCAGCACATTCCGGAAAGCATAGCCGTTTTCCGGCGTCTCATCGGCCCGGGTGCCGGGAAGCCCCTGCGCCAGGTGCAGTTTGAGGGTGCCGCTGCCCTGCAGGGCCTGCGGCTCCGGCTGGACAGCCGTGCAGGCCGTCAGCAGGGCGGTCAGCAGAAACAGGACGATATGACAGTAGTAGTGTCTCATCAGAAAATCAAATCGTCCACATAGACATAGTAGGCATCCCAGTCAACCACCTTCACGTTGATGGAGGCCTGGCCTGCCTGTATCTGAACATAGTAAGTATAGGTTTTTCCCGGTTCCCAGCAAAAGTCTTTCGTCTGGTCGTTCTCGGTGTAGGTTTCCGGCAGGCGGAGGGTGGTATAGACCGGCTCGTCCGTCTGGTACGACAGCGTCACGCCGTCGTCATGATACTGCCGCACGTGCATGGAGAACTCCAGGGCCGGATGGTTTCCGTCGTCTTCGTTCAGGTTCTGCGGAATCACGAAATGCCACTGGTTCCAGCCGTGGGCGTTCACCTGCTTGAAATCCGTGTAGGAGGCCGGCACGTCAATGTATTGGCTCTCCGACCCGGCCGACCAGGCCAGCACCGAAGGGGAACGGAATTCGGCCGATTGCCAGGAATCCAGCGTAACGTCGTCCTGGTCATAGACCAGCACGCCCATGGAACGGAGGTATTTCATCTGGCAGCTGTTGAGCAGGTAATGGCGGTTCTCATCCTCGGAGCCCTTGCGGAACACCACCCGCACGGCCGCGCAGGCGTGCTTGAACACCAGCGGCACCGGGGAGGTGTCGTCGCCGGCCATATCCCGCTCGTAGCCGGCCACCATCAGGTCGTAATTGTCGGCAAACATGGAATAGGAAGCCACCAAGCGCGTACCGTCGGTCCCGTACTGGGTGTTCACCCCGAAGGGGAAGACGGCGCGGAAGTGGTACTTGCCGCCCCGGCGCCAGTACTTGAGCGGGGAATAGAGCCAGTCGCCGTCGTCGTAGGTGACCGGAATCTTGCTGAACACGTCGGTGGAAACGTGCTCGTCAGACACCCAGGTGGCAAAAACGCCAATCTGGTTGCCGTTGGTGAAAAGGTAGTCGGAGGCATCGGGCACGTCCTCGCCGGCGCGGGTGACGGCCGATGAGAGCTCGGGCCGGGCGTTGAAGCGGATGGCCCGCATCGCCTCGGCCTCACCGGCGGCCACGGGCTCCCGCTCGCAGCCCGTCAGGACAGCAAGCAGCAGCGGCAGCATCGCCAGCCAATATGAGCGCATAGGCCTCATTCCGTACTCCAGTCATAATCGCGTCCATGGACCCAGTCGGTCCAGGTTACGCTGAAACGCATTTCATCCCGCAGGAAATAGATATACACGATCCAACTGTGGTTGCGGGACAGGGCAGCCCCCTCCTCCATCTGGAAGGTCCGGGTGGTCTGGACACCGCCGACAGTGTAGGTGATGTGTCCCCCCACCGCCTTGTCGCTTTCGCGGAGATAGCATACGCCCACATCCGTGAGCACCCCGTCCCGGATGCCCTGCAGGATCCGGTTTTCATATTCCTGGCCTGTCTGGCCAGGCGCGTAGGCATACTCCTCCGGAGCCGGATTGAGCGCCACCGCATCGTGGTCGGGCACCGTAAAGCGGACCGGGGTGGAGATATAATCCAGCAGATTGCCGTTCTTGACAAACTTCCAGGGCAGGTAGCCGTCGTTGAAAATGTATTCGCTGGAAGCGAACTGGTTCCCATCCAGGGTGAGTTCGTCAATGGAGAAATCCATCACGGGGCCCACGGCGTCCGTGAGCTGGCTCACCACAAAGCGGAACTTGGAAACCACGCGCTCCAGCGTCACGGTGGCCAGGTTCATCACCGGGTAGGTGCCCTGCATCTGCATGCGCTTCCCTACGGCACTGTAGGGGAAGCCCGTGCCGGGAACCGCCTGGCACTCCGGCGTCCCGTTGGCCTTCACCCCGTAATAGCTGCCGTTCAGGAGCAGGGTGTTCAGGTAATCGCGGGTGGTGTTCTGGTTCAGGCCCGACGAGGGCATATTCATGGAGGCCGATCCGCTGTTGGCCAGCACATACACATCCACATCGGGATGGGCGCGGGCAATGTCGGCGTCTATCTTGATATAGTAGCGGTTCTCGTAGGCCGTGAGCGGGTCTTTCGACTGGGACGGATTCAGATAGCCCAGGCAATAGCCGGCCGGGCGCTCGTCGTCGAAGTAATTGCTCAGGAACACCCAGATGGAGAGGTTCTTGATGGTGGCCTCGGCCGCCAGTTCCGCACTCACCTCGCCCACGCTGGCGCGCACATCCGGCAGCTGGGGCAGACGCACGCAGATGCCCAGTTCCACGGGATCCTCCTTCAGCACGTCCCGGGAGCAGGAAAGTGTCAGCAGCGCCAGCAGCGCAATCCATATGAGGCGCAGGCGCATCATTTGACGGGAACAGTTCCAGGTTTTTCCATGATCCAGTTCACCTGCGCATCCACGCCCAGGACGAGCTGGGGATCGCTCAGGTCGGGAAGGACGGTATAGGCATTCCTGAGGTGCGGGATGGTCAGGTTCACCACGGTGGTGTGGTCCTGCACAAAAACGCTCCGCAAATCCTCCCCGGTCGCATTCCTGGCCTGGGCGTAATTCATGTAGCCGATCAGGTAGAAATGGTTGCCGGGATAGATGGCGCAGTCGTTGATGCCGTAGAGGGTCGCATTGCTCCGGTTCTGGAATTCCAGGGCAAAATGCACATTGGCCAGGGCCGGGCTTTCCAGCACCAGCACGGAAACGTCCTGGGAGGCCGTCCCGTAACTGATATAGGCCTTGGGCGTGGAGCCGTCATTGACCTGCGTATCGTAGATGTAAAGCGGCTGCCCGTCCGTGTCGGGCTCAAAATTCCAGCCCACAGGATACTGGTCGGCAATGACGACGCCGGTGAGCGGGAAATTGTTCCGGTTGTTGTTCACCACGCTGAAACTGGAACTGCGGGAATCGGCCACGGTGGACGTGGCGGTCTTCCCGATCCGGAGGATGAGCCGGCCCACCCCGTACTGGAGGGGTTTGCGCACGGCCGCCGCCTTGGAATCGGTCTGGATGCCCTGGGCCTCAAACTGACTCAGGATGTTGTTCCAGCTGCCGTATATGGACTTGTAATAGTCCGACAGGCCGTCTTTGGCCGACGAGGCCAGCGGACTGTTCACGAAGTACCACAGGGACGGAGGATAGCTGAACTTGGTCACATCCGTCTGTCCCACGCCGGCGGGTTTGTCCAGCACTTCGCCAAAGGCCCCGGAACCCTCCCGGAACTGCAGCGGGAACACGCCGTACGGGAGGCCGAACACCTGCGGAGCCTGCGTGTTCAGGGTCACCGTGGCATTGGGGCCGGGGTTCTGGATGGTCACATAGGCCGTCTTGTTAATCTTGGACAGAATCTCCTGGGCCAGTTCCAATACATAATAATAGGTACCCACGTTGTAACCCAGGCTGCTGTGCGGATCCAGGGAATAGGGATAGACTGCCCGGTAGAGGTTGGTCAGGAGCACATTCAGCGCCTCCGTGGAGCCCACCATCATCATCCCCTTGTTGGTAAAGTCGTGCAAGGCTTTCTCCAGAGCGGGATGATGGTTGTATGCGGCCGGATCGTTGAAACGGTAGGTCACGCTGGGCTTCACTTTCTTGTTGGTGCGGCTGGCCTGCACGATAGGGTTCAGATAACTGTTCACCAGGTTCTTGCGCCAGTTGGTATAGAGCGTACTGCGGTCGCCGCTCAGATAAGGTTCCAGGGAGAAGGACAACTCTCCCGGTTGCCGCAGCTCGTCGAAACTCCGGTTGCGGCGCAGCACGCCGTTGTAGCGCTTGTATTCCAGCGAATCCGCCCCGTCCGGCACGACGATCCGGACATCGGGGGCATGGCCATAGACCAGCACGTGGTTGGTGGAGACAGGGACGTACACCACATCGTAAAGATGTGCGTTGCTGATGGTCACCAGACCCTCGAAACTGCCGCCCAGGGCATCCGTCCCGAAGGTATTGGCCGGAATGTCCCGCTGCGGGAGCAGGAGGTTGGCCGACCAGCGGTAGTCGTCGGCAGCCACCGCCCCGCCGTCCGTATAGAAGGGGATGATCTCGATCTTTTCGATGCCGCGGAACACCGTGGGAGAACCGGTCTGGACAATGTCGTCCGTGAGCCGGGTCTGGGGCACGCCTTCCGCCACGGACAGCGAAAGCGGGACGGAAACCATGGGAACGCCAGGCTCAGGCATGGCTTCGCGGGTACATCCCGCCAGGAGACATACCAGACAGAGCGCGAAGCAAACCTTATGAAGCGGATGGGCAGACATACTTAAAAATCAACCGGGATTTCCATTCCCTGATGCCAGTCCAGGGTCACGGACACCCCCACATCGGGATCTTCTGTCGTAACTACGCCGGTATCCTGCACCATCCCCTTCAGGATGGCCAGTTCTCCGGCCAGCAGGGGGGCCGGCATGGACAGGACCGACTGGGTTACCGTTCCGTCGGGCAGGGTCACATAGACGTTCCAGTGCCAGGCGGCCGGCGCATCGGCCTTGGCCGATAAAGGCGTGGAGGGGAAATGGACGGAGGCGTAGCAGCGGGTCAGTCCGTCGGCCGTAGCGAGGACATCCGTCCGGATCTCCGGCGCATCGGCCCTCCGGACGAAGCTGCTGTCGGCCACCCCAAAACCCGTTGCCATGCCGTCCACGGTGACGCGAACCGGCAGGGACGGCGCCTTGGAGGCATCCAGCACCAGGGCCGTAGCCGCATTCACCATATACACGGACACCGCCACCTCTTCGTTTTTCCCCGCCTTCACCTCAAAGGCCGATCGGCCGGAAAAAACGCCAGCCTGCTGCGGCAGGGACGGATCCTCGGGCCGCAGCGACACGGCTCCATAGGGGTCGTCCCCCTCCAGCGAAAGGGCGGGACAGGCCGACAGGTTCACCAGCGTAAGGTTCCTGTAGGCGGCCACCGGCAGGACCAGCGGGTAAACGCGCTCCTGCGCGTCCATCGCTTCCGTGAGCTGGTTCACCAGGGCGCCCGGGGCCTCGGGTTCATAAAAAGCCAGGCGGGCCTCCTTTCCCTTTTCCACAAATACCGGCTGCAGGTACTGCGCCAGCAGTTCCCTCGCCGGCTTGTCTTCATCCTTTCCCAAAGCTTCCTGCAGACGCGCATCCAGCCGCGTCACCATCCGGATCCGGCAACGGAGCTGGAAAGAGCCGTCACAGTGGTCCCTGTCCTCGTCCACCAGGCTGCAAGCACACAGGCTTGCAGCCATGGCGGCAAGGATCAGCGTCCGAAAGCTGCGGGAAAGGCCGGACATACGGGTTTACTCCAGCGTACCCATGTTCACGTCAAACTCCAGGCCCGCATTCCAGTTGATATCGATGGACAGGCCCAGGGAAACCTGGCTGGACTTCAAGTCGGGCACGGTCACATAGGCGTGCTTCAGACAGTCGGCATCCAGAATCAGGTTGGCCGTGGTCATGAAATCCTGCATGAACACACGGGGAACCTTGATGGTACGGCCCGTGGTAGGATGGTACGGCGGATAGTGATAATCGTTGGGATCGTAATTCAGCAGCTGGGCATAAGGCGTGGTGGCATCGGTCTTGGCGGCCTTGATGAGCTTGTGAAGGTCCATCTTGCCCACCAGATAGAAGGTACCGCCATTTCGCACCATGTTCAGTTCACCCCAGAGATTCTGACCGGTATTGTTCACCATTTCAAGGGCGATATACACATCATTCTGGCCGGAGGGACCCTTCAACGGATCGTAATTGTCGAAGCACAGGGTATAAATGAGCGAGCCGCCCTTGTCGGTGCTGTAAGCGGAGTTGCTTACATCGCCAATACGGAACGCAGGAGTCACCTTGTCATAGATCATCTTGTCAAACTTCCACTTCGTGTAGGTGAGGCCGGTGTAGGTGGTATCCGTATCCGACCAGCCGTAGTTGCTCTTGTACGAGAGGGAGTCGGCGCAGATGGTATAGTCCCAGCCCACGGCACCGGGCTGGCCGCCAATCACTATGCCAGTAACCGAGAAGCCCTTGCCCAGGTTGTTCAGGGAGTCCACATTGATGACATTGTCCTTTTCGTCCGGGAACAGGGCATGGCGGTTATCCCGCAGTTTGGTAACGCCGCTCTTGTACTTCACCACCGACTCGCACAGGGCCGATCCGTAGTTGAGGGGTTCTACCATGGCCACATGGGTCGTGGTGGACTCCACCTTGCCGGGATTGGTCCAGCCATTCCACATGGAGGCCGTATTCCAATCCGTGAGCGTGTTCGGATACGTGACCGCAGCCGCGCTGGTGGTACGGATGCCCGAGTTGCCGAAGTACATGAGTTCGGCCGGATAGACGTAATTGAAAATATCGAAGGTTACACCACCCATACCGTAGGCGGGGACATTGCGGACATAGCTGAACTGTTCCGCCACCCGTTCAGCACCCTTTTTGCAGCCCAGGACGGCGGCGCCAATCGGCAGGCCCAGGTTGGTGGGGAAACCGCCGGAGGCATTGGCATCGGACAGGACATTGCCGCTCAGGGAATTGATAGCAGAGGCAATCGGAGTCCACACTTCGGCCGGAAGATACTGGGAGAGTTTTGAGCGGATGGTACCAATGTCCTTGTACGTGAGCGAACTGCCGGAACCGATAAAGAAGAGGTTGATGCGCTCCTGCAGATGGGTGGCCAGTAATTTGGCCACTTGTTCCGGCCAGGTGGTAGGAGAGGCATTCGCAATCTTTTCCACCACGGTGGACAGGTCGCGCAGGGTATGGAGGATACTGCCGGCCGAGCCGGAACGAAGTTCCTTAAAGTCTCCGGATTCCTTGATGGTGGTAAAACGGGAGTACAGTTCTCCCAGCATTTCGATGGCGCTGGAATAAGGAAGTCCCTGGTCCACGGGAATACCGTCGCCGGTATTCAGCAGGTACAGGGCCCGGAGAGGATCGGTGGAAGGATTATTGTCGTGGGCATAATCATAGGCCAATCCCATCTGCTTCCAGGATACCTGGCCGGTATAGAAGGTATATTCGTCGGAGCCGACCACCGTCTTATACCCATTGGGGATGGGGGTTCCATCATCCAGCAGCGGCGTAATCCCGTCAGCCGCAAACTTGGTATTCTGAGGCGTATTGTCATTGATGGGGAACCAGAAACGGTAGGAGCGGTCTTCCGGACCGGTTGGCATGACGGACTGGTCCTCATTGAGGAAGAAGTTCCGCTCGTCCACCAGACCGCAAACGGTCAGGGATGTAAGGATGTTGGAAAAGAGGAAGCAGGCGGCGTTGTAGGCCACGGTGTCATCCAGGCTGGCGCGGGGCGACATGATGAACTCCAGGGACGTCAGGTTGGTCGGGTTACCTTTGGTCACGACCTTGCCCTGGTATTCATCGGCCAGGCTGTTCTTGTCTTTGTAGGCCTTGCCGTAGAACATGACGGCGTTGGTGCCCAGCGGAAGCGCCATCTCCAGGGTACGGGACTGGTTGGTGGCGGTAATATCTCCGGGTGAGAAGAGGGCGCCGAAGTCATAGTCACGCGTAGCCGAAACGGCTTCTCCCTGTTGCGAATTGAAATTGTAGGGATTGAAGAAGAAACGATGCTTCTCGCTGGTGGACTGCTCAAAGTCGATGTCTGCCGTGTAGGGCAGGTTGAAGGCCAGCATGTGCACCGCCTCCATTCCCAGGAAGTTGTGATTGAGCTGGGCATAGTTGGCCGTCGTTCTGGTTTCCACCTCATCGTTGGTGTTGATATTGAAATAGAACTTGGCTTTCACAGAATTGTCAGCCGCGTTGTAATTGGGATTTGGCGATTCCGTCATTTCCCGTTCACAAGCCACCAGTGCGGTGAGGAATGTGGCGCCCAAAAGCGCGAATCTAAATAAGGGTTTCATAACAAAAGCGTTTGGTTATTAATTATTTAAGTAGTTGTTTAATGCTTGCAAATAGGCTTCATAGGCCGCCCTCTGGGCACTGTATTCCTGCCAGCGCCGGAGCTGCCGGCCGCAGGCCTCGTCTCCCGACGCGGCCGCCTCTTCCAGCACCGCCACGGCTTCCCCCTCACGACCCAAGGCAAACAGCGCGGCCGCATAGGCCTCGGCGCTCCGGGGGTCTTCCCGAAGCGAGGAGAGCTGCCTCAGCGCCTCGTCCGCGTTCCCGCTTTCCAGCTCCTCGATGGCTGCGTTGATCGCACGCGCCTTATGGTCCGGCACGTAGTCGAAGTAGATGCGCACGTAACCCGAGTTACGCAGTCCGCTCAGCACGTGGGGAAGCAGCGCCTTGTACACCTTCCCCCCCTCCAGCTTCTTGATGAGCCATTCCCGGCGGTTCACGTCCGCTTCCGTGTCCACGATCCGCAGCACCTGCTGCAGCTGTGCGGGCGTGAGCCCCTCGCTGCCGCCCTGCGCCGACAGTTCCGACACGATGTCCCGGAAGTCGGCCCAGGCCTCGCCGCCGCCCACCGTCTCGAACAGGCTGTCAGGCACCGGGAGACGCTCCTGGATGTAGTGCTGCAAGGCCAGCGCACGGCCCACGGACAGGCGGCGGTTGCCCTCCTCCGGACCTTCCACCGACGCCAGGCCCACAATCTGGATGCACGACACGCGGCTTGTCGTATCTTGCAGGATACTGGCCGTGAGTTCCATGATCTCATCCAGCACCGGGGCGTTGTCCTGGCTCCGATCCCCTTCCGTGAAGTTCCGTTTGAGCTGGTCGCTGCTGAGCTCGAAGAACACATACAGCGCTCCCTCTTCCCGGCGCAGGATGCGATCCGGGCTGTAGGGACGGTACGCGCTCGTGGGCTGAAGCACCGGGTGCCGGGGAGCCAGGTCCCCCGCCACGCCCATATAGTCCGGCACTCCCGGCAGCGGCATGCGCCACGCACCGGGGTCCGGCACAGCCTGGGGTGGCTCCGGCAGGGGCTCCGCCTCCACCACAGGCTCCGGCTGAAGCAGCTCCAGCACTTCCTTGCGGGCCTTCTCCCTGGCGCTGAAGTGATACGCCAGGTTCACCCCCAGCTTGGGGACGATCGCGGGGCCGCCGGCGTTCCCGGTCTTGGCTCCGCACCACGCACAGTCAAACGTCTCGGCACGGTAATAGCCCGCGTTCAGGCCGGCCAGCGCTTCCAGGCGCCAGTGGGCGCCCAGCCACAGCGCATAGCCGGCGTGGAAACCCGCGCCCAGGAAGTCTCCCTGCAGGCGCTGGTTACGCACCGCCGGGTACAGTCCCAGCGGAAAGTCCACCTTCCCCACGTTGTAGTGCGTGTACAGGCCGTTCAGGCCAAAGAACCAGCCCGTGAAGGACGATTTGGGATAATAACGAAGTTCCGGCGCCAACAGGAAGTTGCGCCAATGGCTGGGGTTCTCCACCTGGTCCCTATCCCAGGGAACCAGGCGGGGCCAGGGCTTCAGTCCGCCCACAATCCCCAGCGTCACGTGAGAACCCAGGGACAGCTCCCCGCCCAGGTTGGGTTCCCCTGCGCCCCACAGCAGCAAGTTCGTCTTGAGAGACAGACCACGGGGAGATGACTCCTGCGCCGCACAAGGCTGCGCGGCCATGCTCAAAAAAGCGAACAGGGCTACCGAAAATAGGAAGCGACGAGCGAACATATATAGACAAATTCACTACCATCACACACGTTTGCCAAAACGTACCCGATGGCGCACAAAGGTTTTTTTTCGTATTGAATTTCTTAGAACAAAGATACAAAGAATAGTAGCGTCAAAAAGCGTAAAAAAGATATTGACTGTTTCATAATCAAAAAATATTAGCATGTTTCAAGTTATTTTAGTAATTTTGAAACGTTAAACAGGCATCGCGTATGAATTGGATGTTCCTTGTCTCCCTTGTGGCCACCGCTGTTGAAATGGCGGTATGCTTCCTATGTGCCCGCATCCTGTGGCACATTCAAAAGGAAGAACATGACCGTTCCCGCCGCATGCTGGCCATGGGCTCCCTGTTCTGCGGACTCATCTCGGCCATATCCATAGCCGGCATTTTCACCCTGGATTTCAGCATGTCCACCCCGCCGGTCCTGCTGCGGCCCTGGCTGGGGCTGCTCTACCTGTCCATGCACATTGTCATGACCCTGTATCCCATTTCAGTGGTCAAACCCGACTGGCTCGTTCCCAAGCATTTTTTCCTCCTCTTCTCACCCGTAGCCGTCATCGGCCTGGCCTCCCTGCTGTTCATCGGCCGGTGGACGCCGCTGGACTCCACACAGGCCATCTGGGAAAACCTGGGAAAACCGGACGTACTGCTGCGCCTGGCCTCCCAACTGGTGATGCTGCCCTACTGCGCCGTCCTCTATGCCCTACCTTATAATTATCATAAGACCAGCGCAACCTTCTGGTGGATCCTGAACTACTGCTTCGGCCTCACCGCCATCTGCGTGGTGCACATCGTCTTCATGCTCACCTTCCGCCTGCCGCTCATGATCATCCTGCCCCTCATCGCATCGGCTTTCTTCTATCTGTCAACCGAATACGAGATTACCGAACGCCTGAGACCGGGAGAGAATGCCCAGAATGAACCCAACGAGCCCGAAACCAAGCCTGCGGAAGCCATTCCGGCCGATTATCCGGCCGAATTCGGCCTCTGGTCGCGCATCTGCCAGATTATGGATCAGGAGGAAGCCTGGCGGGACCCCGATCTCTCGCTGGGTTCCATGGCCCACCGCTGCACCACCAACGTGACCTACCTCAACCGGATCATCCGGGACGAGACCGGCAGCAGTTTCAAAGACCTGCTCAATAACAAACGGATTGAATCCGTGGCCACCCAACTGCGCGAAAACCCCAGCCTGGACATCCAGACAGCCTTTTTCAATGCCGGCTACCGTTCCCGCACCACCGCCTGGCGCAACTTCCGGGAGATCACGGGGGTCACCCCCACGGAGTTCCGTCAGGGCCTGGGCGGAATCAAGGACGCGGAGAAAAAATAATTTGGATTTTTCATAATTATCCGTACCTTTGCAATCCCTTACGGGCCCTGTGTCCGATTCCCGGGCGGTTAGCTCAGTTGGTTCAGAGCACCTGCCTTACAAGCAGGGGGTCACTGGTTCGAATCCAGTACCGCCCACCCTTCCTACCTTAAGCACCTGACTTTTGCAGGTGCTTATTTTTTATTGTACCTTTGCGGCCGCATGTGGTGGTTACTGGCATTTGGCTCGGCCGCGCTGCTGGGCGGCTACGACTCCTTCAAGAAGATTTCCCTGAAGGACAACGCCGTCATTCCCGTGCTGCTGCTCAATACGCTGCTCTGCGCGGCCATCTTCTCCCCCTGGCTGCTGCAGACAGGCTTTGGCGGCTGGGAGGTTCAAAAGTATATTGTAGCCAAGAGTGCCCTGGTGCTGTCTTCCTGGATGGCAGGCTATGCCGCCATGAAGCACCTGCCCCTCACCATCGTGGGCCCCGTGAACGCCACGCGTCCCGTGCTGGTGCTGGTGGGCGCCATCCTCCTTTTCGGTGAACAGCTGAACCTGCTGCAGTGGACGGGCGTGCTCCTGGCCATCGTCGCCTACTTCCTCATGCGGCTCAGCGGCAAGAAGGAAGGCTTCGGCCGAGGCGACAAATGGATCGTGTGCCTCATCCTGGCCGTTCTGCTGGGGGCTGCCAGCGGACTCTATGACAAGTATTTGATGTCGCCCGCCTACCTGGGCCTGGACCGCATGCGGGTACTGAGCTGGTATTCGCTCTACCAGGCGCTCATGATGCTGGCCGTGACCGCCTTCATCTGGTGGCCCAACCGGCAGCACACCACCCCCTTCCACTGGAACTGGGGCATTCCTTTCATCAGTATCTTCCTCTGCGGGGCCGATTTCCTCTACATGCAGGCCCTCTCGCAGGAAGGGGCCCTCATTGCCGTGGTATCCATGATCCGCCGGGGCAGCGTGCTGGTGAGTTTCGCCATCGGCGCCCTCGTCCTCAAGGAAAAGAACCTCAAGGCCAAGGCCCTGGACCTGGTCCTCCTGCTGGTGAGCATGCTCTGCCTCTACCTGGGTTCCCGCTAGTTATTGGCGGGCCGACGAAAGGGCTTCGCGGAAGCCATCGTTGGCACGGTAGTGAGGGGCATAGAGGGACTCGATGGTGACGACGGGGGCCACGAAGGCACCGGCCTGGGTCACGAAGAATTCCTCGGTGAGGGTGGTCTTCTCTTCGGGATAGCTGTCAAAGAAATACTCCGTGCGGTCGGCCCTTACATTGCGGTAGCCCTGGGGCGTGAAACCCCAGACATAGCCGCTGCGGCGGGGAACGATAAAGCCATAGCCCACAGGTCCGGAAAGCTGTTGCACCGGGCGCAGGGAGGCTTCCCGGCCGGCGTCCACCTTTACGAAACTGCGGTTTTCGCCATTCCAGATCTCATATTTCACCACAATCTTGTCTCCCACCGAAACGGGCGTACCGGGGGTAATCTCTTCCAGGGAAAGCTTCTCTCCCGCCCCGGCCTGTTCGCGGTAGAACTTCCGGCCGATGCTGAATCCGTTTCCGGCAGCCTTCACCGCCTGGAAAGGCGCCTCGTACCGGCCGCTCAAGGCCAGCACGCGCGTCTGTAAAACGGCCTCCGAGCCGTCCAGGATGGAACTGATGGCATCCACGAAGGCCGGATCGCTGTCCCAGCGCTGCGTCTCCTTCTGGAGCATGAGCCACAGGCGGATGCCGTCGGCCTTCTCGCCCCCTTCCGGGAGCGAAGACAGCAGGTCACACAGCAGGGCGTGGGCATAGGCTTCGCTTTCCAGCAGCCCGCGCCAGGGCATCACGGCGTTGGGATAGTACCATCCGCCGTCCCGGTGCTCCACCGCATACTCCAGCAGCGAGGTCACATCGGCCTGCAGGGAGTTCTCCAGACGGGATTTGGCGGCAAAGGAAATGCCCCAGGCCGATGCCAGGGCCAGGCCGCCGGGCCGCTCCTGCAGGTCGCGGAGCGTCAGGATGCGGCGGGCCTTGGAAAGAATCTGCCCTTCCAGGCCGCGGCCGGCGCTCTTGGCCGGTACGAGATAGGCCTGGGCCTCCTTGGTGAAGCTGCCCATGCGCTTCTTGTCGGTCTTGGAAACCGGTTTCCAGGCAAAAGGCACCTCACTATATAACGCACGCACGCGCATATACTGGGCATCCGACAGATAGCCTCGCCAAATGGGCAGCACGGTGGCAAAGTGCTGCTGGTCCAGGTACTTGACACTGGCGCTGAGCTCCGGCACCTCGAAACCCCGGTCGCGGAGACGGGCCATGCGCTCCAGCACGACGGCCGTCATGAGCGGCGAGGAGCTCATGCCCTCGAACCAGCCAAAACCGCCGTCGGCATTCCGGCAAGCGAGGATTTGCGCCAGCAGCTCTTCGTCCGGGAGTTCCGGCGCGCTCTGGCAGCCACCCAGACGGGAGGCCAGCAGCCGTACGTACCAGGCCTCCGACAGGGACAGGACATCCTTTCCGGCCGGTTCCACATGGTCCGGAATGGCGTCGCGTACCATATCCAGCACGGTGATTTCCTTCAGGATGGCTTCCGCTCCCGGTATGTTCACAAAGCGGGCGCGGAGCTCGGCCAGCAGGGCCTCGCGGGACATACCGGCGCGCAGCACGGCCGAATGGGCCTCGGTGAGCAGCTGGCAGGCGGGATAGACCGGCACCTCCACGCGGATGGCGTCGGAGAATTCATCGGCCTGGAACGAGCCCGTCAGCACCAGCGTACCGGGGGCCGATGCCTCCACCCGGAAGCAGCGGGTAAGGGTCTCGCCGGGCTGCAGGGTAACGGGGAAAGAACCCAGGGAACCCGCCTCCGAGCGAAGGCTCAGGCGGCCGCTCACCGGCTCCTCCGAAATACTGGACACCGTTAGGGCCAGTTCGCACACATCGCCCACATAGAGGTAGCGGGGCTCCTGCACAGACACTTTCACCGGCAGCGAAACCAGCATCTCCTGCTGGAGAAGGGCATTGCGCATGGCAGGATCGTGCGCATAAACAGCTACGTAATAAGTAGATAGCTTATCCGAAACCGCGAAGGACACATCCAGCGTACCGTCGGCCGAAGGACGCAGGTGCGGCTGGAAAGTGAGGGCTGTGGAAAAGACGCTGCGCACAGGGACGGCGGCCTGCTCGTCGCCGCCCGAGCCCCCGTCCGGGGCATTCACGCTGCTATCCACAGCCATCTCTTCCATCACCATATCGGACTCCACCCGGGCGTTTTTGGCCATCATCATGGGCGTGGCGGCCCCGGCGCGGGTGCCCCGGATGGAATAGAGCACCGGCCCGTCAAACGAGTTCCCGCTGCCCACGACCCCGCAGGCCGAATGGATGGAAACCCCCGGCACGGAATAGTCGGCCAGGGACACCAGCGGCCAAGGGTTGCGGGCAATAGCATCCAGGCTCTTGTCCCAGGCGGCCACCAGGACCTCGGCCCCGGGATCCGTCTGGAAACGGACGCTGTACTGCGTGCCCGGATAGGCCTTATCCTGGAAACGGGTGCAGCTGAGCGGGAGCGTCACGCGGGTAACGGCCCGGCGGTACTGCCGGTCATATTCGATGGCCTCCCCGTCCAGGAAATAGAACAGCTGCAGCCGCACGGCATCCGGGTAGGAAGCCTTGTATTCCAGGGCGATATCCTCCACCTGGCCGGCTTTCACAAGCAGCTGCCGGCTCACCAGCACTTCTTTATTGTTGCCGTAAAGGGTCATCACGACATAGGCGTCGGCCGGGGCCGATGCCAGCCGCACGCCGATGGGCTCCCCTTCCCCGAGCGTCTCCCGTCCGCCCGCGAACAAGCGCGCCACGCCTTCCGGCAGGGTGGTTTCGGCCGGACGGAGCAGGAGCACCTTGCACTGTTCACGCGCTTCGAGAATCTTCTCGCCGCGCTTGGCGGAGGTCGTGGCCGTCAGGGTATACATGCCGGCCGGAAGCCCTTCCAGGGACAGTTCCAGCGGATCGCCCGACAGGACGGAGCCGCTGTGGACCGGTTCCTCCCCTTCGGCCCCCTCCAGGGTATAGGTGAGCGGCAGGGGCACCTGGCGGCCCTGGGCATCCAGCGCTTTCAGGGTGAGCTGCAGGCGGTCTTCCGTCACCAGGCACTGGGACACGGAGCCATAGTGGCCCCAGCGGTAGGAAGGCTCCCGGTCCAGGATGAGGGACGCATCGGCCTGGTTGGTCACGTTCAGCGTCACCCGGATCTCCGAACCCACATACAGGCTGGTGTGGAAGGAGCGCGTTTCTCCGGTGGCGTCCGTCACCATGGCCTCGATCTCCTGCTCGCCGCGCTGGGCGCGGAAGGCCGTGGCAAAACGATTGTCGGCCCCCACTTCCAGGTCCTGTTCCAGCACCAGGGAACCGTAGCGGGTCACTTTCAGCGCCACCCGCGCCCCGCTGAGGGGATGGCCGGAATAGGCGGTGAGAAGGCCGGACACCGGCACCTCGTCGCCTTCCAGATAGAGCTGGTCATACGGGTCGAAGGCCAGATCAAAGCTGGGGAGGACAAACTCGTCCACGCGGAAATCCTGCCACGCCAGCGTCTTCCCGCCGGCATCCACCCGCAGGCCGAAATAGCCGTTCCTCAGGCCCTTGGGCAGCACGAAAGCGCCGGAGGCCGACCCAAAGGCATTGGTCTGCAAGACTTGCCGGGCCAGTTCGTTGCTCTCCGCGTCAAGGAGGACCACCGTCAAGGACTTGTTCTGGCAAACAGACAGTTTGAGCATGGGATCCCCTTCATAGACCACAGCCTTGAAGCGAAGGGTATCGCCGGGGTTATAGGCGCCCCGGTCGCGGTAGATATGACAGCCGAGGCCGTCGTCCCCGCTCCGGTAGGTATAATCCCGTACGCTCACCTCCGGCGAGCGGCGGTCGCCGCTCTCGGCCCTCACCATATAATATGCATTCCCGTCCAGGCGCTTTTGCATGGCTTTGGGAAGGAGGGTGAAGCCCTGCTGGGTCACCGTGGCCGATGCCACCTCCTTGCCGCTTTTGCCGAGCACCAGCTTCACCTTATCCAGGGGCTTGCCGCTCTTGTAATCCGTCACATAGGCGCTCCAGCCGCGCGCGTCGCAACGCGTGGCGATGGAAAGGGTATATTGCTCATATACGTCCTCGGCCTTCTGTTTGCCCTGCACCGCTTCCACGGTATAGGTTCCATCGGCCAGTTTGGGAAGGGGCACCTCCACGGTATCGGCCACGAAGAAAGAGCCTTTGGGGTTTTTCAGCTGCCAGGTTTTGAGGGCGGTTTTGCCAGAAACGCCGGGGGAAGCGCTCTGGTACAGCGTGAGGCTGGCAGCCGGAAGGTTCTGCAGGAGCACCTGGACCTTCCCCTCGGCAAATTGCACCTGAAGGCCCTTGGCACTCAGGGTTTGCAGGAGGCTTTTTGCGACGGTGCAACCCTGGGCTACCAGGGCTTCGTCGCCCTTGAATGCCTTGCGCTCCTTTTCCAGGGCCTGGGCGTCGGCATACAGGGCCAGGTAGTCACTTTCTCCGGCATGGGCCTGCTGCAACGAATCCAGCCGCAGGGAAAGGAGGTCGCAGCGGGGGTACAGCGCGGCGGCCCGGCCGGCGTACTGCGCAGCCAGGGCCTGCAGCTCCTGTTTCTGCTGCTGGCGGCGGTCCTGGGGATAGGAGCGGAGCCGGAGCAGATAATAGTCCAGCGCGGCCACGGCCGGATAACGGCCGGCCAGCTCCTGCCGGAGGGCCTGGCACACCGGGTCGTTCGCGGGTTCCGGCAGGCTGCGGCCCTGCAGGATGCGCCACAGGACATATTCATAGTCATTTCGGACAAAATGGGGCATACACCCGCCCAGATAGCGGGAAATATCCGTGTAAAACGCCTCCGTGCGCCCCGGGAAGCCATCCCGGTGATCCTGGACAAAAGACCAGAGGGTGGTGGCGGCGTCCCCGCGCCAGGAAGCCATCCAGCGGAAGGTGACGATGGGCTCGTCAAAGGCCTTCACTTCCTTTTCCAGGGCCTCCGTGGCCGCCTCGCGCTGCTTCCAGTTGCGGCGGGACACCGCCTGGACGTACTTCGTGGCAGCATCGTAAAAGTCCACGGGAAGGTGCTGACGCTGCGCCTCCTCCTTGATCTGGGAGAGGATCTCGGCCTCCTTCTGGGGACGGTCGGCCTTGCGGGCCGATTCGTACCGGTCCCAGAGCTGGGTGAGGACATGTCCGTCGTTATTCATGGCAGGGGCAGCGATGGCCAGGCCGGCGGCACAAAGTACCAGCCAGCAGGAAAGCAGGATATGTTTCATGTCTGTCCAATTTTACGGACAGAATTGTAACAATTTTTGTACCTTTGTTCCTGCAATGCTAACTGATTTCACCACGGCGCGCTACGAGGCGCTCATCCAGGATATATTTCAACGTTTCCCGTCCGTCCAGCGGGACGGCTTCACGGCCGGCGCCTACAAACCCGGCCTGGAGCGCATGCAAGCCTTTGACGAGGCGCTGGGCAGCCCCTCCCGCCGCTTCAAGGCCGTCCATGTGGCCGGCACCAACGGAAAGGGGTCCGTGTGCAACCTGCTGGCATCGGCCCTGGCGGCCTGCGGGCTCTCCACCGGTCTTTTCACCTCCCCGCACATCCTGGATTTCCGGGAGCGGATGCGCATCGCGGGGCCCGGCCGGGAGGCGGAGCTGGTGTCCCGCGAGTACGTCTTTGACTTCCTCACGCAGTGGATGCCCTGGATCGAGGAACACGGCCTCTCCTTCTTCGAGATCACTACCGCCCTGGCATTCAAGTGGTTTGCCGATTCCCACGTGGACGTGGCCGTCATCGAGACGGGCCTGGGGGGCCGGCTCGACTCCACCAACATCCTGGAACCGGAACTGAGCCTTGTCACCAACATCGGCCTGGACCATATGGCCCTGCTGGGCCATACGCTGCCGGAAATCGCGGCCGAGAAAGCGGGCATCTTCAAGCCCGGCATACCGGCCCTCGTGGGCGAGAGCACGCCGGAAACCGAAGCGGTGTTCACGGAAAAGGCCTGGATGTTCTGCCCCCTCAGCTTCGCCACGCAGATGCAGCCCTCGCTCTGGTTCCGCCATAAGGCCATCCTCAAGCAGATGGACCTGCAGGCCGCCGTGCAGGAAAAGAACCTCCGTACCGTGCTTTGCGCAGTGGACCTGCTGCGCACCCGGCCCGGCCTGATGGCCCTGCAAAACAGCGAGGCCGTGGTGGACGGCATCGTGCACGCCGCCCGCAACATGGGCTTCCACGGCCGCTGGGAACGCCTTTCCTCCCAGCCCTATGTGCTGGCCGACATCGGCCACAACGCCCACGCCCTCCGGCACAACTTCGCCCAATTGCAGGAGATGGTGGCCAGCGGCCAGTTCTCCTCCCTGGTCATCGTGTACGGCATCATGGCCGACAAAGACCTGGATGCCATCCTGCCCCTGATGCCCCGCGACGCCACCTATATCTTTACGGCCCCGGATACGCCCCGGGCCCTGCCGGCGGCCGATATCCTGGCGCGTTTCCAGGCCTTCCGGGCGGCCGAACCCGTCCCCTCCTGCCCCTTGCGGGCCTACGCCGCCCCCAGCGTCCGCGACGCCGTGCACATGGCCGTCTCCCTGGCGCAGAACCTTTCCACCCAGCTCAGCCGCAGCGCCTCGGCCGAGCACCCCGCCCCGCCGCTGGTCTATATCGGCGGCAGCACCTTCGTCGTGGCCGAAGCCCTGCCCCTGTTCCGCTGAACATCGGCGGCAATTTGAAAAAAAATCATTACATTTGGGTGCTAATACCACATTATGTCAGAAAGAACGGACTTTCTATATTGCAATTTCATCATCGACGGCGTGGCCCAGCCCCTGACGCCCCTGCGCATGCTCAACGACTGCTCGGTGGATCCCGTTCCGGAACCGGACGGGGACCTCGCCACCGTGGCCGACGAGCACCTGGACCCCTCGCCCGGCAGCCAGCCCTTCCGGGAGGATGCCCTGCAGGAATATGCCGCCCTCTTCCCCTTCAAGCGTTCGCTCCCGCTGCCTTTCGCCGGACCGTTTTCGGCCGCGAAAGTAGCCCAGGCCCTGATTGACGCCATCTGGATGAGCGGCCATTTCCGCCTGGGAGACCTCACCCTCAAGGCCGAATGGCACTGGAACGACAAAGCCATGGGCAACCTGGCGGCTTTCTACGCCTCGGTGGAAGCAGCCTGCGGCTACATTGACGCACTGGGCGTGAAGATTTCCCGCTTCGGGCTCACAGGCGGCATCCCGGCGGTGAGTTTCCGGGCCACCACCGTGGCCGAGGAAGACGCGCCCACCGAGGAAGAAGAAAGCCTGTTCCGCGAACTGCCCTACCGCACGGCCAATCCGCGCATCTCGCGCCGGCGCCGCTGTCCCTCCACCCTCGTGCCGGACGCCGCCGACTGGATCATCTACATTCCCTTCGATTCCTGCGATTTCCGCCTGGGCGGATCGGCCCTGGCCGAAGCCCTGGGAGAGAGCGGCACCACGGCCCCCGACGTGGCCGACGCCGACTATTTCATCGACTGCTACGAGGTGGTAAGGGAAATGGTGGAAGACGGCGTGGTGAAGGCCGGCATCACGGTGGGCGACGGCGGGCTCATGGCCGCCCTGGGCAGCCTGGCATCGGCCGGGACCGGGGCCGAAATCTGCATCCGGGACATCTGCAAGGCCTATGGCGAGGAATCGCCCGTGCGCGTCCTCTTCGGGGAAGTCCCCGGGGTCCTGGTCCAGATTGCCGACATAGACTACGACTATTTTGACGCCGAACTCATCCTCCAGGACGTGGTCTATTTCCCCATCGGCCATCCCGTTCCGGGCGGCAACGGCGTCACGGTTTCCGAAAAGACGGACATTCCCGACATCCTGGAATCCATCTTGAACACTTTGGAAGGAGAAGACTGATATGCCCAAAATCTTTGTTCTGGACACCAACATCGTCCTGCACGACCACAATGCGGTGAAACAGTTCCAGGATAACGACATCGTGATTCCCATCGCGGTGATCGAGGAACTGGACAAGTTCAAAAAAGGAGACGACGCCCTGTCGTTCAACGCCCGCGCCTTCATGCGGGAAATCAACCGCCTCACCGAGAAGAAAAAGTTCGGTCCACGCGGCGTGCCGCTGGGTAAGAAGCTGGGCTACATCAAGATAGAGCCCAACCATCCCTTCCCGCCCCAGTTCCAGGACATGTTCCGGGACGACATCCAGGACCACCGCATCCTGGCCACCGCCATGTGGGTGCGGGACAACAATCCGGGGCGTTTCGTGGCCCTGGTCACCAAAGACATCAACCTGCGCCTCAAGGCCAAGGCGGCCGGCATGGAAGCCCAGGACTACCTGCGCGACCGGGTGGACGACGAGGTGATGGACAGCCTGGAACGCGAAGTGGTGCAGTCCGACCTCCCGGCCGAGGTAGTCCAGAGCCTGGCCTACGGGCAGGACAACAGCCTCCCCTGGGAGATCGTATCCGACAAGGAGCCCCGTCCCAACCAGCTGTACAAGTTCTCCCTGGGCGGAGACACGGTCTGCGGCCGATACGACGCCCGCCGCAAGGTGGTGGCCCTGGTCCGTACCCGGGAAGCCTACGGCATCCGCCCCCGCAACGACGAGCAGAAATTCGCCCTGGACGCCTGCCTGAACCCCGACATCCCGCTGGTCTCGCTCACCGGCGGCGCGGGCACCGGCAAGACGCTCATCGCCCTGGCATCGGCCCTGGAGCAGGCCGGGGACTACGACCAGATCATCCTGACGCGCCCCACCGTGGTGCTGGGCGGGCAGGATATCGGCTTCCTTCCCGGCGACCAGCGCAGCAAGATGAGTCCCTACATCCAGCCCCTCATGGACAACCTGGATGTAATCCGCCGCTGCTACCGCCCCGGTTCCAAACAGGCGCTCAAGATTGACGCCATGCTCAAGGAAGACAAGCTGGTGATTTCGCCGCTGGCCTATATCCGCGGCCGCTCGCTGGGCAAGGTGTATTTCATCGTGGACGAGGCCCAGAACCTCACGCCGCACGAGGTGAAGACCATCATCACCCGCGCCGGCGAGGGCACCAAGATGGTCTTTACCGGAGACGTTTTCCAGATTGACCAGCCCTATCTGGACCAGTGGTCCAACGGGCTCACCCACCTGGGAGAAAAGATGGTGGGGCAGCCGCTTTTCGAGCATGTTTTCCTGCGCAAAGGCGAACGTTCGCAACTTTCCGAGGTAGCCGCGAAACTGCTGTAAGCCCGTTTTTCGTCCCGAAAACCGCATTTTTGTCCCATTGGGGGCGTTTTGGTCACAAACGCCCCGTGGCGGTGTCATTTATTGGGCCAGGCCCGGAAGCCGGGGTAATTTTGCACTGTGAAACCAGAAAACAGTATGCAAATGATTCCGATTTTCTTTTCCGTCAATGACGCCTATGCGCCCTTCCTGGCCGTAGCCATCAACTCCATCCGCGACAACGCATCCCCTGCCTATACCTATCGTATCCATATCCTGAGCGACGACCTCTCCCCCGAGAACAAGGCGCGCCTGGAGGCCTTCTCCCGCGAGGGTTTCGAACTGGCGTTCTATCCGCTCAGCGACAAACTGGCCGCCCTGTGCGGCGAGCGGCGGATGGGAGCGCACCGCTTCCAGGCCTTCGCCTCCCTCACCATTTATTTCCGGCTGTTCATCCCGGTCCTGTTCCCGCAATACGACAAGGCCATCTACCTGGACTCCGACATCGTGGTGCCCGGGGACATCTCCAAACTCTGGAAAGAACCCCTGGGCGACCGTCTGGTGGGGGCCTGTGCCGACTACAGCATCCAGCACATCGCCCCGTTCATGCGCTACATTGACCGCTACGTGGGCGTGGACCACCGGAATTACGTCAATTCCGGCGTCCTGCTGCTGAACATGCGCCGGCTCCGGGAAGTGGACATGGCCGGCCGCTTCCTGCGCTGGATGCACCGCTACGGCTTTGAGACCGTGGCGCCCGACCAGGACTACCTGAATGCCCTGTGCTGGAACGCCATCCATTACCTGGATCCCGTGTGGGACGCCATGCCCAGCGACCGCATCCGCAGCCTGGAGAATCCGCAAATCATCCATTTCAACCTGGATTCCAAGCCCTGGCTCAACGAGAGCGTCCCCTACGACGACGTGTTCTGGCACTACGCCGCCACGTCCGGCTACTACGAGGAAATCCGCGCCCGCCGGCAGGCCTTCCTCCAGCATCCGGAGGCGGTGCAGCAGTATCGGCAGGCCATCGATTCCCTGGTGCACATGGCCGCCGACCTGGTCCAGGCCCCCGTTTCCTTCCGTTCGGTCATTTCCCAGGGCCGGGAGCTCAGGCTATGCTCCTAATCACGCCCGGACGCGAGGCGGCCATCGAAAACATCCGGCTGGCGGCCGCCCAGGGCCGGTTCAACGACAAAACCGAGCCCTTCGACCCGCAGTGGCGGGCCGATGACCTGAAGGCCGATATCCTGCACTATGTGGCGCAGCTGCCCAGCCTGGGCTTCAAACTGAAAAACGTCGCGGCCCGCGCCATCGTGGACAGCTGGATCCGGCGTTACAACGACGGCAACGAAATCGAGGGAATGGAGCAGCTGGAGGCTGTGTCCGGTCCCGCCTTCGTGACCGGCAACCACTTCAATCCCTTTGACAACGGTCTGCACCGCGTCCTCACGCGACGGGCGGGCCGCGGCCGGCTCTGGGCGGTGAGCCAGGGAACCAACTTCGTGATGCCCGGGATCAACGGGTTCGTGCTCCGCAACATCGACGTCATCCCCCTCATTCCCGACCCCTCGTACCTGGGCGGCACGTTCCGCACCCTCCTGCAGCGAAGGCTGGATGAGAACCGCTTTATCCTCATCTATCCCGAGCAGGAGATGTGGTTCAATTACCGCAAGCCCCGCCCCGGCAAGCGCGGCGCCTTCCTCTTTGCCGCCCAGACCGGGGTTCCCGTCATCCCCACCTTCACGGAGCTGCAGGCGCTCCCCTCCCTCGTCGCCCCGCATTTTCACGATGTGAGGATGATCCTGCACGTGCTGCCACCCATCTGGGCCGACCCCGCCAAGACAGACCGCCAGAACAGCCTGGACATGTGCCAGGCCGACTACGAGGCCAAGGCCGCCTGCTTCGAGCGCTGCTACGGCCGGCCGCTCTTTTACGAATTCACGCCCTGGGACATCGCGGGCTGGGAACCGTGATGCGCTTCTAACATTTTTTTACTGAAAATTCCGGGAATTATTGTATCTTTGCATGTTTACGAGCAATACAATAACAAAATCTCAAATAGTATTATGGCAGAAATCAAGAAAAGAGTGTATCGCTTCGGCGGAAAGCAGGCCGAAGGCGACGGAAAGATGAGAGAGCTTCTGGGTGGCAAGGGCGCTAACCTTGCCGAGATGAACCTGCTGGGCATGCCCGTTCCGGCCGGTTTCACCATCACCACAGAATGCTGCACGGAATATTATCGCCTGGGCGGCGGATATACGCCGGAACTCAAGGCAGATGTGGCTGCTGCCCTGGAAGCCACCGAAAAAATCATGGGCAAGAAGTTCGGCGACGAGAATGATCCCCTCCTGGTTAGCTGCCGCTCCGGCGCCCGCAGCTCCATGCCGGGCATGATGGACACCATCCTCAACATCGGCCTTTGCTCCAAGACCATCCCGGGCATGATCAAAAAGACCGGCAACCCCCGTTTCGTCTATGACGCCTACCGCCGTCTCATCATGATGTACTCCGACGTGGTGATGGAGAAGGCCGAAGGCATCGAGCCCGCCGACGGTATGGGCATCCGCCAGCAGCTGGACCGCATGATGGAAGAGGTCAAGAAGGCCAACGGCTACAAGAGCGACACCGAGCTCACCGCCGAGCAGCTCAAAGACCTGGCCGAAGCGGTCAAGGGGCGCATCAAGGAAGTCCTGGGCGTCGAGTTCCCGGACGATGCCATGGCCCAGCTGTGGGGTTCCATCGGCGGCGTATTCAAGAGCTGGAACGGCAAACGCGCCATCCGTTACCGTCAGATCGAGCATATTCCGGACGACTGGGGCACGGCTGTGAACGTGCAGTCCATGGTGTTCGGCAACATGGGTGAGACCTCCGCTACCGGCGTGGCTTTCTCCCGCAACCCCGCCAACGGCGACAACAAGTTCTACGGCGAATGGCTCATCAACGCCCAGGGCGAAGATGTGGTGGCCGGTATCCGCACCCCCAACCCCCTGAACGAAGCCACCAAGAGCGAGAAGAACAAGAACCTGGCTTCCCTGGAAACCGCCATGCCGGAGGTATACAAGGAACTGGACGACATCCGCAAGCGCCTGGAGGACCACTTCCAGGATATGCAGGACATCGAATTCACCATCCAGGAAGGCAAGCTCTGGATGCTGCAGTGCCGTATCGGCAAGCGCACCGGCCTGGCCGCCCTGCAG
>JAEEGL011434812.1_pt1 | contig 40143 bp, 28 predicted proteins | sample 9134231 | NCBI WGS metagenome assembly JAEEGL01 (sample SAMN16246548, study PRJNA631951) | gut metagenome | biome: gut microbiome; feature: rumen; material: fiber-attached | host: Bos | place: Iran: Karaj | collected 2018-10
ATCACAATATTTTCTTTATAATGCTCTATTGCGTTTGGAACTAAAGCTGATATTTGATTATTAATTTCATTAGTAATCTTTGTATCATCCTTTTTCATATCAGCTAGGGTTTGTTTAACAGCATTAGCAAGTCCAATTCTTCTTACTCTTGTTTCATTATTCTCATTTTTACCAGGTTTAACATTTTGTGTATGTTCTAGATAAGCATCTACTTTTTCATTTAATTTTTTATCATCTAAAAATCCCTCTTTTGCTGGATTTGTAAAATCAGCTAGGGCATCAATAAATTCTTTATATTCTCTTGATGTTGTACCAAATAAATTCTCAAAATATCCACCTTTATTCTCTTTGATAACTTGAAAAATATTATAGTTGGTTTCTAATTTTTGACCCATTCTTTTTTGGAATTCATCATTATATTTATAAGTAAAAGCTTTTGATATACGATTAATTTTATTTATTTCATCTTTTGATCTTTCTTCGATAGTAATATTAGGCTTTCCTTCTATGAATTGGTAAATACTTACTTCCTTTTTTTCACCAGTTTCAGGATTAGTTTCCATGGCTTTATATTTCAAGATTAAATCCTTATCAATCTTTAAACCCTTTTCAGCTAATTTATTATAAAATTCAGCACCAATCTCAACCTTAAAATCTTTACCTGTTGCTTTATCTAATAGAATACGATCTTCCTTATCAATTTTTTTACCTAGTTTAATTTTATTCTTTTGGATTAATTCAGCTTGTTCTTTAGTTAATTTTGGAAATCCAAAAAATTTATATGGATTTTTGGAATCATCATAAAGCTTTCCTGGATTTAATTTTTGAATTAAAATTTGAAAATTATGATAAGTTTTTGCAAATTCATTTGATTTACCAAAGTCTTCACCACTTATAGGATTACCAAATTCGTTAGCTTCCATACATAAAGCTCTATTATCACGATAAAATTCTAATAATTTAACTTTATCTGTTCCACATTCGATTAATTTAGTTGGATCATAATTCATTAAATTTTTCATTCTCATGTGAGTAAATGCTTCTGGATTTTTTAAATAGCTTTCATATAAATTCTTATTATATTGTTCAGCCTCTGGAGTTCCGTCAGTTTTTAATAAGAATTTAAAGCTTCTAGCTAAATAATCTCTTGTGTCAATAATTTTATATTTATTTTTAAATTCTTCACTTAAGGATTTCATTATTTGAGTTTGTTTATTTTCTTTTTCTGTTATTTCCTTACAAATAGAAGTAATCGCAACATTTTCAGGATTAGTTAATTTTTCAGCCAATTCCCTTTGTGCCTTTTCTAAATCAATTAGAGGAACCTTTTTTTCATCAGGAAGTTTCTCATTAGCTTCTTCAATAACATTATTAAAATTAATTACATATCCTAGTTTTAAAGCAAAAGCATATGAACCAGCTGTAATTTTATCAATGGCTTTATAATTTTTACCATTTACCACATAAATCTTCTTATCATCATAATCATTAAGTCCTAAATTTTGCATAATCTAATCCTCCTTAAATTTCGTTACTATTATCTAATTCGATAGTATTATCTAATTCAATAATACTATTGTCCTTTTCAATCATATTATCATTTAAATTTTTATTTAATTCCTCTTGGAAATTTGATTGAGACTTATCAACAATATTAGTATTATCTTCTTTATAAATATTTAAATCTTCAAATATTTCAATTTCTCTTTTAGGCACAGCATTCACATCCTTACTTCAATTTTACAATTAAAGTGTAACATATCTAGTGCAACAAAACTGCAACAAAAAAAGGAATGTTTCTAACATTCCATATTTTTTTCACATTCAACTTTTGATTCATATAAGGATTTATCAGCAGCTTCTATTAAATCTTTTATTGTATTTAATTCACTACTATAAACTGCATGACCAATACTAGAAATCAAATCATATTCTTTATTTTTCTTTTCCTTTTGAATTCTTAATTCGTTATTGATTTGATCTTTAACAACCTGTATTTCATATTCATGGTCTAAATGTGCTCCAATCAAGAACTCATCTCCACCATAACGACCAACAATCATTTTTCTTTTTTGAGTCACTGAAACCTTTGTTAAAGCTTCAGCTGTACAAATAAGTGCACTATCTCCCTCTAAATGACCATATGTATCATTAATATGCTTAAAGTTATTTATATCTACCATGAAGACAACATATAATGTGCCATCATCATTTTTCAATTTTAAGCTTCTTTCGATACCTCTTAATACCCGCTTACGATTTAATAAATCTGTTAAGTTATCATTAGATACCTGATCTTTTGTTGCGTATACATATAAAATAATTGTTGATAATGTTAAACCTACACAAACTAGTGGTAGCTTAGGATAAATTAATTGTAAAATACCAAAAGGAATAGGTGTTGATGCTATAACACCAACAAAGGCATATTTTTGTCTTTCAACGAAATGCTCCTTTCTTCTTGCGAAGATAAAGCATCTAACGCTACTAACAACGACATAAGCATAAATACAGAAATAGAAAAATGTAAATCCAATTATAGATGTTCTATCATAAATAATAGAACCATCTACTGTGTCATTATGGATTTTAAACATGTATTGATTAAATCTATTAATAATAAGCATTAGTATACCAACATAGACAAAAAAACTAGAAAAAATTATTGCTTTTTTGTTTTCACTAAACTTTGATTTAATAGTCATTTCAAAATAGATAAACCAGAAATATCCTTCAAACAATCCACCAACAAAGTATAGATTTTTTATTATATAGGTTATATTTATTGAAGCACCCTTTATTCTTCCCATATCTATTGCGGCATAAAGTGTATCGAACACAAACATTACCATCAAAACAGATATAGCAATAACAAATATTCTATGGGCATTAGCATTTTTAAAATTACTGCTTGATGTTATTATTGTGATTAAAAGAATAATAAGACCAAACACATTCAAAACAGAATATAAAACCAAAGGGTCATATAAAAGCATAGGATCACCACATTTCAATCGTAGTTTCTTATATTATATTATAACATAATTTTTAGATATTTTTTCAACTAATAAATAATTTAGTGTGAAATATAAAAAACAAAAAGCTAGAATTAAAGGGGTCAACTAGCTTTTTGTTCTATACTAAATATTTATTTCTATTTCGAGAACAATAAATCACGGATTGATTAATGAATTAAATCTAGCATAATTTTTAAAGAGTAAGAAGCGTTAAGGGCCACTTCTTTTTTAGTATCGGACTGGCGCACGAAATATGTTAGAAATAAATATTATAGTTTATAAAAATTTTAATACTTCCATTTGATATTTGGTTTAGGTTTAAGAACAAAGACTTTTATATTTTTGAAGCTCATTATTGATTAAATCTTCGTTTTTCTTTATTGCGTAACCAATAAAGATAGATTCATTTTTGAGATTATTTTTATAACGAAGATAGGCTTTACCTAATTCATCAATCTTAACTTCAATTACATCGCTTTTGTTAATCTCGATATCATCCTTAACATTACAATTTGTAAGAACAAATGTTGAATCGTTTCCTTTAAACGTTATTAGAGGCTTATCACATTTACGTTTGGCATAAATATAGTGAAAGAAGAAAAAAATTAATATGAATAGTGATAAGCCATCTAATACGGCAGATATTATCATAAATACATACTCCCATGTGTATTTATCTTTCATATAAAGGATAATACCGATTATAAAAAAGACAGTGAATATACAAAAAGGTAAGAAACCTATTAGTGTGCTTTTTAATGTATTCTTCCTTTTTGATAAAACGATAACATCTTTTTGCATAAGCTGCCCCCAAAGAATTAAACACTCCCAATGCTTAACTCGTCTATATTGTATCATGACAAATGTGACAAACATGTGACACATTTTATTTTATTTAAAATTTTTAATTTTTTCATTTAAGACCTACTAAAAACTAATTAAATAAATTCTTATACTTATGAAGTTCATTATTGATTAATTCCTGATTCTCCCTATTAGAATAACCAATAAATATAGAAGACTTTTTCTCATTCTTTCTATACCATAGATAAGCATCACCGTTTTCTCCAATTTTAACTTCAATTACATCATTTTTATTAATCATAACTTCCTTGTGTAATAGACAATCAATAACAGTAAATGTATTAGCACCATCAAATGTAATTAATGGCTTATCAATAATCTTTTGTGCATATCTATAATTTGACCAAGCAAATAATAATGCAAAAAGTGCTAAGAAGTCTAATACTGCTGATATTATCAATAGTACAAATTCCCAAGTATATTTATCTTTAATATAAAAGATGATGTCGATTATTAAAAAGAGAGTAAAAAGGCAAAATGTTGATAAAGCACCAGAAACATTCTTATGGGCGTTTTCTCTTTTAGCAACAATAATAATGTCTTCTTGCATAATTCTCCTCCTCTTTGAATTATTTTTATTTAATTCGGAGATATTTTAACATGCTAAATGTGACAAACTTGTGACACGATAATAATAAAAAGAAAAAAAGTCACTTTCGTGACTTCTTATATCGAATCTAGATATGCCCAATCATATTGGCTCATAAATTCACCTTGATATGAATTAATTGCGTTAGGATCACCTTTAGAATAATCAAATAAATCAGATGAGAATAAGCTTACATCTACCCAATAGGTATTATATCCCTTCTTTACTAAATTCTTAGCTCCTACAAGCTCTAATGATTCAATTAATTCCTTATATATCTTAGTTAGATAGTTTTGAGTTCTTAAATTATATTCATCCTCAAATAAAATTGCAGAAATTTCTTTTCTATTTGCTGTTGCACCCTTTAGGCTTACTAAATAAGCTAATAGCTCCTTTGATTTAGAACGAGAAAACTTTAAGGGAACACCATCAACATAAAAATCAAAGTTACCAAATGTTTTTGCATAAAAATGATTTTTAATTGGATCTAAAGGATATAAAAGATTATCTATAGCCTCTTTTACCTTTTCTTTATCAGAAGGTTTTAGTAAATATCCACTTGCATGAAGCTTTATAGCATCCTGCATATATTCAGAATATCCTGTACAAAATATAACATTAACCTTTGGCTTATATTTTTTAAATTCCTTTGCTAGTTCAATACCATTTATCTCAGGCATTTCAATATCTAAAAACGCTATATCAACATCATTTGCCTTAATATATTCTAAGGCATTAATACTTCTATCAAATGTAGTAATATTTTCTTCTTCAACTATACCAGTAAGATTTCTTTTTAATGTGTTAATAGCATGCTTTTCATCATCAACTATGATTATCTTCATTCTCTTTTATCTCCTTTTTCTCAGGAATAATAATTGTTACCTTAGTACCCTTATTTATTTCACTTTCAATAACTAGGTCACCATCAACAAAATGTCTTAATCTTTCTCTTGAATTTTTGAATCCTAAATGAGTATTTCCAATAACTTTATTTACATCAAATCCTACACCATCATCTTCAACTATGATAAATACTTTATTATTCTTTTTATATGATGAAATTTTAACTGTACCACCCTCATATTTTTTAGTAATACCATGCTTAATTGCATTTTCAACTATCATTTGAAGGCTTAAAGATGGAATTAAGAATTCTGTTTCTAAAACATTAAATTCAACATTGATTTTATCTTGGAATCTAAGCTTTTCAAGATTAACATATTTTTTAACATGCTCCATTTCCTTAGAAAAAGGAATTAGATTATCATCAGTTAAGAAATCTAGGTTTTCTCTTAAATATTTAGAGAAGTCTACGATAGCGTTTTGAGCCTCTTCTGGCATACCATCAATATCTTGAATAGCATTTAAGGTATTATAAATAAAATGAGGCTTAATTTGCGATAATGCTAATTGAATCTTTTGTTGAGCAAGCAAATCAGTTTCATGCTTGTAAACAAATTGAATATGAATCCATACATAATAAAATATTGTAACAATAGTTATCATTATAGTTATGTAATCTGTTTTTTGAGTAATATCAAAATATGCATAGGCATCAAGTAAAATACCTATAACTACTAATCCTGTTAAAATTAGAGGAACTAATAAATTTTTCTTCTTTTCATTCTTTAAGCCTATTATTACAATTAAAAAATGATAAAAAAGCAAAATAGCACTAATTGCTAAGCATGAAAATCTTAATGGCCCACCCATAAAATGGTTATCAGCAGTAAAACCTATAGCTATTGTTGAATAAAAGGCTGTTGAATAAATTAATATATTAATAATAGCCAATGTATTAACAGCAAAATGTCTCTTTGATGGACTTGTTAAATAAATAAAAAGTGCGATAATAACAGGTCTTACAGAATAACCATATACTGAGGTAAATGTTCTTGCTCTAATATTAACAACATATTCAATTAAATAATACTCTGTATAATTTTGCATTATAAGTGTTATAACTAATACTACTAACACCATATAAATGTTTTTTCTTTTTTTATCAACGAATCTATCCAAAAAACAAAATATAAATGCACATACAAGAGGAATTGTAAGTGCTAAAAATAGCAATAATCCGTCTATTATATCCTTTGTCATAAAAAACTCTCCTTACATCCTTTAAAAAAATTATACTACACTTTGATTATTTTTCAAAAATAGAAAAGAAAAAAGAGCCGAAGCTCTTTTATATCTTAGAATGCCCATGTACCATTTTTAAAGATTTGAACAGTCTTTCCATCATAAGTTTCAGCCTTAATATCTAAATCAGCTGTACCAATCATGAAATCAACATGGATCATAGATTTATTTAAATCGATAGCCTTAATTTCTTCTTCAGTCTTATTTTGGAAATCTCTAATACATTCTTCAAATGCTCTACCAATAGCTAAATGGCAGCAAGCATTCTCATCATATAATGTATTATAGAATAATAAACCAGTTTGGTTAACAGGTGAATCAAATGGAACAAGTGCAACCTCACCTAGTTGTCTAGCTCCTTCATCTAAAGAAATTAGCTTTTCTAATACTTCCTTATGTTCTGGATTTTTTGCGATAACCTCAACAATTTTACCATTTTCAAATCTGAAGGCAAAATTATCAACAACCTTACCCATTACAGATAAAGGTTTAGATGCATAAACAACACCATTTGCAGTATGTCTATCTGGTGATGTGAAGCATTCTTCTGTTGGCATATTAGGGTTATAAACTACACCACCTAATGTAGATTCATCTCCACCTTCAAAAATCATATTAGGGTTAATTGAAACAGAAAAATCTGTACCATTAGATGCTTTATAATATAAAGTCTTAATCTTTAAGTTATTTAAAGCTTCATACTTTTCCTTTAAATTAGCATTATGGTTTTGCCAATTTTCAATTGGATTACCTTCTAATCTTGTTGTTTTAACAATAGCATCCCACATCTTCTTCATCGCATTTGATTTAGTTTCATTAGGGAATACCTTTTGAGCCCACTTAACACCTGGAATACCACAAATAGTCCATTGATATTTATTATCCATCTTTTCTCTATATTGCATAATAATTGGACCAGATAATCTTCTAGCTTCAGTAATCTTATCTTGATCTAAGCCATTTAATGAATCAGGGTCACCTGATTCAATAATGATTCTAGCGGGTAAAGTTTCAACTTGATATTGAAGCTTTGCCTTTTGCCATTCAGTAACCTCACCTAAAGTTTTAGCCTTTTGATACTTATAATTTAATCTAGTAACCTCATCAGATACCCAATCAACAGTTACCTTACGAGCTTTAGCCTTATAACATTCTTCAACAACATATTTAACAAAATAATTGTCATCTACTGATGCACTAATGATTACATCTTGTCCCTTTTGAACATTAACACCCATTTTAACAATAAGCTTTGCGTAATTTCTTAAAATAGTCTTATTCATTTACCTTATTCTCCTTCATAAACTTTTCTATATCATCAACTGTCTTGATAATATCCTTACTTAACCATTCAGCACCAGTTTCTGTAACTAATACATCATCTTCGATTCTAATACCGATGCCTTCTTCCTTAATATATAAGCCTGGTTCGTTAGAAATAATGCATCCTGGCTTTAAGGCAGTATATTCACATAAATCATGACAATCAAGACCAATGTGATGTGATACACCATGGAAATAATATTTAGAAACCTCTTCTTCAGTCTTTTCCTTTATTAATCCAATCTTATATAATTCTTCCTTATAATAATCTCTTAGAATTTGATTTAATTCCTTAGTTGTAATTCCAGGCTTAGTGTTATTAAAAACAAGCTCTTGGCCCTTTAAAACGATATTATATAAAAGCTTTTGTCTTTCAGTAAACTTACCACTTACTGGGAATGTTCTTGAAATATCTGAACAATACATATTAACTGATGAGCCTAAATCAAATAAAATTAAATCTCCATCCTTAGCCTTAGATGTATTATCCATATAGTGTAGGCAGCAAGCATTTGCACCTGATGCAGCAATAGTTGGGAAGGCATAGCCTGTACCGCCATTAAATTTAATTGCTTGATCAAAATATGATTCTAATTGATATTCATAAATGGGACCCATATGTCTTAAGATATTTTTAATACCTTCATTTGTAATAGAAATAGCTTTTCTCATTTCATTAATTTCTTCTTCTGATTTAACAGTTCTTGCCTTAGTAAATAAAGGTCTAGAATTTAAGATATTAATCCAAGGGAAATGGTCCTTAAAATCCTTTGCTAATAATTCATCATCATTTAATTTGTGAGAATTATTTGGAATGAAATCTAAATAGATATTTTCAACTAATTTAGAATATTGATTAATTAATGAATTAAATGAATCCAAATATCTAACATTAGTTATACCTGTAATTTTAGTAACTTCCTCCTTAGATAAGGCAGCTCCAACCCATTTAGCCTTAAATTCATCATAAGGATTAATTAAAATCATAGAAGATGAATTACCATTAATCTTTTGTAAGATTACAATATTTTCATATTCTAATAATCCTGTTAGATAAAAATAGTTTCTATTTTCATCATATTTATAATTGAAGACAGCTCCATCATTTAAATTAGGTCTATTAAATTCAATTAATATTGAATTATCCTTCATTAAATCTAAAACGTCTTGTCTATGCTTAATAAATAATTCTTGTGTCATACGAAAAAACCTCCATTGCTTCATATTATACAACTAATTTTATGCAATTAAAAGAAAAAAGATAGTTAGCACTAACTATCTTATTATTCTTAAAATTCTATATCATCTATACAATCTATTAAATAGCTGTCCTTTGCCATATCTATAAACCTATTTTTCATTATAAGCTTAAGCTGTTTTTTCTTGCTAGATTTTAAAAATTCTGGATCAATGCTATAGCCTAATTCATTCATTAACAAATTTAATGTATCTAAATCATATTCATCATTAACATATCGATAGGCAAATGTATTAGCTATTTCAATATCAGTTACTACTTCTTTTCTTAATTTTTTAATTAATAATTTTGCTTCATTCAAATCCATATTAAAATACTCTTAATACAACACACTTTAAATATAGCTGTTCTTCAGAAGAAAATAAAGATGGATGATCTGGTGATTGAACCTTAAATTCAATAAATTGAGCCTTTCTTTTTGAATCAATTAAGGCATCCTTTACCATTTGTAAGAATAAATCAGGAGTCATGTGTTGACTACATGAAAAAGTTAATAAATATCCACCCTTTTTAATAGCCTTAATAGCTTGAAGATTAATCTCCTTATAGCCCTTATAAGCTTTTTTAATTGTATCCTTAGACTTAGTAAATGCTGGTGGGTCAAGAACAATACAATCAAATTTATTTTTAATTTCTTCACTTCTTAATAGGTCAAATACATCACAGCATTTAGTTTTTAAATTAGTGAAATTGTTTAATTTAGCATTTTCTTCAATTTCACTACAAGCTAAAGCTGAAATATCACATGCTAAAACTGATTTAGCATTATTTTTAGCCGCGTTTAAGGCAAAGCCTCCAACATTTGAAAAGCAGTCTAATACATCTTTTCCATTACAATAATATTTAATATTATCTCTATTAAGCTTTTGGTCTAGGAAATAGCCAGTCTTTTGACCATTTTCCATATCTACATAAAATTTAATTCCATTTTCTAAAACTTCTACTCTTGGATTAAACTCGCCATATACTATTCCTTTAAATTCCTCTAAGCCCTCTTTAGCACGTGATGAAACATCACTTCTTTCATAGATTCCTTTAGGATTTAATAATTCAACTAAGATATCAATAATATCCTTTTTTATTAATTCCATACCTAAAGATGATATTTGTATGCATAAATAATCTGCATATTTATCAACAACTAAGCCAGGTAAGAAATCAGCTTCAGAAAATACTAATCTACAACAATTTGAATCTTTAAAATTAAGATTTAATCTATGTTCTATTGCTTCATTTATTCTTCTTTTAAAGAATTCTTTATCAATCTTTTCTTCTTCATTCATTGATAAAATTCTAACCATTATTTTTGAAGATGTATTTAAAAACCCATAACATAAGAATTTATGATCAAATGTTAATACTTTAACAACACTTCCGTTTTTAATTTCACCTTCAAATGAATTTATTTCATTATTAAAAATCCAAGGAAATCCTTCGATTTTTTCTTTTTCTTCATTTTTATTTAAAATAATATTTAACATATTAACACCCGCTTCATTTTAACACTTTTAATTAAAATAGAAAAGTGCTTATAAAAAGCACTAATATTTTTCTACATATTCTAAATAATTTCTAGCTTTTTCAGTCAAAACTTCTAAATTAAAATATTTAAGCATTTCTCTATATAAAGCTTCGCCTTCTAAATTAATTGAATTACATAAATTCTTTAATTCAACTGGTGGAATATCATATATTAATCTATCTGAATTAATTCTTAAATAATTAACATTAAATTTACCACTTGAAGGCCATATAACAAAATCATATAATTCTTCTTCATAAATAATACCTAAGGCACTTACTCTATCCATTATTATATCTAATGCTTTACCACTTATTTTAGCAACATCAAATATTTCTCTAAATCTAGCCTTTAAAGTATTTAATGTAAGTGGTGCTTCAGTACTTACAATATTGATTAAATTTTTATCAATTAAAGGTGTTACACTTCCTAATTCATTATAAATTTGATCTAAAGTAATATGAATTAGATTTGAAGCTTTTTTATATTCTTTTGTTATCATATTTTTCTCCTAAAAAACGATATTTTATAAACTCATTAAGTATATTATATAATATATCGTTTTATATTTAAATTATTTTTAACCAAGATTAACCCAATTAGAAATTGCTTCATTTAAAGTTATTTTTCCTTGAGCTAGTTTACTACCAACTGTTCTAACCTTTTGATCAGCTGTATCATTTAATCCTAAATTAGATATATAAATAGCTTCACAATCATTAAATGATGCATAAATATTATCTAAAGATATATTTTTAGCTGGTGTCATTAATCTTTTGATTTTTGACATGTTATCTAATTCTTTATCATTAATTAAAAATCTCATGAATTCATTAGCCATTTCTAGATTCTTACTTTTCTTATTAATAGAAAAACATAGATTAACACTATTTAAAAATACTCCACCTTTATCAGTTGAAGGAACAGGCCTTAATGAATATTTAAATGGATTATTAATAAAGGCATCAGATTGTTTTTCTCTTTTTTCTGTACCTGATACAGTTTGACCTGAGGCAAGCATCATAGGAACATCGCCTTCAAAGAATCTTTTTATTACCGCATCATAATCATTTTTTAATTTAGCACATTCATCTAAGTTAATAAAATTATGATTCATAAAATCATTTACTAATTCTAATGAATCCTTTAAATAAATTCCAGCACCTTCATTTAGTTCATTTAGTTTTTCTATAGCTTCATCATTATCTTTTATTTTTGAACAAAAATGAGGAAAAAACATTGGATATAATATTTGAGATGTATGCCCCATCATTATATTATTATAATTTTTATCTTTAAATTGTTGGCAAGCACTTATTAATTCATTATAAGTTTTAGGAATTGAAATGTTTTCTTTTTCAAATAAATTTTCATTAACCATCATTCCATATGTTGTTACATAAATTGGTACCATTGGTATTTCATCATCATTTTTAGATAACAATCCATCTCTTATAACAGATAAATCAATATCTGTACTTGAAAAATCTTCTGTAAAATTATAAATTTCTTTATAATTATCATCTTCTATCATCCATGGAAAAGAAAAGAATATATCAGGCGCATTTTCGCTATTTAATGATGTAGTAATTATTTTATTATAATTATCTAAATAAGTATAAGTTAATTTAGCATTAGGATAATAATTATTAAATCTAACAAATTCAGCTTCTAATGCTTCAAAATTCTCATAATGACCTACAACATTTACTTCATATTCTTTATCTTTATCATATTTTGGTTTAAATCCTTCTTCTTTATTACCACACGAAAATAGTGTAAAAGTAAGTAAAGAAATAGTTAATAAATAACATAATCTTTTCATTTTAACCCCACCCTTATTTTTCTAATTTCTTTTAAAACATTATTAATATCTATTGGTTTTGCGATATGTCCATTCATTCCAGCATTAATACACTCATTAATGTTTTCTGAAAATGCATCAGCTGTCATTGCAATAATTGGAATATCTTTAGCCCATGAATCTAATTTTCTTATTTCTTTTGTAACATCTAAGCCATTCATTAAAGGCATTTGAATATCCATAAATATTAAATCATATTCTTTTTCCTTAGATTCTTTAATCATATCTAGACAAACTAAACCATTTATTGCCCTAAATGTATTAATCTTATACATCTTTAACATTTCAGATATTATTTCATAATTAATATCATTGTCTTCGGCAATTAATATATTCATATTAGCTATGTCGCTATAATCTGTTTTAAAATTATTAATTATTTTATTATCTTTTGATAAATCTTTTTTAATATCTAATGTAATTATAAATTTAGTACCTTTACCTAATTCACTTTCACATTCGATACTTCCTTCCATTAAATCAACCATCTTTTTAGTTATCGCAAGACCTAAGCCTGTACCTTCAATACTATTAATTCTACTATCTATTTCTCTTTCAAAAGGATCAAACATCTTTTCAATAAATTCCTTTGACATACCTATACCAGTATCAGAAACAATATAAATTAATTTAACATAATCTTTCTTATCTGATTCTTCTTCAATTAATTCGAGTCTTACTTTTCCACCAGTAGCTGTATATTTAATAGCGTTAGATAATATATTTATAAATATTTGATTTAATCTTAATTTATCAGCATATAAATATTCATAATTTATATTTTTAGTATTAAATTTAAAATCGATATTTTTATCTTTACACATTCCTTCAGTCATATTAACTAAATTATCTAGCATTTCTAAAATTGAAAATGAATTTGGATTTAAATTTATTTTTCCACTTTCAACCTTTGAAATATCTAAGATATCATTAATTAAAGTTAATAAATGATTGGAAGCTAAAGATATTTTTTTATTATATTCTTTTACTAATTCTTTATTATCTATATTCTTTTCAGTTAATGTCGTTAAACCAACAATGGCATTCATAGGAGTTCTTATATCATGTGACATTGTTGATAAAAAATCAGTTTTTGCTTTATTAGCTTTATCAGCTTCTATAGATAAATTTTTTAATTTAATATAAAAATGACGTAAATAAAATATATCAATAACAAATAATGTTAATAAACCAATTGATATTATTCCGACAAGTTCCCAATTATCATTATTAACCTTTAAATAATCGAGTTCAATGTAGCTTAATAAAATCCATCCACCTACTGTTTTAACTGGTGTATGAGTAATAATACATTTTTTATTTAATGAATTATTCATTTCAAAAGTTCCACTATCATTAATAATATTATTTTTTAATGTTTCTAAACCCTTTGAATCAATTGAATTATATGATTTATAAAATTCATAAAAATTAGAATTCTTATAAGCTGTATCACGAATTATATAATTTCCTGATTTATCAATTAAAGAAAGCTCAATATTATCAACATCTTCTTGAGTTAATAACCATTTATCAGTAATTACTGAAACAGGTATTACTCTAAGTAAATAAGCTTCCTTTAATTCATTATTTTCTTTTATTTTTACACTTCTTGAAAAAGCCATTGATTGTAATGCGTTAATTGGATTTGTATAGGCTCTAGATACATTTATCGCATCAGGCTTTTCAGATATCCAATCTAAATTATTAAATAAAGAAATTTCACTATATGAAACTTTATAATCATTATTATCTTTTATAGATGGTGATGTAGATAATCCTTTTAATGTATCTTTATAAATAATATGACAAGACGCACTTAAAGACTTTTTAGAAACCGCAGTAAAATCTAGGGCTTCATCAATTGTTAATTCTTTTGAATTAATATAATTTGCCCAGTTATCACAAATATCCTGTTCACTTTTTAAATAATTTTCCGTCATATTATTCATTCTAATTGCGGTACTTTCAAACATTTCAATTTGATTTTTGTAAATCTTATCATGTTCAACGTTTGTATATATGATTACAAACACAACAATTAGAATCATTATTATAATATTAACAATTCCAATCCATAATTTTTTCATAAGCTCACCAATCTATTAATTTATTTCATTAATAAAACTAACTCTTCCCTTTTAGTTAATAATTTATCAATATATTCTTTATAATCTATATTCTTTTTTTCTCTTAATAATTCAGTTATAGTTGAAGCTAATTCATATAGTGGATTTAGTGCTAAATTGCCTAAAACACCTTTTAATGAATGAGCAATTTTAAATGCTTCATCAAGATTTTTATTTTCTAATTCATCTTTCAATTTAATAAATGATTCATCATTAATTGCCCTATCAATTAATTTAAAATAAAATTCTTGATTATTTAAGCATCTTTTTAATCCTTCTTCTGTATTAGCTCCATAACTATTTAATTTATCTATTGTTAACATAATCATCTTTCCTTTTTATAATGAATTTTTCAAATTCTTTTGCCTTAATAGGCTTTGAAAAAAAATATCCTTGAATAACATCACAACCTAATTCTTTTAAAGAATTAAGTTGTTCTTCTGTTTCAACACCTTCAGCAATAATAGGTACAGATAAATATTTAGCAATATCAATAATTATTTCTACAATCTTTGTATCATTTTTTATTTCATATGCGCTTTTAACAAAAACCATATCAAGCTTTAATACATCAATAGGTAGCATAGATATCATATTAAGTGATGAATAACCAGTTCCAAAATCATCCATTTCAATTAAAAAACCTAAGCTTCTTAAATTTTTAGCAATCATTATTATTTGATTTGAATCACTTGTATATGCTGATTCTGTTATTTCTAAATATAAATCTTCAGGTTTTAGATCATTATCCTTAATTATTTTTAATAATGTATCAATAAAATCAGGTTCATACATATCTATTCTTGATACATTTACAGAAATAGGTACATAAAATCCTAATTTATCTTTCCATTCTTTTATTTTCTTTCCAACTTCGTTCCAAACAAAATGATCCAATTTTTGAATTAAACCATTTTCTTCAAAAAGAGGAATAAAGCTTGAAGGTGTTATTAAACCAAGCTTTGGATGATTCCAACGAACTAAGGCTTCCGCACTAGATAGATAAGGTGTTTTTCCTTTTATGTTGAATTTAGGTTGATAATAAACTTCAAATTCATTATTAATTAATGCGTTAGAAAAATCATTAATTAATTGTTCTTCATAAAGTTCTTTTTCCCTCATCTTTTCATTATAAAATTCTATATTCTTAATTATTGATGTTTTAATTTTATCTGAAGCAAGCTTCGCTCTATCAAATCTAATTGATAAATCAATATTCTTATCAACATTTTCATATATACCCATACGATATATTATTGTTTGATCTAATGTTTTTAATTCATTTAAAATGAATGAATAATCATTTTGATGTTTAGAATAAATCATAAATGTATCAGCTTCTTTACGACAAACTATACCATTTATTCTTTTAACTATTTCTTTTAATTTATTGGCAGTATTTTTTAATACATTATCACCATAGCTCATTCCAAAACGATCATTAATAATATGGAAATGCCTAATATCTAATATTATAGCATCCATATCATAATTAAAATTATCTAATATAGATGCATATTGATAAAAATAATCACGATTATAAAGCTTTGTTAAAGGATCTCTTTCTGTATAATTTATAATCTTTCTATCTTCGTATAGAAGGATTGTTTTTTTAATTCTTGCCTTAATAACACTTTCTCTAGGATAAGGCTTTGGAATAAAATCAGCCGCACCTAGACTTAAGCTTTTTTCTTCTGAAAGTGAATCTGATGTTACAACAATAACAGGTATATTATTTAATATATTATCTTTTTCTATTTTTTCTAATAATTCAATACCTGTCATTTTAGGCATGATTAAATCTAGCAAGACTAAAGAAAGCTTATTTTTATATTCATTCATTAAACCATAAGCTTCAATACCGTCATTTGCGAAAATAACATCATATTCATCTTTTAAAATATTATTTAATATCTCCCTATTAATGTATTCATCTTCAGCAATTAGAATTAATCTTTTTTCGTTACCGAAAACAAAATTATCATTCATAATAACACCCCAATTAAATATTAAATTTTAAAAAATAACTTATAACCCTTTTATATATTTTATCATATTTATAAAAATCATTAAATATTTTAGAAATTAAAAAAAGAATGTATATTAAAATCTATCATTATTTTAGATTTATAAAATATACATTCTTTAATCTTTAAATATTAATATTTACAGTTCTTTGGAGTTCTTGGGAATGGAATAGCATCTCTAATGTTTTCAATTCCTGTTAGATACATGATTAATCTTTCAAAGCCCATACCGAAGCCTGAGTGAACACATCCACCATATCTTCTTGTATCTAAATACCAATCAACTTCTTCTTGGCTAACATTTAATTCTTTCATACGAGCTAGTAAAACATCAAGCTTTTCTTCTCTTTGAGAACCACCCATTAATTCACCAGCATGTGGTACAACTAAGTCTACAGCGGCAACTGTCTTATTATCTGGGTTAACCTTCATATACCAAGCCTTGATATCCTTTGGCCAATTTGTAATGAATACAGGTCCATTGAAGTAATCTGTGATGTATCTTTCATGTTCTTTAGCAATATCATCTTCATAAGAAGGCATAACTTCCCACTTTTGATTTGCCTTTAATAATAAATCTACAACATCATGATGGCTAATTCTTACGAATTTAGAATTTATGATGTTAGTTAATTTTTCTTTTAAGCCCTTTTCTACAAATTGATCACATAAATCAATTTCAGCTTTTGCGTTTTCCATTACATAAGAAATAACACTCTTTAGCATTTCTTCTTCGATATCCATTAATCCTTCTAAATCACAGAATGCCATTTCTGGTTCAATCATCCAGAATTCATTTGCGTGTGTTTGAGTATTTGAGTTTTCAGTTCTAAATGTAGGACCAAATGTATAAATATCACCAAATGCCATTGCGAAAGTTTCACCATGTAATTGACCTGAACCAGTGATGAACGCTTGTTTTCCGAATAAATCCTTAGAAAAATCAACCTTACCATCTTCTGTTAAAGGTAGCTTATTCATATCTAATGTTGTAATCTTAAACATTTGATCAGAACCTTCACAGTCAGCAGTTGTGATAAGTGGTGTATGAACATATAAATATCCTCTATCTTGGAAATATTTATGTACAGCCATTGCCGCAACAGATCTAATTCTAAATACTGCGTTAAATAGGTTTGTTCTTGCACGTAGATGAGCAACGTCTCTTAAGAATTCTCTTGTGTGACGCTTAGGTTGAATAGGGAAATCTTCAGGACAATCACCAAGCATAACAACACTTGTTGCGTGAATTTCAAGTGGTTGCTTAGCTTCTGGTGTTAAGACAACCTTACCCTTAATTTCAACAGATACACCTACTCTAAATTTTGAAATCTCATCAAAGTTAGAAAGTGTGTTATCATATACAACCTGTAAATTTGTTACAGTTGAACCATCATTTACATTTAAAAAGCCAAATTGTGCTTGAGCTCTATTTGTTCTAACCCATGCAAAGATTAATACCTCTTGTTCTTGTTTTAATTCAAATAATTCTTTTACCTTAATTCTTCTCATAATAATTCCTCTATTCTATCTAATTCACCTAAATTTGATTTAGGTTGTTTTAATATAATTATTTTAGCAGTTGGATATTCCTTTAAAATTCTTTGATAAGCTTTTTTAGCTTCTCCACCACCACTATATAAAATAAATGTTAATAATTTATTTTCTAAATTAGTATTTTTTAATACTGTATTAATTGGACATGAAAATCTTCCATTCCAAATTGGAGAACCAATACATATTTCATCATAATTAGTTACATCATTATTATAATTATTTAGCTTAGCCTTCTTTTTTATTGTTGCGTGAAAGCCACCCTTCATACAAGCTAAGAATAAATTCTTACTTAACTTATAATTAGTTAATACTTTTCTAATATCATAGCCTAAGTCCTTCATTTTAGAAGCTACAACATCGCCATTACCAGAATTTGAATAATAAATAAATAACTTGCTCAAATGTATCCCTCCTTTAAAAATAAAAAAAGTCCTTTGATAAACAAAGGACGAAATAACCGTGGTGCCACCTTAATTCTATAGAAAAAAATTCTATAGCACTTAAAATCTGTAACGTAGATATACGGGTAGTTCTACTAAATTTCTTCTACCACTCAAGGATGTTGTCCATCTAATCTATATATCTACTTTCACCAAATGTAGACTCTCTAAGATAATCAATTAGATATTCTTCCTATCTTCGCTTTATGTTAATTATATAACTTTTTAATGAGTTTTCAATAATTATTTTAATAATTTCCATTCATCTTCTTTAAAACCTATTAATGAAAAATCATCCGCAATTAAAATAGGTCTTTTTACCAGCATACCATTAGATGATAGTAATTCATACATTTCATCTTCTGTCATATTAGGTATTTTTTTACTTAGCTCATATTCTTTATATAATAATCCTGATGTATTAAAAAGCTTCTTTAATTCCTTCTTTGATTTCTTATGAATTTCCTTTAAGATTTCCTTATTAGGATTATTTTCTTTTATATCTATAAGCTCATATTTAATATTATTTTCATTTAAAAATTTCAATGCCTTCTGACATGTTGAGCATTTATTATAACAATATACTTTATACATATTATCTCCTATTTAGCTTTAAGAGCTACCACTAATTTATTAAAATCATTAATTCTTTCATATTTAACATCACTTGAAAGCTTTTTAACCATTGTTATACCTAATCCACCTGGTGTTAAATTATCATCATTTTCAATATATTTATCTTTTCTTAAAAGTGGATTAAATTCCATTCCATTATTTTCAAAGGTAATAATTAAATTATCATCTGCATAACCAAATGAAACCTTAATTATTAAATTATCCTTTTCCTCATATGAAACATAATTATTTAGCACTTCATCAATTATTATACTTGCCTTATAGATGATGCTTTCATCTAAATATGAATAATAATCATTAAATTTATTTGTAACATCACTTATTATTTCATAGCCTGGATTATTAAAGCTAAATTCTAATTTATTAGACTTTAATTCTAATATAAGCATAGTTATATCATCGAATTGTTCTTTATTATTAGTAAATTTATTTAGCACTTTATCCATTTCATTTAATAATTCATCTAAGGTATTATTATAATTTTCACTTAAGCAATTTAAAATTCTATCATAGCCAAATTCAGCTTCATCCTCATCAATAGATTCATTTAATCCATCAGTGTGTAAGAATAATCTATCATCTGATTTTAACTTTAGAGTATCATGTTGATACTTATAATTTTCAACTCCACCTAAAATGAAATTAGATTTAATATCTAATCTTAAAACCCTGCCATTAGATAATAAATATGGCTTTTCATGACCAGCACTTACTAATTCTAATGTTTTACTATTAATATCTAAAACACCAATAAAGGCTGTAATAAATAATCCTGCCTCATTATTTTCTAATAATTCATTATTTACCTCAAAACATACCTCTTCTATTGTTTTATTAGCTAATAATTTAGATTTAATTAATTCCTTTGATTTCATCATGAATAAGGCTGCAGGAATACCCTTTCCTGATACATCAGAAATGATTATTGCTAAATGATTTTCATCAATATAAAAATAATCATAAAAATCTCCACCAACCTCTTTAGCTGATTTAATAAAGGTATTAATTAATACATTAGAATCATTTAATGTATTATTAGGTAATGATTCAAGCTGAATTTTAGTGGCAACAGAAAGTTCAGCATTAATCTTTTCCTTTTCAGCGGTTACCTCATGAATCTTATCTACATAATTAATAATTTCCTTTTCTAGTGATACAAATGATTTAGATAGTTCTCCTATTTCATCCTTTGATTTTATATTAGGAATAACTATATCTATATTATCATTATTTAAATTATCGCTAAATTCTTTGCTAGCATTCTTAAGCTTTAATACATTTTTAACCAAAAAAACATGAGCTAAGAAATAATACAAAACTAATAGTAATACTAATCCAATAGAAAAGAAGATTAATCCATTCTTTAAAAACTCTGTTGCTCCAGCAACTACCTTATCCATATTATATTCAATGACAACATGGCATAAATAGTTTTTTCCGTCAGAAAGTTCTACAAGCTTAGATGTTTTACCATTTAGGGTTATTCTATTAAAATTACCAGTTGAGCTTAATTGATCTATATATGATGATGCATCTAAAGTAAAATCATAGGCTGAGCCTGGATAATAATAAATATTTGTATCATTTGAATCTCTTGAATCAGCAACATATATTATTTTATTTGTCTTAAAATCAACTATTGCTAAATAAACAGTTGATGATGAGGCAATAGATTTACTTTTTAATAATGATAATACTGAATTATATTGACCATTTAATTTTGAAAATCCAATTAAGCCAGCTGGGGCTGAATATAAGCTTGAATATTTTTCCTTATAATATGCCTTAGCTTTAGCTGGGTCATCAAAGGTTTCTTCTGTTTCAGTATAATTATTATTAATATATTCTACTACCGCAGTAATATCTTCAATATATTCATAATCATCTTCAATTTCGTATTTTGTTTCTCTTAAAACTGAATCAATATTATTTAACAATTCAATTTTTGTTCCTCTATAGTAAAATCCATAGCTAATAAATAGAGCTGTTACTAGCATTAATGTAGTAGCTATTGCCCCTATTAATAGTATTTTTAAACGAATAGAGCGCATAATATCACTACTTTCTATTTAATATTTAATACATTTACAAATCCTGTAACTGAAAATACCTCATTAATAACTTCATTTACATTATGAATTTCTAATTTCTTACCTTGTGCATCAATCATCTTTTTAATTGAAAGTAATACTCTTAATCCTGCAGAAGAAATATAATCTAATTCCTTAAAATCGATGATTACTAAATCCTTATCGATTTGAGTTTCCTTTACCTTTTCTTCTAATAAAGGTGATGTTGTAGTATCTAATCTACCTTTAATTTCAATCACAATATTATCATTTTTTAGCACTTTAATTTCCATATTATTGTCCTCCTAAATTTATTTCTAATATTGTATTATTTAGATTTAATATTCTCATATAAATCATTTTATTAGTTATCTTTTCAACAAGCTTAATACCACTTGTTGTATATTCCTTATCATTATCTATTTCGTATTTAGTTGGATCAAACGGCATTCCGTCATCTCTAATACGAAGAATTAATGTGTTATCAATTAGCTTTAAATTAACATCAATAAAGCTCTGTTTTTTATTCTTATATCCATATAGGATAATATTAGATATCATTTCTTCTGCTGACAATCCTATCATTTGAGCACTTCTATTATCTATATTATGCTCTATACAGAAATTAGATATTTCTTCAGATACAATTGATGCGTTATCAATATTATTATCAACTGTAAAATCATATGATAGGTAATCAATATCCTCAAACATAAATAATCCCTTACCATTATCCTTTTTATGCTCCAATATAAAGATAAAGACATAAGTTATTAAAACAGTTAATGACTCAGATATTACCTGTGCAATGGCAAAGCCCTTTATACCATCACCATAAAGTAAGAATAATGTTATTGGAAGTACTAAGAAAAAATCTCTTAAGCATACTGTTACATATGCAGGTAAATTCTTATTAATTGAAGGGTAATAATTTGTTGAGAAATGATTAATCTCATATGGGATAAAGGCAAATACATAAATTCTAACTAATAGGTTAGCCTTATCCTGGAATTCAGTAAACTCAAATCCAAAAAGAAATGAATAAACATTAGGGAATGAAAAGACTATTATAGTTATTATAATAGCTGATATTAAATTCATTAGATATGCATTTCTTGTAACGTATTTTAATGAATATATATCCTTTTCTCCTGTAAAAATTCCACACAATGTTGGAATAACACCAATAATTCCACCTGATATTAAATCAAACACAAATACCATATTACAGATTAATCCATAAATAGCTAAATCAACTATATCAGTTACAATATTGCTGATAACTATATTAATAATTGTTAATTGAACAGATATTAAAAAATAATTAATCGCAACAGAGCCTGATGCCTTTAAAGATTCCCTTAAATCAATAAAGGTATTTTTAATTTTAAAGGTGAATTTAAGCATTCTTTTCTTATTAAATAAATACTTAAATATTACTAGTGAACCAACTAAAAAGCCAAAGCCTGTTGAAAGTGATGCACCATACATTCCCCAATTGAATACCTTAATAAATAAGAACATAGATCCAATTTTTAAAATGTCAGACACTATAAAATAAACTGTTGAAAGCCTTGGATTATTATCAACACTCATAAATGATGACATCATTAACGCAAAAACAATAATTGGATCTGTTAATAATGTTATAAATAAGTATTGATATAAATCCTCCCTTAGTTCCTCTGCAAATAAATTAGAGATGGGTCTTGAGATAAAAGGAGCAAGTATTGCAAATAATAAACCAGCACCTATTCCATAAATAAGGCAGGCTGAAAAGGCCTTATTAGCCTTATCTATATCTCTTTTACCTAATAAAGAACCTACAACTATTGAACCACCTATACCTAAGGCTAAGCCTGGCATTTGTACTATATATATAATAGGTACACACATAGATGATGCAGATAATGCTGTTGATCCTATTAAATTACCTACCAATACTGCATCTAAAAGCGATGTAAACTGCATCGCAAAGATTGTCAGTATTGAAGGTATTAAATATTGAATAAATTTTTTATTAATTAATTTCTCGTTTCTTTCCATAAACCCCTATTGATCCTTTCTCTCAAAGAATCCTAATGTCATTAATGATTCAATTGCCTTTGTTAAATATTCTTTATCAGTAATAGGCCATTTATAGCCTAAATGATATAGTGCTTTATTAGTAAATTCATTATTAGATCCAATAAATGAATGAACATGAGCATCAGCTGATGAATATGAAATTAAAGATGAAACTAGCATATTGTTTTCTTCATCATCCATCATATTCTTCATTGATTCAATAAATTCGCTATCTTCTACAACCTTAATATCAAATCCTAATAAATTCATAGCGTAGATAATATCTCCCATTTGAATCATATGAGAATTTGCACTATGGAATACTGTAAATTTATTATTAGTTGTTGAAAGCTTTAATATAGTTTTAGCTACCTCATCTATTGGAGAAAAGTCTACTTCTATATCCATTGAATTAACTGGGAATTTACGAAGTACTGCATAGCCTCTTAAATCTCTCATAAATCCATTAGTAATAGAATTAGCCTGGAATTCACCATCACTATTTCTTCCCATTAGATTACCAACTCTAATAATTTTAGCATCTAAGCCACTATCAATAGCCTTTAATATATTCTTTTCAGCTGTAAATTTTGAATGAACATATTTATTAGAAATATCTTGGCCAAATGATAACATATTTTCTTTAATCTTAAATGATTCAGCAAATTTGTTATCAATGTTTTCTCCTGCAACACTTAATGTTGATATTTGAATAAGTCTTGCTTTTTTCTTTAAGGCAATATCAATTAAATTATTTACTCCACCAACATTAATTCTTTCAATAATATCATCAGATGAAAAATGCTTAACGATGGCTGCACAATTAATAATTGTATCAAGATTAATATCTTTTAGCTTTTGTTCTAAATCATTATCAATGATATCAGCATCAATAATTGTTACATATTTATCAATTAAATCACTAAATGGCTCATCAAAATAATATGCAACAAGACCTTCTAGTCTCTTTTTAGCATCTATTCCCTTACTTCTAACAAGTAAATACATCTTCTTCTTTAAATTTAATAATTCCTTAAATACATGAATACCTAAGAAGCCAGTTGCTCCTGTAAGTAAAATATTACCTAAAGGTCTTTCTTCCTTTATTTCATTAACATATTTAACATTATTATATTTTAAGGATTCAAATTCTAATTCTTCTACTTTTTCCTCTTCTTTATTTTCCTCACCATTTAAAGAATTAATATAAATTTCTAATTCCTTAACTGTTGAATATTCAAAAATATCCTTATAAGCAATAGGTAGATTTTCCTTTAAGGCAAGCATAGCAACCTTAGATGCAGAAAGTGATGTACCACCTAGGTCAAAGAAATCATCATCAATTCCAATTGAATCCTGTCCTAATGCTTTAGCAAATATCTGACATAGTTTTTCTTCTAAGGCATTAGATGCCTTCTTTATATTTTTAACTTCCTTTTTAACCTCTATTTCAGGTAAGGCCTTTTTATCAATCTTACCATTTGGAGTTAGAGGAATTCTATCTAGCTGCATCATAACCTTAGGAATCATATAAGGAGTTAATGATTTAGCCATATGGCGTGTTAAATCATCCTTATCAATTTCTTTAGATGCTGTAAAATAAGCTGCTAGATAATCACCATCAACCTGATTAGTTTTAACTAAAATAATACTTCTTGTGATATTAGGATAGCTATTTAATACCTTTTCGATTTCATCAAGCTCAACTCTTAAGCCTCTTAGCTTAACCTGATTATCTAATCTTCCAAAGAATTCTATATTACCATCACTATTATATCTTGCTAAATCACCAGAACGATATGCCTTTTTACCAAAAATTTCGATAAAGTTTTCTTTAGTCTTTTCTGGTAGGCCTAAATAGCCCATACCAACTGAATCACCCGCAATAGTTAAATCACCAATGGCATTAATTGGTAGAATATGACCTCTTTTATCTAGCATATAAATTTCAGTATTAGCAAATGGTTTACCTATTGTTACATATTCATCTATAACATGATGATATGTACAAGTAATTGTAGTTTCTGTTGGACCATAGCCATTATAAATATCAGCAGTAACACCTAAGCTTCTTAATCTTTGACATAATTCAACTGGTACTGCCTCAGCTCCCATATCTAATACCTTAAAATTCTTTAAGGCATCTACAAATTCCTTTATATCTAAGAAATTAGATACAAACGATGGAGTCATAAACATTATATTTACATGATTTTTATTTAAAGTTTCAGCAAGCTTTAAAGGATTTTCAATTTCCTCTTCTGTTGCGATAACTGCAGTATAGCCATGTGATAAAGGAACACATTCTTCCTGAAGTGAAGCATCAAAGCTTAGCGAGGCGAATGAACAGCCAATTGCGCCACCTTTAATATTTCTATAAAGCTTTGTGCCTAAATTATCACCATCTAATACATAATTAACTAAATTATGATGGCTAATCATAACACCCTTAGGCTTTCCTGTAGAACCTGATGTATAGATGATATAGCATAGGCTATTTGAAGGAATTAAAACATCAGGATTTAATATCTTATTAGATTTCATAATATCTAAGATATCAAATGCTTTAACATTCGTTTCTTTAATTAAATCCTTCTTTTCTTCAATAATTTCTTTAGTTGAAATTAAATATTTAGCCTCTGAATTTGTAATGATGTATTCAATTCTATCGTTAGGATATTTAGGATCAATTGGTACAAATGCGCCACCTGATTTAATAATACCTTGTCTTACAACATACGCTAAAGCTATTCTTGGCATAAGCATAATTACCTTATCCTCAAGTTTTACACCTTCATCAATTAACTTATGGGCAACCTTATTACAATTTTCATTAAATTCCTTATAGGTAAAGCTTCCTCCCTTACCTATTACCGCAATTTTATCCTTATTAATTTTTGCTTGATTTTCAATTAGCTTATTAAATGAAATATTTGGAATAGGCTCTTTAACTGAATTAAATTCCTTATATAGCTTTAAATCCTCTTCACTTAATAAATTAATATCCTTAATAAGCTTTTTATTCATTAATTCATTTAAAACAAGCTCAAATAACCTCTTAAATGAATTAATAGTATTATCATTATAAATTGCTTCATCAAATTCAAAATGAGCTCTAAATGTATTATTTTCTAAGAATACATCTAAGCCAAAGGCACTCTTTGGTGTATCTGATTCTAATAATATCGCATCAACAGGCTCTCCACCTATCTTATCAAATGTAAAATTATCACCCTGATATGCAAACATAATATCTGCCTTAATATCAAAATCCTTAGCTATATCAGCAAATGAATATAAATCATTAGCTTGTAATCCTAATAAATTATCCTTCATTTCCTTAAGCTTAGATAAAACATTATCCTCTTCTTTATATTTCATATAAACAGGTAATGTTTTAACAAGCATAGATGCTGTATTATTTAATTTAGATGAATTTCTACCATTATAAATAGTTACATATAGTGAATCATATTTATATAAATATTTAGATAATGTAAAGGCAAATGCGAAATTAAAGTAGGCATTAAATGTTAATTTATTATCCTCAATATATTTCTTTAAATTATTCAAATTAATATTTAAATTAAAATCTAATGATCTTAATTTTGATTCTTTTTTAACCTTTAAATCCTTTTTAATTAAATATTCTCCATCAATATCCTTTAAATAATTATTGATGAATTCCTTAGCTTTAGCTAATTTATCGCCTTTTAATAATTCACGCTCATTTAAAGCAACCTCAAAGCCAGTATATTCTTCTTGTTCTAATTTTTTACCCAAATAAGCATTATTAATATCATTTAAAATAATAGCTTCACTTGTACCATCACAAATAATATGATGGAAATCTAAATATAAATAATTAGCTTCCTTTGTTTTATAAATTTCAGCTCTATATAAATCACTATTTAGCATATTAAATGGTCTAATAAGGCTATTTTTATCTAATTTATCAACATTTAAAATAGATACTATAGCTTCTTTTTCTTCTCTTAAAGCTTTAATATCTCCTGAATCATCCATACATAAATTTGTTTTTAAATATTCATGATTATTAATTGTTTTAATAATCGCATCCTTTAATTTATTTAAATCAATTTTATTACTTAATTTAAATAAGAAAGGAATATTATATGTTGTTGAATCAGGAATAGATACTGATTCAACAAAGATACCTTCTTGAGTTTTTGTTATAGGATATGAATCTAATTTTTCAAACTTAATTTCTTCATCCTTACTTCCTAAAGCATTAATTAATTCTTTAATCGTTGGATTAGAAACTAAATCATCATTAGTTACATCACATTTAAATTTTTTAGATAATAAAATAGTTAATCTAATAGATGAAACACTTGTTAGTCCTGCTTCATATAAATTAGTTGTAACACCAAATGATTCATGACCTAAGACATCCTTAATAATACTATAAACATCACGCTCTAAATCAGTTTCAGGCATTACCTTTTCTTCTACCTTTAATTCAGGTAAAGGTAAAGCTTTTTTATTAACCTTTTGGTTTTGATTTAAAGGAATCTTATCAAGCTGCATAGTATAAGCTGGTACCATATAAGGAGGCTTTTTAGATGCAATAAATTTATTTAATGCATTAATATCAATTTTCTCATTTGAAACTATATAAGCACAAATAAATTTTACACCTGCAGGGTCAGTAAAATCCTTAACTGTAGCATCTAAAATATTAGGATATTCTCTTATAACCTTTTCTACCTCAGTTAATTCAACTCTAAATCCTCTAATCTTAACCTGTCCATCCTTTCTTCCAATGAAATCAACATCACCATTAGGAAGAAGTCTTACAATGTCACCAGTTTTATATAATCTCTTAAATAAAGGATTCTTATCGAATGGATTAGTTAAGAATGCTTCTTTATTTTCTTTTTCTCTATTTAAATATCCTCTTGCAACCTGAGGACCAGATATATAAAGCTCACCTGTAACAAGAGTTGGAAGACGATGCATATTTTTATCTAAAACATAGAATTTATATGTGTTTAAATTAGCTCCAATTGGAACTCTATAATATAATTTATCAACAACCTTTTCAGTACAAAAAACAGTACCCTCTGTAGGTCCATAGGCATTGTGAAATATATAATTTTTAGGTGGTTCAATTGGAACAAGCTTTTCTCCACCAACAAAGAAATGCTTTAGGTATTTAACAGCTATTTCTGATGCAAATTGGCGACCAACCTGTGTTGTTATTAAGCTATGAGTAATCTTATTTTCATTATAAAAATCACCTAATTTAACTAAATCTAATCTTAATTCCTCAGGTATTACATAAACAGCTGCGCCAGATGCTAAGGCTGGATATAAATCCATCATATCCGCATCAAAGCCATATGATGCATAGGCTGCCATACGACAGTTAGAATCTACATCAAATGCTTTATTGTAATATGATACAAATGTATTAATATTACCATGCTCAAGCATTACTCCCTTTGGTAGACCTGTAGAACCTGATGTATAAAGCATAATGAATAAATCATTTGGATTTAGCTTTACATTAGTATCATTATCATTCTTAAATGCTTCAATTTCATCGACATAAATCTTTTTTCCTTTAAAATCAATAATATGATCTAAATCTCTATCTAAAATTAAAACCTTCGCACTTGAATCCTTAACCATGAAATTTAATCTTTCCTCAGGATATGTAGGATCTAGTGGCTGATAGGCAGCACCTGATTTAATTACACCTAATGATGCAATAACAATATATTCACTCTTTTTAATTAAAATAGAAACAACATCTTCCTTTTTAATTCCATAAGATATTAATTCATTTCCTAATTTATTAGAAAGCTTATCTACTTCTTCATATGTATATTTATTATTCTTAAATACTACAGCTAGATTATTAGGATAAAGTTTTGAAGCTTTCTTAAATGAATCTAGGATTGTATTATTATAATCAATATATGATGAATCTACATTATTGAACTTTTCTAATAATTGTAATTCCTCATCAGTAATTAGATTAATATCAGCTAATTTATCCTTAATTAAAAATTCTGATTCTACTCTATCTAATAAATTAACTAAGTTTTTAATTGTTGAATCCTCATATAAATCAGATCTATATTCAACTGAAATAATATATTCTCCCTTATCTCTTGAAAGCTCAATACTAATATTTTCCTTACCATCTACTCTATCTAAGGTATCAGCATAAATTTCTTTTCCATTAAATGTAGTTTTATAGAATGTATCACCCTGATAGGCAAAGATAATATTAGCAGTAATTCCTAAATTTTTAACTAAATCAGAAAAAGGATATAGCATATTTTTAATATTTTCAATTTGTTCTTCATTGGCTGATATTAAATAATCCTTAACATTATCCTTTAATTCTAAATAGAATGGATATGTTTTAACAAACATACCTAAGCTATTATTTAGCTTTTCATTTCTTCCGTTATTAACAGTTAAAAATAAGGCTTTATCATCCATATTAATTTTAGAAAGTAAAAATGAAAAAGAAGCTAAATGAAAAGATGATGTTTTTATATTAAGCTTTTTAACTATTTTTTTAACATCATTATCCTTTATTTTTAGCTTTGTAACATATGTTTTATATTTAATTTCTCCATCGGATTTATCATAGACAATTGTTGAATCAACTTCATTATCAGCAATTGTTTTTTCATAATATGCTTTTGCATCATCATAGGCTTTAGTCTTTAATAGCTTTTCTTCATCTAAAGAAAAATCATTTGCGTTATAGCTTTCTTTTACTATTTCTTTTCCATTATAGGCATCAATTAAAGCATCAATAAAAAGCTTTTCTGATGTTCCATCAAAAATAATATGATGGAAATCTAAGTAAAAGTAATAATCGTTATTAAATTTATATAAATGAAGGTGATATAAATGCTTATTTAATAATTCAAAATAATAAGGCTTAAAATCATTATTATCTACATCTTCAACCTTAAGCTCTATTTTTTCTTTTTCTATTCTTTTATAAATAGAACCATCCTCACCCTGAAATAATATTGTATATAAATAAGGGTGAGCATCAAATACCTTATTTAAAGCATCATTAAATTTTTTAACATCTAACGAACCACCAAAATTCATAACACTTGCGATATTATAAGCATCAGTTTGTTTTAAACAAGATACATATATACCTTCTTCTGTCTTAGATAATGGATAAATCTCCTTCATAAGCAACTTCCTCCTCTAATAACTCTAACTCAAAATCAAATTCTCCCTTTACAGTAACTGAAATACTATAATCCATATAATCTATATAATGTGAATAAAAAAATTCTTCCCCATACTTTTTTATTCCATTTAATGGAAGAGCATTTACTTCCTTTATATTATTAACAAGACCTGTCCCCAAACATTTTAATAAGCTTTCTTTTGATGTCCAAAGCTTATAAAAATCAGAATCTTCTTTAATTATTTTAATCTCTTCTAGACTACAAGTATATTTTATTAACTTTTCTTTTCTTTCCTTATTTTTATATTCAATATCTAAACCAACATCTTTATCAGCTATTGCGATACCAACCAAATTCTCACTATGGCTTACATTAAAAAATAAAGTGTCAGATTTAGGTTTTTTGAATTCATCTAGATAATAATCCTTAATATATTTTCTTTTTAAATAAGAAGATATTATATGCTGTTTTTGATCAATTAAATTCTTAAATCTTAACGCATTATTCTTATCTTCTTCTGTTATATAAGAAAGATTTAAAAAATCATCTTTTAAATTATTAATATTAAATAATATTATCCTAATTTTGTTTTCAGATTTACACATAATAAAATGTCCTATTAAAGAAATAATCCTATTTTATATAATTTTAGCATATTTTAATAAATATTAAAATAAGAGAAATATTCTTAAAACTTTATATTTTGTGATATAATTAATGAAAAAGGAGCGTATTAATTATGAGTGATGTATTTTGTAAAATTGTAAGTGGTGAAATACCATCTGCTAAAATATATGAAGATGAGGATGTTTTAGCTATTCTAGATTTATCTCAAGCAACAAAAGGACATACATTAGTATTATCAAAAAAGCATTTTGATAATTTATTAGAAATTGATGATTACGATTATCTAAAGGTAATGTCAACAGCTAAAGAATTAGCAAAAGCTATTGTTAAAACATTTAATGCTAAAGGTGTTAACATTTTAAATAACTGTGGTGAAGCTGCAGGTCAAACTATCATGCATTTCCATGTTCATATTATTCCAAGATATGAAAATGATGATTTAGCAATTAATTTTGTTGATCATCAAGGAAAATATGATTTAAATGAATTAAAAGAAGCAATTATTAAAAATATTGAAAAATAAGAAAAAACAAGGTGGCTCACCAAGCCACCTTTTCATTTGTTTTTATACGTTTTTATATCATTATAGATAAATAAGTTATCATGTAATTCATATATTTTTTTATCTTGTTTTAATTTATTTACATATTGTCTAGTATAGTCTTTTATTAGCAAGATAAAGTTGGTTGCGTCATGCTAAAGCGTCATGATACTGATTATATCATGAAAAAAGTGTAATTTATAAATTACACTTAATTTTATTTTTTATTATAAAAACTTTCTAATTCTTTTTTTAATTGATATGAATTATTTATTATTTTTTTGTTTATCCAATGTGGTGGCATTAAGGTTAAATACTTTGAATAGGTAAATCTTGTATCAATTAATATGGCAGCTCCTCTATCTGTATCTGTTCTTATTAATCTTCCTACTGCTTGTATTACCTTTGTAAAGCCAGGATATGTATATGCATAATCAAATCCTTCATTAAAAATTTCTTCAAAATATTCTTTTAATATATTATTCTCATCACATATCATTGGAAGTCCAACACCTACAATAATAACTCCAGATAAGCTATCTCCTATTAAATCTACACCTTCAGAAAATGCACCTCCCATAACGAATAATCCTAATTTATTAGTATTATGATCACTAAATTTATTTATGATTTCATCCTTTTCATCATCTGTTAAATTAGGCTTTTGTACTATAATTTCTGATTCTATATCATCTAATGAATCTAATACCATTTGTAAATATTGATATGATGGGAAAAAGACAATGTGATTTCCTTCTTTTGTTTTAGTTAGAATTTCAATTGCTTCAACAATTGAATCAATAGATGCACTTCTATCCTTATATTTTGTTGAAATAGAATTATTAATTATTAAATCTAGATTATTAGGATCAAATGGTGATTTTAATTCTAAATATTTACCTTCACCCTTCGTTAATAGATTAGCATGATATTCAATAGGATATAATGTTGCTGAAAAGAAAACTATAGATTTTACATAGCGTCTTATTGTTTCAAGCAAAAAGCTTGATGCATCTAGACAGTAATATTCAACACCTACATTATCATGAGAAAGTCTTGCTAAATGTCTATGGGATTCAGAAAATAATTCAGCAGTATTAGTAAATGCGACTATTTTAAAATAATAATCTAACAGCTCATCCTTTTCTTTAATCTTGCCTTCATTTTTTTCTTGAATATCATCTATTTTATTTAGTATTCTTTTTAAAACTACCTCAAGCTCTAAATTAGGTTTTTTCTCACAATAAATAGCACCTTCAGTAATTTCATCCTTATATTTATTAAATAATTCTAATGCTTGATTACAATCGCTTCTAATTGATGGTTTTAAGCCTGTTAATAATCTTCTTACACCTTTAATGTCATCTTCTTCAATGTAGGCAGAAAACATCTCTTTTGACCTGGAAATAAGATTGTGAGCCTCATCAACTAAAACTCTTAAATCATATTTGTCATCATCATAAGCTGTAAGTCTTACTGCAGGATCAAAAATATAATTATAATCAGCAATGACTATATCGCAATAAAAAGATAAATATAATGAGAATTCAAATGCGCATATTTTATGCTTATCTGTTATTTCTTGTAATACCTTTCTATCATAAACATCATAATTTTTTATTGCATCCATTGTCGCAACTCTAAGCCTATCGAAATATCCTTTTGCGAAAGGACATTTTTCAGGATCACAGGTTTTAGAACCTAAATTACATATCTTTTGTTTAGCTGTAATATCAATAGTTTTAATCTTTAATCCATTTTTAGATAACAATTGAATAGCGTTCATTGGAGCATTTTTTCCTGAGCCCTTAGCTGTTAGGTAAAATAGCTTTTCATTAGGTTTTAAGGCTTTTAATGTAGAAAATAATGTTGCCATTGTTTTACCTATTCCTGTTGGGGCAATAGCGTATAATATTTCATTATTTTCAGCAGCTTTATAGCATGCCTTCATTAAATCCTTTTGACCCTGTCTCATTTCCTTAAAAGGAAATTTAATATTATCTATTGTTTTATTCTTATTTTCTTTAGCATCATCAAGTAACGCTATAAATTTAATATATTCTTCTAATGTATTTAAAGTAAATTCTTCTAAATTATCTATCTTTTCATAAGAATCAAATGATTTAGTATCATAATCTACAACAGAAACATAGGTTAATCTTAAATGAACAGTTTCTAAATTATTTTGAAGTGCGTATAAATAACCATAAATTTTTAATTGAGCCATATGCTCCTTATGGTATTCTATATCTATTTCATCTAATTCTTTAGTTGTAGATTTAATTTCTTCTAAAATTATTTCATTATTGATATTTAAAATTCCATCAATAAATCCATGTAATAAATAAGTGTTATCTAAATAATTAATTTCTTGTTTAATATATACCTCAGCTAAAGATTCATCATTATATTTTCCTTGAATATAATCATGAGCTCTTTGGCCTCTAAGCATATCTGAATTTGAAAAAAATTCTTTAGTAAGAGAACCACTTTGGCAAATAAAATATGCAAGCTCTCTTATGGCTATTTTTTTAGTTTCCATGGTGATTCTCCTTTCTGTTTAAAAAAAGCTCGTTAGCCGGTTCTTTTCCAGCAAAAACGAGCTTTTTTATATTTATTCAATCATAGTTTTTTCTTCATTTATTTGGTACTTATTTTTATATTTTCTAAGGATTATTCTTACACCATCTAAGATGATTTCTAATCCTAATAAAATGATATGAGTTGTAACATGTTCAAGTGGATTAATTATCAAGAATATTGATAATACAATTGATAATATCGCAAGTAAAAATCCAATAATATTTATTATCTTTGACTTTTTAATATCAAATAAGGATTTTACTAAGCTTCTTCCACCATTAACAATAGAAATAGTTGCCCAAATAATACAAATTGCTTCAAAATCATGAGCACAGGCAGTCATGATTAATATACCTAGAGTAATTATGCCTAGCTTATAGCCAAAGTGCTCATAATCCTTTTCTATTGAATCAACAACGATAGCTTCAATATTAACTAAAATCATTATTGAACCAACAACATATGGTAGATATTCAACAATTTGTTTTGAAAAAATAATAATTAATATACCAGTAATAATATATACAATTGGCTTTATTAAATCTAAAGTCTTTTTCATATTATCACCTATTATTCGTTAGTTTGTGCTTGTTCTTCTTTAACTTCAGTTGCTTCAGCTTCTGTTGCTTGTGGTTCTTCAGTATTTTGAACTGATTCAACAACCTCTTCATCATCTTCCTTTAAAAGGATAGCAACCGTTGCGATAGATTGATCTTCTCTAATCTTTATTAATCTTACACCTTGAGCTGTTCTTCCTGTTTCTGCAATACCATCAGCATGCATTCTGATAACTACACCCTTATTTGTTGTGATTAATAAATCTTCATCGTTAGAAATTGATCTTAATGCTACTAAATTACCGTTCTTTTCAGTAACATTTAATGCTTTAACACCTAAACCACCACGGCCTTGTAATCTATAATCAGATACATCAGATCTCTTACCATAGCCCTTTTCAGTAACTACTAATACTTGTGGCTTTTCAGGTGTGATAACAGCCATACCTACGATTTTTGCATCGTCAGGTATTTCCATACCACGTACACCAGCTGCAGTTCTACCGATAGGTCTTACATCATTTTCATTGAAGTGAATTGCTTTACCTGTTGAAGCACCAAGCACGATATCTCTTGTACCATCAGTAACTTCTACTTGTAATAATTCATCATCTTCTCTAAGTTCAATAGCAATGATACCTGTTGTTCTAATATTTTTGTATTGAGAAACTAATGTTCTCTTTACTGTACCCTTCTTTGTAACGAAGAATAAATACTTATCCTCATGCTCTAAAGAATCAATTGTACATAAAGCAACAACCTTTTCTCCTTCTTGGAAATCTAATGTATTTACTAAAGGGATACCTTTAGATGTTCTAGATCCTTCAGGAATCTTATAACCCTTCATTGAATAAACTCTACCTTTATTAGTGAATAACAATAATAAATCATGTGTCATCATAGGTAAAATTAATTCTACGTGGTCATCACTATTAGTCTTAATACCAGTAATACCTACACCACCACGACCTTGAGTCTTATATTCATCAAAGGCCATACGCTTTGCATAACCCTTGTTGGTAATTGTAATAATTACATTTTCTCTTGGGATTAAATCCTCATTATCAATATCAATTTCAGTATTTAACTTAATTTCTGATCTTCTCTTATCAGCATATTTAGCCTTCATTTCTAATAATTCATTAGTAATGATTTCTTCTTTTCTAGCTTCAGATGCTAAAATTTCTCTATATTCAACACAAGCACGCTCTAATTCAGCATGTTCTTGAATAATCTTTTCTCTATTTAAACCAGATAATCTTTGAAGTCTCATATCAAGAATAGCTTGAGCTTGAACATCATCTAAATTAAATCTAGCCATTAACTTTTCTTTTTCTGTACCATCTAATGTATTTCTAATTAAATGAATAACTTCATCAATATTATCTTGAGCAATGATTAAACCATCTAAAATATGAATTCTATCTAATGCCTTATTTAAATCAAATTGTGTTCTTCTTGTGATTACATTTAATTGATGTTGTAAATAAACCTCTAATGCACCCTTTAATGTAATAGCAACTGGTTTATTATCAACAAGACAAATCATGTTCATACCATAGCTTTGTTGTAAAGGTGTGTATTTATAAAGCATATTTAAAATTACATCTGGGTTTACGTCACGTCTTAATTCAATAACGATTCTAATACCCTTCATGTTTGTTTCATCGCGTAAATCAGTAATACCATCAACAATCTTATCCTTAGCAACTGTTGCGATTCTTTCGATTAATACTGATTTATTTTGACCATATGGAATTTCAGTAACAATAATTTGACTCTTACCGTTATCCATAGTTTCAATCTTACATCTTGATCTAATAACAATAGTACCGTTGCCTGTTGTATAAGCCTTCTTTAAGCCATCAGCACCTAAAATTAAAGCACCAGTTGGGAAGTCAGGACCTGGGATATATTGCATTAATTCTTCTGATGTAATTTCTCTATTTTGAATTAAAGCAATTACACCATCAATAACCTCACCTAAGTTATGAGGTGGAATATTTGTTGCCATACCTACGGCAATACCTGTTGAACCATTAACTAAAAGGTTAGGGAATTTAGAAGGTAATAAAACAGGTTCAGTTTCTGTTGCATCATAGTTATCGATAAAATCAACAGTATCCTTATCTAAATCTCTGAGCATTTCCATAGCCATTTTAGACATACGGGCTTCTGTATAACGCATTGCGGCAGCACCATCACCATCAACGTTACCGAAGTTACCATGTCCATCAACAAGTGGATATCTATATGAGAAATCTTGAGCCATTCTTACCATAGCTTCATAAATTGATGAGTCACCATGTGGGTGATATTTACCCATTACGTCACCAACAATACGGGCACTCTTTTTATGTGCTACATTTGAGAATACCTTTAATTCATGCATACCATATAAAATTCTTCTTTGAACTGGCTTTAAACCATCTCTAGCATCTGGTAATGCACGAGCAATAATAACTGACATCGCATAGTTTAAGAAGGATGTTTTTACTTTGTTATTAATATCTAATTGTTCAATGTTATCGTATTTGTGCTCTTCCATGGCACGAACGAATTCATTGTCTTTATCATTTACTTTATTCGCCATTTTAACCCTCCTCCTTAAATATCTAAGTTATTAGCATAATGAGCATTTTCTTGGATAAACTTCTTACGAGGTTCTACTTCCTCACCCATTAGCATTTCAAATGTTTGGTCAGCAATCATTGCATCCTCTAGGTGAACTTGAACTAAAGTTCTGTTTGCAGGGTCCATTGTTGTTTCCCATAATTGAGAAGCATCCATTTCACCTAGACCTTTGTAACGTTGGATATCAAATTTCTTATCTGGTGATTCTTTTTTAATTTGTTCAAGTTCTTCATCAGAATAAGCATATTTTAATGTTTTACCATATTGAGCTCTATAAAGAGGTGGCTTAGCAACATAAATATAACCATTTTCAATTAATTGAGGCATAAATCTATAGAAGAATGTTAAAAGTAGAATACAAATGTGTTCACCATCGACATCGGCATCGGTCATGATAACAATTTTATGATAACGAGCCTTTGTAATATCAAATTCTTCACCAATACCTGTACCAATTGCTTGAATCATTGATAAAATTTCGTTATTAGCTAATGCTCTTTCAAGTCTAACCTTTTGAACATTTAATACCTTACCTCTTAAAGGAAGGATTGCTTGATATTCAGAATCTCTACCAGATTTAGCAGAACCTCCGGCAGAGTCACCCTCTACTAGATACATTTCTGATAATGTAGGATTTTTACTTCTACAGTCAGCAAGCTTTGAGTTAAGCATTAAACCATCTAAAGGTGATTTTCTTCTTGTTGCTTCTCTTGCCTTTCTAGCAGCAATTCTTGCGCGTGAAGCTAATAAACCTTTTTCAATAATAACTCTAGCTTCCTTTGGATTTTCAAGTAAATATCTATCTAAAGCTTCACCGAATACTTGAGATACAATACCTCTTACCTCTGTATTACCAAGCTTTGTCTTTGTTTGTCCTTCAAATTGAGGATCTGGATGCTTAACTGATACAATTGCGACAAGACCTTCTCTTACATCCTCACCTGTAATTTCTTCGTCCTTCTTTAATATCTTATTATCATCAGCATACTTCTTTAAGCATCTTAATAATGCCATTCTAAAGCCATCCTCATGAGTACCACCTTCATGAGTATGAATATTGTTAGTGAAAGAATAGATTGTAGAATTATATTCTTCATTATATTGAAGTGCTATTTCAACTTGAATATTTTGTTTTTCACCTTCGCAATAAATAATGCCTTCTGTTACTAACTTTTTACCTTCATTTAAGAATTGAACATATTCCTTTAAGCCACCTTCGTAGCAATATACATTACTAATTACATGTTCAGGATCACGTGAATCAGTAATAGTTAATTTTAATCCTTTATTTAAGAATGCTAATTGTTGAATTCTTGATCTTAAAATTTCATAATCATAAACTGTTGTTTCAGTAAAAATTTGAGGGTCAGCCTTAAATTTAACAATTGAACCTGTATGATCAGATACACCATGCTCAATTAAATCTGTTGTAGCAATACCTCTTTCAAATTTTTCAGAATATTCCTTACCATTTCTATGAATAGTAACCTCTAACCATTCAGATAAAGCATTAACAACTGAAGCACCTACACCGTGTAGACCACCTGATACCTTATAGCTTGAATTATCAAACTTACCACCAGCGTGTAATACAGTAAAGATAGCTTCTACTGCTGGTCTATGTGTTTCAGGGTGAATATCAACTGGCATACCTCTACCATTATCTGTTACAGAGATAACATCTCCAGGTAATATTTCAACTTCAATGTGTGAAGCATATCCTGCTAAAGCTTCATCGATTGAGTTATCAACAATTTCCCATACTAAGTGGTGTAATCCTCTAGGGCCTGTTGAACCGATATACATACCAGGTCTAACTCTTACACCCTCTAATCCCTTTAAAACTCTAATATGAGAGGCATCATATTCTTTTGCATCTGGGTTTAATTTTTCTTCTTCCATCATTTTCTAATCTTTCCCTTCTATAATCTAATTACCAAGCTTTTTTCTAACAACTCATCAGGAATACCTAAAGTTGAGGTAGTTGTTATAAAAGCTTGCTTAAAACCTTTGATATAATTTGTTATTTTAACAACTCTAGTATTATCTAAAGCCGCAAATACATCATCTAATAATACAACTGGTTCAATACCAGTTTTTTCTTTAATATAATTAATTAACGCAAGCTTTAAAGCTAAAACAGCTGTTCTAGCCTGTCCTTCTGAAGCAAAGCTTTTAGAATCCTTGCCATTAACTAAAATCTCTAAATCATCCCTATGAACACCTATATTGGTTGATTTTGTTATTAAATCATACTTCAATTTATCATTAAATGATTTATAAATATCATCACCGTAGGTCTTTATATAATTTAAAGATATTTTTTCAATTTCCATATCAATACATATTTTTTCTAAATATGAATTAAGCTCATTTATAAAATTAATTCGAGCCTGATAAACATCAGTCAAAAACTTAATTAAGGATTTAGTAATTACTTCTAAAAGTTTTTTATCAATATTTTCTTCTTTTAAATACTCATTTCTTTC
>JAEEGL012843977.1_pt1 | contig 40131 bp, 32 predicted proteins | sample 9134231 | NCBI WGS metagenome assembly JAEEGL01 (sample SAMN16246548, study PRJNA631951) | gut metagenome | biome: gut microbiome; feature: rumen; material: fiber-attached | host: Bos | place: Iran: Karaj | collected 2018-10
GAAACGGGTTTTTGTGTGGTCAAAAAGTGGTCAAACGTTTGTTCAACCCCGCAAACCCGCATAAATACTGGCTTTCTTACTGGATACTTTTGAGTGTCGGGAACAACAACACATCTCGAATTGCCGGGCTATTGGTAAGCAGCATAGTCAAACGGTCTATACCATAGCCGATTCCGCCGGTGGGAGCCATACCGATCTCCAGGGCGTTAAGGAAGTCCTCATCGGTGTGGTTTGCTTCTTCGTCACCCATGTCCGCAAGAGCATCCTGAGCCTTGAATCGCTCACGCTGGTCGATGGGATCGTTAAGTTCGGAATAAGCGTTACACATTTCCCATCCGTTTACGAAGAGCTCGAAACGCTCAACATAGCCTTCCTTATCGGGCTTCTTCTTGGTAAGAGGCGAGATCTCGATGGGATGGTCCATAACGAAGGTGGGCTGCACCATGTGTTCCTCGCAGAACTCTTCAAAGAAGAGGTTAAGGATGTCACCCTTCTTGTGATGATCCTCAAACTCAACATGCTTCTCCTTTGCGATGGCCTTTGCTTCGTCATCGGATGAGATCGCATCAAAGTCCACACCTGCGTACTTCTTAACCGCATCAACCATGGTGATGCGCTCGAAGGGCTTGCCGAAATCAAGCTCGATATCGCCGTAGTTGAACTTTGTTGTTCCGAGAACAGTCAAAGCTACGTGACGGAACATGTCCTCTGTAAGATCCATCATTCCGTAGTAATCTGTATATGCCTGGTAAAGCTCCATAAGGGTGAACTCGGGGTTGTGACGGGTGTCGAGACCTTCGTTTCTGAATACGCGTCCGATCTCGTAAACTCTCTCTAGTCCGCCGACTATAAGTCTCTTTAAGTAAAGCTCAAGGGAAATTCTTAAGCGAAGATCCTCATCAAGAGCATTGAAGTGAGTCTCGAAAGGCCTTGCAGCAGCGCCGCCTGCGTTGGATACAAGCATGGGCGTCTCAACTTCCATGAATCCGCGCTCGTCAAGGAAACGACGGATGGTGGAAATGATCTTTGAACGCTTGATGAAGGTGTTCTTTGACTCCTCGTTCATAATAAGGTCAACATATCTCTGACGATATCTTGTATCTGTATCGGTAAGTCCGTGGAACTTCTCGGGAAGGATCTGAAGGCTCTTGGAAAGAAGCGTGATCTCGGAAGCATGAACGGAGATTTCACCTGTCATGGTTCTGAAAACGTATCCCTTTATACCATAGATATCACCGATATCGGACTTCTTAAACTCTGCGTAAGGCTCCTCGCCGATGGCGTCGCGGGCAACATAAACCTGGATCTTACCCTTTAAGTCCTGAATGTTGCAGAAAGAAGCCTTTCCCATAACACGCTTGAACATCATACGTCCCGCGATGGATACGTTGATGGGCTGAGCGTCCATGATGGCACGTCTTTCGTTGTAATCGTTCTTCTTAACTTCCCTTGCGGCTGCCTCGTCAAGTCCTTCAACTGATACGGGTTCTCTGCCCGCAAGAAGCTTGGCCTCAAGCTCTTCGTAAAGACTTACACACTCATCGGTGTGATGTGTCTGATCATACTTTGTAATAACAAAAGGATCCTTTCCCGCTTCCTGCAAAGCCGCAAGTTTTTCACGGCGAACCTTCAAGAGCTGGTTTAAATCCTGTGTTGATTCCTGATTGTTGTTCTGCTGGTCTGACATGTATTTTCCTTTCCGGTAAGTACCTCTTTTTGTAAAAAGAAGGCGCATCGATCAGGAAGCGCCTTTAAAAACAAACTTGATTAAAAAGTCCTTGATTACTTTGCGGACTTTCTTCCTATAGAAAGAATCTTGTAGGAGAACTCGCCCATCTCGGTTTCGATGGTAACGGTCTCACCCTTCTTTCTTCCGATGAGTGCCTTTCCGAGAGGAGACTCGTTGGAGATCAGTCCCTTAAGGCTGTCTGCTTCGTTGGAGCCTACGATGCTGTAGATCACTTTGGAATCATCTTCAAGATCCTTAAGACTTACTTCGCATCCGATATTTACTTTCTCTGTATCTACTGCATCTTCGTCGACAACTTCGACGTTTTTGAGCATTTTCTCGAGTTCTTCGATACGTTTCTCGATCTCAGCCTGCTCGTCCTTGGCTGCATCATATTCTGCGTTCTCCGAAAGGTCACCGAGCTCACGGGCTTCTTTGATCTTCTGAGCTACTTCTTTACGTCTTGTAACCTTTAAGTTTTCAAGTTCGTCCTCATACTCTTTTAACTTTGAGTAAGTAATGATGTTCTTTTTCGCTTCCATTTCGGCTTCCTTTCATTCATGGCTTTTAGCCAATTCAATGTATCTATTATTATCACCTTTATGCGCAAGTGTCAAGGAAAATCGGGATTTTCCGTCGTCAAAAAGAAAGCGTGTCTACGATATCGAAAAGCTGCTCCATGGAAGTCATCTCGTTAATCCTTTTTCGAAGTCCCGCAGCCCCTTCAAAGCCCTTTAAATACCAGGATAAGTGTTTGCGCATCTCCCGCACTCCTATGTACTCGCCCTTGTATTTAAGCTGGAGATTGGCATGTTCTCTGATGGTTTCCTTTATCTCCTCCGATGTGGGTGGGACATATTCTTCTCCCGACAGGTACGCATTTATCTGTCGAAAAACAAAAGGGTTGCCCTCGCAGGCCCTTCCCACCATAACCGCGTCACAGCCGGTTTCCTCAAACATGCGCTTTGCGGAGACTCCGTCCACAACATCACCGTTTCCGATAACGGGAATGCTCACCGCTTCCTTAACGGCGCTTATTATGCTCCAATCGGCGGGACCGGAGTAATACTGCTCGCGGGTACGTCCGTGGACCGCCACTGCAGCCGCACCGGCTTCCTCCGCCGCCCTTGCGATCTCAGGCGCATTAACATGTGCGTCATCGAAGCCTTTCCTTATTTTAACGGTTACAGGCTTCTCTATGGCATCGGCAATGGCCTTAACTATCTCGTAAACCTTTTTCGGGTCCTTAATAAGTGCCGAACCCTCGTGATTGTTCACCACCTTGGGAACGGGACAGCCCATGTTGATATCAAGGATACTGAAGGGCCTTTCCTCAATACGCTTTGCCATCTCACTCATGATCTTCGGGTCGTTTCCGAAAAGCTGTAGAGAGACACATTCCTCATCGGGGTGAATGGTGAGAAGGCTTTCGGTATTTTTGTTGTTATAAAAGATGGCCTTGGCGGAGATCATCTCCATACAGGTCATTCCCGCGCCTTCCCTTTGGCACAGCAAGCGAAATGGCAGGTCGGAAACCCCTGCCATCGGTGCCATGATTATATTGTTTTTAAGTGTAACGTTACCTATCTTCATACTTTCTTTGAGTTCTTAAGATAAATGAGACGAAGACCGTCCAGTGTAAGGATCGGGTCATATACGTCGATAAGATCCGTCTCGTCGGAAATGATCCTTCCGAGACCACCGGTGGAAACCACCTTAAGATCTTTATATCCGCTCTCTTCCTTAACCTTATTGATGATGTACTCGGTCTGTCCAATCTGTCCGTAAACAAGTCCCGCCTGCATTGAGGAGATGGTCTCCTGTGCAAGGATGGATGCGGGCTTCTTGATCTCGATCTCGGGAAGCTTCGCCGTGTCGGTCCAAAGAGCCTTTGCGGAGATCTTGATTCCGGGAGCTGTGATACCTGCGGCAAAGGATCCGTCCGCAGTGATAAGGTCGTAAGTGGTTGCGGTTCCGAAATCCAGAACAAGCACCGGTCCGCCGTACTTCTCGTAAGCTCCGACAGCATCAACTATGCGGTCTGCGCCGATCTCACGGGGATTCTCGGTTATGATCTTGATACCTGTCTTGACACCCGGTCCAATCTCAAGAACCTTTGTTTTTACATATTTTACCACCGCTCCGTTCAAAGCGTGCATAACGTTTGGAACCACGCTTGATACGATGGCTCCGTTGATATCATCCACCTTAACACCGTTTCTGTCCAGAAGTCCGGTGATCATCATTCCGTACTCATCGGAGGTCCTTGTCACGTTTGACATCATTCTGAAGGTGCTTACCAGCTCCTCGCCGTCATAGACTCCGAAAGTGATATTTGTATTGCCTACATCGATTACCAGGATCATTGTTCTTCTTCCTCTTTAAGATATTCGCTGAAATCTTCTCCCAAAACAAAGGCTCTGTAGAAAAGCTGCAGGGATTCAAGCATTTCCTGTCTGGTGGAGCGTATCTTGCTGACTAAAAGTCCCGCGGACACATCATCGTAGAGGTAGTCCTCGTCAGCGGCCTGAGTTGTGAACTTAAGCTCCCCTTCCTCATCAAAGCCTATGGTGAAGATCCCTCCGACCTCTTCCGTAAAAAGAACACAGATCACATGAAGTTCGTCCTTGATCTCATCGGGGATGCGGTCGAAATCCTTGTTGAAATAATATTTCTGCTCATACGCGTTGGCGCCGCAGATGACAACTTCTTCCATCTAGTTGAAATCCTCCGAAAGGGTTGCTGCCATGACAGCCTTTATCGTATGCATTCTGTTCTCCGCCTCGTCAAAAACAAGGCTTGCGGGAGACTCGAATACTTCGTCCGTAACTTCCATCTCGGTGCGTCCGAACCTCTCGCCCATCTCTTTGCCGATCTGTGTCTTGAGATCGTGATAAGCGGGAAGACAGTGAAGGAATACGGCATTGGGACCTGCATTGTCCATGATCTTTTTGTTTACCTGATAAGGTGAAAGGGCTTTGATACGCTCCTCCCATACTTCAACAGGCTCGCCCATGGATACCCAGACGTCGGTGTAGATAACATCCACGTCCTTTGTTCCTTCCATTGCGTCCTCGGTCAGGCGAACGCTTCCGCCGGTGGTCTTTGCGATCTCCTCACTGGTCTTAACCAGTTCGGGATCGGGGAAATAAAGCTTGTTGGAACATGCGGTAAAATGCATGCCCATCTTAGCGCAGGTAACCATAAGGGAATTTGCCATGTTGTAACGGGCATCTCCCATGTAAGTGAGCTTAATGCCCTTTGTGTGGCCGAAGTGCTCGCGGATGGTTAAAAGGTCTGCAAGCATCTGGGTGGGATGAAATTCGTTTGTAAGTCCGTTCCATACGGGAACAGATGAATACTCAGCCAGTTCCTCAACCGTTGCCTGGGCAAAGCCTCTGTATTCGATACCGTCGAACATTCTGCAGAGAACCCTTGCAGTATCGGCTATGCTTTCTTTCTTGCCTATCTGTGAGCTTGCAGGCTCAAGGTAGGTAACTCCCATTCCGAGATCGTGTCCTGCTACCTCGAAGGAGCAGCGCGTTCTGGTACTTGTTTTTTCAAAAATGATGGCGATGTTCTTTCCGTGAAGCTTGTCTACGGGAATGCCCGCCTTTTTCTTTGCCTTAAGATCCGCAGCAAGATCCACAAGCTGCTGTATCTCTTCGGGTGTATAATCAAGAAGTTTTAAAAAATCGCGTCCGTATAAGCTCATTATTTTACGATCTCCTTAACAGTTGTAGCAAGGCTCGCAAGGTTCTGAACCTCGGAAGGGATAATGATCTTTGTTGCCTGTCCGTCGGAAGCCTTTTCAAACGCTTCATAGGATTTAAGTGTAACGATCTGCTCCGTGGAAAGACCTGCTTCCTTTAACATATTTACGGCATCCGCTTCAGCCTTCTGCTGAGCTCTGATACCGTCTGCTTCGGCTTCCTTGTGAAGTCTGATGGACTCTGCGTGACCTTCGGCTTCCTTAACAAGCTCGATTTTCTGAGCCTCTGCACGAAGAACTGCGGATTCTTTTTCACCTTCTGCCTTTAAGATGGCACTCATCTTTTCACCTTCGGCGATAAGGATCTGTTCACGTCTTTCACGCTCTGCCTTCATCTGCTTCTCCATGGCATCTCTGATGGCATTGGGAGGCATGATGTTCTTAACTTCCACACGGTTAACCTTAACGCCCCAGGGGTCTGTAGCTTCGTCAAGGGTAGCACGCATCTTTGTGTTTATTGTTTCTCTGGATGTAAGGGTTTCGTCCAGTTCAAGTTCACCGATGATGTTACGAAGGGTGGTGGCGGTAAGATTCTCGATAGCGAGCATGGGATTCTCAACACCGTATGTAAAGAGCTTGGGATCCGTGATCTGGAAGAAGATAACGGTATCGATCTGCATCGTTACGTTATCCTTCGTGATAACGGGCTGGGGCGGGAAGTCAACAACCTGCTCCTTTAAAAGAACTCTCTTTGCGACTCTGTCGATGAAAGGAACCTTAAAGTGAACACCAACGTTCCATGTTCCCTGATAAGCGCCGAGACGCTCAACGATGTAGGCCTGAGCCTGGGGTACGATCTTTACGCATGTTACCAGGATCCAGATTACGATGATTACAACTACTGCTGCTAATGTAGGCATGATTTACTCCTCCTCTTTTTCAACCTTTTCTACTATTACTTTTACTCCTTCTATTGCAAGGATCCGAACCACAGAACCTTTTGAAACGGTCTGTCCGTCCCTCGTACGCGCTGTCCAATCCATTCCCTCAAGCGAGATCTGCCCCGTCCCCTTGAGATTGTCGATCGCAGCCGTGACAATGGCTTCCTTCCCGAGGATGCCTTCCGCATTGGTCTTTTCCCTGGTGCGGTTCCATTTTGCCAAAGCATCAAAAATAGACATTTTGTACCTCCCCTTAATAGAATACGTGATTTCCTATGACGTAACCCTCCTTCGTGCCTTTACGTCTGAAGTGGGTCATATCACCGACATTTGAATATCCTCCGAGAGCTTCCTTTGCGGCCTGTATGCAAATTGCCTTAGGTCCTTTGTTGTACACTCTCGTAAGGGATCCCGATTTTGCGGGTGTAAACTGTCCCGATGCAAAAATAACATCGTACACTGTATTGGGGTATGCGCCGCTTCGTACACGGTTCATTACAACCGCACCAACGGCCAGCATTCCTTCATAAGGCTCGCCTCCGGCTTCACACTGAATGAGTGCTCCAAGCAGTCTTTCAAGGTTTTCGTCGGACTGCATAGCCATCTGCTGCTTGATAAGAGCCTGTCTTGCTTCTTCTTCCTGACGGCGCCTCTCGGCGATCTCCGCCATTGTCTCACCATGGTCCACGGTGAAGGTGATCTTTACGCATTCCTTGAGCACATATCCGTCGTAGTCGTTGTAGGCTACCTTGACCCATGTATCGTCGGAATCGTCTATCACTTCGACGCTTGCATTGTAGGAAAGCATTCCGTAAGAGGGAACTCCGATCCTGGGCTCCGACCTTACAAACACTGCAGGTGCGGTAACCACGGCATTTATGAAGCCCACATCACGGGCCATTGCCTCCGCCTCTTCGTCAAAGCAGAGAAACTCGTTACTTGCCCATCCGACCAATGTTCCGGTCTCGATATAGCTCCATTCCTCGCCGCGCTCTAGAACCTTTCCTCCGCAGTCCTTGTAGATCCTTCCTAAGATCTTGCAGTCCAGATTGGGCTCCGACCTTACGTTTAACGCGCTCTTTACCGTTGCCATAACGAGGTTCGAACCGAACTCGCCGGTTTCTTCCTCTTCTTCGATCCTGATACCGATGCTCTCCAGATTTTCTCCGTTATAAGCCTTTGTATCAAGGATCAGGCCCGCGCCGGCATTGTTCTCCGACAGGATATCCGGTGCATTGTCTGCCCTCGCGTCAAGTCCTTTTGCAAAAAGAACACTTCCCGCAAGAAGAACTCCCGCGATCACTTTCAATACCCTTCGCTGCCTCTTTGCCTCGTAGGACAGAAGCGCTGCGGAAACCGCGGCATTTAAGGATTCGAGCTTCCCTTCCATGGGGATCTTTATGTACTTGTCAGCAAGCGCTGCGGTCTCATCCGTAAGACCGTTTCCTTCATTTCCGATGAAGAAGGCCGTTCCGGCGGTGTAATCCGATTGCCAAAAATCTCCTTCACCCTTTAAGTGGGCGGCGTAGCACCTGATCCCCGCCCTTTTTAATTCTCTTATCACTTCTTTAATATCCTCTGCCACAACAAAGGGCTGTCTGAAGATAGCTCCCATCGTGGCGCGCACCACCTTCGGGCTGTAGATATCCGCGGTATCACGGCTCATGATGACTGCCGTTACGCCCGCGCCTTCCGCAGTACGCATTATCGTTCCCAGATTTCCCGGATCCTGAAGTGTCTCAAGCACCAGATACAATCCGTCCTGCCTTATGAGCCCCGACAGATCGTAATTTAACTGCTTTACAAGACAAAGGATACCCTGATCGGTAACGGTGTCGCTCATCTTCTTAAAGACCGCGTCCGAAACCGTCTCGTGGGGAATTCTGTTTAATTTATCCATTACTTCCAAACCGGCATCAAACGATTCCCTGATGTATGCACATTCTATCAGGTCCTCGGGAGTCTCGCAAAAGAGCTTCGTCCCTTCGATCACGAAAAGACCTTCTTCCCGCCTTGCCTTTCCCTTTTCCATAAGGGAAATGACTCGCTTTATCTGCCTGTTATCCGGTGAAACTATCATACGGTGGCCGCTCCGGAAAGTTTTGTACTTATTTCAAACTGGTAAGGATCGATGGTCTTCTCCATCTGTAGTGCCTCTTCGATGTCAGTATCCATGAACCGGCCGTCTCTGTAGCAGATGCACTTGTTTGTTTTTCCTTCGGAAAGAACGTCAGCTGCCAAAGCACCCATGATGGATGCATAGTAACGGTCCTTACATGTGGGACTTCCGCCTCGTTGCATGTATCCTAAGATCGTGGCTCTCGTCTCGATACCCGTTGCGGCCTCTATACGACGTGCCATGGAAGTGGAGTGACCGATACCCTCTGCATTGATGATGAGGTGATGGGTCTTTCCCTTCTTACGGTTTGAGATGATGTTGTTTACCAGTGTCTGCTCGTTGAAGTCGTATTTCTCTGGAAGAAGAATATCCTCCGCACCAACCGCAACGCCGCACCACAATGCGATATATCCCGCATTACGTCCCATTACCTCGATGATGGAACATCTCTCATGGGATGAGGATGTGTCGCGGACCTTATCGATGGCTTCCATTGCCGTATTGATGGCAGTGTCGAAACCGATGGTGTAGTTTGTGCAGGCGATATCAAGGTCTATGGTTCCGGGAATACCGATGGTATTGATCCCGTGTCTTGACAAAGCCAGGGCTCCTCTGTAGGAACCGTCGCCGCCGATAACCACTATGCCGTCGATACCGTGAGCCTTACAGATGTCAGCCGCTTTCTGCTGAACAGGCTCCTCCTTAAACTCAAGACATCTTGCGGTACCGAGAATGGTTCCGCCTCTTTGGATGATATCGGATACGGAATGTGCATCCATGTCCACTATCTCCTCATTTAATAACCCCTGGTAACCGTGTTTGATACCCTTTACCTTAACCCCGTTGTTGATGGCCTTTCTCACCACTGCACGAATTGCAGCGTTCATTCCCGGCGCGTCGCCGCCGCTGGTAAGTACACCTATGGTGTTGATCTTGTTTGCCATATAAAGCCTCCGTTTTATCTTATAGTGATGTTGTCGTCACCAAAGCTCTGCTTAAGCACATTTAATATCCCGGGTTCGGCCTTAAAGGTCATATCCGGTCCCAAAGTCTTGTAGGCTCTTTCAGCCTCAAGATATATGGTTATGGTATCCCTTCCGTCGGAATTCCTGATAAGTTCTTTCAGCTTATCGTTCTGTGAAAGAAAAGCCTCTTTGTTGGGGAATCTGATCCACAGTTCCCGCTTCTCGTCCGAGAAAGACGTCATGCTCTCCATAATGAGCTTTCCGCCCCGGTCCTCTTCCACCTGAACCCTTCCTGTCATAAATACCTTTGCGTCTTCCACAAGGTCCTTTGAATATTTCTCGTATGCCTTGGGAAAAACAATAACCTCCACCGATCCCAAAAGGTCTTCCAAAGAAAGCATTGCCATAGCCTGATTGGTCTTTGTGAATTTCACCGTCTTTGCAGTGATCATTCCGCCGATTGTCGCACGGCTTCCGTCCTTGATCTTGACGGCCTCGGTCTCGGGATCGATCATAAAGTCCGCCGATGTTGCACTTATCTTCTTCTGCCACATCGACCTGTATTCTTCCAGAGGATGTCCGGATACATAAATACCCAGGACTTCCTTTTCAAAGGCAAGCTTTGTTTCCTTGGAATACTCCCCTACATTGGGAAGAGTCTCCATGAAATCCTTCTTTGTTTCTTCGCCGGCAAGATCGAAGAGCGTCATCTGACCTGCCATGGAATGCTTCTTGTCGGCGGTCACAGTATCCATTATCTGAACATAAACGCTCATGTACTGCTTTCTTGTTCCGCCAAGGGAATCGAAGCAGCCGGCCTTTATGAAGTTCTCCATGGCACGCTTGTTAAAGTCGTAATCCGCCATTCTCGTAACAAAATCCGTAAGGCTCTTATACGGGCCCCGCAGATTCCTCTCGGTAACAACCCCCTCGATAACGGGCCTGCCCACGCTCTTTATGGCGGTGAGTGCGTAGCCGATCTTCCCGTCGATAACGGAAAAAGAACTCTCGCCTGTATTGATATCGGGTGCGAGAAGCTCGACACCCATGCTCCGGCAAACCTGAATATATTCGGAAACCTTGGCAGAGTTATCTATGACACTTGTCATCAATGACGCCATAAAGAGCGCCGGATAATAGCATTTTAAATATGCGGTCTGGTAGGAGACAACCGCGTAGCACGCCGCATGGGATTTGTTGAAGGCGTACTTGGCGAAATCCATCATCTCGTCGTAGATCTCACCGGCGATCTCCTCGTTTATGCCTCTCTTGGCACAGCCGGGAACGTTCTCCTCAGCATTACCGTATATGAAGTTGGCACGCTCGACTTCCATGACGTGTTGTTTCTTCTTACTCATGGCACGTCTTACAAGGTCGCTTCGGCCAAGGGTGTAGCCGCCGAGGTCACGGACTATCTGCATAACCTGCTCCTGGTAAACGATACAGCCGTAGGTAGGTTCAAGGATCGGCTGAAGCTCGGGAGTCAGATAGGTTACTTTGTCCCTGTTTTCCTTACCCTTTATGTACTTCGGGATGAAGTCCATGGGGCCGGGACGGTACAGGGAGATACCTGCGGTAACATCCTCAAGGCTGGTGGGCTTGAGTTCCTTCATGAAACTCTTCATTCCCGCACTTTCAAGCTGGAACACGCCTTCCGTGTGGCCCGAGCCCATAAGGGCGAATACCTTGGGATCGTTGTAATCTATATGGTCGATGTCTATTCTTTTTCCAGTGTTCTTCTCGATAAGATCCAGAGCATCCTTTATAACGGTCAGGGTACGAAGCCCCAGGAAGTCCATCTTCAGAAGTCCCAGTTCCTCAAGAGTGGTCATGACGAACTGCGTTGTGATGGAACCGTCCGCTCCCCTTTGAAGAGGAACAAAATTCTCAGCAGCCTCGGGGCAGATGAGAACGCCCGCTGCATGCATTGAAGTATGTCTCGGAAGGCCTTCAAGCCTCTTTGACATGTCGATAAGGTACCTGACCTCTTCATCCGTTTCGTAAAGATTTCGAAGCTCCGGATTCATGGAAAGGGCCTTATCAAGTGTCATGTTAAGTTCGTTGGGGATCATCTTCGCGATCTGATCGCCCCTCTGATAGGGCATATCAAGAACGCGGGCCACATCCCTTATGACACCCTTTGCCGCCAGGGTACCGAAGGTAACGATCTGAACAACCTTCTCGGGACCGTATTTGCGGCTGACGTAATCTATGACCTCCTGCCTTCTTTCGTAGCAGAAGTCAATATCGATATCGGGCATGGATACACGCTCGGGGTTTAAGAACCTTTCAAAAAGGAGGTTAAACCTTATTGGATCGATATTGGTGATATGCAGGCAATATGAAACGATACTGCCGGCGGCGGAACCTCTTCCGGGGCCGACGGGTATGCCTTCGGAACGGGCGTAGTTGATGAAATCCCAGACTATCAGGAAATAGTCGACATAGCCCATTCTTTTTATGGTAGCAAGCTCGTAATCAAGCCTCTCCCTTAATTCCTCCACGCGATCGGGATATCTTTCCTTAAGACCGTCGTCGCAGAGCTTGTTTAAGTATGTCCAGGAATCGTACCCTTCCGGCACCTCGAAATGAGGGAGTTTCGTCACGCCGAACTCGATCTCAACATTGCAGCGATCGGCGATCTTCTGTGTATTTTCAAGAGCTTCGGGCGCATATAAAAACAACGCTCTCATCTCTTCTTCACTCTTTACATAGAACTGTCCGCCCTCGTATTTAAGGCGGTTCTCGTCCTTGACGGTCTTGCCCGTCTGAAGGCAGAGCAAAAGGTCATGGGGCTCGGCATCCTCAGCATAGGTATAATGCGCATCGTTTGTGGCGATAAGGCCTATGCCCAATTCCTTGCTCATGGAAAGAAGGGTGGCATTTACCATCCTCTGCTCAGGAATGCCGTGATCCTGAAGCTCAAGGAAATAGTTGTCGGGTCCGAAGCAGTCACGATACTTTATCGCGCACTTTTTTGCTTCATCCACAAGGCCTTTCTGGATAAGCCTCGGCACTTCGCCTGCAAGACAGGCCGATGCACAGATGAGGCCTTCATGAAACTCCTGCAATACCTCAAAGTCCACACGGGGTCTGTAATAGAAGCCTTCCGTAAAGCCCCGGGACACGATCTTGCAGAGATTCTCGTAACCCTTGTTGTTCTCGGCCAGAAGGATGAGGTGGTTGTACCTTTCGTCTCCGCCGTTTACTTCCTTATCGAATCTCGAACCGGGAGCCACATAGACCTCACAGCCGAGGATTGGCTTGATCCCCGCTTCCCTTGCGGCACGGTAAAAATCAATGACGCCGTACATAACACCGTGGTCGGTGATGGCCGCTGCGTTCATCCCAAGCTCTTTTACGCGCTTCACATATTCTTTTATCTTATTCGAGCCGTCCAGCAGGGAATATTCCGTGTGGACATGCAGATGAACAAAGGACATTTTTATACCCCGGTGTTTCAGAATTCAAACAAAATACCAAATTACAGTATATCAATTTTGTGCAAAAAAAACAACCGAGCCTGTGATCACGTAATCCGTCTGCCACAGGTCCGGCTGTCTGTTTGATCATTATTTTGAAAAGAGATTACGTATGGCCTTTAAGATCTCAATATTCCCAAAGGGTCTTGCGTTGATCTTGAAGGTTACCGTTCTGGTTCCGATATAGCCCTTATCGGGATTTCCCTGCAGGACAACTTTTGCGGTTCCCTTTTTATAATTATCCTCATACGAATCGGGAACGACCGTAATTTCCTCTCCCACTGCAACAGGAATGGGCTTAGCCTTTTTGTTTTTTACGATCAAAACTGTGATATCATCGTTATCAAGCTCGATATCGGCTCCCGTAAATACCTTGGGATCAATGGTTATCTTTACCGACTTATCATTGATATTTGCCCTGATGATGCGGAAGTAACCCTGTATGGTCCCTTTATAATCACCGGTTCCGGTAACCGTCACGCAAACCGGTGTACCCTGCTCCAGTATGTGATCCTCCCCGATCTCTGTTCCGGCGGTTACATCAACTCTTTCTTTCGTTTCTGCGTTGATATAATACCAGTCCTTTGCATAAGTATACTTAAATGGGCAGGTACTGTCGTCGGCCCGGTAATAATCCGTCCCGGCTTTAAGCTTTTTGCCGTTAGCATCCGTTACCGTAACGGAGGTCTTTTTGAACAATCCGGTTGTATTCTCCTTATAGATCACATCGGAAGCCTTAACAACGGCATTGGAGAACTTTGTCTCACTGATCGTAAAGTCTCTCATGTCGGATCCGGCGTAATTACCTTTACCGTTTATGATAACATAAGGCCTTTGTGCATCGTCCTCTCCCGTTATCTTCTTGTTGTTCTTATAGGTGAGGGTGTAATCCTTTCCGTTTACAAGATACTCGCCCGAACGCTTGTCCCTGAGCCTGATATTCGGTGTTGTCGAGTCTTTTGTCTTTGAAAACTTCGGTATAACTTCCGGCTCCCAGATACAATACTGTCCCCGGGCGTCCTCAACTTCAAAGCCGATCTCCAGACTTGTATCGGATTTCAGGATCTTATAAGGCACGATCTTAAATGTCTTTTTTACACTTCCGGTATATTTACCCTTTCCTGTAAAGGTTACCGTAGCTTTGCCGGCCTTAATATCGTTTTTGTAAGAAACTCTGTAGTCTCTTCCAAGGACAAGTGTCTCCCGGGAGTCACTGCCTGCCGCTTTATAAGTTAAATCAATACCATAAGAATCGTTTCCGTCCGGATGACCCGCGACATAGTTATGCCACCCTGTATAAACAAATCCCTTTCTTGCGGAATCATATATAACATCGTTTCTCGTGCTTGCTGAGAAATCACTCGGAACCTTTACATTCTTAAAGTTTATACCGGTAATGGTCATTGTTTTTGTAACGGTTCCGGTAAAGCCTCCTTTACCCTTATACTTTATGGTATATTTGCCAAGTTCCCTGAACCCGTCGGGATGATCCACATACTCAACCTCGTAGTCGATGCCTTCCCAAAGATAATTCTTCTTGGAATTACCCTTCGTTCCGGTCACATAATAGAACCGCATGGGCTGCTTTATATTGCTTCCGGTATAGGAAACCGAGCTTACATATCCCTCCGTCTTTACCTTTGAAAGCTTTGTACCCTTAATATTAAAGCTCGTATATGCCATTCCGGTATAATTACCGATGCCTGTAATGGTAACCTTCGCCTTACCGACTTCGCGGTTTGAAGAATAAGAAAGCCTGTAGTCGGTTCCGTATACCAGCGTATATTTCTTTGCATTATCCTTAAGAACAAAACTGAATTCATTTCCGTTCTTATCAAGAACACGGGTCGAAGAATCCGTTTCCTCTCCCTCAAGAATAAAGTCCGCTCCGGTGTAGGACTGATCCGGGATCTTTGAGATCGTCACCCCGGAGATAAGTGACTGGCCGGCTTTATCAACTATTTTAAGCCTTAAGGTCTTTGTTCCGGTGTAATTACCCTTACCTATTACTTTGACTTCATATATTCCGGGGGTCTTAAAGGCATTCTCATCATAGAGATTTACGGGATCCGTCGAATTTTTATCCGTATGAGGATAGTAAAGGGTGTAATCCGTGTTGTTTTTAAGGGTTACCGTCTTTCCGTTCAGCGAATACTTAATTGTAAACTTGCCCTTCTGAACATTTCCGTTTGCATACAGGCTCTGATGCGCAAATTCAGGATCATCAGCCAATGTGCCCGCAGGATCCTCATCAGTGAAGGCGTTCTCTATCGAGGTCGGATTAATGGTAAATGTCTGGGAGACGGTTCCCGTATAGTTGTTCTTTCCGGTTATTATAACCGTAGGTGCGATACTTTTTCCGTTCTTTCCGACAGCGTCCTTTGAAGCCGCCTTTACATTGTTCTTGTAGCTTACGGTATATTCATTCGGAGAAACCTTGTATTTTCCTTCATATACCACAGGCACGGGTCTGACCTCTTTGCCCGTATAAGTCTGATCCGGGATCAGCTTCATCCAGTAACCCGACGGAGGATTCTTGACCTCCGCTTTAAGGTTTATTGATACGGTGTCGCTTTCGGACATCTGCCCCGGCTTTACAAAAAGCTGCGTGCTCATTTCTGTCGGATAAAGCTGGCTTTTCGGCGTTACGGAAATGCTGAAGCTGTCGCCCGGATATATGCCAAGTCCGAATTCCGGAACCCAAAGATCAAAGTAGGAATAACTGTAAAGTTTAATTCCTGCCTTGAAATCAAGATACTGATTACCTGTATTTTTGATGGTGAAAGTTTTTGCCGGGAATTTCTCCTGACTGACAGCAGTTTCCCAGATCGCATCTTCATTCGGCGAAACCGTAAATGCAAAGACCTTCTTCAGAACGGATATCCTGATATTAACATTCTTATCCGCCGTAAAGTCTGTCGGAATCGCAAGTTCATAATTGTGTTCACCTTCATCCAATTTCGCTTTTGGGGCGATATTTATTGAAGCAGTCTTACCCGGAAGGACAATATGCCTTGAATAGTCTTTTGCTTCAAATGTGTCACTGTCAAGGGAATTCAATCCAAGAAAGATCGTTCCCTTATTCTCAACCGTCACATCCTTCCCTGCAGGTACGGAATCCTTAACGTACTCAAAGTAAAGGGAAGATGGAGTAACTTCTATTTCCGATCTGCGTTCAAATTCAGTATCACAGATCAGAACAAGTTTTGCTTTTTGTCCCTTATCATCGACCACACTGCTTTTTTCGGCCTTCCCTCCCGAAGGAAGTACAATGGTCCTCACGCTCGGCTCGCTTAAATACCTTTCATAGTAATAAAAAGTCGGAGCGTTTACGGCATATTCTCCGCCCTCTGCCCTGAATACGTAGCCGCCATTTATACAAAGGCGCGAAACATCCACAGCATATCCTGTGTTACTTGCGGCATATGCACTCATTGAAGCAGTGCCGTAAACATCACCGTTTACCGCACGGATCGCAGCGCTTCCTTTTCCCCTGCTTTCACAGCAGAAAATACCGCCGTTCAGATTAAACATCAGCGGCACATAAACACATGGTGTCTCGTCCGCCACATTAATAACATCTATCGTTCCGCCGTTCTGTTCCAGTTCATATGCAAGCAGAGCGTATGCATCCTTTTTAGTGTTCCGGCAGTTAACCTCAAGATAGCCTCCATTGACCGTCAGTTTTGACATACTTGTGTTGCCCTGTATCAACTTGTTCGATACGTTCATGGATCCGGATACGATCACATGACCGTTTTCGATGACTACATTCTGGTAATTTTCCTTGAATATAAGTGAGCCGGCCAGTCTTAATGTACCCTCGTCCGATCCCTTCACGGTAAATGTAAATCCGTCGCCGCCCTTGTTCGTTATACCGGGTATGGTCACATCATCCCCGGCCTCCAATGTAACGGTAAGATCTCCTATGATATAGAAACTTCCGGTATCGGGACAGATCTTTTTAAGTTCCGTGGCCGTATACTCACCCGCTGCTCCGACCACAAACTGCGCTTTAACCCCACACCGGCTTTGGCTGCCCCCGCCATTCTCCAGGAAGTTGACATTAATGGTGTCTATGTCATCAAGATCCGCATTGTTTGCGCTTAATGAAGCTTTGGGTCTTAACGTAAAGGTTGCTGTCTCCCCGGGTTTTAAACTGTCCTTTGACAGTTTGCCCAAATTCCAACGCTCCGCCTGTGTCACTTCAACGATCTTTACTCTGACATTGCCGGTATTCTTTATTACTACGGCCTGTGCCTCGGGAATTTCTTTATAACCCGTCGCGGCACTTCCGAAGTCGTACAGATCCTTTTCTACCGACAATTCCGTTCTCTTACTGTCTTCTACAGCAAAAGAAAGTGAGAGCATGATATACGCTCCCTGTTTTGTCCTGATATAGAACGGATCAACAGAATAATTGCCGACTCCCAATCCCTTCTTGGGGCAGATCGTGATGGTTGTTTCCTGACCCACGGCAAGATCAAGCTTATCGTCTTTAAATGTCACATCGTAAGCATCCGTTTTCGGAATCGTAAATGTAACATCTTTGATACCCGTATTCTTTACCGTAAAAACTTTTGCATCCGGCAGTTCAAAATAATCTTTGTATACGCGCCAGAAATCAGCGGACGTGTCACCTATAACTTCGATATTGGCATCATTTGCCTTTACCTTATAACTCAGTTCTACCTTTACGTATTTATATGTGTAATTTGACTGTATTGTTACAGTTTCCTTGTAGTCAGCTGCAGCAAGATCATCCTTCGGCTGTGCGGTAAATGTGGCACTTTCTCCCGGAAGAAGATAGTCTGCCGACAATTCGCTCAGTTCAAAATACTCCGTTTCGGATCTTGTGATCCACATCGGAACATCACCGACATTCTTAACTGTTATCGTCTTTTTTTCGGGTCTTGGATCTCCATATGTGATCTTGCCGAAAGAACAAGACGTCTTGTCGACATTTATTTCGGCCCATTTACTTTTCTGATAAATATTTACTTCTTTTGCGACAGCATTTGTGTCCGTTTCAAATATGGTATCATACTCAAGTATGGGATATGTACTTCCGGGATAGAGGGAAAAAGTACCGGCAGACTGCTTCTTATAAAATTCGGGGCCCACCATCTTTGCGCCATCTTCCAGAGTGAAATTTCCGTTATGCTTCAAAAGAAGGCCATAGGTGTTGCTGACAGCCCTGAAAATGGAATTTCCTTTTATGGAAAAGTTTTCCGCGATGACCGCTGCGCCCGAGCTTGCTCTCTTACGGGCGTAGAACATAGATTCTCCGCTTATGTCAATATTTCCGGTTATCCTTACTGCCGGAGCTATACCGCCGTGGAAGCAATCATACCAGAACACTCCGCCGGTCATGGTCAGATTATCCGCGATATGTGTGAGCATACGGTTTATATGCTGCTCAACATAAACTTTACCGCCCTCTATCAGCAGATTTCTGCAATCCAGCGGTGAAAAGAAACTATTGGTGTGTATTATTTCAAGAAAACCTTTCTTTACAGTCAGATCCCCCCCGGTTATAGGACCTGAATCTGTGATTATGTGGCCTCCGTTAAGCACGATATTGTAGTTGGTTTTGTAATCTTTCTCCTCATCATTTCTAAACCAGATAGGTCCGTTCACACGGATCTTACCCTTGTCGGAGCCTGTAAATGTCAGCGTTCCCGAAGTATTGTTCGCGCCCTGTATTCCCTTAATGGTTACATCCGTAGTATCTGAGATCTTTATGGTCGTGTCGCCGGTAATGAAGATTATGGTTCCGCTGCCAAATTCCTCCACAAGCTGTTCGGCAGTATATTCGCCCTCAATTCCATCCGATGACTTTAATGCATCCTCTTCATATTCTTCATCGGAAGTCTGATCTTCGTTTTCTTTTTCCGATGTTGTGATCTCATCATCCGCATTGGGCAATTCACCGAGGGAGACATCCGGCTGTGCGGTCTCAGCGGTTTCTGTCAGTTCCTGTTCCACAGGCTCATCAGCATAGACTGCGGTAGCAAAAGAACCGCCCCAATCGCCCATGATCAGTGTTGCTGCGAGTAAAACCGACAGCATCCTCTTGACTGCTGTTTTCATAAACTTTCCTCCAAATAAAAAACTGTTTTCGCGAAACATCATATCACGAAAACAGTCTTTATTCAAAACGATATATTGCTGACTTACTGCTTATTTAAGATACTTCTTAAGTGCATCAGCCTTGTCGGTCTTCTCCCAGGGAAGATCGATGTCGGTGCGTCCGAAGTGGCCGTAAGCAGCGGTCTGCTTGTAGATGGGCCTTCTTAAGTCGAGCATCTTGATGATTCCTGCGGGACGAAGATCGAAGTTCTCTCTGACGATCTTTGTAAGCTCGGCATCGGAAAGCTTGCCGGTGCCAAAGGTATCAACCTGAACAGATGTGGGCTGTGCAACACCGATGGCGTAGGATAACTGGATCTCGCACTTGTCTGCAAGGCCTGCAGCAACGATGTTCTTTGCAACGTATCTTGCTGCGTATGCTGCGCTTCTGTCAACCTTTGTGCAGTCCTTTCCGGAGAAAGCTCCGCCGCCGTGACGTGCATATCCGCCATAGGTGTCGACGATGATCTTACGGCCTGTAAGACCTGCATCACCGTGAGGTCCGCCGATTACGAAACGGCCTGTGGGGTTGATGAAGAACTTTGTATTGTCGTCGATCATCTCCTTGGGAAGGATGGGATCGAATACATACTTCTTGATATCTTTGTGGATCTGCTCCTGAGTAACGTCCTCATCATGCTGGGTGGAGCATACAACGGCCTCAAGCCTTGCGGGCTTGCCGTTCTCATCATACTCTACGGAAACCTGAGTCTTTCCGTCGGGACGAAGATACTTTAAGGTTCCGTCCTTTCTTACCTTTGTAAGCTGAAGTGCAAGCTTATGGGCAAGAGAAATGGGATAAGGCATAAGCTCGGGAGTCTCGTTGGTTGCGTAACCAAACATCATACCCTGGTCGCCGGCGCCTGTATCAAGGTCGTCCTTAATTTCTCCTTCTTTTGCCTCAAGGGCCTTATCAACGCCCATTGCGATATCTGCAGACTGCTCGTCTATAGCTACCATTACGGCACAGGTGTTGCCGTCAAAGCCGTAATCGGATTTGGTGTAACCGATCTCCTTTACGGTCTCTCTTACAATGTTCTGAATGTCAACATAGGCATTCGTGGTGATCTCACCCGTAACAAGAACAAAGCCTGTGCAGGCAGTTGTCTCGCAGGCAACACGGCTCATGGGGTCATTTGCCATGCATGCGTCAAGGATCGCATCGGAAATGGCATCGCATACCTTGTCGGGATGTCCTTCTGTTACGGATTCGGAAGTAAATAATCTCTTTTCCATTCTGTTCTGTCCTTTCATAAATGTGCTGGGTTTACGGACTGAAAATCTGAAAATAAAAAAGCCGCTTAATACGATAAGCGGATTCGAATAGTTTCATTATTCCAATCCTCTTATTGTTCGATTTAGCCGTCGTCCGGCCGCTCGCTCAGGTTGGCACCTTCCACTGTGGGGTTGCCGTGGCTTCACAGATCCTTTGTATCTCCACCACTCTGAATAAGAGTCATGAAAAATATACAACCTTTACCGTTTCATGTCAATAGAAGGGTCCCGCCAAAGTTCTTTATTATTGATTTATTAACGAAAAAATAATATAATCTGCCATATGGGAGTTGTTGCATGGAGGTATTATGAGACGAGTCAGTACGGCCGATCTTATGCCGGGTATGATAACGGCGGAGGATGTATACGACTATAACAATCAGCTTATCCTGCCCCGTGGCCTTGTTCTTACGGACAAGACCATTACTAAGCTTGAGTTTTATTCAATCATCAACGTTCGTATAGAAGACGGAAAAGCCGAGGAGGAAGTTTCCGTTTCCGAACCGGAACCCGCTTCCGAACCTGCGGTTTCTAATTCCGAAGGTGTTTCTTATTCCGAGCGTGTCAAAAAGAGTCCCCAGTTCATTGAATTCAAACAGCGCTTCGAAGAAGAAGTCCCCAAGTTCAGAGGTCTTCTTGATTCCGTTGCAAAGGGCAACAAACCCATCAGCGTTGACAATATGATGAAATGCTTCGATAACATCCTGGGAGCCGACGAAGGCTACCTCAATGTTTTCGATATGCTCCATAACATGCGTCAGTACGATGACATGACCTATGTTCACAGCATGAACGTGGCTCTGATATGCAATGTCTTCGCTCACTGGCTCAAGATGTCCGAAGACGAGATACGGCTGGCAACTGCCTGCGGTCTTCTCCACGATATCGGAAAGATCGTCATTCCCGAAACCGTCATAAAAAAGCCCGCAAAGCTTACGGACCAGGAATTCTCTCTTGTTAAGAAGCATACCCTTGAGGGTTACAACATATTAAGGCACAACGGCGCGGCCGAGCCCATCATGAACGCTGCTTTGATGCATCACGAAAGGTGCGACGGCTCAGGCTATCCCTTCGGTATCAGAAATGCCAAGATCGATCCCTATGCCAAGATGGTGGCCATTGCGGATGTTTACGATGCAATGACCTCGGCCAGGGTTTACAGAGGTCCCATGTGTCCCTTCACCGTTATCGAGATCTTCGAGACCGAAGGCCTACAGAAGTACGATACAAGGTTCATCATGACCTTCCTTGAAAACATAGTTAATACGTATATGCTCCAGAGAGTCCGCTTGTCGGACGGCAGGGAGGGCGACATAGTGTTCATAAACCGTTCCGCCCTTTCAAAGCCCACCATAAAGACTCACGACGGATCCTTCATCGATCTGTCAAGTTACCCGGATCTTTCCATAGAAGCGATAATATAAAAACAAGCCTTTTTGCCATCGCCGGCAGAAGGGCTTTTTCTTTTTATAAAAAATCCCGTGAAGCATATGCCTCACGGGATCGTCATTATCTGTTCATTGCTTTGAGTTTGAACTCCTGAAGTTCCTTATCATCCGTTACGATCTCGATATCCGCTCCGAGACTTCTTAACTTCTCGGGGAAATCCTCGTAACCTCTTTCCACATAATGGATATCATCGATGGAAGTAAAACCGTTAGCCGCAAGTCCCGCAACAACAAGGGCTGCGCCGGCACGAAGGTCAGGAGCAGTAAGGTTCGCTCCCGTATATCTTGAAACGCCTTCGATCACTGCGGTATTTCCTTCAACCTTGATATTTGCACCGAGCCTTGTAAGCTCGTCAACATACTTGAATCTGTTTTCAAAGATACTCTCGGTAACTATGCTGGTTCCCTCCGCAAGTCCCAAAGCCACAACTATCTGGGGCTGCATGTCGGTGGGGAATCCGGGATAAGGAAGGGTCTTAACCTGAGTCGTTCTGAAGGGCTTTGAAGAAACAACACGGATCGCATCATCCGATTCCTCAACCTCGCATCCGATCTCCAGAAGCTTGGAGGTGATGGACTCAAGGTGCTTGGGTATTATGTTCTTAACAAGCACATCACCCTTTGTTACGGCTGCTGCCAGCATGAAGGTTCCCGCCTCGATCTGATCGGGGATTATGGAGTAGTGACAGCCGTGAAGCTTCTCAACACCTCTGATACGGATAACATCCGTACCTGCACCCTTTATGGATGCACCCATGCTGTTAAGGAAGTTGGCAACGTCAACTACGTGGGGTTCCTTTGCTGCATTTTCGATATATGTCTGACCCTCTGCCATTACGGAAGCGAGCATTACATTTATTGTGGCACCTACGGAGACCACATCAAGATAGATATGGCTTCCCTTAAGTTTCTCGGCATCGGCTACGATACAGCCGTGCTCGATATCAACCTTTGCACCAAGAGCCCTGAAGCCCTTTATGTGCTGGTCGACGGGGCGGCTTCCGATGTTACATCCGCCGGGAAGAGCAACCTCTGCGTTTTTATATTTTCCAAGCAGGGCTCCCGCAAAATAATAAGAGCCTCTGATCTTCTTTATGCTGTCAATATCAAGTAATGTGGTGGAAATGGTGGAACCGTTGACCTTAACCGTGTGGCGGTCAACCTTCTCAACATAAGCTCCGATACTTCTCAAAGCATCAAGCATTACGTTTGTGTCCCTCAGATCCGGTACATTTTCTATTTCAACAGTCTCGTTGGCAAGTAAAGCTCCGGCCAGAATACCGAGTGCGGCATTCTTTGCGCCTCCTATCTCAACCTCGCCGACAAGGGGTGTTCCACCCTTGATAACGTACTGATTCATACTGCATCCATCCTATTTTATATGAAAATAACCGCAACAAAACAAACGGTTCTTCAATCGCATTAATACAGAAAAGATAACACAAAACCCCACCTTTGTCAAAAGTGGGGTTTTTGCATTAGTAACTGATGTAGTTAAGCGGGTTAACGGCTACACCGTTTATTCTCATCTCGAAGTGGAGGTGAGGACCGGTAGAAGCACCGGTATTACCGCTCAATGCGATCTTCTGTCCCTGGGATACATACTGACCCTTTGAAACCAGGATCTTACTTAAGTGAGCGTATCTCGTCTGACGTCCGTCGGGGTGGTTGATGAAGACTACGTAACCGTAACTGTTCATCCATGCCGCATATGCAACCGTACCGCCGCAGGAAGCAACAACGCTGGTACCTACGGGAGTACCCCAGTCGATGGCCTTATGGTTGGATGTCATACCTCTCATTGTGGAGGTTCTGTATCCGAATCCGCTGGTAATGCGTCCGCCGGAGATAGGCTTAATGTATGTAGGAGGTATCTTTGTACCCTTTTCAACGATCTTGGGAACGGCTTCGGCGATTATCTCCTCCTTGACAACGGAGGTGCTCACCACGTCACCGTTTAAATAGCTTGTTTTTTCAACTGCCTTGTGATAACCGGACTGAGGCTGCTGGAGCGTTACCTCCTGAGTGGTGTACCAGTCATCGTTGTAGACATAGATTATATCCGCTTCGTAGGTTCCTTCGTAATAAGAAAGCTCGTCCCTTGTTACGCTGAGCTCGGGCTGGGGAACCGTAATGGTAAGTTCGTCGCCCACACGGATTATGGAGCGTTCGTTTTCAAGTGATTCGTTGAGCTCTATAAGTTCATCAACGGAGATCCCCGTCTTGGAAGCGATACCCGAAAGCGTATCACCGGAAACAACCTCGTAGATCGTCTTCGCTTCCTTATCCTTTGTAACATCTTCAATGGCGGTTTCAAGCTTCGTTACCTGCCTTGTGGGAAGGTAAGACTCTACGATCTCCACCGCATTGTCAAAGCCCATTTCGGTGATACCGTAATCGAAATCATTAAAGCCGGGCTCTATCTCTATCTCTATGGAAGCAAGGACATCGTCCAGTGCTTTGAACATTCCGTCGCTGGTGAAATAATCCTCAGCGGTAGTGGCCTTCACAACCTCTTCGGTCTCAAAATTGTTTTTGATGACCGGTTTCAAAACGGATAACTCACGCTTGGTATCGGCAACAAGGTCAACTCCGAATTTGCCCTGAGTGTCATACTTGTGCAATGAAGCTTCAAGCAAAGAAACAACATCCGCAGCGGTTGATACATTGACCATATACTCATCGATCTTGACCGTGTATGCATGCTGCATGGTGGATACGGTGGAACGTTCATATTCCGCAACGATATTGTTAAGTACCGTTTCCTTATCGTCCGCATAGCCTCGCAAGATCTCGTAACCCTCGACCTTTACATCCGCTTCAACAAAGACCATGTCATCGCTTTCCGATGCAAGCTTTCTTCTTGCCGCGATAAGAAGTTCGTCCGCGGTGGCCTCATCGTCCACGGTTCCCATGTCATTTCCGTTTATATACAGTCTGAAGATGTTAAAGCCCTGGCTCTTGTAGCGCTCCACATTCGGAATAAAGAACGCGGCAACTATCAGAGCAAGGAAAGCAACTTTCAAATATGCGATTTTACACTTTTTAAAATATCTTGAAATAAAAACCATTTATCCTTACCCGAGTTCATGCCCCTCATGTACTCTTCAACTGATTCATTGTAGCAACAAACCGCCTTTCGGTCAAGGCGAGCGTAAATTCGTGCCCTTCACCACCGCATCCCTTCCGTACTTTTCCTTAATGGAAGCAAGGGCTTCTTCCAGCTTCTTCTGTTTCTCCGTATCGTGAGGTTCAACGGTTGCTCCCCCGTCTTCAAAGGTATCGAAAAGACTGAGCTGAACAGGCTCGCTTTCATCTGTAAGTTTGGACGTTCTTATACCCAGAAGCCTTATGGGATCCTTGTTCCAAAGGTCGTCAAAAAGTGAGATCGCGGCTTCATGGATGGACTTTGCGGTGCAGACCGGGTCCCTTAACATCTTCTGTCTTGAAACACTTTTAAAGGTGGCGTATTTGATCTCCACGGTAACCAGAGAGGTCCTGAAGCCGTGTTTCTTAAGCCTTCCGGCAACGCTTTCGGAAAGATTCCCGAGAACCCTTACAGCCTCATCCCTGTCCGTAACATCATGATCCACGGTGGTTGAATTGCCGACGCCCTTCGTCTCCGGCGGCTCCGTAACAACAACGGAATCGTCTATACCGTTTGCAAAACGCCACAGAAGATCTCCGTGACTCTTAAGATTTGAATTAATGACATTCCTGTCAAAACAAGCGAGATCACCTATGGTCTCGATCCCCAGTTTTTTGAAGGTCACAACCGCACTCTTTCCGCAAAGAAACAGGTCTCCTATGGGAAGAGGCCACATCTTCTCCCTTATCTCGCTGCAGTAAAGGGTATGTGTCTTATCGGGCTTTGAAAAATCCGAAGCCATCTTGGCAAGGACCTTTCGGTCGGATATGCCCACGTTAACAGTGAAGCCGAAACGGGCATAAACTTCAGCCCTTATCATATCGGCACAGGCCTTCGGTGACTCATACATATGACTCACGGGAGTAAAATCCATGTAACACTCATCGACGCTTGCCTGCTCAATATCGGGAGAGATGGTTCGTAAATAGTCCATCAAGGCATGGCTCATCTCCCGATAGAACTCATGGTTCGCTTCAACATTTATCAAAGTCGGACATTTCCTGAATGCATTGACGATGGGCTCGGCGGTCTCGATCCCGTATTTCTTGGCGGGAATCGATTTCGCCAAAACAATACCGTGTCGTTTTTCCCTGTCACCGCCCACAATGGACGGTACGGTACGAAGGTCCACGGTATCACCCTGCCTTAACCTGTATATGGCACTCCAGCTTAAGAAGGCCGAATTTACATCGATGTGAAAAAAGATCCTGTCCATTTTTACAAAAAAAGGCGGGCAAAAGAATTTCCTTTGGCCCGCGCAGTGATCATTTCTTTTTTACGGAGTAACCGAACTTACCCAGTTCCTCGCCCAAAGTGTAGTACCTTCCGTGGGAGTAGGTTATGGGGTCACTCTTTTCAAAATGAAAAACATTCTTATCATCCATCAGGCTTTCATCCGCATGGACCGCAACCACTTCACCGTAGAATATGGTGTGGGAACCCAGGTCCTCGGTCTTTGTCACCCGACACTCGATGTTCACGGGGCTTTCCATGATGAGAGGTGCCTTTATGACACTGCACTCTCCCGGGGTAAGACCCGCTTCTTTCCATTTATCAACATCACGTCCGCTCTTTACGCCGCAAAGATCTGTCGCACGCACAAGGTCTCTGTTGGTTAAGTTAACGCAGAACTCCCCGGATTCCATGAGCATTTCGTAGGAGAACCTGGACTTGCGCACAGATATCGAGACCATGGCGGGATCTGAATTGATGGTCCCTGCCCAGGCTATGGTGATGATGTTTGTTTTTCCTGAATTATCCCGAAGGGACACCATTACCACCGGAAGGGGGTAAAGCATGTTGCCGGGTTTAAAATCAACTTTGGCCATATCAGAACAGTTTAACTCCGAAAACATTTACCGCAGTCAAAAGAGCAGTAGCAAGAAAAGTAAGTCCGCTGAAAACAAGAGCGATGATGGCGATGGGCTTGATACCTTTTACCTTCTTCTTAAGCTCTGCATTCTGAGCGGCGAGGGTTTCGGTCTGAGCCTTTAACTCCTCAACCACTGCTGCCTGAACGTTTCTGTAAACGCGGACATTCTCTTTGTGAATGAATTCCTCCTGCTCCTTTAATAAAGAAGAGGTGCTCTCGGCGCTTTGAGATACGGAGTCGCTTATCTTCTGTATATCTTCGGTATAATCCTTACCTGCGCCGTCGGCTCTGTATGCGTCAAGTTTCTCGATACTTGCCTGAACAAGCTGGGCAGTCATTTCGTTGGTCTCAACACCCTTTAAGTTAAGGCGTCTTACCTCGGAAAGAATGTTTTCATATTCTTTAACCGTTTCCTTGGCAGCCTCAAGTTCCCTTGCCTCCGCTTCGGAATTTGCGCGGATCACGTCCTGAGACCCGAACTTCTGCGCAAGTTTATCCATAAATCCGTCCATTGTTTTTCCTCCGAACACTATTCTTCTTTATTCTTACCCGCCGCTTCAAGCTTGCGGACTTCCTCATTTAAGGACAGCATTCTGTCATCAAGAAGGGAGACCATGCTTGCGCAGGCTATGAGTTCGTCCCTGATGTAATCGGGAACGTTTCCTTCGAACTTGTAGTTTATCTTGTGTTCAAGACTTGCCCAGAAATCCATGGCTACGGTCCTGATCTGTATCTCCACCATGGTATCAACGATCCGGTCCGACAAAAAGATGGGAACCGTGACGATCATGTGGTAACTCTTGTAGCCCGAGGGCTTGGGATTACTGATGTAATCCTTGACCTCAATTACCTTTATGTCCGACTGGTTCGAGAGCATTTCCGCGATCCTGTAGATATCGCTGGTAAAGCTGCAGATAACGCGGATCCCTGCGATGTCGTTCACATATGCGACCATATTCTCAATGGTGGATTCTTTTCCGTATTTTTTAAGTTTCTTAACGATGCTTTCGGGAGTTTTCAGCCTTGCCTTGATATGTTCAATGGGGTTGTACTGATGAACCTGCTGAAATTCATCGTTTAAGATCTCGAATTTTGTATTGATTTCCTTAAGCGCCGACCTGTATACCAGGGTCAGCTCATTCCAGGTATCGACCTGGTTTGTTTCTGAATAAGGTTCCATTTCTCCCCCGGAATTATCTGTAGTATGATGCAACGCACCAAAATAAATATAGCACATCAATATAAAAAAGTAAAACAAAGGGGCATATCTGCGCGAATTGTGATATCATCTCTTTGAAGCTTTTACGGGAGGATACAAAAATGCGCATCTGGGCAAAAGAATTCAAAGACAATCACATGCTCCGCGATATGACGGTTGAGGATCATTCCGATCTGACCAGAACAAAAAAGGTCTATGCCGCCATAGATAAGATCTGCGTTGAATTCGACCTGTCCCACCCCATCTGGCTTGAAAAGAACATAAAAGAGTTTAAGAAGAACGCAAAAACAAGATTTACAGGCGATTCCTTCATCGACTCCGTTCCCTTTGATTTTTTAGAGATCCAGGTCCTTGAAGAAGATCTTTAAAAAAGTCCCCGAGCCTTTCGGTCCGGGGACTTCGTGTTTTTAATAGCCTTCAGGGTTGTTCTTCTGCCAGTTCCAGGAATCTGCGCACATCTCTTTGATGCCGTACTGCGCTTCCCAGCCAAGCTCCTCTTTTGCCTTTGCGGCACTTGCATAGCAGGTGGCGATGTCGCCCGAACGTCTCTCGCCGATGACGTAGGGGATCTTCACTCCGCTTGCTTCTTCAAAGTTCTTAATGATATCAAGAACACTGTAGCCCACACCCGTTCCCAGATTGTAGATCTTAAGGCCTGCTTTTTCCTTGATCTTGTTAAGGGCCTTAACATGTCCGATGGCAAGGTCCACAACGTGGATATAATCTCTGACACCCGTTCCGTCGGGAGTATCGTAGTCGTTTCCGAATACGGTAAGGTGATCTCTCTTGCCAACCGCAACCTGCGTGATGTAAGGCATCAGGTTGTTGGGGATACCGTTGGGGTTCTCTCCGATGGTGCCGCTCTTGTGAGCACCGATGGGGTTAAAGTAACGAAGAAGGATCACATTCCATTCGGGATCTGCCTTCTGGATATCCATAAGGATCTGCTCAAGCATGGACTTGGTCCAGCCGTAGGGGTTTGTGCACTGTCCCTTGGGGCATTCCTCCGTGATGGGGATGAATGCGGGATCGCCGTAAACCGTTGCGGAAGAAGAAAAGATGATGTTCTTAACCCCATGGTTTCTCAGCACATCCACAAGTGTAAGGGTACCGGCGATATTGTTCTCGTAATATTCCCAGGGCTTTGCAACGGATTCGCCCACTGCCTTAAGTCCTGCGAAGTGGATGCATGCGTCCACTTTTTCTTTATCCAGTATCTCGTTCATCTTTGCGCGGTCAAGAATGTCGGCCTCGTAAAAAGGAACGTCCTTTCCCGTGATCTTTGCCACTCTCTTAAGTGACTCGGGATTTGAGTTCGAAAGGTTATCAACTACCACTACATCGTAGCCTGCGTTCTGCAGCTCTACCACTGTGTGCGAACCGATATATCCGGCACCGCCTGTAACAAGAATCTTCATGTCCTGTCCTCCATTTGCTGTTTGTTATCGGTGAAACCAAAGTGTATTACAAAAAAGTGTGGATATCAAGAATGATTCTCTTATGAAAATCTTAAGTTGCTTACATGTCGTATTTGATCTTGTCAGCCACATTTATCTCGCTTCCCAGCTGGGTTTCCATAAGAACAAGCTTCGTGCGGGCTATGACGGTATGTTTTGTTCCTGCGGGGATCTTTACCACATATCCCGGCCCCACATTGGTGGCACCGCCGTTTATTATCACACTTCCGCAGCCTTCGATCACTGTCCAGACTTCGTCCCTGTGCTCATGGGAATGATAGTTCATCTTATGTCCGGGAAGAAGGGTAACCTTGATGGTAAGGCTTTCTTTTTCCACGTCTATGACTTCATAGCTTCCCCAGGATTTCTCCGCATACTTTACAGGCTCGTCAAGTGTCTCAACAAGGGGCTTCATGTAGCTTGAGCCGTGCTTATCGGAAACAAGGATACCGTCGGCGCTGGCGGCTACCACCATATCCTTTAATCCGATCCCCAGAACCGGTATGTTGAGTTCGTTGATTATGTGAGTGTTCTCACAGGAATCGTCCATAAGGACCTTGCCGATGGAGGTGGTTTCCATGGCTTCGGTAAGGGTGTTCCAGGTTCCGAGATCCTTCCAGGTTCCGTCGAATATAAGGGCCGAGATCTTCTCTTCTTTTTCCACTACTGCGTAGTCGAAGCTGATCTTCGTAACCTCAGGATACTTTGCCTTAAGATCCCTGTAATCGCTGAAATCTATGAGGGAATGGGCCTTCTTTAGGATGTAACCCAGTTTAAAAGCAAATACACCGCCGTTCCAGAGGGCACCCTCGGCAAGATACTTCTTTGCCGTGGTAAGATCGGGTTTCTCGCGAAAACCGGTGACCGCACCGGAATCATCCGTAAGGATGTAGCCGTACTTCTCGCTGGGATATGAGGGCTTTATTCCCATGAGATATATGTTTGAAGAACCAAAGCTTACTGCATCGCCCATTCTTTTTATGGTCTCAAAGTAGCCCTTCTCCACAAAGGGGTCTACGGGACAGACCACCACCGGATCGTCTTCCTTAACGGAAAGTTCGTCCTTTAAATAGCTTGCGGCCAGGGCTATTGCCGGGAAGGTGTCCCTTCTTGCGGGTTCGACGCAGACCGACACATTGTCGCCCAGCTGATTCTTTATGGCGGAAACCTGACTCTTACCAGTTGCGATGGTGATGGTGGCATCGGGCATCGCTTCCTTTATCCCGCGATAGATGCGCTCAACCATTGATTCGTATTCATCGCCGTTTTCGCCGGCTTCCTGCTTCTTAAACAATTTCAAAAACTGCTTGGAACGGATCTCGTTTGAAAGAGGCCAGAGTCTCTTTCCCGATCCGCCGGACAGAATAACAATATTCATACATATCCCCTTTATCAGATATTGAGGCCCTTTGCCTCGTCGCAGCCAAGAACCAGGTTCATGCACTGCATTGCAGCGCCGGAAGCACCTTTGCCAAGATTGTCAAACTGGGAAGAAACAACAATACGTTCCTCATTTCCCGTAACAAAGATCTTAAGTCCGTCATATCCCGAAAGAGAATTGCCGGCGATGAAACCGGTGGTGCAGACGGGATCGTCAAGAGGAGCCACAGAAACAAAACGGCTTCCTTCATAGAATTTAACGAACATCTCATGGATGCTTTCAACCGTTGCATCCTTCTTAAGCATATCCGTATACATGGGAACGCTTACAACCATTCCGCTGTAATAATCGTCAACGATGGGAGAAAACAGGGGTACCCTGTCAAGTCCGCAGATCGCCTTCATTTCCTTTAAGTGCTTATGCTTCTGGGAAAGGGCATACTCTCTGGGAGCGAAAAGCTCGTCTGCCTTGTTCTCGGCCTCATACGCTGCGATCATCTTCTTTCCGCCGCCGCTGTAACCGGTGAGGGAAAAGGCGCTTACGGGGTAATCCTTCGGCATTATTCCTTCCGAAACGAGAGGATAAACAAGTGAAATAAAGCCCGTTGCGTGACAGCCCGGAACTGCGATGCGCTTTCCGTTTACGATCCTGTCACGATGCTCCTTTGAAAGCTCGGCAAAGCCGTAAGCCCATCCTTCCTCCGTTCTGTGAGCGGTGGAGGTGTCTATGATCACCACATTTTCATTCTCAACCAGGCTCACCGACTCAATTGCCGCCGCATCGGGGAGGCAGAGGAAAGTGATGTCCGATGAATTGATGAGTCGCTTTCTTTCTGCGGGATCCTTTCTGAGTTCCGGATCTATCTTAAGGATCTCAACATCGTCTCTCTTTTCAAATCTTTCAAATATGCGAAGGCCCGTGGTACCTTCGCTTCCGTCTATGAATACTTTGGTCATGGCTTCTCCCGTCTTTGTTTTTCGTTAATTTTATTCTTAAAAGCCCGTGTTTGCAAGGCTAAAACAGTTCCTTTAAGTTAAGGGAAGCGGCGTAGATCTCCTTCTTTCCCGCCTCGATCCCCTTGTCCGCCGCAAGTGCGGCAATGGCTTCCTTCATGGTGCAGCCGTTTTTCACGATATAGTCCACCAGCAGAGCCTCCAAAGATACGGCATTGTCCCCATCTTCCGGCTCCCGTGTTGTTTCTCCGGGATCATAATAGAACAACAACGCGTACTCCCCCTTCTCGGCATTGGGATTGGCTTCAAGTTCCGCAAGGACTTCCGCGGGAGTGCCTCTGTAGATGCGCTCGTGGGCCTTGGTAAGGTCGTTGCACAATGCCGCCTCAGCCGTGGGAATTTCGTCGGCTATGATCTTCATGGTATCCTTTATGCGCTTGGGGGATTCGTAGAAGATGTAAAGGTCCTTGTCCGCGTTCTTTATCCTGTCGGTGATGGCAAGGGCATCCTTCTTCTCCCTGGGGAAAAAGCCCATGAATCTGAAGGTATCGGCGCAAAGGCCGGAAGCGGATACCGCCGTTACAGCTGCGCATGCCCCCGAAACGCCTATGACCTGTACACCGGCCTTTGCTGCTGCCTTTATTAGCACATATCCCGGATCGTTTATGCAGGGAGTGCCCGCGTCGGAAACCACTGCGATATTCTTTCCTTCAAGGAGCTTCGAAAGAAGGCCCGAAACCGCGGTATGCTCGTTGAATTTGTGGTTCGCCGTCATGGGAGTGTGGATGTCAAAATGGGCAAGGAGTTTCATCGTGTTTCGGGTATCCTCCGCCGCTATCAGGTCCACGTCCTTTAACACCTGTATCCCTCGGGGCGTCATGTCATTTAAATTTCCTATCGGTGTTGCCACCACATATAATATTCCTGCCATAAAGTGCCTCTTGTTGTTTCCGTTTCTTCTACTATAACCACAGTCAGCAAAACAAACAAGATTTCGGTGCAATATTCATTACTTATTTCAATTGACAAACGGTTTTCGCGAAATAAAATTATAGATGCAGTCTATTTAATAGCAAAAAACTATTTAGGAGGAATTTTTATGAAGTACAGTATTGAGGGCGAACCCTTACCCGTTGTCATCTGCGAAGTTGAAGCAGGCGAGACTCTTATCACCGAGAAAGGCGCTATGAGCTGGATGACACCCAACATGAAGATGGATACCACTTCCGGCGGCGGAATCGGTAAGATGCTCGGCAGAGCTTTCTCAGGTGAAAGCTTATTCCAGAACAAGTACACCGCTGAAGGCGGAAACGGAACCATCGCATTCGCATCAAGCTTCCCCGGATGCATCAGAGCATTCGAGATCGCTCCCGGACAGGAGATCGTTGCGCAGAAGTCCGCATTCCTTGCATCTTCCGCGGGTGTTGAGCTTTCCGTATTCTTCCAGAAGAAGTTAGGCTCCGGTTTATTCGGCGGCGAAGGCTTTGTTATGCAGAAGCTTTCAGGTCAGGGAACCGCTTTCCTTGAGTTTGACGGATATATCAAAGAGTATGAATTACAGGCAGGTCAGAGCATGGTTGTCGACACAGGCTATCTTGCAGCAATGACCGGCAGCTGCACAGTTGACGTTCAGACCGTTCCCGGCCTTAAGAACGCTCTTCTCGGCGGCGAAGGACTCTTCAACACGGTTGTTTCCGGTCCCGGACGCATCTGGTTACAGTCCATGCCCGTATCCGCTCTTGCAAGCGCACTTATTCCTTTCTTACCTACTTCAAGCAAGTAATGTAAAGCGGCATAACATTAAAGAGGCCACGCTCGGTGATAATCTCACTCGAGCAGGCCTCTTTTTTATATTCTTTCCTTATAAAATAAATGTGCGGCATTTTCGCCATTCAGCCAAATGCCATTCAGCCCCGAATTGATGGCCCCCATGTAGTCATTTTCGTAGCTGTCACCCAGCATCACCGAGCGGGAACGGTCCAGCCCGTGCTTGTCGACAAGAGCGGTGAAAAAGGCTTTGTCCGGTTTCATGCATCGAAAGTCCGAGGAAATGAGATAATCGTCCACCATTTTATCAAGGCCGAAATCCAGGATCTCGTAAAGAGTGTAGGAGCGCTGGGCATTTGAGAGGATAAAGGTTTTCTTGCCCAGATCATGCAGCTTCTTCAAGAATTCCGGAACACCCTCAAACAGCCGACGGTAATCCATGGAAGCTTCTCTAAACTTATATGAGATCTCAAAGAGTTCTTTTTCAGGGATCTTCGGATTTCCGTAAGAAGAAAACAGTTCGTCATATACTTCCAGAATTTCGATCTCGGGATAGTCAAAGGGGGTGGGTCGCAGCCTGTACTCCCTGTCCTTGTCAAAGAATTCCTCTCTGAAATCGGCAAGGGGCGGATGCTTTATGCCACGAGCGTCCAGCACTTTAAGCCATTTTATCCACGTTTCGTCACAGTGCTCATCCGTGTGGATGTCTATAAGCGTTCCGTAAAGATCGAATATGTAATTGTCAAAAGAAAAAGTGTTGTCCATGAGCAGATTGTATCATATGGGAAAAATGTGGCAAGAAAATCTTCATCACTTTAACTCTCTATCTTGACAAAGTAAAGAGCGTTTACTAAACTGATTTTGACAAGGCTGTCACGGGAAAGGGATTTCTGTGACAGTTTTTTACAATCAAAAACTTGGAGGGAATTTTTATGAAAAAGAAATCAGCTTTGATCGCCCTGATCATCTTTGCTGTAATGGTAGCACTGATCGCCGGGGTAAACGCCGCAGGCGTTGAATTTGCAGGCTCCTTCTGGGCACTGGTTCCGCCCCTTGTAGCCATCGTCCTTGCGCTGATCACCAAGGAAGCTTATTCTTCTTTGTTCATCGGTATCGTACTCGGTGCTCTGATGTCTGCAAAGTGTAACTTCCTCGGAACCATGGACAAGCTCACGGTTGATGCTCTGAGCACAGCCATTGCAGATAATGCGGGCATTTTGCTGTTCCTGGTGATCCTCGGGATCGTGGTTGCACTGGTAAACAAGTCCGGCGCGTCAAGAGCCTTCGGTGAGTGGGCCCAGACCCATATAAAAACAAAGACCGGTGCCATGCTCGCAACTTTCTTACTCGGCGTTCTGATCTTTATCGACGACTACTTCAACTGCTTAACGGTAGGTTCAGTAATGGCTCCCGTTACCGATTCCAAGAAGATCTCCCGTGTTAAGCTTGCTTATCTCATTGATGCAACGGCTGCTCCGGTCTGCATGATCGCTCCCATATCTTCATGGGCTGCAGCGGTTTCCGGCTGTGTTGAAAGCGAAAAGTATTCGGGAATCGAGCTTTTTGTTCGTGCGATCCCTTATAACTTCTATTCCATCTTCACTCTTGTATTTGTGATCATGATTGCGATCCTCGGTTATGACTATGGTAAGATGGCAGACTTTGAGATCAAAGCACAGAAGGGTGATCTCGGAATCCTCGAGGTTGCATTAAACGACGAGAAGCAGGAAAGAAAGCTGGAAGAAGAAGGACCTGCGGATCCCAGACGCGGAAAGCTTTTCGACCTTATCATTCCCATTGTTGTTCTTATAATCCTCTGTGTATGGGGACTTTTAAAGAACGGTTTTGACGCACTCGGAGAAGAAGGCGGCAGCTTCATCGATGCATTCTCTTCAACCGACGCTTATGTCGGACTTCCCTGGGGAAGTATCCTGGCACTTGTTGTGATCATCCTTTATCTTGTAATAAGAAGAGTAGTTACTTTCGAAGAAGCAATGGAATGTATTCCCAAGGGCTTCGTTGCAATGGTTCCCGCCATTACCATCCTTACCCTTGCAACTTCCTTAAAGAGCATGACAAATGCTCTCGGAGCTTCCGAATTCGTTGAAAGCGCAATGAGCAACGCAAAGGGACTTCAGTGGGCACTTCCCGCCATCGTCTTTGTTGTTGCCTGTGTCATCGCTTTCGCAACGGGAACTTCATGGGGAACCTTCGGTATCCTTATCCCCATCGTTTCCGCTATATTCCCGGAAACCTCAAGCCTCTTCTTTGTAGGCATTTCAGCGTGTCTTGCAGGTGCTGTATGCGGCGACCACTGCTCACCCATTTCCGACACGACCATCATGTCATCCGCAGGTGCGCACTGTAACCACATCGATCACGTATCGACACAGCTTCCTTATGCAATAACGGTAGCGGCGATCTCCTTCGTGGCATATCTGTTCGCCGGAATCCTTGATAAGGCAGGGGTTACATGGCTTTCGATCCCCATCGGTATCGCCATGACAGTCATCTTCCTTCTTGTGATGAAGCAGAAGTACGCAAAAGCCGAATAAAGTGGACTTTTAGCAAAATAAAGTGTATTATCAAGTGGCAGGCGCATTTGCATCTGCCACTTTTTGTATGGAGAAATCGCCATGAAGATAATGCCCAACCGGATGGACCGGGGCTTTGAAATGTATAAAGAAGAATTTGAGCAGAAGGCTCTTGAGGTACTGCGCTCGGGCTGGTATGTACTTGGCAAGGAGGTTTCTTCTTTCGAGGAGGAATTTGCCGCATATGTGGGTGCAAAATACTGCGTAGGCCTTGCATCGGGACTGGATGCTCTTCAGCTTGCTTTCAGGGCATTGAATATCGGCGAAGGCGATGAAGTTCTCGTACAGGGCAACACTTACATAGCAAGTGTCATGGGTATAACGATGAACAACGCAACTCCCGTTATCGTTGAACCCGATGAATATTATCAGATAGATACGACGAAGCTTGAGGCGGCACTTACCGAGAGGACAAAGGCGGTTCTTGTTGTTCATTTATACGGCGAGAATGCCAAGATGGATGATATCCTTTCCTTTTGTAAGAAGCACGATCTTAAGCTGGTTGAAGACTGTGCCCAGAGCCACGGCTCTGCCTTTAACGGGCAGATGAGCGGCACATTCGGCGATGTGGGTTGTTTTTCCTTCTATCCTTCGAAGAATCTGGGAGCCTTCGGCGACGGCGGAGCCATTGTCACAAATGATGAGGCCATCGCTAAGGAGATCAGAATATTAAGAAATTATGGCAGTGAAAAGCGCTATTATTTTAAGGAAGTTGGTTTAAACTCAAGACTTGATGAGCTGCAGGCAGGTCTTTTAAGGGTAAGGCTTAAGCATCTTCCGGAGCTTACAAAGGAAAGGGAGAAGATAGCGGCCGGATATCTGGAACGCCTGAACAATCCCCTGATCACCCTTCCCAAGCAGCGCGAGGGTGCAACCTGCGTATGGCATCAGTTCGTTATCAGGTGTGACAGCCGTGATAAGCTTATAGAATATCTGAATGAGCGCGAGATCGGGACCATAATTCACTATCCCATCCCGCCCCATCTTTCGGAAGCATACCGGTATCTCGGCTTTAAGGAAGGGGATTTCCCCATCACCGAGAAAATGGCCGGAGACGTTCTTTCCATTCCCATGTATAACGGAATGACGGAAGAAGAACAGGATTACGTTATTGAAGCACTTAACGCATATCGCGGATAGGAGTTTTTTGTGAAGAAGATCGAAGAAATGGTAAAGATCCTCGAATTCCCGGATCTTGGGGATGAGAGGGGCAATCTTGTTGTTGTGGAAGGTGAAGGCTTCGGCGCTCCCTTTGACATCAAGAGAGTTTTCTACATATACGGTTCCGACTCAACTGTCGTAAGGGGCCAGCACGCAAACAGAAAAACGGAGTTCGTCCTTATCAACGTTGCGGGAAGCAGCAAGGTTAAGGTCAACAACGGTCAGGAGACCGTGATCTACGAGCTCAACCGTCCGAGAATGGGGCTTTATCTGCCCACCATGCTTTGGAAGGATATGTACGATTTTTCAAGCGATTCCGTTTTGCTTGTTCTTGCCAGCGAGCACTACGACGGAACCGAATATATCAGAGATTACGAGGAATATAAGAAAGAGGTTTTAAAGCTTAAAGATGAGTAAGATTTCAATCGTTGTACCCGTCTATTACAATTCCGACACCCTTGACATGTTATATGCGGACATGAAGGAGAAGATCCTTCCCACACTTGGCGATTACGAGATCGTCTTTGTGGATGACGGTTCAGGGGATAATTCCTGGGAAGTCATGAACAATATAAAGGCTCAGGATCCCAATGTTGTCTGCGTTAAGCTTTCAAGGAATTTCGGCGAACATGCAGCGCTCCTTGCGGGACTTTCAACCTGCACCGGTGACTGCGCCGTTACAAAACAGGCGGATCTTCAGGAGGATTCAACCATCATCCTTGAGATGTACGAAAGCTGGAAAAAGGGCAACAAGGTTGTACTTGCGGTAAGGGAAGAAAGGGATGAGAATCCCATCAAGGTATTCTTCGCCAACATGTACTATGCCCTGGTAAGAAAAACAATAAACAAGAACATGCCCAAGGGCGGCTGCGACTGCTACCTTCTTGACCGTCAGGTCATTGAGGTCCTTGAGCGTCTTGACGAGAAGAACTCCTCCTTAACTCTTCAGGTTCTCTGGGTTGGCTTTAAGACAGACAAGATCTACTTTAAGAGAAAGGATCGTGAAGTGGGCAAATCCCGCTGGACCTTATCAAAGAAGGTCAAGCTCGTAATGGATTCCATGATGAGCTTTTCCTATTTCCCCATCAGATGCATGACTGCCATCGGCTTCATATTCGATCTTCTCGCACTTATTCTTTTTGTTGACGTAGTTGTGGAATATTTCACGGCGGGAACGCCCATCGCGGGATGGTCATCCCTGATGTGCGTTGTTTTGATATCTGCGGGGCTTATAATCAGCTTCCTCGGAATTTTGGGAGAATACCTCTGGCGTACCCTTGATGCATCAAGAACGCGTCCTCCTTTCATCATCGACACCGTGAACAAGGGCGACAAAAAAGAGGACTGATCAGACCTTTTTCAGGTCATAAATGTCATCGAACTTAACAATCGTATTAACGATCTTGATGATCCGGGAATCCTCATCTATTTTGGAGAGGATTCCCGTTTTTTGTATATAATTTTCCTCAATGGAGCTGTAATAGATGCATTCCACCATATCTCCGCAGGAAAGCAGCGAAAAGACTTCGTCAAGCTCGTTTAACCTCTCCTCTGAAAGCTCCGTTCTCGGAACAACAATATGCTCCTTGGCCCTTAACGCTTCCTCGTAGCCTTTTAAAGCGGCGAAGGGCATGAACTGCTTGGCACGCATCTCACGGCTCATTTTAGGTCTCAGTGTGCTCATGACTTTCCTTTCTTATGGCCGCCAATCTGGCCGTTTCTTTCGATCATGGTTCCGCCCTGTTCCAGGTTCATTCCCTTTAGGATGGCATTGCTTCCGTATTTGTGCTTGATGGAGATCATGGCTTTCTGGATACGGTTTTCTTTTTCCTGTTCAACGGGATCCGTGAAAAGGTCGTACTGACGATAAGCTTCATCAACCACGTTGTTGTAGGCGAGCATGATCCGCCTGATATCATGGAAGGGGTTCTTGATCCGATCGTAAAGTTCAAGAACAAAAGGCACTATATATTTCGACGAGCTTGAAGCTACGGGAAGGTGCACACTTCCGTGGGCGGGCTCAAGGTTGATCCTGTTTGCATAGCCTAAGTGCAGAGTTATGGACTCGGTTATGAGGCCCTTGTCCACAAGATCAAGGCACAGCTCGTCCGCCATTTCCCCCACAACAAGGCGTCCCTCGTCATGGCCGTAATCCCTTGGAAGTACCTGACCGGAGGAAACGGAATTGCTCTTTGGACGGAAGGCCTTGATATCCTGTATCGTACAGGTTTCCCTGCCCCAGGCATGATCGATGAGAAGCTCCGCGTCAACTCCGAAAAGATGATAAAGAAGGTCCTCGTCCGCATGGGCGATCTCTCTCATGGTTTCAATACCGCTTTTCCTGAGCCTTTCCACCGTTCCCCGGCCGATGCGCCAGAAATCCGTCAGGGGCTTGTGATCCCAGAGTTTTTCGCGATAGGTTTCTTCATCCAGAATTCCGATATGATCCTCCACATGCTTGGCCCAGATATCCATGGCGATCTTGGCAAGGTACATGTTCGTTCCTATACCGCAGGTGGAAGTCACTCCGGAAACATCGAAAATGTCCTGCATGATGCGTTCCGCAAACTCCCTGGCGGTCATATCATACATCTTAAGATAATCCGTTACATCCATGAAAACCTCGTCGATGGAGTAAACGTGAATATCCTCTTTTGAAACATATTTAAGATAGACAGAGTAAATATCCGACGACACATCTATATATTTCTGCATCCTCGGCTCGGCCATTATGTATTCGATATTCTTGGGTATCTCAAATACCCTGCATCGCCC
>JAEEGL017018373.1_pt1 | contig 40131 bp, 39 predicted proteins | sample 9134231 | NCBI WGS metagenome assembly JAEEGL01 (sample SAMN16246548, study PRJNA631951) | gut metagenome | biome: gut microbiome; feature: rumen; material: fiber-attached | host: Bos | place: Iran: Karaj | collected 2018-10
TAGAACTGGTATTAGAACTGCAACTGATAATCTAGGTAATACTATGATTGATTCTAGTTTATATGCTTATGATAGAAGAGCTATTGTTGAAGCTTGTTTAGATCTTGCATTACAAGAAAAAATATTAGAAGAAATTATTGGAAAACAAATTGAAAAAGAATCAAAATCAGTTACATTAAGAAAAATAAAATAAACCACTAGGTATTAACCTAGCGGTTTTTTATTTTATCCTCCGTGATATTGTGTTCTTTCACGGCATTCCCAAGTACTTGTATTTGATCCTGTACATTGACCTAGAGTATATCCAGTCCAATTTGTCCATCCTTGTTGGCACGTATTCCCATGTTGTATACATTGCCACGATCTAGAGCATCCACATTCTGTAACTGTTACTGTTCCATCACCATTGCTTACACATGATGTCTTACTGCATGCTCCTGCATTATATGCTGATTCACTACAAGTACCTCCAGGAGAACATCCTCCATTACAATCATTATCTACTCTAGTTGTACATCCTGCTGTCCATCCACCATAGACGTATCCCCAATCTATACAACCATTTGGACTACCTGAGATACATGTATCCCATGATCTAGTAGAATGCTCTTTGTATGAGCTAATTGTAAAAGGACATGATGCAGTATTTCCGGCAATATCTGATATTACAATCGAACCAGTTGATGTTGCAGTTGTACTAAATGTAGTACGGCTACAGTTACTTCCTCCTGTATCTGAACATCTTACTGTTACATTCACTCCAGAAGTACTATCAGAACCATATGATAAAGTTCCACATGATGGTGCAGCTTTATCTATATTATTTATACTATAGCTACATGTTTTTGTATTTCCAGCTTTATCTGTTACACTTCCGCTATATGTTCCATTAGATGGCACTCCAGTAGATTCTCCTGTTACTCCTGCTATTACATATGGATTATTTCCTAATCCACTTGCTGAATCTGTTCCTGAAATTGAAAGTATTACATCACTATTTGTCCAATTTGCTGTATTTGCACTTATTGAACATGTTGGTTCTGTTTGATCTATTTTAACTTCAATAGAATCACATGTTTTTTCATTTCCAGCTATATCTCTTACTGTTCCTGGTGAATAACTGCTGTTTGTTTCATAATCTATAATATTTGTTACTGTTGATGTATTACTATTGCATCCACTTCCACCTGTATCACTACATGTTCCTGTTACTGTGACAGAAGTATTAGTCCAATCGCTTGCACTTGATGTAGTTTCACAAGTTGGTGGAGTTTTATCTATTTTTACTGTTTGATTTGCAGGACATTGTGTTTCATTCCCTGCTATATCTTTTACTATTCCTGGTGTTACATTATACTGTTCTGTATTTGTATTAAATGGTGGTAATGAGATTGTCTCATTAAGACATTCTACATTATCATTACATGTTCCTGTTATTGTTATATCAGAGTTTACCCAATTATCATTTCCTCCACTACTTATACATTCAGGTGGAATATTATCTATTTTTACACTTGCTTCTCCTGAACATGTATAGCTAACTCCTGAATTTGTTACAAAAGTTACAGAATGATTAATTGTATCAACTGCTGTATAGTATGGGACAGGTTGTCCATATTGATGAACGCAATCGTAACCCACACTGTGATATTTTCCTGTACTATCTTTACATCCACTAATTGGATTAGTTGTTAATGAGGTTGTAATAGTGTATCCTTCTTCACTTGTCCAATTATCTTTTTGACTAATTGTACAACCACTAATTTCACTACCATCATCTTTTTTGAATTCTATACTACAAGAATTCTTATTACCAGCATTATCTTCTATACGTCCTATGTAAGATATGCTAACTCCATTTGAAGTATGTTCTTTACTATGTTCTCCATCTATTGAACCAAGACCATATTTATATACATCACTCAAATTATCAGATGTTGAATTAAATAATATAGTAACAGCAGATGATTTATACCAATTGTTATCACCCATTTCACCATTTATTTTTAATTCACATACAGGTATAGTTGAATCTTTTTTGTATGATGTTGTACAAGTTCCAACGTTTCCTGCTTCATCTTTTATGTGTGCTGTTTTCGTTACTAAATCTGTATCTTCAGGATATTCTTTTGGTAGATTATCGTAAGTGTAATCAATTCCATAAACTACATTACTTAAATTATCATAGTTTTCCACAAATCTAATCCATACACTAGATGAATTAAACCAAGAATTACCTTCTTCTTGATGACCTATAGGTTGTATTGTGCATACTGGATCTGAATCATCTTTTCTAAAATGAATATCACATGTTATATAATTATGTGCTTCATCTTCTACAAATCCTCGATAATCAATTCCAGCAGTGTCTTCTTCATGAATTATAAATGGTACTTCTTCTCTTGATAATTCTCCTCCTAGTTTTGTTATATTTTTTACTGCTACTCCACTTACTGCTTCACTTGATGTTCCTACTAAATCTGTACTTTTTAAAAAGTTAACTGTAACATTAGAGGTAAACCAATCGTTATCTTTATGTTCTCCTGCTAAAGTTAATTCACAAGTAGGTTTTGTATGATCTATTCTAATTGTAGTATCATCAGTAAACTTACTTATTTTTCCATTAATATCTATACTTCTAAAATTTATTTTTTCATTCATTTCTATATCTTTTGTAATGCTTTCACAATTATCTCCACCACAAAAGTCTTGCCATACTCCATCTTTATTCCATTGATATTTATGAACTATATTAGATAAATTTGCTGTACTTATATCTATACTTCCTGCATCAATCATTCCAGGTGTTAAAGTTACTTTTATTTTTTGTGCCCATTCTCCTGATACATATTCACCTGTTTGAGATATTTCTCCACCATTAAGGTTTATTGCAACCATATTTTCTTTGGTAATTGATAATAAAGGTGCTTTATATTCATATACAATTACACGACCTTCAACTGTTTGTCCTTGATATGTATAATAAAGTGTATAAAGTCCTAAACTGTTAGTATCTATAATATCTATATTATCTGGATAAATTGTTGGAGCATCATCAAATCCTGTTCCATCTACTACTCCAAGTACTTCTCCTTTTGCATTTTTCTTAACATAAGATGCTTTTATAGCTAGTTCATTTCTTAAATTTGCTCTTGGAGTTCCTTTATATACATATAATTCAGGTGGTTTTGCAATGCTATATTCTATTGTTGTTGAATTTGTCCATGACGAATCACAATATTTATCATTCATATTGCTAAAGTCATCTTCTGAGCATACTAAGCATGCATGATATGAATAATCATCTTTACCATTTTTAACAACTATAACGTAACTAGACTTACTACAACTATTTCCTTTGTAATCTTTTATATCATCTATATAATGTTGTGTTATTAGCGTACTTATTGGTACAGTTTTTGCTTCTAAAACATTACCTGGGCGATATTTTCTATTGTCATTAAAAAAATCTTTACCTGACTTAGTTAAAGTTCTAATTGTTTCCGTATAATAGTCCTCTCTAAATCCTTTTAGATTATTGGTAAAAGTAACAACTGCTATTATACCTATTATTCCTAGTATTATGATAGCTCCAATAATCTCCATTAGAGTAAAGCCTTTTTTCTTTTTCTTTTTACTCTTTTTATTCTTCATATCAAATACCTCTATTATGTAAATATTATATCGTTTATGTTTAAACAATTCAATATAGGTATAAAAAAAAGAACAATAATATGTTCTTTATTTTTTTATTATGCAGCTTGTTTTGCTTTTCTTCTATCTTCTAATTTTTGAACTACTTCTTTAGTAACTGTTGCTGTTTTTTCTTTTAATTCTCTAGCTGTCTTTTCAACTGCTGGAATTCCTTTTTCTTTTGCAAAAGCAATTAAATCTTCACATTTAGCTTTTAATAAAGCTCCTTTTTCTTTTGCTAATTCAACAATTTTCTCTTTATCTAGTTCAGAAATACTTTGTTTAATATCAGCTATCTTTAAAGATATTGCATCTTTAACTTCTTGTAAATCGATATCTTTTATTTTTCCAATGATATCTTCTATTAATTCTTTTAAATCTTCTCTTGTTTCGCTTCCTTTTTTAGGTGCATATAATACTCCTATAGCTGCTCCTATTGCTAATCCTGCTGCAAATTTTCCAAACCCACTACTCATTTTCTTCCTCCTCTTTCTTTGCTTTTTTAGCTTTCTTTTGTTTAAATACTTTTTTTACCATTCCTGCTATAAAACCTGTTACTTTGTTATTAGCACTGTCTAGTGTATTTCCAAGTCTTTCAATAGCTTTAAATAAACCATTTAATGATTGAGATTTTCCTTCAACATCATCCAATATAATGTTTATCTTATCAACTGTTTTTACTAATTTTGTAACCAAAATAATTATAACGATTAATAAAACAGCTCCAAGAAATAATAATACTATTGGCAATACATCATTTAATACTTGCATATTTTACTCCTTATCCTTTGACTTTTTATCGTCTTCATCTTCATACATTGAATCTATTAAATCAAATAAGTTTTTATCTTCTTCTGTTTCTTCTACTTCATCTCGTACTATTTTCTTTGGTTCTTCTTTTTCTTCTTTTGTATTTTTTTCTTCTTTTTCAACTTTATAATCTACATTGTATTCTAGACCTAAATCTTGAAAATACTCTTCTGCATCTCCTACAGTTACTACTTTAACTGTTGGTGATTCTTCTTCATTTAAATCATATACAAGATCTTCTTTTTCAGTTACTTCTTCTTTAACTGGTTTTTCTTCTTTCTTTTCTTTTTCTTTTGTATCTTCTTCAATAGATGCTGATATATCTCCAGCTAATTCACCATATGCTTTTTCTCTAACTATATCTAAATCAGCTTTTACATTCGTAACTTGAGATAATCTTATTTCTTTCTTTGTCATTATCTCATCTTTTGTATAGTTCTTATTCAATATTCCATATATAGGAGAAATAATAGGTGAAGGTTTAAATGTTCTTTGTTCTTCTTTATCTTTTGATCCTTCATATAATCTATGTGCATCTTCTTCTCTTTTTGGTCCTTCATACAATCTGTGAACTTCTTCTTGCATTGGTGGCTGATCTGACTCAGGCTCACCATAGAATCTTTGATGTTCTTCTTCTACTATTTCCTTTTTTAATTCAGGTTCATAGCTTCTTTCTTCTTGTTCATATCTATATTCTCTTGTTTCCCTAAGTTCGTTGTAAGGTTCTACTGGAGGTTCTTCTTCATGCACTTTCTCTTCTTCGATCATTTCTTCCATTCTATGAACCGCTTTAGATGGATCTTCAAGTTCCATTGTCTTTTCCATTTCAAAGTCTCTATCATCCATTGGGAACTTAAAGTCTTTTTCTTCTTTTTCTTCTTGTAAGTCAACAGTCTCTTTTGGTTCCTCAATTACTAATTCTTCTTTTTTCTTTACCTCTGGTGTTTCTATTTTCTTTGCAACTGTCACCTTTTCTTTAGGTTCTGGTTTTTCTTCTACTTCAACATACTCTTCTTCAAAGAAAACATTTTTTAATTTATCTAATAGTCCCATTATTTCACCTTCCTATTCATTAACTGAATCCAAAACATCTTCGTCTTTTGGTTGATCATCTTTATAAACATCATATTCTTCAATATAGTCTAAGAAAGTTCCTTCTTCTCTTTTTGAATCAAAAAAGTCATATGCTTCTTCTTTATAATCTAACGTTCTATCTCCTATTATTGTGTCTAAGATGATGTCATTATAATTAACTGATGACAAGATAATTATGGAATTTACCAAGGCATACTCTAAGTTTTCTTCTTTTACATTAGCTTCTATCTTAGAATAATTGTATACCATTTCAATATAATAAAGATTATCACTTCTCTTATCTATTGTAATATATCCTTCATTATCATTATATGATATTTTTTTTGAAAAGTATAGTTCATTGTCAAATGTTGCGTCAACTTGTTCACGATGAAAGTATGATACAACATCAATATATAAATAATAATAATCACCATTTGACAACAGTATATGGTTATCATCTTTTTTATCTGATAGAACAAATCCCCTAGGCATATAGTATTTATATCCCTTAAAGTATTTATTTGCACTTTGAACTTTGTTATCCAAAGTATCTTCGATTATTTTATTTATATCCTCATCACTTAATTTTTTAATATCGCAACCTGCAAATAATATAAGCACGGTAAATAAAATGATTAATTTTTTCATATTACACCCACTTTAATTAATTATATCAAACAAACTATTCATTCAATATAATTTTAACACTTTTTTATATAATTAGACACCTTTTTTAGCAGTTAAAAAGTTAATTTTTACGTTTTTTGAAACAAATTTTTGTTCATACTCAGTCATAATATTATTTTCTATATCACTATTATGTAAATCTAATGATACTTTCTCTAGTACATATCCATTTTGCGATAATGTTTCTAGGGAATACGCAAATAAATCAATATTGTCTGTCTTCATAACTATTTCCTTATTTTTTTTGAAAATATTATCATACTTTTTTAGAAATGTATTACTTGTTAATCTTCTTTCACTATGACGTTTTTTTGGCCATGGATCGGAAAAATTTAAATATATTCTATCTATTTCATTAGAAAAAGCATCTTCTATATTTTTAGCATCCATTCTTATTATTCTTAAATTATTTGGATAATTGTTTCCACTTTCTATTTTTTGAATAGCTCTTGCTACAATACTATCGTATTTTTCTATCCCTATAAAATTAACATTTGGATATGCTGATGCATTATTAAGAATGAATTCTCCTTTTCCCATTCCTATTTCTATATATATTGGATTATTGTTTTCAAATTCATTTTTCCATTTACCTTTTTTTTGTTCATAATCAAGAATTAATAATTTCGAACTTTTCATTATTTCTTCTTTATTTTTAACGTTTCTAAGTCTCATTTTTGTCACCAAAAATAGTATATCATATCTTCAATTATATACAAGTTTACCAATAAAAAAGAGTGATTTTTTATCACTCTAATTATTATTCTGTTCTTAATGCTTCAACTGGATCTTTCTTACTTGCTATATGAGCTGGTATTAATCCACCTATCATTGTTAAGCTTAAACTTACCATTATTAATATTAATGCATGTAATGGATTAAGTACTGCAACATTTTTTAATTCTGTAAGATTATATAATACTATGTTAATTGGTATTGTAAGAATAAGTGCTATTCCTATTCCTATTAATCCTGATGCCATTCCAATTATAAATGTCTCCGCATTAAATACACGAGTTATATCTTTTTTTCTTGCTCCTAATGCTCTTAAAATACCTATTTCTTTTGTTCTTTCAAGAACACTGATATAAGTAATAATTCCTATCATTATAGAAGATACTATTAATGAAATTGATGAGAATCCAATTAAGACATATGTTATAGCATCCATAATAGATCCAGATAATGCAACTATAGTTTCAGCTAAATCTGTATAAGTTACTCCACCTGTACTACTTTTTATTTCATTATTTTCTATTGCAAATTCTGCACCTTCAAAGTTAATATTTCCATTAATTTTACCATTTTCATATGTTAAATTAACTATTTTTGGAGATACTTCTTGAATAGTACTATCAACATTTTTTAATCTTATATCATTACTATCTTTTACATTTTCTACCAAATATTTAAGATATGATTCTACATATGGTTTAATTCCATCAATAATCTTATCATTATATTCATCAAGATATTTTATTGTTTCTTCTTTTGCATCAAAGTCTCTTGAATAAATGCTTATAGCAAATGGTGTTGCATCTCCTCCAAGCATTTGAAGAATATATTTTTTCATTGCTTTACCTTCATCAGTAGATAAATCAAATTTTTCTCCTGTTAATACATTGTAATCAACTTGTTCTTGTAATTTAACTATAGGAGATTTTTTATTATCTTCTAGAACGTATTCTACTAATTCTTCTGTATATCCAATATTTGCTCCTTGTTGATAAAGCTTACTATCTTCTTTAGCACGTATAATTCCTACTACTTTTAAAGTTATAGCTTTATCACTATTATATAGTGAATTAAAATCAAAATTAACAGTAAATACATTTCCTAAAGATTGATAAAAATCTTTATTTAATATTAGTTTAAATTCTCTTCCAATAATATCATCAAATGCTATCTCATTCTGGTTTTCATTTAAACCAAGATAACTAATTAGTTTTTTATCTACTTTGTTACAATTGTCTACTACTAGTACTAAATCTTCTTTTGCTTCTGGTAATCTTCCTGCTAAAACATCGTAATGTCTTTCAACTACCCCTTCTTTTTCTTTATCTAATTTCTTTGGTAATGGTTGAAAGTATGAAGAAGCATATAAAGATGATACACTTGTTGTTTGTAAAGAAATTGTAGTTGGTATTATTGTAACTTTGTCTTTAATTTTTCCTAATACATTCATTGAAAGAAGTCTTGAATTAGCTATACCTAAAACATTTTCTTTCTTTATATTATTTAAATAGTTAAGATATTCTTCAGATAATACATTTACATGAGTAAGTTGATCTATTATTGCATCTCTTGGGAATACTACTTGTTTATCAGTAAATTTATTTTCATCATTTTTATTACGTAATGTTTGCATGCTGTCTGTATTTAGACTCATTGATTCTTGGGAGATTAATATTGGTAATGATGAAAGAGTTTCAGTTTCAAATTTATCTATTTGTTTATCAAATCCATTTGATAAAGATAGGATTAACGCAATACCTATTATTCCTATACTTGATGCAAAAGCCGTTAATATTGTTCTTCCTTTTTTTGTTTTTATATTATTAAAAGATAATTTAAGCGCTGTTAAAAAACTCATTGAAGTCTTTTTTATTTCATATTTATTTAAAATATGTTCATTTCCTTGTACTGGATTTGTATCTTCAATTACTTCACCATCTTTAAATTGTACAATTCTATTGGCATAAGAGTATGCTAATTCACTATTGTGAGTAACCATTATTACTAGTTTATCTTTAGCAATCTCTTTTATTAATTCCATTATTTGTACTGATGTTTTTGAATCCAAAGCTCCTGTTGGTTCATCTGCTAGTATTATATCTGGATCATTTACTAAAGCTCTTGCAATTGCAACTCTTTGCATTTGTCCACCAGATAATTGGTTTGGTTTTTTATGAGCATGTTCTTTTAATCCAACTTTTTCTAATACTTCCAATGATTTTTTCTTTCTCTTTTTAAGACCTACTCCACTTAATGTCATGGCAATTTCAATATTTTCAAGTATTGATAAATGAGTAATTAAATTATAATTTTGGAAGACAAAACCTATGCAATTATTTCTATAAGCATCCCAATCTTTTTGCTTAAATTCTTTTGTTGATCTTTCATTAATTATTAAATCTCCTGAATCATATCTATCAAGACCACCAACTATGTTAAGCATTGTAGTTTTTCCTGATCCAGAAGGTCCTAAGATTGCAACAAATTCATTTTTTCTAAATTTTAAACTTATATTTTTAAGAGCCTGTTGGGTAAATTCTCCAGTTGTATAACTCTTATTAATTTTCTTTAATTCTAACATAGGAATACCTCCATACAATAAAGCTAGTACTATTATAAAATATCTATTTGTTAAAGTAAATTATTTTCTCACAAAAAAAAGCTATATATACATAGCTTTTTCAATTAATTTCCTTCAGCTTTATTTTTGTTTCTATCTTCTTCTTCAAGATTTCTTACTTCTTGTTCCATAAATAATTCTAGTAATTGTCCATTTAGATCTTTATCAGTTACTTCAACTAATTCTCCGTTATCTTCATAAACGAAAAGAACATCGTCTCCTTTTAACTCTAACAAATAGTAATATAATCTACCATCTGTATGATAAAGTTTACTAACTACTACGTATTCTACATTATTGTCTAATTCTACTACATCTTTTGTTTCTAACATTTTTTTCTCCTTTTCTTTTTTATCTATGCATTCCAATTCCTTGAGCATTATCTACAACAACCATTTCAGGGTTTGTTTTTCTTTGAATAGCTGCTTTAATAGCCATTACAGAAGCTGTTACTAATCCTGCAGCTCCTAATACTGGAAGAACAGTTCCTCCTAAGAAAGTACCTTTTGCTACTATTGAAGCAAATAATGAAGTTGCAGAAATTCCCGCCAACAATCCTATTTTAGCCTTTTTCTCAACAAAATCTCTACTGTAAGGATAATATTGATCATTTATATGATGACATCGACATATGTGAAAACGTTTTGGTGGTGGAGGTGGTGCATATTGATAATCCATACTTTTACCTTTCTTATACCTTTCTCTACTATTGTTCATTTTAATAATATCATATTCTTTTTATTATTAATATATTTTTTTATTATTTTATTTTTGTTTTGTAAATCGAATTGTAAAATTAAAAAAGAGTCTTTTGACTCTTTTTAAAACACTATTCCTCTTGCTGCCAAATCTCTTTGATATTCATAATCAATTTGTTGGTTAACTCTTGCTCTTCTTTTTATATTGTTAACTATTGCAGCAACACCTGAAACTGACATACCAGTAAGTCCTAGTAATGTTGCTTCAGGATGATTATAAAATGAACCTCCTAAGGCAAGAAATGTTGAAGCAGTTGCTATTGCGCCAATTTTTCTTCTTTCATCTAGATATAAAGGATCATACGGAGGAAAAACTCCTGGTCCATAATCATATCCATCATAATATCTATGAAGAACTCTATAATGTCTTGCAGGCATAAGAGGTTCAATAACTGGGCCTTTAAATATACGATACTCTCTTGGCGGAGTTGGTGGCGGAGGTGGTAAATTCATATAATCCATATATATCACCTTCTATAATTTATGTTACATTGATAATCCATATGATTGCTCATAGGCTTCTTTCATTTGATTATTATATCTTATTCTACGTTTTATCTTATTTGCTACTTGAGCAATTCCTGCTACTGCAATTCCTCCAAGTCCAAGAAGTGCTACTTCTCCACTTCCAAAGCATGCTCCACCTAAAGAAACTGCTGCTGAAATTCCTGCCAAAATTCCAATTTTTGTTCTGTTTTCTACATATTGAGGATCATATGGTAGATAATAATCTGGATCATATCTATATCCATACTCATAACCATATCCATGATTATATCCATGGTGATACCTATGAAGAATTCTAAAACGTCTTGGTGGTGGTGGAGGTGGTGGTGGTGCTAAAGCTGCTGATGCAGCTGCTACAGCTACTGGAGCTGCAATTGATATAGCATCACGTTTACTAAATAAATGATGTCTTTCTCTTGGTGGCCCTCCAGCACTAAACAACCCTGGTTTTGGTGGTGCTGGAGCTTTTTCTACATGGACATTAGTTATAATACTTTTTGGAGCTGGTGCTGGCATAGACAATCCTACTCTTTCTATATTTTTATCCATTGAATTATTCATATAATCACCTCATACTATTTTTACCTATTATTAATTTGATTATAACATAATAATAATGTATCAATAAATAGTATTATTTATTTTTTGTAAAAAACTGTAAAAAAAATAGCAAAATGCTATTTTTCTTTTGTTCTTTTTAAAATATCTCTTGCTGCTATTAATCCTGTTGCAGCTGCTGTAACAATGTTTCCAGCTTTTCCTGAACCATCACCAATAAAATATATATCGTGTCCTTCTATTTTCATATTATTGTCTGTAGTTATTTCATTACTGAAGAATTTTATTTCTGGTCCATATAATAATGTTTCATCATTATTTACACCAGGTATTATTTTATCTAATCGTTCTAATCCTTCAATTATATTAGTTATTATTCTATGTGGAAGTACAAGTGCTAAATCTCCAGCTACACAATCTTTTAATGTTGGTTCAATAAATCCTTTTTCTATTCTATGCCATTCACTTCTTCTACCTTGTTTTAAATCTTTTAAAGATTGAATAATTGGCTTTCCATCTCCTAAAACATTAGCAATTCTTGCAATTGATTCCCCATATAATCTTGTATTAGTAACAGGATGCGTTAAATTAATTTTTGAAATGAAGGCAAAATTACTATTATTTGATTTAACATCTTTTAGAGAATGTCCATTAACACAAATATATCCTTCATAATTTTCTTTAGTAACGAATCCTCCAGGATTAGTACAGAATGTTCTTATTTCATCTCCATAAGTATCAGTTTTTATAAATATAGTTGGATCATAAATTACATTTGTAATATCTTGTAATATTTCTTTTCTTGTCTCAACTCTAACTCCTATTTCAATACTTTGAGATACATATGGGATTTGATATTTATCAGCTAGTTCTTGAACCCATTTTGCCCCAGTTCTTCCTGGCGCAACTACAACATATTTACTTTTAATATCATTTGTTTTTGATCCATCTTTATATGTTACTGTATAACCATTATCACTAAAATTAATATCTAGAACATCTGCATGTTCAAATACTGTTACGCCTTTATTTTCTAAATATTTAGTTATGTCATTTATATAAGTTGGTAAATGATCACTCCCTAAATGCTTTTGTTTTATTATAAGAAGACTTGCCCCTGTTTTTGCAACTTCTCCTTGTATTTTTTTTGCTTCATCCATATTTGTTGGATAAACTTTGCTATCCATATTAAATTTGTTAAAAATTTTTTCAGTATCATCAATTATATCAAAAGCTTCTTGTCTTCCTAGATATTTGAATAAGTCTGATTTACCTAATTTAGGAACAAAGTTTAATTTTCCATCGGAGAAAGTTCCTGCTCCTCCAAATCCTGATAAAATCCCACATGGTTTGCAGTTTTTACATTCTGTTTTATATTTATTCATTGGGCATATTCTTTTATCAGCTTTTAATCCACGATCAAGAATTGCAACTTTTAATTTTTTGTTATTTTCCATCAATTCGTATGCAGTAAAAAGTCCTGCTGGCCCTGCTCCTACTATTATTACATCAAACATAAAAACCTCTTTCTATTTAACTACTATGTTTACTATTTTGCCTTGAATAACTATTATTTTTACTATTTCTTTTCCTTCAATATGTTTTTTAACATTTTCTTCTTCTAATGCTTTTTCTTTTATAACTTCTTCTTTGTCATCAATATTAATTTTTATTGTTCCACGTACTTTTCCATTTACTTGTACGGCAATTTCTTTTTCTTGTTCTATTGTTTTTGCTTCTTCATAAACTGGCCAAGAAGATTCACATATAGGTGTAAATCCAATTGACTCGTTTAATTCCTCTGTAATATGTGGTGCTATTGGATTTAATAATGTCAACAATAAGTGATAATCTTCTTTAGTTATTTTATCTTTTTCATCCATAGCATTTGCTAATATCATTAATTGTGATATTGCGGTATTAAATCCTAATTCTGTTAAATCTGTTTGTACTTTCTTAATTGTTTTATGAATGATTGGCTCTAATTCTTTAGTATATTCTTTTCCATCAACAACTTTTTCTTTTAATCTAATAACTTTATCAATAAATCTTTTGCATCCTTTTAAAGAGTCAGTACTCCATGGAGCATCTTGAGTATAATCTCCCATAAACATTTCATATACTCTTAATGTATCTGCTCCGTATTCATTAACTATATCATCTGGATTAATTACATTTCCTTTAGATTTACTCATCTTTTGGTTATCACTACCTAAAACCATTCCATGACTTACTCTTTTCCAAATCATTTCTTTATTAGGAACTAGACCAATGTTATATAAAAATTGAACCCAAAATCTTGCATATAGTAAGTGACGTGCTGTATGTTCCATTCCACCATTGTACCAATCTACTCTTTTCCAATATTTCATTGCATCCATGCTAGCAAATTCTTTTTTGTTATTTGCATCCATGAATCTTAAGAAATACCAAGATGATCCTGCCCAGTTAGGCATTGTATCTGTTTCTCTAACTGCAGGTCCACCACATTTTGGACATTCTGTATTAACCCAATCAGTTATTTTTGCAAGTGGTGATTCACCTGTATCAGTTGGCTCATATTCTGCTACATCAGGTAATAATAATGGTAAGTCTTCTTCATTCATTGGAACCCATCCACATTTTTCACAATGAATCATTGGAATTGGTTCTCCCCAGAATCTTTGACGTGAGAATATCCAATCTCTCATTTTATAGTTGTTAACACGTCTTGCAATACCTTTTTCCTCTAACATTTTTGTTATTTCTTCTTTAGCTTCTTCAACTGTTAAACCTGTAAATTTATCAGAATTAACTAACTTGCAACCTTTTCCTAAATAATCATATTTTTCAAAGGCTTTTTCTTTGATGTTTCCACCTTCAATTACTTCAATTAATTCAAGTTTATGTTCTTTAGCATACTCCCAGTCTCTTTGATCATGAGCAGGAACAGCCATTACTGCACCAGTTCCATAATCTCCTAAAACAAAATCTCCTAGGAAAATAGGAACTTCTTTTCCATTAATAGGATTAATAGCTTTTATTCCTTTAACTTCTACTCCTGTTTTTCCTTTATTTAATTCTGTTCTATCCATTGCAGACTTTTTCTTAGTTTCTTCAATGTATTTTTCAACTTCTTTTTTATTTTTTACTCTAGGCATTAATTCTTTTATAAGTTTTCCATCTGGAGCAATAACAAAGAATGTAATTCCAAATACTGTTTCAATACATGTTGTAAATATTGAGAATTTTCCTCCACCTTTTATTTCAACATCCATTTCAACTCCGGTAGATTTACCTATCCAGTTGATTTGACCTAACTTAACTCTATCGGCAAAATCTGTATCATCTAATCCATTTAATAAGTCTTCTGCATAAGAGCTCATTTTTAACATCCATTGTGATTTTTCTTTTTGAACAACTTCTGTACCACAACGTTCACATACTCCACCAGCTGCATCTTCATTAGATAAAACTGTTTTACATTTTGGACACCAGTTTACTGGTATTGTATCTTTATAAGCCATACCATGTTTATAAAATTGTAAAAACTGCCATTGTGTCCACTTGTAGTATTCTGGATCAGTTGTAGAGAACTCTCTATCCCAATCAAATGAGAATCCTAAAGTCTTCATTTGTCTTTTAAATGTTTCTATATTCTTTTTAACAGCCTCTTTTGGATGAATATGATTCTTAATTGCATATTCCTCTGCTGGTGCTCCAAAAGCATCCCATCCCATTGGAAATAAAACATTATATCCTTGTAAACGTTTCATTCTTGCTATCGCATCGTGTGCTGTATAACTTCTAACATGTCCCACATGTAGTCCAGCTCCACTTGGATATGGAAATTCTACTAATACATAGAATGATTCTTTCTTACTGTCATTATATGCTTTAAAAGTTTTATTTTTATCCCAATAATCTTGCCATTTCTTTTCTATTTCATTTATTTGATTCATTTTTTACAAGTCCTTTCTTTTTAAAATGTTTACCTACAAATTTAAGGCTTATTAAATAAATTGGTATTATTGCTATTGACCCAACAATTAATAGCCATACTATGTTATCTTTAAATATTAATACTCCAATAATAGATACAATTGCTATATCTATTCCTAATACCAGGCCAGTGAGCTTTAAAACTCCCCTTAAGTTAACTTTACTCAAATCAATATTATATTTCATTATAAAATATTTAACTTCAGCAGGAAGTGCTTCATAATCTGTTACTTGCTGTTGTTTAACTTTTTTGTAATGTCCAGCTTTATCAAATCTATTAATTGATATAAAGTAATACAAAATATAAACAATTAATACAGTTATTATTACTTCTATCATATTATCCTCCTAAAAATAAAAAATACTCATCCAATAAGGACGAATATTTCGCGGTACCACCTTAATTTAGAGATTAATCTCTACACTTTACTCTTTTAACGCAAGAATACGGTTTGCTTATATTAAGACAAGTTCATTATTTTCATATTACTAAATCACACCATTTTTAGCTCTCTTTAAATACTAGAATAATTACTACTTCTTAAAACAAATTACATTGATATTATATTAAAAATAGCTTTTGTTTTCAAGTATTTATTCTATTTATTTCAGATATTTGTTATAATAATCCCGGTGACTTATTATGTCGAATTTTAAATATAGTGATTCAAATAAAAGATACTATACTTTAGATTATTATTATAAACATAAGTATAGTTGTAAAATAGCAAAAATAAGTTTAAATCTTGGGCTTACTTGCCCTAATAAAGATGGTACAGTTGGATTTGGCGGTTGTATATATTGTTCAAAACTTGGTAGCGGTGAATATGGTGGAGATCCTATTAAACCTTTAAAAGAACAATTTGATACAGTTAAAAATATGATGATTAATAAATGGCCTGATTGTAAATTTATTGCTTACTTTCAAGCTAATACAAATACATATGGAGATTTAAATTATTTAATCAAGAATTGGGAAGAAGCATTAAGTTATCCTAATGTTGTAGGTATTAATATATCTACAAGGCCTGATTCAATTAGTAAAGAATGCTTTGACTATTTAGAAAAACTAAATAAAAAAACTGATTTAGTTGTTGAATTAGGACTACAAACAACAAATGAAAAGACTTCTAAACTTATTAATAGATGTTCTAATTTAAAAACATTTGATAATTGTGTTAAAGAATTAAATAAAAGGAATATTAAAGTACTTGTACATATTATTAATGGTCTTCCATATGAAACATATGAAGATATGATTAATACAATAAAACATATTAGTAAACTAGATGTGTGGGGTATAAAAATACATATGTTGCATGTTTTAAAAGATACTAAACTTGCTAGTATGTATGAAGAAGAAAAATTTCATATTCTTACTCGTGAAGAATATGTAAAAATTGTATGTGATCAATTAGAATTATTACCTTCTAATATTGTTATTAATAGAATTACTGGAGATCCTAAAATAGACGATTTAATTGAACCTTTCTGGTTAACAAAAAAGTTTTGTGTTTTAAATGAAATAGATAAAGAATTAGTGAAAAGAGATTCTTATCAAGGAAAAAAAGTAGAGTAAAATAATACTCTACTTTTTTTGTATTAATAGAAATAAAAAAGAGCTTACGCTCTTACTTTTCTTTTTAATACTTTATATGGTAACATGTTTCTTTCATCTTCCTTACCATATGCTTTGTATGTAACTCCATTTAATTGAAGATTTCCATTTTCTGTTCTTCTAAAAGGAATTAAACTGATGAATAATGGGCTATCAATTTGCCATATAGCATATTTTTCTTGTCCATTTTCATCAACATAACCAATAAATGAAACATCTTCCATGCAATCAATTGTTTGTTGTAACTTTCTTAATTGACTTTCATTTATAAGCATACCTATAGATGTCTTATTATCATTTATATTTCCATTCATTAATTTATTGATATCTTCTAAATAATAGTAATCAAATCCACCAAAAGAAGCTAAATTAGCGGAAGTAAACAAATCATCGAAATACTCTCTTTTTGTACTTTCACCCATTATATCAGTATTATTAGTTAATAATTTAAATGATTGAATATCAGAACTAATAACCATTAATCTCCATAATTGTTTTCTATATTCTTCTAATAAAGTTGGATCAGTTGTATTTGTTACTTTTTCTTCTAATTCTTTAAATAATCTTGGAAGTTCTAATTCATAGTTGATTACTTTTTCTTCTTTCTTTGCCATATATAATCCCCCTTTTATATGTCAAATATCCCCTTTTTTTTGACGTGCATATTATACCATATTACTGTTAATTTGTCAAATATTGACACATAATAAAAAAGCCCTTAGGCTTTTTTTATTCTTCTACTTCTTTTTTCCATAAAGAATGCTTATTGCAGTATGCATATAAAACCATATTATCAAATAGTTTAAATCTAGCTTTAGCTTTCATTCCTGGTTTTAAATATTTAATTTGTTCTTCATTACTTGAAACAGCTGCAATCCATTCAATGTAATGATCTTCTTCCATTACATGATTAACTTCTACAACGATTTCCTCACCATCAATTTCATATGTTGGAACATGTTTTTCAATTGCTCCATCTGTGGAATTAGCTTTTACTACTTCCATTTTTTCTCCACAACATTCAAATCCACATTTGCAATCACATTCATCAATTACTTTAATCATTGCTTTACATTTATTACATTTTCTTATAACTAATTCTCTCATATTATCCTCCTACCGATAGGATATCAATAATTTTAATTATTTTCAAGCAAAATAAAAAAGAGATTACTCTCTTCCTTTATTTGATATAAAACTAAATACACGCATTTTTCTTTTTGGAATCATTGAATAAGATGTTATAGTAACTGATCCTCTTTTATTTTGGATCATTTCTTTCATACATGCTTCTTTATATCTTAATAAATCTAGTTTTATTTTAGCTCTTCTAATACTATCTTCATCGTTAAGATTTATAGCTTCGTTATATAATCTAAAAGCTCTATTCAAATCTGCTAGAATTCTTTGATTCATTGATAAAGTATCTGTTAATGATAAGAAGTCTAATTCACTATAATTAATAAGATAATCTAATGAATTAATAAAATCTATCCCATCTTGTTCTATTAGTTCAATAAAACTAGAATCACTTTCTGAATTACAAATATCAACAATTGCTTGTGGAACTCTTTCTAAAGGAGTAACATCCATAACAACTCTTGCATCGCTTTCTTGAATATATACTTTATCTCCATCAACCATTTTCATTGTATTTCCCCCTCACCGAAGGCTAATTATAACATAATTAGTCTTAATTATCAACAATATTACTTATATTTGTTCATTATTTCATTGATTTTAAACATTTTTTCATCTAATTCTTTTACTTCTATTGAACATTCATATATTTCTTTCGTTACTTCTTCAGGAATTATTCCATCAAATTTATACTTTATTTTATGTTCAAGACTTGCCCAAAAGTCCATAGCCATTGTCCTAATTTGTATTTCTGCTTCAACATATTCTACATTACTATTAATAACTACTGGGACATAAATATTAATATGATAGCTTGAATAACCTGATTTCTTTGGATTTTTAATGAAATCATCTTTAGATCTAATTTTAAAAATACTTGATTTTTCTATTAAATTAACTATTTCATATACATCTGATAAAAAAGAACAAACAATTCTTACTCCTAGTAAATCGTGAATATGATTAACTAAATTTTCAGAATTTACTTCATAGCCTTTTCTTTTTAATTTAGAAATAGAACTTTCTTTTGTTTTTATTCTAGTTTTGATGTGTTCTACTATATTAGATTTATTATTATGCTCATACTCTTTTATTAAATTGTTTAATTCTGTAATAAGTGTTTGTTGGGCAAACTCATATTTTATTGTTATTTCATTATAATTATTGATATCTTCAAGCATTAAAAATCCTCTTTTCTTTTTCGAAAAAAAATCACTATAACTAGTGACTTTTATTCTTCATCTTTTTCTTCTTTTTCTTTTTCCTTATCTTTATTCTTTTTAATAAGTCCTAAAGTTACAACAGATGCTACTGCAACTAAAGCAGCACCAACACCTGCTAAGATTGTTTTTTTCTTTGCCATAGTTAATACCTCCTAACCTTTTTTTCTAACTACAATATTATTATATTACTTTTGCCGTTAATTGACAACAATTTCAAAAAAATAATACTAGTGTTATTGTAAAAAGTCAGGTGTTTTACTCAAACGTTTTACATGTTCTTCTATATTAATAGAGTCATTTTCTCTTTCAATAAAGACATATCCTAAATCTGGTGATTTATTTTCATTTTTATAACTAGGTATAGGATTTACAATAGATGGAAGTGCTACTACTAATCTACTATTATAAATAAACTCTTCATATTTATTTTTTCCACCAATAATAACTAGATTTCCATTAAATCCATTTGTAATATTATCTATTAATGCAGCTGGATTATAGAAAAGATTATTAACAATCATAGGTTCTCCATTATTAAATCCAACTGTTGTTCTAGGCCCTTTTTTAACATATATTAAAGTTTCATCGTTTGATACTTGGTTATATCCTAAATCAGTTATATCTTGTCTTGCATTACTTAAAGCTGTTACAGGACTAATACCATGCTTTCTAAGTATATATTCTTCTTGATACCCAGATAAAATACTATAATTAATCATTAGATTTCTTGGTAAGTTCTTTTTAATAAAAACTAATGTTCTTAACACAGAATCTTTATTATCATATTCATTTCTATTAAGTCCTAATAAACCACCACATATAATTAAATCATGGCATTTTTTCTCATTACATATTAAATTAATGGCATTTATTCTTTTTATTGTTTCTTTATCATCTTCTTCGCTTTTTCCAAAAGCAGTATTAGTGATAAAACATGCTATTTTCTTTGTCATTCTTCTCTCCCCTTTAAATGGCTAGAATATTATATCATATAGTTTCATATTAGTAAAGATTTGATATAATAATATAGTAGGTGATGATATGGAATTATTAGAAAGACTAAAAAGAAAAAACAAATATGCTTTTGATCAATTAACAAAAACTGGTGAAAAAAACTATAACTTAGAAAGAATTAAATCTTTAAAAGATTTGAAAACTAATCTTGTTTTTACTTCTACAATGAATTGTATAAAAATATTAGAAGAGATTAATCCTCAAAAATATTTAGATATAATTGCAGAAGCTTTATTATGGATGGATATTGCTAAAGCTGGTACTAAAAAAGAAAGAAAAGAATGGGAGAAAAAAGGATATAACTTGTATTCTCATAATTTAGGATCTGCTGAAATATATAAAGAACATGCTTCTAACTTTAATATAATAGTATATATTTTAATTAAAACTCATGGATTAATAGGTCAACATATTAAAGGAGAATTAACTTTAAAATCTAGTAAAGAATTATATTCTTTAATTGAGAATAAATTTTTAACTAAAGAAGAATTAAAATACATTTTATTAATATTAAATGAATGTATTATAAAAGAAGTCTCTAGCAACTTATATCAATCAATAAAAGATAGGATTGAAAAAGATATAGATAAAATAATAGAAAATGATTTTGAAGAAGTAATTGATGTTAAAGAGAAATTATGCTTACTTAATAATAATAAAATAGATGTAGAAAAGCTTGATAATATTCTTTCAAATCAAATTATTAAGAATTGTTTATTAGATTTATTTGATAATAATGAATTTTGGTTTTATTATTCTGCATTAAAAGATTTTGATATAGAATTACAAATAAAAATATTATTAATTATCTATGTTAATATTAATGATAATGATCATGCTATTAGTTTCTTTAATCTAATGAAAAATATGTATTTAGACTACAATAATGTAAAAAGAGTTAATTTATATAAATTAAGAATAATTGAAGATTATCTATCTTCTATTACATATGAAATGATTTTATCTAATAATATTCCTAAAAATATAAATATTTCATATGGTTTTATTAGAGATTTAAATTTCTTAGGATTTGATTTCGTGTTTTCTTTAGTTGCTACTAAATTAATAGAATTTTGTGAAGTAGCATATGTTAGTAATTCTATTTATAATAAGTCAGTATTGTTGCTATATGATTTATTTGGGTTTAGAAGAGATAGTTATGATAGATTTTATAATGAAATTGAATATTTGCAAACTATGAATTCTACTGTTAATCAGAAAGCTAAAATACTTAAGTTCATTGTTGGAGAAAATGTTTTAGATGTTGGACCCGGTGGTGGTGCATTAATGGATTTAATACTTGATACTTATATTGATAAAAATGTTTATGGTATTGATATATCTGCTAATGTAATAGATGAATTAGAAAAGAAAAAGATAAATGAAAAAAGAGATTATCATTTAGTTAAAGGTAATGCATTAAATTTAGAAGATTATTTTCCAAAAAATAGTATAAATACAGTAATTTACTGCTCTATTATTCATGAGTTGTTCTCTTATATAGAATATAATGGAAGAAAGTTCAATTATGAAACTATTAAAAAAGCATTACAGTCTGCTTATAATATATTACCTGTTGGAGGAAGAATAATTATAAGAGATGGTATTAAAACAGAAGGTCATGATAAACGTATAATTGAATTTAAAAATAAAGATGATATAAAAATACTTGAAAACTATAAAAAAGATTTCAAAGGTAGAAATATCGAATATGAAATAATAAATGATAATAAAGTTAAATTAGATGTTAATGATGCTATGGAATTCTTATATACATATACTTGGGGAGAAAGTTCTTATCCTATGGAAGTTCAAGAACAATTTGGATATTTTACTCCAAGTGAATATGAGGAATTTGTTAAAGAAAATCTTCTTAATTCTAAAATTGTATATATGACTCATTTCCTACAAGATGGATATGAAGAAAACTTATTACCAAAAATAACTTTATATGATGAAGATGGAAAAATAACTAGATTACCTGATAGTACATTTATTATGGTAATAGAAAAAGAGAAATAATAAATTTCTCTTTTTTTTAACTAGATAACTCTAATGATTTTACTTCTCTATTTTTATATACTTTTCTTGTATAGTTTCCTTTTACAACAGTTGCTGTTCTAACAGTATCTTTATCTACTCTTACTTTAATTTTGTCACCTGTTTTTAAAATCATATTTTTAGGTGCTATATAAATTAAAGTTCTATCAGATCTATAAAATCTTATTTTAACATACGTTTCTTCTTCTTTTGTTTTAGATACTTTAGTTTCTTTTTTTGTTTCAGTTTTAGTTTCAGTTTTCGGAGCTATCTTTTTAGCAGGAACTACTACTTTTTTCTTTTCTTCCTCTATTTCAATATCTTCTTTTTCGTCGATGTAATATTTTTCATCAAATTCATCTTTAGCTCTCAATGATAATCTATTGTAATATCTTCTTTCATTTAATTTAAACATTATTCCAACTAAAATAGTCCAAACAATAGTTATAAATAATAGTATTATTACACAAATTAATAATTTGTCAGTACTACTTATATCACAATTAGATGAAGCTAAAAAATAAATAAAATTATTCATTACAATCTCCCCTCTTTTTATGGCAGTTATTATATCATAAATAAATACAAATTACTAGTATTTTTTATTTTTTTAAATTTATTATTTCCTTTTATTAAAAGGGAAAAGATATATTTTGATAATTCTAGCGTTTAAAAATCAATTGACAATTAAATAAATAAATATTATGATTAAGATGCATGATGATAAAACATTATGCGTTTCGCTCTTACGGTTTATAATGTGAGAGTGTATTCAACCAAAACCCCCTGAAGACCTTGTCGTGAGACAAGGTCACTTTGTTTTATAAGGGTTTGCGAGCGTTTGATAATTTTCTAACTATAAAATGAACTACAAAGTCGATGGTAGTTTTTTTAATTTATTATAGTATTATTAAGTTTATCTATAGCATTTTTAAAAGTATAATAAGTTTTGTAGAAAACTACATACCAAGTATACGAATATTACGATGTAATTAATTTACACATTTAACAACAACAAACCACTAAAAAATTGTAATATAGGAAATAAATTATGTATAATTAAGATAAAATAGATAAAGAATAGGATGTGTAACGTATGAAAAAGTTTATATTACCAATTTTATTATTTATAGTTTTAATTCCTTTTATAGTTAATGCTTCTGAGATAGTTACTTTAAATGATTTTGAAACAGTAGAGCAAAGTCAAAATATTATCAGTGATAGTAAAATGAACTTAATTCGTGTCGGAAATAAGGATAACAATGAATATATACTTAAGACTGATAAAGATAATAATATTTTATGGGAAAAAAAACTAAATAATGACACATACGCAAATATCAAAGGACTAACAACAGATATTTATGACAATGTTTATGTTTCAATATATAAAAAAGTTGAAGTTAATAAAATTGGGGAAATAAATTTTAGCAATGAAACAGCCACAAAATCATTTATTATTAAGTATGATAAAGATGGAAATAAGCTATATGAAAAAGAAATTTGTAATAATAGTGAATTGATTTCAAAATATGAAATTACAGATTTACAATATATTAATGGATATATCTATGCTAGTGGAACTGAGACAATTAACATAGAATTCGTAGATTTCGATATCTATAATGAGGGAGATTCATTTTCCTATGTTAAATATGCTAATTACAAAGGAAAAAGCACAAACGTTATAATGAAATTAAATATGGATGGAACTCCAATATGGGAAAAAAATTATGGTTCTGAAGAAGAAGAGAATTTCTCATATATTGTTGAGGGTAGAGATACAGCTACCATTAATTATTCAACATTTAAAAGAAAAAAATATTACGTCAGATCAGATTCAAACGACAATATTTACGTCCTTAAGGTAGGAAATAATGATATAAGATATGCAAATAATTATGGAGATTTATACGAAGGACCAATCATTACAAAATTATCTAATAATGGGCAAATTATTTATTCAAATGAATTAAATAGTAGATTTTATTCGACAGATTTTATTATAGAAAATGATAATATTATATTAGTTGGAAAACAGTACAATGAATTTATTCCACCAGACAAATATTTATCATACAGTGAATATAATAGATTAAGTGATACCGAAAAAATTGAATATGATAAAAAAAAGAATCCAAGTTATGTACCAAATATAAAAATATACAATATTAATGGAAAAGAAATAAATAATATTTTGTTTGATAAATATGATAGAAGTTTATTTCACACTATAATTCCGTTTGGAGATAAGTATATAGCACAGTTTTGTTCATATAATAACGAGAAGAATATGCATGAGTGTTATGATACTATTATTAATAAAGACAAAAATAAAATTGTTGCAAAGAGTGATATCATTTATCAATATAACGGAGTTGAATTTAATAAAAGCTATACATTAGAAGAAGATATATTAAATTATGAAAATGGTGAATACTTTATTTTAGCTACAACTAATGACAGTTGGACAAATACACATGTATTAATTAATAAATTATATACTTCATATGCTGTTAATATAGAAGAAAATAAGAATACTAAAAAGTTTATAATAGAAGTTAATGATTCTTCTGCCGTAGTCTATGAAGATATAGTAGTGTTTAGAATAGAACCAGAAGAAGGATTTGAATTAGAAAAAATAGAAATAGTAGATGAAAACAACAATAATATCACATATAAGAAAACAAATAATAAAAATGAATATGAGTTTACTATGCCAGCTAGTGATGTAGTAATAATTCCAACATATAGAAAAATAGAATCAATTAATGTACCTGATACATTAAAAAACTCTAATACAGGTACGGGAATTTCTATTATAATAATAGTTATGTTACTTATAAGTTCTATTACATATATTATATTCAAAAGGAAGAAAAATTATATTATGAAATGATCGTAAGATTAAGATATTAGGAACTATGTCACTTGTGACACTTAAAAGTATGAGGGGTATCACATAGAAAGTGACATAACTGACACAAGTGTCATGATTGAACTACCATTAAAACTACCAATTGCAAAAAAACGAGATATTTTTAATATATTTAATTATATTTAAAAAAACAAAAAAGCCCATAAAATAAGGGCTTTTTATAATGAAAAATTAAAAGAACCAAATAGGTTCTTCAATATTATTCATCTTTATCTTTTAATACATCAGCTGGTAAATCAGGAAATTCTTTATTCCAGCGTTTAACTCTCTCATTAACATCTTCAATATCCATTATTTTTCCAATTTTATCAAGCAATTCAGGATCTATATCTCCATCATCATATGCAACATTTTCAAGTTCATCTTCAGACTGTTCATTTAACATATTTATATCTTCTTCTGTTAATGGTTCTCTTTCAAACCTATTCATCATTTTATTCCTCCTATATTTTCCTTTTTATAATCATCAACATTTCAGTAATATTATATCACAAAAAAAAGAAGTATCTCATTTCTCTTATTTTGCAATTTTTTATTTTAATAACTCAAATGGTGTGTAAGAAATTCATTTTGGATAGTCAAAAACATATGACTTTTATTTTCAACAACCATTAATATTTGGAAAGCACATAATATGCTATAATTGTTTGGAGATGATTTTATGAATGAAGTAATTATAATAGTTTTAATTATATTAATAATCATTTTGATAGTTTATTTATATTTTCAAAATAGATGGTTATCTATATCAAAATATGAAATGTTTGATAAGTCTATACATAAGAACTTTAATAACTTTAAAATATGTCAAATAACAGATTTTCATAATAATAATTCTAGGATTATTAGAAAAGAAATTATTAATAGATTAAGAAAAGAAATGCCTGATATTATCGTTATTACTGGTGATTTGATTCATAATGGAAAAAAAAGAAGTATTAATATTTCAACTAATTTTATTAAAGAGATTAAAGATATTGCACCTATATACTTTGTTTCTGGAAATCATGAACAACAAAGTGGAAGAAGCTACAAAGATTTAAGAAAAAGATTAGAAGAATATAATGTAATAGTATTAGATAATAAAGTTAAAGAATTAAATATTAATGGTTCTATTATAAATCTAATTGGTCTTAAAGATCCTACTTTTGATAGTTCTAAATTAAAAAATAATGTTAAAGCCGATAATCAATTAAAACAATTAAAATATAATAAAGATTTCTACTCTATTCTACTTTCTCATAGACCTGAGCTAATTGATATTTATGCCAAACATAACTTTAATCTTGTATTAGTAGGACATGCTCATGGAGGGCAAATTAGAATACCTTTTATTGGTGGTATTATTGCCCCTCAACAAGGATTATTTCCTAAATATGATTATGGTAAATATAAAAAAGACAATACTACTATGATTGTTAGTAGAGGTATTGGTAATAGTGGTTTCCCTTTTAGAGTTAATAATAGACCTGATTTAGTATTTGTTATTTTAAATAAAAAATAATCTTATATTTATTATTTATGTTGAATTAGTCTTTTTATTTGAATAAAAAAGTTTTGAAATGATATAATAATTTAGCGGGTGATTTTGTATGAAAAAAGGAAAATTAATGTTGTTGAAGGTGCTTGTGATGGTATAGGAAAATCCACACAATTTGATAAATTAAGTAAACATCTTGAAAGTGATGGAAAAAATATAGCAACTCATCATTTTCCTACTTATGGTACTTATTATGGAGAACCAGTTGGAAGATATTTAAAAGGAGAATTTGGTAAACCTAGTGAATTATCTCCCTATTTTATAAATAGTTTGTATGCTGTTGATAGAGCAATTGCATGGAATTCTAAATTAAAAGAATTGTATGAAAAAGGAGATATCATTTTACTTGATAGATACACTACATCGCAATGATGGAGATAAAATGCGTTCTATAGATGATATTCATGAAGAAATATATAAATTAGTTAAGAAAGGATAAATGTCTTTTCTTTTTTTATGTAAAAATAAGTAAACAATATCCACTTTTTATTGTTATTTTAGTAGATTAATTATAAAATTTAATTGTAGTATAGCCTTTTTGAAAAGAGGGATAGTTATGGATGATAATATTAAAAAGTTAAGAGAAGCTTTAGATTATGCAAGAAGTAAGAAAAATGAAATTCAGAATAAGTTAGATGAAGCTACTGGTTCTTCAGAAGAGTCTGGTGGCAGTGGTGGTAGTGATACTGACACTAAAGATTTGCATGATGAAAGTTTAGATGCTGAAGTTGCAAAAAAGCAAATTTCTTTTTTAGATGACCAAATTAAAACTTATGAAAACGCTTTAGAGCAAATTGAAGAATTAAATGGTAAAAATTTAAAAGAAGAAAACGAAGAAGAACAAGAAGAAGTACATGGAAGAGGTGGCAGATAATAATGAAAAACAAAAATTTTATTATTGGAATTGTTTTTTGTTTTCTGCTTGTTTTAGGTGTTTGCATATTTTTATTCTTGCCACAAAAAACAATTGAGGAAGATAAAAATAAAGGCAAAGATAATAATAAAGAAACTCCCCTATTTCAATTTATTAATCAAAATGATTTTGATCTATCAAATGTAGATAAAATGGTATATATGAAGGCTACTGAAGGTGGAGTTAGTCAAACTGATGTAACTGATAAAAATGAAATAGAATCATATTATAATTTATTAAATAAATATGTTATTGCAGAAGAAACTGGTCAAGCTTGTGAAGATAATACTGTAGTATATAAATTTTACATGAAAGATGGAACATCTTTTTCAATTGAAATTGAATGTTCATGGCTGGTTTATAATAATAAGCGTTATTTAATTAAGTAGGCTTTAATAAAGCCTATTTTTATTTTTATATATAGTAATTTATTTGTATTTGTGGTAATATTTTTATAGTAGGAGTGATTGTTATGGGACGTAAGAAAGATAATAGCAGTGTCTTTTTTAATGACAACTATTATGCTAATGACAACAAGAAGAAAAAAAGACGTAAAAATGAGGATAACTATAATCAATATAACAATCAATATAACAATCAATATTATGATAATTACTATAATAATCAATACTATAATAATTACCCCAATTACAATAATCAAAAAGCTCCTAACAATGATCAATTTTATGGTCAATACTCTTACAGTACAAATAATTACGACTCTTTTAAACCAGAAAAAGAAAAAAAAGAATTTACTTTTGATAAAAATATATTCATAGGTATAGGTATTCTAGTATTACTTGTTATTCTAATTGTTGTAGTAATATTTGTATTAGGTAGTGGAAGTGGGAAAAGTAAAAAAGAGGATGAAGAAAAACCACCTATTGAAATTACTTATGATGATGATACAATCACAGTTGGTGATAATAATGTTGGTTTTTTAATTGTTCCTTCAAATTGGGAACAAAGACCTAGTGAAAGTGGATTAACTGTTGTAGATCCGGAAGATAGTAATTATGTAGCATCCATTCTTATTAGTAACGATACTATTGAAGCTGTTAAAGATAGGTTAACATCATCACTAAGTTCTGATATTAAAGTAAATAGTTTTGAATTTAATGGTTATAAAGCATATCAAGTTATCGGATATTATAAAGATAGTGAATCATGGATATCATCAATATTCTTTAATACCGAAGATGGTAAACTTCACTTTGCAGCAGTAATGGGAACGGATATTAAAGATAAAAGATTTGATATAGTTACAACATATACTTTAAAAAGATAATAATAAAAACGCTTAAGTTTTCACTTAGGCGTTTTAATTTGACTCAATTGATGAAATTAATCTATTTTTTAAATCATCATTATCATATTTTTCATCTTCTAAATATGCTTTAGAATCATTTTTTGCTTGTACAAGTATTTTATAATCACTTCTTAAGTTTGCAATTTTAAATGTCATATCTCCACTTTGTTTAGTACCAAATAAATCACCGGCACCTCTTAGTTTAAAATCTTCTTCACTAATAACAAAACCATCATTGACATTTTCCATTATTTCTAATCTTTTTTCATCTTCTTTTTCACTAATTAGAATACATTTAGATTGAAGACTATTTCTTCCTACTCTTCCTCTTAATTGATGAAGTGTAGAAAGACCAAATCTATTAGCATCAAATATTACCATCATAGTAGCATTTGATACATCTACTCCTACTTCAATAACTGTAGTGCTTATTAGAATATTAACAATGTTTTGTTTGAATTCTTCCATTATTAAATCTTTTTCTTTAGCTTTCATTTTACCATGAACTATATCTATTTTATATTTATTTCCAAATATTAAGTTCATTTTATCTTTTAAAGTATATACATTAGTTAAATCTAATTCTTCATTTTCTTCAATTAATGGTGCTATTACATATATTTGATGATTATTTTCTAGTTCTTCTCTCATCAAATTATATACTTCTTTCATTTCTTTATTATTAAATACCTTTGTAAGAACAGGTAATCTTCCTTTTGGCATTTCTTTTATAATTGAAACATCCATATCACCATAAATTGTTAATGCATAAGTTCTTGGTATTGGAGTAGCACTCATATATAAAACATCTGGTTTAACTCCCTTATTTTTAAGATTAGACCTTTGATTTACTCCAAATCTATGTTGCTCATCTGTTACTACAAGTCCTAAATTGTTATATTCAACTTCTTCTTGAATTAATGCATGAGTTCCAATAATAATATTTATGGTTCCATTTTTTAATTCTTCATAAATTGTATTTTTATCTTTTTTACTAACAGATCCTGTTAATAACTCTACTACTACTCCAGTATCTTTAAATAAATTCTTTATTGTATTGTAATGTTGTACTGCTAGTATTTCTGTTGGTGCCATCAAAGCACTTTGATATCCACATAAGAAATTATAGTACATTGCAAGTATTGCAACTATAGTTTTCCCACTTCCAACATCACCTTGAAGTATTCTATTCATTCTTTGACTACTTGATAAATCTTTTATTATTTCATCTAAAGCTACTTTTTGATCATTTGTTAATTCATATGGCAACTTCTTTATAAAAGCATCTATACTTTTGTCTGTTTTTCTTTCTACTCCTGCATTATTCTTTTTATTGGCATTTCTTAAATAATTAATTTTAAACATGAATTCAAATAGTTCTTCATATTTTAATCTTATACTTGCTTCTTTCAATTTATCATAGCTAGGTGGATTATGAACAATATTTAAAGCTGTTTTTTTATTTAAGAAATTATATTTATCTAGTAAGTAACTAGGTATGTTATCATTTATTACATTTCCATAAGCCATTAATGCATTATTGATTGCATTAGTTAATATTTTTTGAGTTAAACCACTTGTTGAATGATATACAGATTCAATTCTTTCTTGGTTACCTAATACACCAAATTTAATATCTGAAGCATTGATTATATTCTTTGAAGAGTCATATTTACCTATTACTATTATTTTTTCTCCAATAGGTAGATTTTGTTTTAAAAAAGCTCTTCCAAATATTGATACTCCTACCATTCCACTTGATGTGCTTAATCTAAAGTTTAATTTATTAACTCCACCTCTAAATCTTATTACTAAAGGAATACTTTCAACTTTTCCATCAACAACAATCTTCTTCTCAGGATCTGTTATTTCTCTTAAGTCACTTCTTCTTAATACATCATATCTATATGGATAATGAGTTACTAAGTCGTCTATGTTATATATTCCTATTTTATTAAGTAATAATTCAGTTTTTGGGCCAATTCCTTTTACTTTAGATAAACTATCCATATATGTCACTTCCTGGTGTGTATTATACCATATTTGTTATTTTTTTAAAAGAAAAACATCGTTATTTTTCAAACAATGTTTCTTGTGGTACACATACTAGTGATTCTTCTGCTTTTAAAGTATTATCATCGACAATTAAGAATGTTAATTCTTCATTTCCATTTAAATCATCGTATGAATAATTACTATTAATTAGTTTAATCTTGGTATCTCTAATTTCATAGTTACCGAATAATTCAATATACTTTTCGCATACATTAATTGTAAGAGCATAACTACCATCTTCATTTATATCTAATTTTGTTAGCTTGTCTTCTTGTACTACGTAGGTACCAATAAGTTTATTTTTTATCGGAACATCTTGTTCCTCAATAGAGGCAATATCATTTTTATCTTTTAGATGTATCCCAAAAGCTGGAGATAATCTACCATCAAAGTTATTAGTAAGAAAAGATAATATAAATGTACCGATAATTAAAAAAAACACGCTATTGCCTTTCACTTTCTCTACTCCTTTCTATCATTAGATACTTATAATATATATTTAAAAAAAATAAAAGTAAATTTATTTAAAAAAAAAGATATTTTACTTGACAAAATTTGACCTTTCGATTAAGATAAGAATCACCAATTCGAAATTGGCGAATTGGTCGCTAGTATCACACTAGCCAACCCCTTTTTATTCTTTTTATGAAGTGCCTTCTCAGGGGGAGGCATTTCTTTTTTTTGTCTTTTTTTTTATACTTGTGTATAATTAATATTGAGGCTGATTATATGAAAAGAAAAATAAATAAAGTTCTAGATATTCTTATAGTAATTGTTATTATTTTTTGTATTTTTAATATTCTTAATTCTTCTTTCAAGATTGTTGAATGGAAAAAAGATGGAGATGATATAAAAGAACAATTACTTGATGTTCTAAATATGGTTAAAATTACTGAGGTTAAGCCTGATGATGAAAATGTTGAAATAATTGAACAAGAAGAAGAAATACCTGAGTATAATCCATATTGGGCATATATTAATATGAACATGATAGATGTAGATTTTTATGATTTAAAAGATGTTAATAAAGATGTTGCTGGTTGGATTCAAGTTAATGGTACAAATATAAATTATCCATATGTTCAAACAGATAACAATGATTACTACTTAACTCATGCTTTTGATAAATCAAAAAATTCTGCAGGATGGGTATTCTTAGATTATAGAAATAGTAGTGATTTATCTGATAAGAATAATATTATTTATGCACATGGTAGATATGATAAAACTATGTTTGGATCTTTAAGAAATGCACTTTCTAATGGATGGCTAGATAATACAAATAACTATGTTATAAAAATATCAACAGCTAAAGAAAATAGTATGTGGCAAGTATTTAGTGTTTATCATATACCTACTACAAGTGATTATTTAAAGATTAATTTTAATACTGATGAAGGATTTGCCGATTTTGTTAATATGTTGAAAGATAGAAGTGCTCATGACTTTGATACCTCTGTTAGTGCAAATGATAGAATTCTTACTCTTTCTACTTGTTATAATGATGAAGAAAGAGTTGTAATACATGCTAAGTTAATAATGAAAGATAATAAAGGAAATTAAAAAGCATATTTTATATATGCTTTTTTATTATTGATTATTCAGATAGAAGAGATTCTTTTACACGATTATAAAAGGATAAGACCATATCTATTTCATTATTTGGAATGTCTTTTAATTGATAATTAGTACTATCATACTCTGAAATTAATAAATTTATTTTATCTGATTGTTTTGAACCTTCAGTTGTATATACTACATAATTCTTTTTTAATTCTGGAACTTCAAATCCTAATACTATTTGTATATCTAACTTTTCTTGTAGTTCATTTGTAAATAAATCATCATTCATTTTTTCATCCCCTCTGCCATATCTTTTATTTCTTCTACCGTTTCAACACCTTTATCACTTGTTATAAATGATAAATTTTCTTTAATTTGCTCTTTAGCCTCACTAAAATTACCAGTTAATACATTTTTTAATGCATCATAATTTTTTGTTTGTAAGTCTATTACTTTTTGACCAGTTTTAGTTTTCAAAAATGCTGCTAGTGGAATTGCAACTGGTGCAATTTCTGGTACAACTGCAGATACTATTTTTAAAGTATTTGGGGATGATTTTATTTTAAATTGTTCTACTTTTATTCCTAAATTTACCGCTTTTTCCCAAAGTTTTGCTACTGTTTTTTTATCTTCTTGCACAGGAATTGCTTTAGTACTTTGCTCAACATATTCTTCATTTAATAATTCTTCGGACATTCTATCACTCCTAACTATTATCATTATATCATATAAAATATTTAAAAAGTTGTAGAATTATTCATGAAAAAAAGACAATCTTGTTATCTTTTTTATTGTGTAAATTTTTCTTTAAATAAATCAAATATTTTATCATCAAATAAATTTGGATCGATATTTATAAGCTTAATATTGCCATCAGTCATTACTAATTCTCTAAATAAAGTATCTTGTTGATTTAGAGTATTTTCTAAATACAGATATGTTTTACCTTCATATTCTACATGTTCTATAACCATATATTCGTTGTTGTTATCTAAAGTTAAAACTTTATCATCTAAATTCATTATAAAGTCCTTCCCTTCTCCATTGCTAATTCTTCTGTTCCAAGTAATCCTCTATTGTTCAAGTATGATACTGATTCATGATATTCTTTCTCTTTTTGTTTTTTATAATTATGAGTTTCATTAATTCCAATTACTAGTCCAATTGCTGCAGAAAGAGCTGCTCCTACGAGCCCTCCCTTTATAAGTGTACTTGTAAGATTTTCAATATTTCCTTTCATCTCTCCAATACTAGCACTAATAATAGCACCCAAAGGAGCACCTACAAAAGTGGAAATGAACAATCCATTTAATAAACCTTTTTTTATGCCACTTTTTGTTGCATTTTTATTATTTTTTTCCACGTCAGTCATTTCTCTTATACTATTTACTGACTCATCGACTTTTTGAAAATCTATTTGTCTTTCATTATCTCTTATTTCTATTTTTTCATTAAGTAGTTCTTGTCTTTTCTTGAATGCACTCAATTCAACTGTTTTATCTCCATTTTTCCATGCCTTTAATTTTTCTAATTCATTTATAAGATCATCTACATATTTACTATATATTGATATTGCCGTTTTATTAGTCTCGTTCATTATTTTATTTTTCATTTTTTCGATAGCTCTTTCACAAGCAAGAATCTCATTGTTTACCAAATCTTCTTCACTTGAAGTAACATAATAATTATATTTATCAAGTTCTTGTTGATGGTCATTTAAACGTTCAGTTTCTTCAGTTAATTCCTTTACTTTACTCTCTAATCTTGATATATCTGGTCCATAATCGATATAAGTGTCCGACATATATACATCTCCTTATTATATTTCAATTATAGTATTTTCCTTTATATCAATCAAGTTATTTATATGTTATAGTTTGTATAAAAAAAACTATCTTATTTTGATAGTCTTTTAGCAAATTCTCCTGATACTTCAAGGAAGTTACTTTTTGTTAAGAATACATCTTGTTTTGTTTCTTTGATAAATTTTTCTAATTTGTGCAATTCATATCTTGTTAGGGCTACATAAACAATATAAGTATCTGTTCCATTATACTCTCCTGTTCCCTTCCACCATGTTGCTCCTCTATCTAAGTCTTTTTTGATATAGTTTAATATGTCTGTTGGCTTCTTTTTAGAAAAAATTAGAGCACTGCTACTGATATTCTGTTGATGTAATTTATCAATTGATATGTTTTCAATTATTGAATAAAGTATTGAATAAATCATTGTAGATAAACCATATGCTATACCACTTATTCCAAATATAACAGAATTAAATAATATAGCAAATTTACCTACACTAAATCTTGGAAATTTGTTGGTTAATACAATTCCAATTATATCTGTTCCTCCAGTTGAACCAGTTGATGATAAAATTGAAGCACATCCTATACCTACTAGAGTTCCACCTATTAAAACATTAGTTATTAATTCATCAACAATCATCTTATCTGGAATAGGAATTAGATTCATTGCTATAGTTTGTACAACTATACTATATATTGTTCTAGAACAAAAGCTTTTACTTATTTTAAAGAAAGCTAATATAAATAATGGTATATTAATTAAAAGATATATTAAACTAGTTAAATTTTTTGATATATCAAATACATTATTTGCTAAATTATTAAGCAATTGAGCTAGTCCAAATACTCCTCCGCTATAAAGATTTGAGGGTACAATAAATAAGTTTATAGATACTGAAAAAAGTAATACTCCTATTGTATCTAATATTAATTCTTGAATGTTCCAGTTAAATATCTTCTTTAAAAATTTGTTCATACTTAATCTCCACCAGACAATAATATATCACATATTATGAAAAAGGGCTTAGCAAAATGCTAAGCTCTTATATTTTTTTACCAATATAATGATTTGGAAGAATAACTTTTCTTAGTCTTTCTCCTACTTCTCCTATTGTTGTACCAGTAAGTTTGGTTGCTCCAGAGTATTGGTTTCCACCACCTTCTAATTCTCTCATTACATCACCTACATTTACTGACTCTTTACTTCTTGCACTTATTGATATTTCTCCGTCACCAATATTTCCAATTGCATAAGCAGCATCTACTTTATATCTTAATAAGTAATCTGCCGCTTTTGCTAATTCTTCTTTTGTATATTCTTTACTTTCATCAGCTAAAATAATAGCAATTGTGTAGTTTAAAAACTTAGTTCCACTAACTAGTTCCTGTATTTTTCTATCACTATTAAAATCTTCAGTAAAGTAGTCTCCTGCACCTTCCATAGTTGCTCCTGATTCTAATAGCCTTGTTACTACTTTCATTGTATCGCTTGATACATTTTTAGATAATCTATTAGTATCTAATAGTATTCCCGCTAAAAGAATATTAGCCATATATGCAGGAACTTTTATTTTGAATTGAGTAAGAAGATTTGTTACAATTTCTGATGCACTGGAAGCAGTATTATCAATATGTTCTAATGAAGCTTCTAATGTTTCACCATCTTTATCATGATGGTCTATTATAACCAAATGATCTCTATCATAATCATTTAAATAAGTTAATTTTGCTTTATTTACATCACATAGAACAGTTAAATCTGTTTCTGGTGTTTCTTTCTTATACTGATCTAGAGTAATAATTGAATGGTCTTCTTTTACCTGTTCAATTATTGTTTGAACTCCATGATCTAGTTTATATATTGGATCTCCAACTAATATATGGTTCTCTTTTCTAAATCTATCTGCAATTAATGATACTCCAAGTGAGGATGCAATGGCATCAAAGTCTGCACCTTTATGTGGAATAATAATTGTTTTATTATGTTCAAGTATTTTATTTTCTAAATTAATTCGTAAGTTTTTAATATCTAACAATAAAAACCATCTCCTTATGCTTCCTATTTTATTTATAATTGATTTTTTGTCAACTTGACAAGGAGACAGTTTTATGCATAGAAAAAAAGGAGATTAGCTCTCCTTTTTATTTAATGATTCGTAATATTCGTATCTTCCTTCAGCATTCTTTTGATTTTGTTCATATAGTTTATCTTTTTCATCTTTATTAACAGTTGCTAAAGAAGCATATCTTGTTTCTCCATCTAGGAATTCAGCATATTTAGAGAAATCTGCTTTAGAATCAAGTGAGAATTCTTTTGTTTCTGGATTATATCTAAATATTGGGAAGTATCCTGCTTCTGTTGCACGTTTTTCTTCTCCTGTTGAATCTCCCATTCCTGCTTTTAATCCTTGTGCTATACATGGAGCGTAAGCAACGATAATAGATGGTCCATTATAATTTTTAGCTTCAGTAAATGCTTTAATAGCTTGCATTGGATTAGCTCCTAATGAGATTGTTGCAACATATACATGTGGATATGTTAAAGCAATCTTTGCTAAATCTTTCTTAGCTACAGTTTTACCTGTTGCAGTAAATTTAGCTACACTTCCTACTTTACTTGATTTAGATGATTGTCCTCCTGTATTAGAGTAAACTTCTGTATCAAGTACCAAAACATTAACATTTTCTCTATTAGATAATACATGGTCAAGTCCATTGTATCCGATATCATATGCCCATCCATCTCCACCTACTATCCATAATGATTTAGTTTTGATAAACTCTTTTAATGCACTTACATCACTTATATTTAAACTGTCTACAACATCGTATAATGCACAACTTGTTTCATAATCAGGATTTTCACAATATTTTGTTACTAATTCTTTGTATTGCTCAGGTACTGCATCTAAGTTTTCTGTAAGAAGCTTTTTAATTCTTTCTTTATGGAACTTATCTGCAAGTTCAATTCCATATCCAAATTCAGCATTATCTTCAAACAATGAGTTAGCCCATGGAATACTGTATGAAGTTGCTGGAATACTTCCTCCATAAATTGAAGAACATCCAGTAGCATTACTTATTACTAATTCATCCCCAAATAATTGTGTTAATAGTTTTAAATATGGAGTTTCTCCACATCCAGCACAAGCTCCTGGGAATTCGATCTTAGGTCTTGCAAATTGGCTTCCTTTTAATGTTGCAACATTTAATGGTTTCTTTTCAGATACTTCGTTGTATAAATAATCATTATCTTTAACAGCTTCTTCTGTTTTAACTTCAGCAAGAGGCTTCATATTGATAGCTTTTTCACCATTCTTTCCTGGACACATCTTACTACATAATCCACATCCAGTACATTGGTCCATATTAACACCAATAGTGAATTTAAGATTTTGATCTTTAATCATTGCATCTTTAAGTGACTTTTTAACGCCTTCTGGAGCATTTGCCTCTTCTTGTTCATTTAATAAGTATGGTCTAATTACACCATGAGGACAAACAAGAGAACATTGATTACACATAATACATTTTTCTGGATCATAGCATGGTAGAACATCAGTCATATCACGTTTTTCATCTTTACTTCTTCCACCTTCAAAAGATCCATCTACATATTGTTCTAATTGACTAACAGTAAGAGTGTTACCTTTTCTTCCAATAATTAAATCAAATACTGTTTTTTCTTCTTCTACTGTTTCATTACCAACTGTTGGAATATCTTCTCCATTAATTTGTTCTAGAGTTTCTAACGCTCTATCAATTGCTTTAACATTCTTCTCTATTACTTCTTTTCCTTTATTACTAAATAATGTTTCTAGAGATTTTTTAATTTCATTTATAGCAAAGTCAAAATCAATTAATTTACCAATCTTGAATATAACTGTTGCCATTACTGTATTAATCTTATTTCCTAATCCAACTTCACTTGCTACTTTATTAGCATTAATTACATAGAATTTAATATTTTTATCTTTTAATACTTTCTTATCATGATTTGTCATGTAGTTAAATAATTCTTCTTTTGTTTTAGATGTATTTAAGATAAATGTTCCGTCTTGTTGTAAATCATCAAGCATTTCAAATTTCTTTAGATAAGTGTCTTTTGTACATACTACTAAAGATGGAGTTTTTACATAGAATGTTTGTCTTATTTCATTTTCTCCTAGTCTTATATGACAACGAGTAACTCCTCCTGATTTTTTAGAATCGTATTCGAAATATCCTTGAGCATAAGCATTAGTATTATTTCCTACAATTTTCAATAAGTCTTTTGATACACTTACCATTCCATCTGATCCAAATCCATAGATTAAGATTTCATGATTATCTGATTTATATCCAAAGTCAACTGGTTCTAGTGATAAATTAGTTACATCATCTTTAATACCAATTGTAAATCCATTAAATTTATCTTCTCTATCTAGGAATTTGTAAACTGCATTGATTTGTTCTGGAGTAGTATCTTTACTAGATAATCCATAACGACCACCAATGATTTCAACATCTAGATTTTCTTCTTTAACAATATTTACTACATCTAGATATAATGGTTCATGTGCTCCACTTTCTTTAGTTCTATCTAGTACTGCAATTTTCTTAACTGTTTTTGGTAAAACATTCATGAAATATTTAGTACTAAATGGTCTATATAGATGAACTTCAACAAGTCCAACTTTTTCTCCAAGTTTATCTATTGTTTCTTTTATTGTTTCACAAACTGATCCCATTGCTACTATTACTTTAGTTGCATCAGCAGGTCCATAATAGTTAAATGGTTTATATTCTCTTCCAGTAATATTAGATATTTCTTTCATATAGTCATTAACTATATCTGGAAGAGCATCATAATATTTGTTATGAGCTTCAGTTATTTGGAAATAAATATCATCATTTTCATTTGTTCCTCTTGTTACTTTATTAATAGATAATGCTCTTTTTCTAAATTCTTCTAATGCTTTATTATCGATAAGAGCTTTTACTTTATCCATATCCATTAATTCAATTTTTTGAAGTTCATGACTTGTTCTAAATCCATCAAAGAAATTAACAAATGGAACTCTTCCTTTAAGTGCTGCTAAGTGAGCTATACTTGTTAAGTCCATTACTTGTTGTACTGAACTTGATGCAAGAAAAGCAAATCCAGTTGCACGTGTTGAATAAATATCTTGATGATCTCCTAAAATTGAAAGTGCATGTGTTGCTAAACTTCTTGCTGCTACGTTAATAACACAAGGAAGTAATTCTCCAGCTATCTTATACATATTTGGAATCATTAATAATAATCCCTGTGATGCTGTATAAGTTGATGCTAAAACACCATTTTGTAATGCTCCATGAACTGTAGCAATAGCTCCAGCTTCACTTTCCATTTCAACAACTTTTACTTCATCGTTCCAAAAGTTTTTCTTTCCACCACTTGACCATTTATCAGCAAATTCTGCCATTGGAGAAGCTGGTGTTATTGGGTAAATTCCTGCTAGTTCTGTAAAATTATAAGATACATAACTACAGGCTTCATTACCATCCATTATTTTATACATA
>JAEEGL010993590.1_pt1 | contig 40128 bp, 31 predicted proteins | sample 9134231 | NCBI WGS metagenome assembly JAEEGL01 (sample SAMN16246548, study PRJNA631951) | gut metagenome | biome: gut microbiome; feature: rumen; material: fiber-attached | host: Bos | place: Iran: Karaj | collected 2018-10
CTCAACGAAGGTTACCTTTTTCAGGTCAATGTTGTATCTTGTTCTGTTTGCGAAAAGCTCAAGTGATTTATCTGCGCCGTTAATAGAATCGAAAACATTGTCAATGTGGTGGTAAATAATTTCGGCATTGAACGGTTTGTTCACAAAAGCGTATGGCTGCATCTCGACATATATCAGTTCACAGAGTCGGGCATCGGAGCTGTCAAAAATAATTCTTGCGTCGGGAAATCTGCTTTTTGCGATCATGGCAAGCGGGATTCCGGATTCTTTGCCGAGAGCAACATCAATGAAAACAATGTCATAGGCAGTGTCGGTCATATTCATGGCGCTCAGTGTTTCTTCATAATTATGGGCGGTATCAATCAGAATATCAATGAAGTTTGCCGCCTCGTTGTATTTGCCGCGGATTATTTTTACAAGACTTAATATGGCGTTATTGTCGCTGTCGCATATAAGAATTTTCATATTGCCTCCGTTTTTAATAATTGTTCAGGAATAGTTTAAAATTGCTTAACAAAAGCCCATATATAATAATGTATATATAATATATAAAGTTTTTACAGTTTTTCATTTTACGACAGTTTGACGGTAAAAACATAATCTATAAAGTTAAACTCTTTACAAAATCAGTTAATCGACAGTCCGAAATCCCTTGAAAATCAAGGATGTAAAGTGATTTACTTTACAACAAAAACTGTAAAATTGCATTTTTGTAAAGTTTGATGCCTTTACAATATTATCATTAACCGGAACTACCCATAGTTTACCACATCTGGCGGAATAATCAATAGATTTTATCAAATTAATTTCGGTTTTTCGGGACTTTATGTTGTTTTACGGGACAAAGTGCATCTATATATAGCAGAATATCCCGTTTTAACACCGATTATACAATTCAGGTTGCAATATTTTTAATAATAATTATAATAATAATTAACTTTATGGCGCTTGTGACAAGCGGGTGTAAAGGCAAATGAGTGGACAAAGCGAGGCCGTTTTACAGCGGCAGCTGTGTTCGGAACATGCACAGCACGGCTTTTCGCAGAGACCAACAAAACTATTCAAAGATTGTTATATGCGTCCCTATGAGATTCCGGTTCCATATAACAACAAAAATCACCGTTTGAAATTACGGTAAGAAAGGTATGGTTAACCATGAAGAAAAGAATTTTAGCAATCCTCCTCGCAATCGCACTTCTTTCATCAGTTGCAGCTGTTGTTGCTTATGCAGCAGGCGGAACCTGCGTTAAATGCGGACAGGTTTTTACAACTGATGACGCATTTAATTCTCATATAGCAACTTGTGACTATCAAAAATGTCCCTACTGCAATAATTATTATGGTCAAGCTCAAATTAATGATCATAAGGCAGCATGCGAAAAGAATCCTGCTAATGTAGCTCCTGCAAAGGAATACAAATGTTCAGAGTGCGGTCAGACCTTCGAATCGGCTGACGATCTCAAGGCTCACTATGAACAGCGTCACACTGAAAACACAAATGCTATGCACTGCCCCTATGAAGGCTGCCATTATGTTGCTTTCAGCATCACGGACTACAACAACCACATCGCAGCCAACCATCAGAAGGACGGCGAACAGGTAACACCCAGAGATAACGTTCAGCGTTTCTTTGACAAGTATGTCATGGGTATCGGCCTCAACGTTGACACCAACTCCTTCTCATCTGTTGTTCGCGTATTCGCTTACATCACAGAAGTATTAATGTCAGTATTCACCGATTCAGGTGCTTCCGAAGTATTCCAGTTTGCAGGTGATTCAGGCGTTACATATTTCTTCGAAACAATCGTTCCCCATTTCTGGTCAATTTTTACAGGCGCATAATTAGTTTTTAATTTACATATACGGGTAGCCGTTATTTGCAAAGTCGGTCTGAGGCTCTGCTGCAAGGCGGAAACCGGTTACCTCGGAACGACCGATGTGAAATAAATCGGCAACAAACCCCGATGCTGCCCGGATTAAACCGTATTTGAAAACACTGTGCACATGATTTTTGCTGATACGGAACCGGAATCTCATGTGGACGCATATAGGCAAAAATGCACAGTGAAAACAAAATAAGGATTCAGCGGTGGTTCGACCACCGCTCTTTTTTTATTTATGCGGTCTGCGCAGCTTGTCCTTAGTTCTTTGCTTTGTGTGATTCTTCGCCTTCGGCTCAGAATGACATAGATATATTTTTACTGCATAATTAAAAAAATGTTTTTATGAATTCAGGTTGAATAACAACACCCCGCCTTTTAGCAGGACGGGGTGTTGTTACGTAATTGGTGTTTCTTTTTATTATTGTATAACGGGGAAGCTTTCAAGCGTTTGCTGTCTGCGCTCAACAGCATATTCGTGCTGCGCTTCGGTTTCAAAGCAGACGGTGTCGCCTTCGGTATAAAATGATATTTCGCTGTCTGTTTCAAGCTCGCGCACAACTGTATTGTCACCGAATGGGTTGACAACACTGCATTTATTGCCTGTGAGAGAACGGATTATTGCATAGGCAGTTTTGCCTTCACGCATCTCCGCACTGACCAGAAATGCTCCGCCGGCACGAACGGCATCGCCGGTTTCTTCATCCCAGGCGGGAAAAATCCGAAGCACCTCGCCCTGGCTCTGAAGCAGCATTTCGCTGATGACCTGCGCTGTGGATGCAGTGCCCTTGCCTACCGAATAATCGCAGTCAAAGGGCACAGGAGCGTCAAGATTGCCTCCGATTTCATATTCTTCGGGAATGAGTTTTAAAATTCTGCCTGCGTATTTCTTGTCTTCCATACGAAGGCGGGCGATGATTCCAAACGACCTGTCCCACGGTATTTCATCGGAAGGAATAAGCTTCATAACGGTTTTTTGCCCGCAAAAGCGATTGACTCGCAGGCAAAAAGCATTGCCGCGGACAATAGCAGAGATAATATTTTTTTCATACCGTTCCCCCTGTGCAGTTGTTTTATGCCGGGTTTGTTGTAATACAATATATATAATGTGTTTTTTATTCGGTTTTGCCTTTATGCTTTTCTTCAAGACCGGTTTTGATTTTTTCCCATTTCTCGCCGGCAAGAGGATAGAATTTAAGACTCAAGGCGCAAAGAACAAGCAGAATTGCAGGCACAGCCATCCAGGCAACGAGGATTCCCTGCTTTGCCCAATCTGTCTGCAGAGCAGTGCTTTTGCTCATATCGAAGCCGAAAAGACCGAGAATCATAATAAAAGAGGAGTTTGCAAAGCTGATTGCGGGCTTTGTGACAAGTGAATTAACGCCTGCATACATGCCCTCCCTGCGCTGACCGCAGAGATGCTCGTCATAATCAATGACATCGCCGTTCATAAGCGGAACAAGATACATTCCGCCTGCAAAGCCGACACCGGCTATGAAAAACCCGACGGCGGCAACTATGCTGAATCTTCCGAAAACAGCCATACAGGCGGCTCCTGCGGCAAAGACAACGCACATTATGAAAACGCACTTTTTGACTCCCCAGGGAATTGTCTTTTTTGCCCAGAGAACGACTCCGCACACTGCTCCTGCACCGAGCATTCCGTAAGCTGCCGCCATAGGCAGACCGAAGGCGTCAAAGTAATAGATAACGCCCTGCATAAGCACAGTCTGTATAAAAATGACCGAGAACGACAGCACCTCAAACACTACAAAAGAGCGGTTTTTAAAGCAGGAAATGACTGATCTGAAAATATTGTCGCCGTTTTCCGGCTCGGTGGTGACTTTTTCTTTATAGAAGAAGGTTGAAATAAAGATTACGGCAAAAGAAACTATACCGATTGCAGCCATAATAATCTGAAAACGAGTGCAGCCATCTCCGGGTGCGGGCTTGATTATCGGGAAGAGAACAAGCGGAACCCCAAGTGAGATGAGTGAAAAGAATATTTTCATAATGAAAATGGAGCTGCGCGCCTTGTTTGAGACCGCCATTGTGTAAGGCATAACATAGAGAGAGGTTGCTATTGCCGTGTAAAGCGTATCAAAAAGGAAGAGTGTGGCAAGCATCTGGAAGAAGAGAGCGCCCTGCGACCCTCCGAGCGGCCATTTTACCCAGGTGAAAATAAAGACGAGCGAGTAAAACAGCGAACCGTATCTTATGTAGGGTATTCTTCTGCCGAGTCTTGATCTGGTGTGATCGGAAATATAGCCGAAAAGCGGGTCGTTAAACGCGTTCCAAATTGCAAAAATAATCCAGACCGTGCTCGCTTTGCCGGCATCAAGACCGAGATAGCTTGTAAAAAAATAAGTCAGTCCGCCGCCCGTAAGCAGACTGTTAAGAGTGGCGCACAGGCAGTCTGCAGAGCAGAGCCAAAGCTTGCTGCCCACGGTGACTTTCTCTTTTACCGTTGCAATACCGTTTTCAGACATAATAACCTCCGAAATTTTCCGCAATTATTATTTTTATTCTATACGATACGGATGATATATTCAAGTTTTTGTTTTCGGTCATAATTAACGCTTCAGGTTGATTTTTAATATGGTTTTATAGTATACTGAAATATACTGCGATATATTCTTATTTGACAATATAGAAAACAACACGGAGAAGCGTATGGATAAACTTTCGGCTCAGGGCATTAAATTTGTTGACGGCAAAGGCAGAACAAGGTTTTTAAACGGCTTCAATATTGACGACAAGCTCATAGAGTGCAGTGAATTCCGATACAATCTGGATGAAGAATTCTTTAAAAAATACCGTGCTAACGGTCTTGATTTTATCCGCCTTGCGGTAACGTGGCAGAACATTGAGCCGGAAAAAGGGAAATATAACGAATCATACCTGAAATCCATTGATTCGATATTCGACCTTGCCGAAAAATACGGTGTCTACATTCTTCTTGACATGCACCAGGATTTGTATTCCGGCTTTGAGGGTGTAGGCGGAGGCGACGGCGCTCCCGGCTGGGCGTGCCTGACAGACGGTTACAGACCCAAGCCGTATAAATTCGTCTGGGCGGAGGCATACGTTTTCGGCAAATGGGTTCACAGATGCTTTGACCACTTCTGGAGAAACGACCCCGTTGACGGCAGAGGGTTGCAGGACAGATACGCCGACCTGTGGCAGATGCTCGCCGGAAGATACGGCGGCAGAGCGGCGCTTTTCGGCTTTGATTTTATGAACGAGCCCGCTCCGGGCACTGCGGGCAAAAAGATGGCTGCACGCTTTGCGCTGAGTGCTGCAAAATGCATTGCTTTCAGTAAAAAAATCAAACGCGCCGATATAATAAGCGCACTTATAAAAAAGGATATGAAGAAGCTTCTTGACAGCGTGCCGGGCAGTATTGTGCGTGAAATTGCCTGCAGGGTTGACAAGCTTGAAGCGGAATTTGAAAAGAAATACTACTCGCCGTTTCTCGTTAAAATGGCGGAAAATGTGCGGGAGATTACACAAAACGGTTTTTTGATGATCGAGCAGCCGTTCTTATGTAACGGCGGAGTCAGACTCTCCGTTGAACCGATAAGCGTTAAAGGCAGAAGGGAGCCGCTGCAGTGCTTCGGACCGCACGCCTATGATATGACGGTTGACACTCCGCTTTACAAATACGCAAACGCAGGCAGAGTCAAGGCATTTTTCAGTGAAATGCGCAACTCGCAGCTGCGTCTCAATGTGCCGGTTGTTGTGGGCGAGTGGGGCGGATGCAGCGACAACAAGGACACATCCTGGTTCCCGCACGCACAGGAGCTGCTCGACTTTTTTGACGAGATGCAATGGGGGCAGGCATACTGGGATTACCACGGCGACGACCTTGATTCGCCACTTATGAGTCTGCTTTGCCGAACGCACCCCATTGCGGTTGACGGTGAAATTGATTTTTACCGCTACGACAGGCAGACGGATGTTTTTACGCTTAAATACACATCGGACACAGACGGAGAGAGCGTGATATTCGTTCACAGACCGGTTGAAGATGTCGGCGGCGCGGAATATGAGGTGCTTGAGAATTATGAAAACGGGGCGTCGCTTATTCTTGTAAAATCAAAAGCGGGCGAAAACACCGTAACAATAAAAATCGGACAATAATTCGGGAGTATGAGAATATGAACTATATCAAAGCCGGTATTGAAAAGGTCAAAGAAGTCAAAACCTACTGGAACAAACCCGCAGAGGGCAACTATATGCCTTTCAGGGAGATTATGGCATACTCGGTGGGCGGCTTCGGCGCTTATTCCATCTTCACGATGGCTCAGGCGCTCCTGCTCTCCACGACAAACGTTATTATCGGCAACACAATAGGCATTCAGCCGATGCACATGTATGTTATGTATCTTATCTCGGTCATTACAAATATTCCTCTGACAATGGTCAGGGCGAATATGATTGACAACGTCAGATACAAGCAGGGCAAATACAGGCCGTATCTTCTGCGTATGGGCGCGCCGACTGTTGCGATATCAATGCTGTTTGTTTTCACCCCCTACACGAGAATCGACTATATCTGGCGCTGTGTGCTGATTTTTGTTTATAACTTCGGTCTGCAGTTTTTTTATAACTTCTTTTATGATGCATACGAAAACCTTATTCACGTTCTTTCACCCAACTCGCAGGAACGCACAAATGTAACTGCGATAAAGAGCATGATTTACTCGCTTTCGCCGACGGTTACGAACTTTATCACTCCCCTTATAGCGAGCAAGGTTGCAAACGGCAATATGTATGACCTGAAGGTTTACAGATGGCTCTACCCGTTTATTGCGGTTGTCGGCGTCGGCATGCTTATTCTTGTTTATGCGAGAACGGAAGAAAAAATCGTTATTGCAAAAACTCACCCGATGAAAATCAAATTCACCGACGCTCTGCGCGAGGTTGCCAAGAACAAGTATTTCTGGATAATCTCGCTTGCGGGCTGGCTCGGTTTTCTTGAAACCTGCACCTATGTTATTCTTCAGTGGCTTTACAACTACGCACATCTCTGCACGCCGGAGCAGTATTCGCTTATCACTCTCATAAGAGGCACCGCCTATTCGTGGGGTATGATCCTCGCACCCTTTGCGATTAAGAGGTGGGGCAAAAAGAAGGTTCTTATTGTAACAAACATTTTCAATATCGGCTTTCTTGCGCTGGTTTATCCGCTAATGGGTTCAATCTGGACCGTGCTTATGTGTATGTATTTCAACTCCGTCGCGGACTCGTTCATTCTTGTTCTCAACCCTGCTATTCAGTCGGATATACGCGACTTTCAGCACTACAAAAGCGGTGAGAGAATTGACGGCATGTTCGGCGCAGTTGCCATGATCGGCTCCTTTGTAACAATGGCTACGAGCTCCGTTCTGCCTGCGGTTTATGAAAAATACGGCATATATTCAGGCAACGGCTATGAGAATATGTATGACGTACTCTACAACACCGACATTCTTTACCGTCTTGTGGGCGTGCTTGTCATTCTTTCGGCAGTGGGCGCGGCGCTTAATGTAATACCCTATTTCTTCTACGATTTAACCGAGACAAAGCAGAAAGCGATAATAAAAATCCTTAAAATCAGGGCTATGTTTGAGGATTATGGCAACGGCGTTCTGACCGACGGGGATATGAAGAGTACAATGGAATTCATCCGCTCTTCAAAAGAAAAAATAAAAGAGGATGAAATCGACGTAAAAGCCCTCAAGAAAAATAAAGCGCCGAAAAGCGAAATCAAAGCGGCAAGAAATCACAACGAAGAAAAAGAAATCTCCGCTGCGGTAGTTGAGGAGCTGGAACGCTTCACCACCAATGAAGCAAAGCTCCGCCTTGAACGGGCAAAAGAGGTTGTTGCAAACGGCATTGAGGGAATTATCTCAATCACATCCGAATCGCTTGAAAAGGCGAAGGCGCTGCCCGCCGGAACCCGTGAAGAAAAAGAGATACGCAAAAATTCGATTGCAGATGCAAAGCTCGGTTTGCGTTCACGCAAGGCGATGGCAAAATATTATCCCGACGGCATAAGGGAGTTTGACGAGGCGGAGTTCGACGCCCTTTGCATTAAAGAAAACGAACTTGCGCAAGAGAAGGCGGACCTTCTTAAGGCAAAGGCGTCCAAGGATGAAATAAAGAGAATTACCGCCGAGCAGGCAGAGATTTCCGGGCGCATAAACGCACTCAATGAAGAGCATCAGCAGTTTGTAAGAAGCACAAGCGTTTACCACAAAGCAAAGAAGTTTATTGAGCAGGCGGAAAACTATGCAAGATTCGGCGAGCTTGACACGAAATATTCGGAAAGTCTGCAGGAGGATTAATCTGTGACAATTCCGGAAAAATATGTTATAATATTATATGTTAAGAATTAAAGCACTGCATCCTACGGAGGATAAAATGAAAAAACTGCTATTAATTACTGCGGCCGTGCTTACTGTTCTTGTTTTTACGGTAACGGCAAACGCCGCTGTGCTGCCCGAAAGCTACAGCTCCGTTGACAAGGGGTATGTCACTCCCGTAAAAAACCAGGGTGATTACGGTGCCTGCGCCGCTTTCTCGACGGTTAGCTGCCTTGAGAGCGACTACATTATGCAGGGCTACGGCACAAAGGACAACACCGATTTTTCGGAGGCATATCTCTATTGGTTCAGCGTGAACAATGCGTGGAATGACGAAGATTCGCGCTATTACGGCGACGGTTTTGAAATTGAGGGCAACATTTTTTCACTCGGTTTAAACGAGCTTGAGCTGTTCTCATCACTCAAGACAGACACGGCAATCGCTTACGAAAAAGATTTTCCATACAGCCCCTACACCTACACAAATATGGGTGATTATTCCGAAATTGAGAGGGTAAGTTCTGGCTGTAACATAAGAATAAAGGATGTTGTGACATTTGACCTGGGTGACAGAGATGCCGTCAAGCAGTGGGTTATGCAGCACGGCGGAGCTTCGGTCATGTTCAACTCAAACCAGTTTTTTCACGGTGACAACGGAACGGTAGCGGCAAACAAGCTGAAAATTATTTCGAACCATGCCGTTACAATAGTCGGCTGGGATGACAACTTCAAGGCACAGGGCAGGTTCAGCGAGCTTGTTATGAGCAGACCGGGCGCCTGGCTCTGCAAAAACAGCTGGGGTCCGGACTGGGGTGACAACGGATATTTCTGGCTCCCCTACACCGACCCGTCAATCACCTCGATTATGGGATACTCCGTTGCGGTAAACAACTCGTGCGAGAGCAAATACTCGTATAACGCTCTGCCCGACTACACCTCGCCTTCCGTTTTCCGCACCGTTTCAAAGACGGCAAACCGTTTTACCGCAGACACGGACGGTGTTATTGAAAAGGTTGCATTTTACACCTACGGCGGAAGCGACGTGAATCTGACGGTATATAAAGACAACGGCGACGGTATTCCCGACTCGGGCAAAGCTCTGGCAACTGCGGGCGGTCACTATGACACCGAGGGCTATTACACCGAAAAGCTGTCTGCTTGCGTCGGCATAAAAGAAGGCGAAGTTTTTTATGTTGTTGCCGATTATTCGGGCGATATTCCTATAGAAAACGCAATGTCTCTCACCAACAGCAATTCGGATGAATCTTTCATTTACACTAACGGCAGATGGGAAGACACATACGACGGTTATGCAACGGGCAACAGCGCCGTTGACGCAATAATCAGAACAAGCCACAGCTACGGTGAAAACAGGCACAAGGACCCGACCTGCACCGCCGTCGGTTATGATATGAGAACCTGCGAAAACTGCGGAAAGGTGCAGAGAAAAGACATCCCCGCAAAGGGACATTCCTTCGGAGAATGGGAGGAAAACGGCATTCTCGGCGAATACACGCTTTATATCAGAACCTGCTCCGAATGCGGTGAAATTGAAATAATCTGCATGGACGAAGGCGGTAACAAGGTAAGTCTGGAGAAAGCGACAAACGAAGCGAAAAAGGAAAAAACTCCCGCAGGTATGCGCCTCAACGCATTAAATGCGGTCAATTCGGCAATCACGCTGACATCGGACATTATGAGAACGGGCCTTATGGTTATTCTCGGACAGTATCCGTAAAACATAATAAATAAATGAATTTAATCTCTCCCGTAAAAAAGCGGGAGAGATTTTTTGCTGTTATTAAATATTTACTTTTTTGAAATAATTTTATATAATATATTATATATTGAAAGAAGGAGCATCTTTATGGAAAATTCAAAGCTTTTTCAGGTATGCGAACAGGGTTACAACTGCTCACAGGTAGATGAATACATAGCCGCGGTCAAAAAAGAATACAAAAAGCTTTACGAATACTCCAAAAAGCTTGACTCGACGGCAAAGGAACTGCGTGAGAAATCAGCCGCCGTTGTGGAGGAAAATGAGAAGCTCACACAGCAATCCGCAGAGAGAGAAAAGAAAATTCTTGAGCTTGAAACCGCACTTTCAAAGGCAAAGGGAGCGGCGGAGAAAGCGGCTGCGCCCGAACCTGCGGCGCAGGACAGAAGCGCCGAATACGAGGCACTTCTCAAGAGCGTTTCAACAATGCAGATTCTCAGCGAAGAGGTTGTGCGCGAAAACAAGGAGCTGCGCGCAAAGCTTGAAGCTATCAAAGCGGGAATATAAACGAAGGGAGCGGTTCATACGGATAATTTTGATTTTACACCTAAGTCGCTTGACGACCTTGACAAAGAGTTTTTTGAGAATGTCCGCGCCCTTGACAGCGGTCTTGAGGGAGCGTTGCACGATGATTTCACATCTCCCGACGACCTTGGAATAAAAGTTTCAAAGCAGAAACAAGACACTCCCCCTGCAGTGGCGAAGGCAGAGCCGGAGCCGGAACCGGCGCCCGTGACACCCTCAAAGCCGCCCGTAAAACAGGCGGCAAACCCTCGTCCGGCCGCCGCAGACACTCAGGCGGGAAGAGACAGTCTTCTGCCCAGGCAGATGCTGTATAAAGCGGCTCCGATGCAGGATATGCCAGAACAAAACGGAGCGCAGAGCCCTTATGTTATGCCGAAGGACTATGCCCTTTACGGCAGGGATGCCATGCGTATAAACACACCTGTTGAAGAACCTGCCGCCGAAAAAGAAGAACCGAAGCAGAGAGGAAAGGCGAAAAAGCACAATGGCGTTATAGCCGTGTCGGCCGTTCTTCTTGTGCTCACCGTTATTCTGAGCGCATTTACGGGGCTGATAAAATATTACAGCGACAACACCGCGCGGCTGCTCGGCGGCAAGAACGTATGTGTTGTTGAGAAGAGCACGAAGAGCCCGTATCTGAGCAGAGGCGACATTGTTTTTGTAACACCGGTAAAGCCCGAAAAGCTTGAAGAAAACTCGATAGCCGCCGTGCTTGTCAAAGAAAAGGGATTTTTTGTTTACGGAATAATCACGGACCTTGAGATTGATGAAAACGGCAAAACAACCGCAACGGTAAAGAGCGTAAACGGCAAGTCTGAGATAATGGAAAATGAAGTCAGAGCCGAACTGATACTCGGCACTGCGGACAATTACATTCCGAAGGCGGGTTACCTTGTAAACCTGCTTAACAGCTACACCGTTGTTTGCGCCTGCGCCGCAGGTGTATTAATTCTGCTGCTGATAATAATTCTCATCGCAGCATCAAAATCCGGAAAGAAGGCGGCGGCAGATGATAAAAGCGGCAGTATTTGACCTTGACCACACACTGTTTGACAGATATTCGACGCTTGAAATAATAGCGAAGGAATTCCGCAAATTCTTTGACATTGCAGACGGAATAACAGACGAATACATTACCGAAAAATTTATTTTTGCCGACAAGAACTTTGTTCACATCGGCTGGCCGAGAATTCACGAATATCTGATTGAGAGCGGTTTTTTCGGAACTCCCCCGACATTTGAAGAATACAGCTCGTTTCTGCTCGAGAGATTCCACCACTACGCAGTGCCGTTCCCGTTCACAAGACCGATGCTTTTAAAACTGCGCAAAGACGGCATAAAAACGGGGCTTATAACAAACGGTTCGCACGAGCTGCAATACAAAAAGCTTGAGATGGTAGGTATAAGCGACTGTTTTGACAGCATTATTGCTACAAAGGATATAGGCGTTCACAAGCCCGAAAGAGGACCGTTCGACATTATGGCGGCGCGTCTGCGTTTGAAAGCGGAGGAATGCCTTTACATCGGCGACAACCCGCTCAACGATGTTGAAGCGTCGCGCAGGGCGGGCTATATTCCCGTGTGGATCAAAACCACGGGAGTGTGGAGCTACCCCGATATTGAAAAGCCGGAGCTTCAGGCGGAAACGGTTGAAGAAATACCGTCAATTATTGAAAAACTCAACAGCTCTGAAAAGGAATAGATATGGATTTCAAAGATAAGAAAGTTCTTGTAATAGGTCTTGCGAGAAGCGGTATGGCGGCGATAAAGGTGCTGCACCGTCTGGGCGCAGTAATCACGCTGTCGGAATCAAAGAGCAGGGACGAGATAAAAGAGGCCGACGACCTCGAAGCCCTCGGCGTTGAAATCGTCAACCAGGAAATGAGCGTTTTTGAACGTGATTTTGACCTTGTTGTGAAAAACCCGGGCGTTCCGTTCCGCACACCGATGATTGAGAGACTCAACGAGCGCGGAATAAAAATCATTACGGAAATCGAGCTTGCTTTTATTGTTGCCGGGGAGCAGCACTATGTTGCAATTACCGGCACAAACGGCAAGACGACAACGACATCTCTCGTTTATGAAATACTCAACAAGGCGTTTCCGGGCAGGGCGCACCTGTGCGGAAACATCGGAATTCCGCTTTGCGAAACGGTTCTTGAAAACAATCTGATGGAAGAGGAAGGGCATTACATAGCCCTTGAAATCAGCAATTTTCAGTTAATAAACATTGACCGTTTCCGCCCCGAGGTTGCTACAATAATAAATCTTACACCCGACCACGTGGATTTTATGGGCGGGCTTGAGAACTACTACAAATCAAAAACGGAGATTTACCGCAACATGGCGGAAAACGATGTTTTTATTCTCAACGCCGACGACCCCGTGCTTGCGCAGTATGTTGAAAAATACCCGGTGAAATGCAGGGTTGAAAGTTTCAGCATTGAAAATGAAAATGCGGACTGCATAATAAAAGACGGTTTTATGATTGTAAACGGAGAGAAGGTTCTGCCGCTTGACTGCATAAAGCTTGTTGGCAGACACAACCTGCAGAACGTTATTATAGCCGTTACCGCCGCAAAGGCGCTCGGAATAGGTAATGAAACCATAGTTGACGCCGTTTCGGGTTTTGCGGGAGTTGAGCACAGAATTGAGTTTGTGCGGGAAATTGACGGAATAAAATACTATAACGATTCAAAGGGAACAAACACCGACGCTACCGTTACTGCCCTCAAATCTTTTGACAGAGGAGTCATCCTGCTGCTCGGCGGCTTTGAGAAAGGGCTTGCGATGGACGATGTCAGACGTCACCTCGGCTGTGTCAAAAAGGTTATCGGTTTCGGCGCCTGCGGCCCTCGGCTTGTCAAAGAGCTTGTCGGCGATGACGGAATTGTAGTAACAACACTTGACGAAGCGGTTGCCGAGGCGAACAAAATTGCAAAAAGCGGAGACACCGTTCTGCTCTCGCCCACAACGAGTTCATTTGACCAATACACCTGTTTTGAAGAACGCGGAGAACATTTCAAAAAGATTGTAAATGCATTATAAAAAATATGGCTTGCAGGATGGCGTAAAACCTATCTGCAAGCCGTTATTCTTTTTTGTTGCCGAACATATTCCAGGGCGGAATGGTAAAGTCGGGCGGATATTCAAATTCAAGCGCTTCTCCGCTGCGCGGATGGCTGAACGCGAGGCGGTATGCGTGAAGGGCGAGGTTGCCTGCGCGGCCGCCGTATTTACGGTCGCCGAAAAGAGGATGGTTTCTTGAGGAGAGCTGTGCGCGTATCTGATGGGTTCTGCCCGTGCGAAGGACAATATCAACGAGTGAAAAGCCGTTTTTTTCATCAATAACATTGTAAGAGAGTTCAGCCGTTTTTACGCCCGCTCTCTGCCTGCTGACGGCAAAAGTTTTATTCTTTTGTTTGTCGTGAAAAAGGAGGTTCTGCATTTCACCGCTTTTCTCATCAAAAACACCCTGAGCGACGGCAAGGTAGCGTTTTTTGAAACTCCACTGCTGTATCTGTCGTGACAGTTCAGCCGCAGCCTGCTTTGTTTTTGCATAAACCGTAACGCCGCCCGTTTCTTTGTCAAGGCGGTGAACCGGGAAAGGTTCTGCGCCCGTGTGAGCGGCAATCAATGAGACCATATTCGGCTTTTCGCTTTTTTCGCTGAGCACTCCCGATGGCTTTACGCAGACGATGAGAGCGTCATCTTCATATAAAACAATCATATTCATTATTCTTTCCCCGTGTGCTTGTAAAGTGATTACCTTTACAATGAGGTTGACAAAAATCCGCTTTTCTTATATAATATTTTTTCGGATATGCCGGTGTGGCGGAATTGGCAGACGCAAGGGACTTAAAATCCCTCGCTGGCAACAGTGTACCGGTTCAAGTCCGGTCACCGGCACCAGGAACGTTCCGTTTGCGTTTTGAAAACGAAAGTTTTCATAGGGGCGTTCGATTTAATTGAATGACGATTTTCAAAGGGTTTTTATTGCAGGCAAGAGCGCAGTTGTGACCCGATGATTAAATCGTCATTCTTTTTTTGTCTGTTATTTCAGGGGTTTTAACGAAACGGTTCCAGCGAGTTTCAGCCCGTATTTTTCAACTATACGCCCGGCTTCGGACAGGGAGCCGCCGTCAAAAGCCGCCTCTGCCCTGTGGGCGTCAAAGCCGAAAACTGCCGTGCAGCCCTCTTCACCCGCAATTCTCCAGAAATCGTCGTTGGGATAATGCCGGTGATCTCTTATGCCGAGGAAGTTTATTTCAAGCGGAATATCCGCCTTTGCCGCCGCTTTGCAAAGCCGGCGGTTTTCGCGTTCATAGACGGCTTTGTCACCGGTGTAAAGAACGACATCTGGGTGGCAGATATAAGTAAACTTATTTGTTTTGATTGCTTCGAGCACGCAGTCAACATATTCGGCAAGTTCTTTTTCGCCGTTTATGCCTTCGCCGATATATTTGCCGTGCGGATGCTCGTTGCCGATAAAGTGCTGACCGAGAATCAGATATTCACTGCCCCAGCTGACGGCGTTTTCAAGCATCTTATCAAAATAGAGAGGGTAATATTCCATCTCCCAGCCGATGTGTATTTCTATTTCGTTTTTGTATTCATCTCTGAGACTGCGAAGGGTTTTGAAGTAATCTTCAACCTCGCTTGTGTGCACCCTGTAATCGGACTCATAGCCGTCGGGAAAGCGGAATGCGATGTGGTCAGAAAAGCCCATAATCCTGATTCCGCCTTCGATGGCTCTCTCAATATATTCCCGCTCCGTGCCGTCTGCGTGGTGGCAGCGGAATGTGTGCGTATGGTAGTTTGCAATCATCTGTAATTACCTGCCTTGCGCTTTGCCGCAAAACGGCAAGCCCTTTTATATGCCTCGGCAAAAAACTCTTCAATTTCCATTTTGCCGTAAATGTCGTTTTCGTGCCTGCCCGGCTTGGAGATGCGGTTGAGTTCAAATGTGAGAATACCTTTGTAGCCGCATTCATCAAGCTCGCGGGCGGTTTCATCCCAGTTCCTGATACCGTCAAACGGGAGAAGATGCAGATCGTCAAGCCAGGTGATTTCGCCGCGGCGCGAACGGATGCCGAGGTTGTCGTTTATATGTGTGGCGATAAGCTTGTCGCCGAAGCGCTTGATAAGATTGTGCGGGTGGTTGTAGCACATTTCGTGACCTGTGTCGAGGCAGAATCGGACGCTTCTGCTGTTTGGAAAGGCGTTGAAAACTGCCTCGAGGTATTCGAGACCTTCAGTGTTTTCAAACGCTATGCGGACGCCGAGTTCCTCCGCCTCGTCAATGACCTTTGCGAAGTTTTCGATTCCCTGCTCGTTGGGAGCATATTCCCTGTCGAAACCGATAAAGACGTGGGAAACCATAACGGGCACATTATATTTTGCGCAGTCGCGCACACAGGCAATAAGCTCTGCGACCGCCTCCTCCTGCTGAGAGGAACTGCCGTGCCACATATCGGCAACTTTGCCGAAGGGAGCGTGAACGGACTGGTAAACCATACCCGTCTCCTCTGCGAGGGCGGCGTAGTCTTCCATTCTGAAGCTGTAATCCCAGGGGGTGAAAAAAGCGTCAAATCCGCTTTGCTGCATAAGTTTTATCTGCTCATCATAAGGCAGATCAAACTGAGTGCTGACACCTAAGCAAAAAATGTTTCTGAACATAAACATGCCCCCTTTTATGCTCATATTATAGATTAAGCCGTCCGCCTGTGTCAATAATAGTGATTGACTATTTTTCCGTATTATTTTATAATATTTAAGATGGTGCGGATAAACAGAATAAATTGGAGATGATGTTTTGAAACGGTTTGTTTCACTTATTTCGGCAGTGATTCTGATTTTTTCATTTGCCTCCTGCGGCAGTCAGACAAAAGAAGCGGCGACTGCCCCCGGCGGCGTGCCCGAGCTGTATGTGGGCGAAGGGTTCCGCACAATTCTTTCGACTCTTATGACGGGCAATTTCAATATTGTTGAAAAGGTTGCCGTTTTCGGAAGACCTCAGACGGATGAAAACGGCAGGGTATCCGAACCGGATGAAAGAAATTACGCCCTTGACTCTTACGATGCGCTGCTGGTTCTTTTCAGATCTGTTTACACCGAAGAAAAAGCGGAAAAGCTTATTGAAAAATGCGGCTATTACGAAAAAGACGGCGCTCTGTATTCAAATAAAAAGGCGAAAGACGAAGGCGCCTCTTTCGATATAAGCAGTATGAAAATCGAAGTTACCGAAAAGGATGACAAAAGTTGCTCGTTCAACGTAACGGTAATTAAAACGGACGGCAGCGGAAAACAGAAAGAAAAAAGCTTCAGGTGCAAAGCGGTTTGCGAAAACGGCACCTGGCTGCTCGAAGATATGTATTATTAAGCGGAGGGAGATTCAATATGACAGTTCTTAAAACAAGATGGACAGATTCGGTTGACACCGCCTGCCCGAGAAACGAATACCCGAGACCTCAGCTTGTGAGGGATGATTGGCTCTGCCTCAACGGCGAGTATGATTATGCAATCACCCCTGACACAAACGAAAGGCCGAAAAATTTTGACGGCAGAATCACAGTTCCCTTCGCAATAGAGAGTCTGCTCTCCGGCGTAGGTCATACGCTTATGCCCGACGAGCGTCTGTGGTATCGCAGGTATTTCACTCTTCCTGAATCTTTTGAAGGCAAGCGTGCGCTCCTGCATTTTGAGGCGGTTGACTGGCAGTGCGAGGTTTATGTGAACTGCGTTAAAGTCGGCGGTCACACGGGCGGCTACTGCCCCTTCACCTTTGACATAACCGAAAACCTCAAAGAAGGCGAAAACGAGCTGATAGTCAAGGTCTATGACCCCACGGATGACGGTTGGCAGCAGAGAGGCAAGCAAGTCCACAAATCAAAGGGCTTCTGGTATACCTCAACATCGGGTATATGGCAACCCGTCTGGCTTGAGCCCGTTGATTTAAGTCATATTGAAAATATAAAAATAACTCCCGATATAGATAAAAGCTCTGTTGCCCTCAAGGTTGAAACAAGCGAAAAAGGCGGTAAGCTCACGGCGAAGATTCTCAAGGAAGACACCGAAATATTCAGCGGCGAAATAAGCCGGGATTGTGAAATTCCGATAAACGACCTTCGTCTGTGGAGCCCGGAGGACCCGTTCCTCTACGACCTTGAAATCACGCTTGAAAACGACGGCGACACCGACACGGTAAAAAGCTATTTCGGTATGCGCAAATTCAGCATCGGCAAAGATATGACGGGCATACCGCGCATAATGCTCAACAACGCCCCGTATTTTCAGAGAGGTCTGCTCGACCAGGGCTACTGGCCCGACGGCGGTCTTACCGCGCCCTGCGACGAGGCGATGATATTTGACATTGAAGAAATGAAAAAGCTCGGCTTCAATATGCTTCGCAAACACATCAAAACCGAGCCCGCACGCTGGTATTACCACTGCGACCGTCTCGGAATGATAGTCTGGCAGGATATGATAAGCGGCGGAAAGGCGCTCAACCCCATTTATGCAGGCGGTCTGCCGAACATAAACGTTCACGTGAAAGACAACCAGTATAAGATGTTCAACCGCGACCTGCCCGAATGGCGCGAACAGTTCAAAGAGGAGCTGTTTGAGGTTATAGACTGGCTTTACAACTTCACCTGCATCGGCTGCTGGGTGCCGTTCAATGAGGGCTGGGGTCAGTTTGACGCAAAGGAAATCGGTGAAAAGGTCAAGGCATACGACCCCTCAAGAGTCATCGACCACGCAAGCGGCTGGCACGACCAGGGAGGTCCCGACTTCAAGAGCGTTCACAAATACATCTTCCCCGTTCATTTGCCAACGGCGCGCAGGCAGGCGGGAAGGCCCTTTGTTCTTAGCGAATACGGCGGATACAGCCGCACAATAAAGGGTCACGTGTGGAACCTTCAGAGAAGCTTCGGATATGTCAGATTCGGCACAAAGATGTCTTTGTCACAGGGTTACAGAATACTGCACGAAAAGCAGATTATTCCGCTTATTGCAAAAGGTCTTTCGGCAACGGTTTACACTCAGGTAAGCGACGTTGAGTTTGAAGTCAACGGCATTTACACCTATGACCGTGAAGTTCTTAAAATGGATGCCGACATTATAAAAGAAATCAACTCTAAAATGATTCTTCCGTAAGGAGAATAATATGTTTCGAAAAATTACCGCATTTCTTCTTGCCGTGTGCCTTGTTTTAGGTTTATGCGCCTGCGGCAGAGAAATAAAGACAGACAAAAAAATTGCAATAATCACCGCTCCGAAGGATGAATACCCCGAGGATTATATGGCAGTGAAGGCGCTCGCAGAGCAATACCCCGACACTGTTATTCACAAGGAGCTGCCCGATACGCGCATTCTTCATCCGGGAGACCCGGAGGTTATGACCGTTGCGCAGGAGCTTGCCGCCGACCCGGCGGTGGGTGCGATAATCTTTGCACGTGCGGTCAGGTTCTCATCCGCCGCCATATTGAAGGCGAAGGCACTGAGCCCGGAGCTTGTTATTGCGGCTGTTGAGCCGGAGGACGACATAAAGGCAGTTGCCGGTTCCGCCGATTTTGTTACCGCCTGCGACTGGACTGCAGCGGCGGGCGAAATCGTTTCAAGAGCAAAGGATGCGGGCACGGAATACTTTGTGTTTTTCTCATATTCACGGCTCAATATGAATTCTCTTGTTGAAGGCGAGCAGAACGCACTCAAAAGCGAGTGTGAAAACGCCGGAATAGAGTTTATTGCCGACAACGGCAACGACCCCGGCGGCGGATTCACCGACGAGACGGGAATAGTAAAAGCGAACGACGTTATTAAAGAACGCCTTGCCTACCTTGAAAACAAGGGCAGAATAAAGGGTGAAAACGTTGTGCTCTTCTCCGCGGATGTTACCGTTCAGCAGACGCTTGTTGAGCTTGCAGATGAAAACGGGATGATTTATATCTGCCCCGAATTTCCCGGCATATTCAGCGGAACAGGCGGTGCATACGGCGTTGACCTGCCCGAAAGCATTGACGCTTCAAAAGAATACATCGGTGCATTGAAAAATGCCGTCAAATCGGGCAGTTTTTCATCAAAGCTGTTTTATTACGGTTTTCCGCTGATGACCGCACTGATTAATGCGACATTTTACGGCGTCGTTGACATTCTTCAGTGCTCAGCCGGTTCGCTTGCGGAGTGCATAACATCAAATCTCAGAAAAGCGGCGAAGAACAGAAAGTTTGCTGTATCGCAGGGCGATGACCCGAATGTGTTTTACGGCTACTGCCCTGACATACAGAGAATTAAATAAAGCATAACAAAGAAAATGCGGGCTGTCGGTTGACAGCCCGTTATTATATTATCTTTTATCTTAAAGTAAATCGCCTGTTCTGAGTTTTCTTATCCAGTCAAGAATTGTTGTTTTGATTGCGGTGAGCTTTTCTTTTTGCATACCTGAACGCTGTTCGGGAGTGCCTGCCATATCAATAAGACCGAAGGTCATAAGCGAGGTTTTGTCGGAATAGCCATCGGTGAAATTCGCCGCATAGCCGGCAAATGTGGTGCGTGTGAATTTGCCGCCGTCTGTTCTCAGAACGGAGCCGAACTTTTGCATAAGAGTTTCGTAGCTGTCTTTTTCATAGTCAATTTTTTCAATATCCGACGAGCCGTAAAGGAACCAGGGTGATTTGTCGGCATCGGGACCTGCTCCCTTGTATGTCCAGGTGGTCCAACTCAGGTTTCTGCTGTTGAAAAGAGAGAGCATATAGCCGAAGGTTGTGAGACCGCGCGGATAAAACTCGCCGATATAAAAAGGAGCGTTGTAATTTGCGTTTTTAATCTCGTTTGCCTTGCGCAGAACAGTGAAATTTGTTATGTCGTAGATGTGCTCCTGGTAAACAATATTCTTCCAGCCGTAAACATCGGGAGAGGCAATAGCCGAAGGATCCCAGATTGCCTCCATACAGATGATATGGTCGGGGTCAACGGCTCTGACCGCCTTGTAGAGGTCGTTGCTGAAATCCCAGAAGGTCTGCTGAAAGCTGCCGTCGCGCGTGATGTTTGTGCCGAGAGGCTCATTCATAAGGTCATACATTGCAATTACGCTCTCGCCCGCATAGTGCTTTGCAAGTTCAACCCAGAAATCGAGGGTTACCTTTCTGTATGCCCTGCCCTTTTCGGTGTCATCAAACAGAGACATCGACTTTGACTGACCGCAGTGGTCGTAATCATTCTGATAGCCGGGCAGACCGTGAAGGTCAATTATGAGATAAAGCCCGTATTTGCGGCACATATCAACAACGCCGTCAAGCTCACTGAAATCTATTTCGCCGTCTGCCGTTCTATACCACGTGCCGCTGTCATCGCTCTGAAGGTTGCGATACCAGATGGGCAGGCGCACAACGTTCATGCCGAGGTCGGCAACGTTTTTGTAATCGGTTTCGGTTATCCAGTTGCTTCTGTAGGTTTTGAAAAGCTCGTGCGTTTTCTCCTGCCCGAAGCGTTCAACGAGAGTTTTGTAAACTCCCTCTTCGCCTGCGGGGTTGGTGTAGGGGCAGAACCAGTCTTCCATAATGCCCCAGCCGCCGAAGTTTGTGCCGCGCAGAACAACCTCGTTGCCCTGTGCGTCAAATATTTTTTCGCCTTCGGTGTGGAGCAGGGGCAGAGTTGTGCTCTGCGCAAAAACGAAGGCGGGCAGGCAGGTGAATGCCATAATAACGGCAAGCAGAAACGCCGCTGTTCTTTTTATTGTTTTTTTCATAATTACGACCTCCGGTTTTATTGATTGTCTGTCTGAAGTTCCTGCGACGGACTGCGCCTGACGGAATTGAAAAACTCGTTGTATTTTTCAGCCCATTTTTCAATGTCGGAGCGCTCGTATCTGTTGGGGAACGACGGTTCGACCGCTGCGAACCTGCCGATATTTGAAACTATTGTGAGAAGCTTGGAACGCAGTTCGGGCATCTCGCCGAGAATCTGCAGTTTTGATTTTAAGGTTGAAAAGAATTTGCCCTTGATTACCGTTTCAAGTCTGCCTTCTGAGAACGCCTGAAGCTCCTCGCTTGAAATAAGCCCGGTTGCAAACATACGGTCCACCTCTTCGGCGGTAACAAAAGGCAGGAAGTTTTTGGCTATTGCAATTCTGCAGGCGCCGAAGCCGATTTCTCTGAAAAAGGTTTTTTCGTATTCCCAGAGCGTTTCGGCGGTGTAAAAGCCGTCTGAATCCGCAAGAACGGCGTTTGCAAGCATTGTGCCTGCGCGCAGACTGTATGCAATGCCGGATCCCTTGAGCGAGTAAGTCATAAATGCGCTGTCGCCCACTGCCGCGTAACCGTCTGCCACTAAAACGGCGAGAGGCTGGCGCACGGGGATGTCCACAAAATAACCGCCGCGTATAAGCTTTGTGCCCATCTGCGGGTTTTTGATGCTCAGCGTATGCAGGCAGGGCGCGAGAGCACTGTAAGAGGTCTCGTCAAATCTTGCAATAAGTGCGTCTGTGTATTCGTCATCCGTAACGAGCCACATAAGTCCCTCCGTGCCGTCATTATAGAGGTAGAGGTTGTAATTCGTTTCGGGTCTGGGAGCATCTTTGACATTTTCAAAATATGCGCGGTAGGTGTGAAGAACATCGAAATGCGCAGGGGATTTTTCAATCATTGTAAAGCCGGGCAGATTTGAGCGAACGGGAGAGTTCATACCGCAGGCGTCTATTATCAGGTCTGCGTAGAACCTGCCTTTGTCTGTTTCAATGCCTGCCACGCGGCAGCCGAGAATGAGCGGCGCTTTGATTTCGGTTTCGTAAACAATCTGCGCACCTGCGTTTTCGGCAAGGGAGATTAGATACTCGTGAAGCTCCTTACGTTCAACCGTCAGGGTCTCGCTGCCCTCTTTCGCGGGCAGGGTGAGAACGGGAGTGTCATCGCCGACGGCAACGAACGTGAGGTTGTTGCTTTTTGCCCTGTAGTGCTCCGGAATCTCAATACCGGCATACTCCATTGCGCCCGCTTCGAACGAATCGCGCTGGTCGAGGTAATACTCCCCTTTTTTGTGCCTGTCATAAACAGTAACTTTATGACCTGCGGCGGCAAGCTTTATTGCGGCGACAAGACCGCCGTGACCTGCGCCCGCAACTATGATTTCCGACATAAAACCGCCTTCCTTTTTATTTTGAAAGCATAATCATACCCTGCACAATCATAAACTCGCCGAGTATGTAGGTAAGCATAACGGTAAAGTGCTGTCTGAATATAATCTCCGGCTTCTTGTAGTAGCGGACAATGAAGAGGGTGCAGTCCGACACAAAGAAGAGGACCGCTCCGATATAGGCAACCGCCGAGCCGGCACAGGGGTTGGAAATCAGCTGCATAAGGGCAAAAACGTTCATTGTGCTGTTGGCAAGCAGATAGACATACATCGGAATCTGCATCTTTTTGGGCGTTGTGGGTATTAAAAGATGAATAATGAAGGCAGATATTGAATAGTAGGCAATGGCAACGGGAACGGTTATGAACCAGTTGACATGCGAAAAAGCGACCTGCGGAACGTAAACGGCAATAAACAGGAAGTGCGCGAGCATAAATGCTATTCCGCCCGCAGTAAACCAGGCGTTGCCCTTCGGCATAAGCAGAACATCGCCGAGCCAGCTTGCGACAAGAGCGGCGATGAGGAGCGGAATTACATGCACGCCGCCTGTAACATAATAAAGAATGATGAAAAGCAGAAGCATCGGCTTTGTTACGATGCGGAGTTTTTCTTTTTTGACCCAGCTGCCGTAAAGGTGGATAACACTTGAAACAGCAAGCAGAACAAGAAACACGATTTTAAGCATATTTTCACCGCCGTAAATGTGATTATTCATAACATTTTTATTATAATCTTTCCAAAGCGTAAAGTCAACGAAACGCTGTCTTCTGAAAAAACACAGAATCAAAAATCTTTATATTTTTCAAAAAGGGTTGACAAAAAAAATATATATAATACTATTAAAGAAAAAAATATACAAAAGGATTGATTATGTTAAAGGAGGAAAAAATGAAAAAGTTAAAAGCCGTAATTGCTGTTATTGTCTCAATTATTATTGCATTTGCTTCGATAAGCTACGGTTCGGCGACAGATGACAAAGGTCCCGGAGCATATATCACAACATACGCAAAAACTTCAAAAGACGGCAGATATCTATACTCTGCTTCCCCCGAATCCGATGGAATATATTTTGTGGCTTCAACTCAAAAGAATATAACTGTTCTGAAAATTCCCGATGAAATTGACGGAAAAAAAGTAACCGGCGTCTGGAGCCTTTATACCGCTTCTCCGGCTGTTTCAAGAGTTGAATACGGCAAAAATGTTAAAGTTATCAAAGGTTTCGGATATCAGAATGATGCGGGGTTGCACACAAGATACCGTCCGGAAATGACATATGAACACAATTCGCAGACCTGTATTCCTCTTATGAGTGCAATTTTTAATGAGGGGTTGGAGATAATAGAACATAACGTCGCTGCAGCCGGATATAAAGAAGGCGACTCATTTAAATTGATGGTATTCCCATCAACTTTAAAAAATATGAAAACTTGGGCATTAGATGGAATATCGGTTGATAATATTATTTTTCAAAGTGATGCAGAACTTAGTTATAATATAGCTTATTCATCTTATGCAACTTCATATTCCTTCCCGAAACGTTCAATCTATTTTACAGGCAACTGTCTTAACGCCAATCCTTTTGCTTTTAACTATCTTCCCTGGATTAACGATGGCTTTAATGAAAGAGAATGTCCATATACTTTCCCCCCGGATAATGTCACAATTTATAAAAAAACCGATGCACTCGGTTTTGAAAAATTTGAAACAACCGATTATGAAGAATACACAACACAGGATTTTCAAATTGAACCACCTAAATTTGATGTGAGAACATATGATAACGAGTGGTGGAACTACATCAAAGAAGTTAAGGCAATAACACTTTCTGCTGCCGGGATTACAGAAGACAGCAGTTTAAAAGCCGGCCTTTCCGCAGAAGAAAAAGATTATGTTTCAAATACATATACCGTAACCACCGACGGCAGTGATAATATTACCTTTAACGCTACAACATCACCTTCCGACGCATACGACTCAAGAGTTTATTATGTTTCGTTGAATGAAAATGTTGCAAAAGTTGACAAAGAAACAGGGAAAGTTAATATAGTCGGCGACGGCACTGCCACAATCCGCTGCGTATCCGCATCCGGCGTGTTCTCAGATTGTGTTGTAAAAGTCAATTTGCCGTTAATAACAAAGATAATCAATGCAATTCAGAATTTTTTCTTCTCAATTTCAAATTCACTAAAAGCCTTTATCAACTCAGTTTCATATACTCTTTTCAAACACTAAAAAAACAATCAGTTACAGCGAGCCGTAATAAACGCGGCTCGCTTTTGGCTTTTTATAGTCTGTTTGAAATTTTCAAAAAAACACATTAAAAATACAATATAATGTTGCAATTATAATTATATGTGATAGAATTATACTGTATTTTGTATTTCGGAGGTAAAACAGATGGCAAAGTTTATTCTGTCGGCTTTTGCCGATGAGGCGTCGCCGAAGGTTGCGGAGCAGCTCAAGGCGCTCAAAGACAATAAAATCGAACTTATTGAGCCGCGCAACATCGACGGCAAAAACATTTCAGAGCTTAGCGTTGACGAGGCAAAACAGCTCAAGGCGCAGCTTGACGAGGCGGGAATCAAGGTTTCGTCAATCGGCTCATACTACGGCAAAATATTTATAAACGAAGATTTTGAGCCGCATTTTGAGGCGTTCAAAAACACGGTTGAGGTTGCGAAGATTCTTGAGACAAAATATATCAGAATGTTCAGCTTCTATATTCCCGAAGGTGAAAACGCCGATAATTACAAAGATGAGGTTCTCCGCAGAGTTAAAGCTATGGCGGAATACTCATACGAACAGGGCATTCTGTGCTGCCATGAAAACGAAAAGGGCATTTACGGCGATGTTCCCGAGCGCTGCCTTGTGCTCGCCGAAGCGCTGGGCGAAAAGCTCGGCTGCATATTCGACCCCGCAAACTACCTGCAGTGCGGAGTAAACACGCTTGAGGGCTTTAAGCTCCTTGAAAAGTATATTACCTATATGCACATCAAAGACGTGCGCACATTTGACGGCGCTGTTGTTCCCGTCGGCTGCGGAGACGGAAAGGTCGAAGACATTCTGCGTGCGCTCGATTCATACGAGGGCAGAAAATTCATCCTGACTGTTGAACCGCACCTCAAGGTTTTTGAAGGTCTTGACAAGCTTGAAACCGACGACGAGACTGCGAACAACATGGGCAAATTTGTTTACCCCGACAACTTCACATCATTCAAAGCCGCCTGCGACGCCATTCACGGCATAATTGAAAAAGTTCAGCCCGTGCGCTACGGCATTATCGGCATAGGCAACATGGGCACCTCGCACATAAACATGAACGTTGACGGTAAGCATAAGGAAATGCGTATTACCGCAGTTGCGGACATCAACCCCGAACGTCTTAAAGTTGCGAAGGAGTTGCTGCCTTATGTAAACACATACAACACAGCAGAGGAGCTTATTGACAGCGGCGACTGCGATGCGGTTATTATCGCCACCCCCCACTACTTCCACCCGCCCATTGCAAAATACGCTTTTTCAAAGGGCGTAAACGTTCTTACCGAAAAGCCCGCAGGCGTTTACACAAAGCAGGTTCGCGAAATGAACGAGGCGGCGGCAAAGTCCGGACTTGTTTTCGGAATAATGTATAACCAGAGAACAAACTGCGTTTACCGCAAGATGCGTGAAATGGTAAAGAGCGGCGAATACGGTGAAATCAGACGCGTGAACTGGATTATAACCGACTGGTATCGCACCCAGGCGTATTACAACTCCGGCGGATGGCGCGCCACCTGGGAAGGTGAAGGCGGCGGCGTTCTGCTTAACCAGTGCCCGCACAACCTTGACCTCTGGCAGTGGATCTGCGGTGTTCCCGTAAAGGTTCAGGCAACCTGCCACGAAGGCAAATGGCACGATATTGAAGTTGAAGACGATGTTACAATATATGCCGAATACGCAAACGGCGCAACCGGTGTTTTTGTAACCACAACGGGCGATTATCCGGGCACAAACCGTTTTGAAATCACACTTGACGGCGGCAAACTCGTTTGTGAGAATAACGAACTGAAGTTCTTTAAGCTTAACGAAAGAATCTCGGAGCACTGCAGGAATTCCGAAGCCGGCTTCGGCAGAATCGAAGGCGAATGGATTACCATTGAAACTGACGGCAGAAACATTCAGCACCCCGAAGTTGTAAACAAATTCACGGGTAAACTGCTTCACGGCACAGAGCTTGTTGCAAACGGTGAGGAAGGCATAAACGGTCTTTCAATCTCGAATGCGGCGCACCTTTCATCCTGGCTCGGCAAACCCGTTGAGATTCCCGTTGACGAGGACCTCTACTATGAAAAGCTTCAGGAAAAAATAAAAAATTCTACATTTAAAAAGACTGTTAAAGAAACCGTTCAGGATGATATGTCATCCACCTTCGGCAGTTGAGAAAGGCGATTATGAGAGTTGCTATAGTCGGATGCGGCAATGTTTCGGCATTGCATTTTGATGCGGCAGACAACAGCCCGCTCGCCGAACTTGTTGCCGCTGTGGATATAAAACCCGAACGGGCGCGGAAATACGCCGAAAAATACGGCATAAACGCCTACACCGATTATTATGAAATGCTTGACAAGGAGCAGCCCGACACGGTTCATATCTGCACTCCGCATTATCTTCACACGACTTATGCGGTCGAAGCGCTGACAAGAGGGATAAACGTTCTCTCCGAAAAGCCCTGCTCGGTAAGCGATGAAGAGGTCAGGGCGCTGCAAAAGGCGCAAAAAGCCTCATCCGCGCAGTATGCGGTGTGCTTTCAGAACAGATACAACTCCTGCATAAAGAGATTAATCGAGGTCAGGGACAGCGGCGAGCTCGGCAGAATCAAAGCAATACGCGCTTTCGTAACCTGGTTCAGAGGCGCCGACTACTACAGCGACGACTGGCACGGCACGCGTGAAAAAGAGTGCGGCTGTCTGCTGATTAATCAGGCGATTCACACGATTGACCTCATAGGGTATATCGGCGGAGACTGCAGGGCGCTGACCGCCCACGTCAGCAACGATTCCCTTCAGGGAATTATAGAGTGCGAAGACACGGCTTCAATGCGCATGGAGCTTGAAAACGGCGTAACGGCAATTTTTTACGGCACCCTCGCTCACGGAAGCAACGCACCTGTTATTATTGAGGTTGCCTTTGAAAAAGGAACCCTTCGCACCGAGGGAGAAAAGCTATTCAGCATAGAGGAAGACGGCAGTATTAATGAAATCTCGCTTAAATCTAAAGAGGCGGGCGGCAGAGATTACTGGGGCTCGGGGCATCCGTCGCTCATAGGCGATTTTTATGATGCGGTTGCAACGGGCAGAGAATTCTCAACGGACGCTTTCAGCGGCGGCAAGGCGGCAAAGATTGTTTTTGCGGCATACCGTTCATCAGAGCTCGGCGCCCGCGTGGAAATTGACAACACGGAGGAATGATTATGAGTCACGAAAATTTAAAGGGCAGAACAGCGGTTATTACAGGCGGCGGCGGAGTTCTCTGCGGCGGCTTTGCGAAGGATCTGGCGGCTCTCGGCGTAAAGGTTGCGATTCTCGACCTCAAGGAGGAGGCGGCACAGGCGGTCGCCGATGAAATCAAGGCAAACGGCGGAGAGGCGCTTGCGGTAGGCTGCAACGTTCTTGAGCCCGAAAGTCTTGAAGCCGCAAGACAGAAAATCAATTCCGTTTACGGCAAGTGCGATATTCTGATAAACGGCGCGGGCGGAAATAATCCCAAGGGCACAACCTCAAAGGAATATTATGAGGACGGCGACCTTGAAAACAAGGCGCAGGATGTCAAAACATTTTTTGACCTTGACGCATCGGGCGTGCAGTTTGTTTTTAACCTCAACATTTTAGGCACACTGCTCACAACACAGTGCTTTGCAAAAGATATGGTAGGACGTGAAAACGTAAGCATTCTCAACATCTCATCAATGAACGCCTTTACACCGCTGACCAAAATCCCCGCATACTCGGCGGCGAAGGCGGGCGTTTCAAACTTCACACAGTGGCTTGCGGTTCATTTTGCAAAATCGGGCATCAGGGTAAACGCCATTGCGCCCGGCTTTTTTGCGACCAACCAGAACAAAACACTGCTTTTCAATGAGGACGGCTCGCTCACTCCCCGCTCCGACAAAATCATTTCGCAGACTCCGATGGGAAGATTCGGTGTTCCCTCAGACCTCACGGGCGCTCTGATTTTCTTCTGCGATGAGAAGTATTCCGCATTTGTGACCGGCGTTATTCTGCCGATTGACGGCGGTTTCTCGGCTTATTCGGGCGTCTGATAAAAGTATTTACGGCTCCGGCATCGGTCAGTCGGAGCCGTTTTTTATACGTTTTGATTGCCGTTTATCTGTTTTTCACAAAATTATATGTTAATATTTGATTAAAATAGTTTATTTTCTTTTTTAGAAAAATAAGTTGTTGCATTTATTGTATACTTTTTTGCAATACGGCAATTTAGTAAACATATTTCAAACTGAAAAAGAGGCGAAACTGAAAATGAAAAAGCATTCACTCAGAATCATAAGCGTTCTGCTGTGCCTTGCCCTTCTGTTCGGTGCGGCGGCTCCTGCGGTATTCTCGCTTGACACTGCGCATCTGACAGACGTGCCGATGATTTACATCCGCGGTCAGGGTCTTGACCTCGGCATAAAGCAGGAAAACGGCACCTGGGATAAAGTATATCCCCTGACCGTTCCCAACGGTTTTGTCAGGAGTCTGCTCACAGCAGACAAAATCACGAACTTCATAAAATGCTACTACACCAACAATTATGACTGGTTCTGCGATGCGCTTTATGAAGACCTGAAGACGATTTTTGAAGATTTCAAGCTTGACAACACAGGCAAAGCGGCAAACGGCAGCACAGTTATTTCAGACTGGCACAAAACTCTTACCAGAACGACCGTAGACGGCAAATACCCCGTTGACAAATTTGCATTTACATATGACTTCCGCCTTGACCCCTATGAGGTGGCAGACGAACTCAATGAATATATTGAGGCGGTGTGCAAACTTACGGGTCATGAGAAGGTTGCCGTTCTCGGCAGATGCCTGGGGGCAAACGAGATTCTTGCATACATCGACAAATACGGCAACGACCGTTTTTCGGATATCATTCTTTATGCGAGCGCTCTTGAGGGCTGTGTTGAGGTTTCACACCTCTTTAACGGCGACGTTTATGTTGACAACAACGGCACTGTCCGCTTTGTTGACGACTACGACATAAACAAATACATAAACGACGAGCAGATAACCGAGTTTATCAGAGCATTTCTTCACACCTACAATGCGGTAGGCGGCGTAAAACTTGCTCTCAACGAGGTCAACAGAGTTTACAAGCTCGTCTGCGACAACGTCGTTCCCCGCATTCTCAGAGACTCCTACGGCACAATGCCCGGCTACTGGGCGATGGTCGAGGATGAGTGCTACGACTCCGCTAAGAAGCTTGTTTTCGGCGGTGTTGAGAGCGAATGGTCCGAGCTCATTGCAAAGCTTGACAATTACCATAACAATGTGGCGCTTAAATCCGAAGAGATTCTTCAGCAGTGCGCCGATGACGGAATAAACATTTACAACATTGAAAAATACGGTTTTGCCGTATTCCCGGTTGTAAAGGACACCGAAATGGTGTGCGACAGCACTGTTAACCTCACTCTTGCGAGTGAAGGTGCAACAACGGCAAAATCCTTCAAGAAGCCCTTTGACAAGGACTATATGGCAAAAGCCGAAAAGAACGGCACTGCAAAATACATTTCACCCGACCGTCTTGTTGACGCTTCGACCTGTATGTTCCCCGACAACACCTGGTTTGTAAAGAACCTGAGGCACAAGACATTCCCCGACAGCATGAACGCCCTTGTGTGCGAGATGATAAACGCCGAAGGAACATACACCGTTTTTGACAGCGCAGAGTGGCCGCAGTATATGGTTTATGATGAAGAGACAGCGACGGCTTCACCGATGACCGAAGAAAACTGCAACACCACCGACAGATGGAAGACAAACTTCTTTAAAAATCTGATTATTGTTTTCAAAAATATCGGCTATGTTCTCAAAAAGCTTTTCGGCTGATAAATAAAATCTGCTTTCACCCCCTGCGGTTTTTGAACTGCAGGGGTATTTTCTTGTATTTAAAAAATACAAACAATTTTTATAAAAATAATGATTTTACAAAACGGCTGTGTTATAATAATAAAAGTTATGTATGAAAGGCAGTATGTTTATGCACAATCTCATAAAGCGCAACACACCGCAGATATTCCAGTCGTTCATTCTTGAAAAGACCGAAAAAGAAAACGGAAAATCCGTTTATTATATTTCACAGCGCGCAGGCAGAATCGTTCTGGGCGGCGACTGCAAAATCAGCCAGGCGATGGCCTACTACCGCTATCTCAAAGATTACTGCGGCGTGAACATATCACACGCGGGCAACACGGAAATGCCCGAAATCACGCAGGCGCCCCTGCCCGACAGAGAGATAAAGCACGTAATCGAACAGGACAGACGTGTATATATGAACTACTGCACCTTCGGCTATTCCTGCGCCTGGTGGGGATGGGATGAATGGGAAAAAGAAATCGACTTTATGGCGATGAACGGAATAAACATGCCGCTTGCCGTAATCGGCACGGAGGCGGTGTGGTTCTACACGCTGCGCGAATTCAAATACAGCGAGAACGGCGCTATGAGATACCTTTCGGGGCCAGGCTTCTGGCCGTGGCAGCTCATGGGCAACCTATGCGCATACTTTCCGCTTGCGGATAAACAATTTATTGATGCGAGACTTGAGCTCGGTCAGAAAATAATCAACCGTCAGATTGAACTCGGTATGACGCCGATTCTTCAGGGATTTTCCGGCATTGTGCCGAGGTCGATTGGCAAGGTTTTCAAGACGGCACGTCTCAGGATGGTAAAACCGTGGTGCAGCTTCCCCTGCACCTGTATGCTTGACCCGCTCGACCCGCTGTTTACCAAAATCGGCACGGTATTTCTTGAAAAGCAGCGTCAGATGCTCGGTGCTTACCATTACTACGCCTGCGACCCGTTTCACGAAAACGCACCCAATTCAAAAAAGAAAAACTATCTTTCGGATGTAGGCAGGACGATTGACCGTCTGTATAAAAACTTTGATTCAGAATCGGTCTGGGTTATGCAGTCGTGGTCGCTCTATGAAGATATTGTCAAAGCCGTTCCCGAGGGCAGATTGCTCATACTTGACATAGACGGTCAGAAGGCGGATGAATCCGACGGCTTCTGGGGTCACAAGTTTGTTACGGGCAGAATACACAATTTCGGCGACAGAACAACTCTTCACGGCAGTATGGATGTTATTGCGGGCAATGAATATCTCACGGTAAAAGAGAAGCACCCCAACGTCTGCGGAACGGGACTTTTCCCCGAAGGAATAAGGCAGAACCCGATGCTGTTTGACCTTGCATTCTCGATGCTTACGGAGAATGAAAAGAAAGATATTAAGCCGTGGCTCACGGACTACGCCCTGCGCCGTTACGGAAGCGATGAGAAATGCCTTGCGGATGCGGTCGGAATAATATACGAAACCGCTTATTCTCCCGAATGCACGGGAAGAGAGACGGGCTCGATAATCTGTGCAAGGCCGTCAACACATCTGCTGCACACCGCGCCCAATGACACGCTGACTGTGCGTTATGACAACGCAAGGCTGTTTGAAGCGCTGGAGCTGCTCCTCAAAGCGGAAAAGGCGGACAAGGACGGCTATGAATATGACGTGTGCGACATAACGAGGCAGGTGCTGAGCAACTTTGCAAACTCGCTCTACACAAAGATTATGAGCGCATACTACGACAAGGACGTAAACTCCTTTGAGAGAAACTCGAATCTGTTTTTAAAGGTGCTTGAAGACCTTGACGCTCTTCTTATGACACGCAAAGAGTTTACCCTGAGTTACAACCTTGAGCAGGCGGGCTCCTGCGCTCTTGATGAAAAAGAAAAGCAGAATTTTGAGCTTAACCTGCTGACTCAGCTGACAATATGGGGACCGATGACAAACCCCGTAAACTACGATTACGCGTGGAAGGAATGGGGCGGACTCATTGAGACGTATTACCTGAGACGCTGGCACTCCTTCTTTGAGCAGCTTGCGGTTTATTTCAAAAAGCGCAGCTTTAAGACGGAGACAAAAAAGCAGTATTGCGAGCGCAACATCTATGCAGGCAACGCCTTTTACAAGAACTATGAGAAGTTTGAGAAAAACTGGCTGCAGACGGTTGACCCGACTCCGCCCGGAGAAGAAGAAACTGTTGAATGCGCAAGGAAGCTTGCGGAAAAGTATTCAAAATATTTCAAAGAAAATCTATATGAGCAATAAGAAGCACGGGGCTGTCGGTTGACAGCCCCGTGAGTATTTATTTAACTGTTTATCGGTTGTTATCCGCTTTTTTTGTTTCATTGAAAGTAAGAACCGTTTTGAATAAATCGCCGTCAATTACGAGGTCGAACCTGCCGCGCTGAACCTCGGTAAAGCTTTTTGCGATAGATAAGCCGAGACCGTTGCCGACTGTTCTGCGGGATTTGTCGTTGCGCTTAAAGCGCTGAACGAGCTCTTCTTCAGTGAGAGTAATTTTGTTTGCCGATGTGTTTTTGAGTGAAATCTCGGCTTTGCCTGCATTGCTTCTGACATCTATGAATACTCTTGTATCCGGCATGGCGTAGCTGCAGATGTTGTTGATAAGGTTTTCAAAAACGCGCCAGAGCATTGAGCTGTCACACTCAATAAAGACGGACTCGTCGGGAATGTCAAGAACGGGTGTAAGATTTTTCTCGGCAAACATAGGCGAGAATTCATCGACAACCTGTGTGAGATAAAGCCCTATGTCAAGCGATTCGTAATAAACCTGAATTGTTCCCGCCGAAACCTTTGAAACCTCTATAAGATTCTGCAGAAGATTGTTTAGCTTTTGCGACTGGTTTTTAATAATGCCGAGATAATTGTTTATTTCTTCTTCATTGCAGCCGCCGCTGCTGACAATATCGGAATAATTAATAATTGATGTAAGAGGAGTTTTGATGTCGTGTGAAATGTTGGCGATAAGTTCGTTGCGCATTTCGGTGCTGCGGTTTTTCTCTTCAAGAGCGTTTATCATTTCATCCTTTATTGCTATGAGGTCATCGTTTATCGCCCTGAAATCGCCGAACATTATGTGAGAGTCGGGAATGCTGCCGTAATCACCGCTGGCAATCTTTTTGCTGTTTTCGCGCATGGCGTTGAGGTTGAATGCGATAAGAAAGAAAATTGCGCCGAAAACGAACAGGAAACCGACCTGGCTGAAGGCAAAGAAGAGGAAATTGAAATCTGAAAGCAAGCCCGTTTCACAGGTTTTGTATTTATAAACAAAAACGAATACAATTGCGAGGTCGATTGCGAGAACCGCACTCATCGCTATCAGAGTTTTGCCGATAAAGGGGATTTTTATATTACCGCTGTGATGGTTCTTTTTGCTGATTCTGCTGATAATCCTGTAAGGAACTGTGTTTTTGAGAACCGAGCCGGATTTTATTCTCGAAGCAAGTGAAATGCAGAAAACAAGAAGAACAACCGACTGGAAAAATTCAAGAATGAGAATAATGGCGTTCCAGAGAACAATATTTGTTTCTTTTATATTCGGCACCGATGTCAGAAGAATAAGTGTCAGTGTAAAGGCGGTATAGGCAATCACCATCAGCACGAGCACGTCAAACGGGATTTTGTCAACAAGGAACTGTTTTTTTGAGTCTTTAGGCTTGCCGACGGAATACATAAGCCACCCCAGAAGAAAGACGGCAACGCATATAAGAATAAAGAGAACAACAAAGACGGCGTATCTGAGAGTGCTTGCAATATTAATCAAAGTAAGGGCAAGATAATAATTATCATGCGCGGTCATATCGCTGCGCACGCAGAGAGTAACCTTGCCCGAGACACTGCCTGTTTCATCGGAAAGAACGTTGAACGAGCGTTTTTCTCTGTAACAAAAAGAGTCCTGACTGTCAAAATCAAAGCTCTCATCGCTGTTGAACATTGTGTCGCCGTTTTTGTTTTCCGCTTTGAATACGATATTGGTGTTTTCGGGGCTGTATTCGGAAACATAATAATCGAACGTTTTTTGCTCGTCGGGCGACAGCCCTGCGGGCGTTTCGCTCTGAAACTGCAGAGTCAGATATTTGGATATCTCCTCATACTCCTGCTCCGAAATTTTACTCATTGCCTTCTGGACGGGGTAAGTGCCCGCATCACTTCCGAAAAAGTGGTAGTCATACATAAAGTTTATTGCAAGGGCAACGGCAATGGCGATTTCAACGACGAAAACATAGGTCAGCGCCACTGTTATTTTGTCTGAAAACTTTTTGAGTCTTAGCATGGTTTACGCCTTCTCCATTTTGTATCCGTAACCGAAAACAGAAACAATGTATCTCGGCTGAGCGGGATAGATTTCTATTTTTTCTCTCAGGTGTCTTATGTGAACAAGAACGGTGTTCTCTGCGCCGAGGGGGTCGCACTGCCAGACCTGTCTGTAAATCTCTTTAAGGGAAAAAACAGTGCCGGCATTTTCTGTCAGGAGCTTGAGAATGGAATATTCCGTAGGTGTGAGGCTGACGGGTTTTCTGTCAACCGTTACTGTCTTTTTGCTGTCATCTATTACTATGGAGCCGTTATGCAGAACATTTTCATCCTCCTGATGTGCGGGAGCGTTCTCAAACCTCTGCGCGCGTCGCAGCTGATATTCCACCCTTGCCGCAACCTCGATTTTATTGAACGGCTTTGTAATATAATCATCAACACCCAGGCGGAAAGCCATGCGCTTGTCTTCCGCTTCGCTCTTTGCCGTTAAGAGAATGACCGGAACATCGGAGGTTTTGCGGATTTCGCACAGCGCCTCGACGCCGTCCATTTCGGGCATCATAACATCCATAAGAACCAGGTCAATTTTGTTACCGGCAAGCTTTTCAAGCGCCTGCCTGCCGTTGAATGCCTCGATAATATTGTAATCCTTACTGTCGGCAAGCAGATAAATTCTGAGCGCGCGGACTATGTCTTCTTCATCGTCGCAAATCAATATGTTATACATCGGCTGCTCCTTCCGCTTTTTGTCGGTTTTTGTCTATTATAATGTAAAAAAACCGGTTTAACAATTGATTTAATAAAATATTAGTTCAAATCTTAATGCAATCTTAATATGTGCCGCTGCGGGAGCGATTATGCCGGGGTTATTAAGATTGCATTAAGACAGGTTTAATGCCTTCTTAATGCTTTGCGCAGTTGAATCTTAATCGCCGGAAAAATATAATGCAGTCAAGACAAGGGCGGACAGCCCGAAAAAAATCTGGAGGGAAATACAATGAAAAACACAAGAAACGACAAACTCATCTGCTGGAACAGAAAGAACGAAAACGGCACAGTCACCGAAAAATATCACTGCGGCAATTCGGTAATCGGCGTTTCAAGATTCAGGAACCTTGTTTCCGATGAAAACTGCGTTGTCATTTCTTTTGAACGCGGAAGACTCAACCGTGACAGAAAGGCGGAAATCGCCCGCAGTCTCGGCGCTGATTTAAGCGCCTGCTGCTTTGACAGCCACACAATCTACGGCAGAGCCGTATAAATCAGGAGGATACAAAAATGAAAAAAATAATCTCAATGCTGCTTGCGGCGGTAATGCTTGTTATTCCGCTTTCAGTTCTTGCAAATGCTGACGAAGAAAACCCTGTTGAATCAACCGAAGCGAAAGACGAGACAACTATTGAATTTGCACCTACGCCAGAATTTGACAATGACAACATGCTGATAATTAAATTTGACAAAAGGTATGTTTCGGCTTGCAGTAACAAACAGGACATAACCATTGAAATCACGACAAAAACCGTTGACAGCACGGACGATGAGAACGGTGACGGTGATGACGGCGGTGATGAAAGTGATGACGATTATGACGAAAACGCAACATATTCAACCGTAACTTTTTCGGGGGATGATCTTATTTTTGTCAAAGAAGATGATGATGATTATTTCTCCCCGTTTATTGCCGCTTATATTCTTCATGCGGGAGACATTGATTATTACAACTTTTACAGAGCGGTTATTTCCGAAAACACGGTGTTTGACGCGCAGGGAAAAGGCAACAAAGTCATTACACTTACAAGTATGACGCAATGCTTTATGTGGGTTGACAGCGACTGCGGTTACCACTTTAATGACACTCTGATGGAAAAAACCGATATCTTTTTCTACTTGGATTCCAGAATACCTGCCGATTTCTATCTTGACGGCGAGCTTGTTGCCGAAGACTCCGTTTACTACATAATGAAAAACGCTGAGAGAGGCACTCACACGGTCAGCGCCAAAAAGCTGGGTATTGTTGTTGATGAGATAACTTTCAACGCTAACAAAATAGACAAAGGAGCAACAATTTTAGGCCTTTTTGCAGAAAGCGGAATGTATTTTCTGACCTCTTTGTATGCATTCCCTCTCGCTCCTCTGCTGGGTCTGATTATTCCTCCGCTGGGGATAGCCGGGCTTGCATCGCCGTTTGTTGCAATAGGTGCGTTTTTCATGGCAATAATCCAGTCCGTTACTGTTCTGTTTATATAATCTGAGATAACCGGACTGTAATTTGTAATAATAAAAAGGAGAAATACCGATTATGGGAACGATAATGCTGATGCTTATATCCGCACTGCCTATGATAACTGCACTTTTGCCGTTTCTGGGCGCTTATGAACTGCTTTCGGCAGGGCTGCAACAACTGCCGGTTATTCTTGAACCTGTTGCCGACTCTTTTGAGTTTTTATTCGGCACAATCGAAAACTACGCAATAATCCTGTTCGGCTGACAGAACAAGTTTTAAAAGCACCGGATATCCGGTGTTTTTTTGCTGTTTGGAAATTAACAGCGGTAATTTGTGATTTTAACAGATAAATACAGCATTTTTACACAAAAATTTATTGTCGTGATATTAAAAACTTACAAAAAAACTATTGATTATTATACTTTATAACTGTTATAATGTTGAATTACCGAAAGGGATTGCAGCTTCGCATTTTTGCGATTCCGTTTTGAATTGGAGTGAAATATATTTATGTTCTCAAGTCAGATTATGATTGTCTGTATGACTGCGGCGGCATCCGTTCTGGCACTGCTTTTCGCAATCTTCACAGCAAAAAAAGTTCTTAAATTCGACGAGGGCACGGACCTTATGAAAAAGATTTCACAGTCCGTGCGCAAGGGCGCAAACGCCTACCTCAGCAGACAATACAGAATTGTTATTGTCTTTTTCGGCGTGCTCTTTGTTGTGCTCGGCGTTATGGCGTTTATGGGACTTCTCACGCCCTATGTTCCGTTTGCATTCCTTACGGGCGGATTTTTCTCGGGACTTTCCGGCTTTATAGGTATGAAGATAGCGACCGCTTCAAACGCAAGAACAGCCAATGCCTGCAGAGAGGGTCTCAACAGAGGTCTGCGCGTTGCGTTCTCAGCGGGCTCGGTTATGGGCTTTACCGTTGTAGGTCTCGGTCTGCTTGACATCACAATCTGGTTTTTCCTTCTTAAATTCATTTTCAAGCTCCCCGACAGCGAGGTAACGGGCGCTATGCTCACCTTCGGAATGGGCGCTTCATCAATGGCTCTGTTTGCCCGTGTGGGCGGCGGTATATTCACAAAGGCGGCCGATGTAGGCGCCGACCTTGTAGGCAAGGTTGAAGCGGGTATTCCCGAGGATGACCCGAGAAACCCCGCGGTTATTGCCGACAACGTGGGCGACAATGTAGGTGATGTTGCAGGCATGGGTGCCGACCTCTATGAATCCTATGTCGGCTCGATTATTTCATCCTGCGCTCTCGGCGTTTCCGCCTTCCACAGCTTCAGCGCCATGGCTCTTCCGCTTTGCATTGCGGCAATCGGCGTTCTCTGCTCGGTAGTGGGCACCTTCCTTGTCAGAACAAAAGAGGGCGCAACACAAAAGCAGCTTCTCAGGGCGCTTTCAAAGGGCACGAATTTCTCGGCTGTTCTTATTGCCGTTATTGCAATCCCCCTTGTATATTTCATTTTAGGCAAAGACAACTGGCACATTTATTTTGCAATATTTGCGGGACTTGTTTCCGGCGTTCTCATAGGTCAGTCCACCGAATATTACACATCAGACAGCTACAAGCCCACGCAGAACCTTGCCAAGGCAAGTGAAACGGGAACGGCTACAATAATCATAAACGGTCTTTCGGTAGGTATGCTCTCAACGCTTATTCCCATTGTTATTGTTTCAATCTGCGTGCTTGTTTCATACTTCATTTCAGGCGGTTCGGCAAGCGCTTCAAGAGGTCTTTACGGAATTGCACTTGCGGCGGTAGGCATGCTCTCAACACTCGGCATTACACTTGCGACCGACGCTTACGGTCCCGTAGCCGACAATGCAGGCGGTATTGCCCAGATGGCGGAGCTTGAAGAAAAGGTCCGCGAGAGAACAGACGCTCTCGATTCACTCGGCAACACAACGGCTGCAACCGGCAAGGGCTTTGCCATCGGCTCTGCGGCACTTACCGCACTTGCGCTTATGGCTTCATACATTGACAAAATCAAGGTTATTCCCGGCGGCGCCGAAAAGATAGCCAACCTCAATATAAACAATCCTTCGGTGCTTATCGGCCTGTTTATCGGTGCGTGCCTGCCCTTTGTTTTTGCGGCGCTCACAATGAACTCCGTAGGCAGAGCTGCTCAGAGCGTTGTAAAAGAGGTTCGCCGTCAGTTTAAGGAAATCACCGGCCTTATGGAAGGCAAGGCGGATGCCGACTACGCAAAATGCGTTGACCTTTGCACAAGGTCAAGCCTGCGTGAAATGGTATTCCCGACCATCGTTGCGGTGGCTGTTCCCGTTATTGTGGGTATGGTTCTCGGCTGCACGGGCGTTGTGGGAATGCTTGCGGGCGCAACCGCAACGGGCTTCCTCATGGCTGTATTTATGTCAAACGCAGGCGGTGCGTGGGATAACGCAAAGAAATATATTGAAAGCGGCAATTTCGGCGGCAAGGGCTCCGAAAATCACAAGGCGGCAGTTGTCGGCGACACGGTAGGCGACCCGTTCAAAGACACATCGGGTCCCTCAATCAACATCCTTATCAAACTGCTTTCAATGGTTTCAATCGTATTCTCCGCGCTTATTGTAAAGTTCTCAATACTTTGATTAAAAGATTACCGTGCAGCCGCTGGGCTGCACGGATTTTTACAATAGTTCATCATCAAATGGTATGGTTGCATTTAAACCGATACAATTGCTTCCCCGCTCAACAGAAACAAATACAAATATAAAAAACTATTGGTTAAAATTGGATTGCTTTTATAACTATCTTAAAAATTTTGATGATAGTTGTCCTTCAAACCAAAAAAGCGTATTGCTGACCAAAGATTATTGGGATTCTGTTGAAGATATCCTTTTTAGGTATACCAC
>JAEEGL014647368.1_pt1 | contig 40128 bp, 17 predicted proteins | sample 9134231 | NCBI WGS metagenome assembly JAEEGL01 (sample SAMN16246548, study PRJNA631951) | gut metagenome | biome: gut microbiome; feature: rumen; material: fiber-attached | host: Bos | place: Iran: Karaj | collected 2018-10
GCGGTAAACCAGACATGCAGCATGCCGTCTTTCGCCTGGTCAGCGTAGAAGATGTTCATTTCGTCTGTGATCTCGCACAGCGGCTCTTCATCCGTTGTCTCTGCGTAGATCATTACGCTTTCCGGATAATTGCATACGAAGTACGCGCTGCCATCTTCTTCGACAACGCTTCGGATGCTCTCAAGAGCAATAGCCTCAGGCGATATATTCGTCTCGCTGTTCTCTTTTTGCGCTTCCTCCTTCGTCAGCTGCGGGCTCCCTTCCACTTGGTCTCCCTGCAGCTCTTCCGTTTCAGGAGCTAAATCTACGCTCTCTATTACGGGAACTTCAGGGTCGTCCGCAAATGCACTGGTTGGAAGTGTGCCAATCAGCATCATAAGCGCACAAAGAATCGCTACAATTCTCTTCATGGTGTTCTTCTCCTTTGATAAATTATTTTATATCACCTATGAGACAACAGAAGAAATTATGCCTCGTAAAATATATTACGTTCTTTTTTGTAGTTTTGTGTCTATTCGACTAAATTTTTATATCTTATACCTATATAAATAGGAAGCATTTTATTTATGCAAAGACCAAATGAAAGGCCCGCCTTTTGCAAGGCGGGCTGATTTCATTGATTACTTCTTATTCTTTTTCTTTTTTGAAACGACGGTGTAACATCCAAAGGCCGCCATTACAAGCAGGATAATTCCTATCCATATAAGCGGATTATTGATTTCCACTCCCGTTTTAATCTTCGGGTAGTTAATGATTACCGGCATTTCACTTGGAACAACATAATCTTCGTTAATTTCTACGATCAGAACTTCTGTCGTTTTTGCGTACCCGCTAATAGACGCAGTTTCTCTGATTACATATTTGCCTTCCGCGAGTCCGCTTATCCGTACAATGCCGTCTTTCCCTGTAGTATATCTTTCTATTACATTCCCATTTCCATCCTCCAGGGCAAACTGTACTCCTTCAAGCGGATTACCGTTGTTATCCGTCTTTCTGAAAGCGAATGTGTTCGGAATGTCTACGCAACGTATTTCTGCGGGTTCTTTCCAGTCATCATCTACCGTTAATTCGATGTCTTTCATTGGCAGGTATCCGGCTGGCACCTTCGTCTCACGGACGATCCATGTTCCATAATCAAACTTTTCAAATGCGAATTTGCCGTCCGATCCACTTACTGCTGTTTCGACTACGTCCCCTGTTGTTTTGTTAATCAGGCTGAATTCTGCGTTCGCAAGAGGTTCTCCGCTCGTATTTACCTTAATGAAGCTCATGTGCTTCTTTTTATTGACAAACGTGTGGAGAGGATCGTAATTATTCTTTTCCTGTGCTACAACGGTCAGTTCGTAAGCCTCATGAGACAGCAGGTAAATATCAGATGCCGTGCTTATTTCTCTTACAATATACTTGCCGTTCTTTATTTTTTCAAACTGGAATGTTCCATTTACATCAGTCCAGGCTCTTGTAACAAGATCTCCATTTTCATTGTATATCCCGAATACAGCGCCTTTTACCGGATTTCCATTGTCATCTGTTTTCTTAAACATGAACCTGTTCCGTGTGTTTGCCACAACAATTTCTTCATTACTATTAACATAGTTTGCGTCTATCGTTACAGGCCCATAAACTTTCTTGTTATTTACCAGATAACCTTCCGGTGTCTTTGTTTCTTCTAATGTAAACTTGCCATACGGAATCTTTTCGAATACAACAGCACCATTTTCATCTGAAACAGCGGTCATAACAGCTTTATGATTTTCATCATAGAGTGTGAATTCCGCACCAGACAGTGGAGAATTAAACTCGTCATCCGTCTTTTTCAGGACGATCCTTGTATAATCGTCTTTTATGGTAGTTGTACCTGCTATTTCCCCGGTATCTTTTACCGTGAACGTAAACTCATTATTATTGAGTTCATATCCTTCCGGAGCAGCAATTTCCTTAAATATGTATTTCCCTGGTGTAAGAGGCAGATCTTTTACTTCTCCGTCTTTATCTGTTGTTTCTATCGCAATTACATTTCTGTTCGCATCCATAATCTCTATAATTGCGTTTGCAACAGGAGCATTACCAGAAACGTTCTTTTTGGAAATCGTTACAGGATAGCGTATGATTTCGTTATATACGTTCACATCGGCTTCCATCACGTGAACATTGTCAGAGGCAGGGATCAACTCTACCGTGACACTTTCTTCACTTGCTTTCCATCCGGACTTTGCTTTAATTTCTCGGATTTCATATTCTCCATGCGGGTAATATCCATCGAATACAATCAATCCGTCTTCGTTTGTTATTCCGACTGCAACAGGGAGATCTGTTCTAATCTCATAACTTACATCGCCATTTTCTATAGCCATGTTGTCTTTTGCAAAGAGGCCGAACACAAATCCTTCTCCTGCGCTCGTTACTATTGTCAGATGCGGATTTCCATTTTCATCTTTTTCAACAGCGATGTTTTCCTGAGTCTTCGTGATCTGAATTCTGCTGCTTATATATTCGTTTTCAATCTCTGCTGTTTCCTTTACAACAGATGTTTCTTCATCTGCGTAGCAAAGTTCTACATGGAATACATCTTCAGCAAGTACATATCCGTCTGGTGCAGTTACTTCTTTTATGTAGTATTTTCCAAGAGGAAGTTCTTTGGTCTCGTTGTCTCCTGTTTGAGTCGGTGCAACAGTATCAACGAGAGTATCCTTTTCGTAAATTACGTTGCCTGCGTTGTCCTTTATATCCTCTTCTGCATACACATTGAATGTGGATCCGTTAATGAACTTTCCTTCATACTCCAGAGCATAATATTCGATACCGGTTGCCTCTTCTTTTTCAACACGACATCCTGTTAAGACCGGACCGGTTTTGTTAATATGGATCCTACCTATTGCAGGAGTATTTGTTCCGTTGCAGAGTGTAATTTTGCCGGAAGTCACAGTAGCGTCGAACTCAAGCGGGGTTCCGACGTAGTTTTCCGGTATTTCCTTTTCTACGACGTAATATTGTCCCTTTTCAAGGAAGTCGCTTGTTGCAACACCGTCTTCGTCTGTCACAATAGTTGCGACATATACTCTGCTTACGGAAGAGGTTGTTTCGCCAATATCATATTCGCACCGATAAATGTCAAACTCAACATTTGCGACAGGATTCCCGTAAATGCTGTCTGTCTTAATCACACGGATACGTCCGGGCGTCGGTACGTTGCTGTATGTATACTCGTATATCTTCTCTTCAATAATATCATCACTTGTGATTTCCACTGTAATGATCTTGTCCAGAGGATATTTGCTACGGGTTTCGTCCGCCTCGTCTTCCTCAAACACAGGCGCATAGTAGCCTTCCGGAGCCGTGATTTCCTTGACCGTGTACACGCCGTAGGGAAGGAGTTCGCTCTCCGCGTGGCCTTCCGCGTTCGTGGTCATGGTTCCCACAACACCGGGTTCGTCATTCCGTCCGGGGATTCCGGATACGCGGGTAATCTCGAATACCGCGCCGGCAAGCGCTTCGCCTGTCAGTACGTCCGTCTTGTCCAGAGCGATCTTGCCACGGATTGGGGTGTTTCTCGCCGTAAGCTGCAAGGTTTCGCCGGAAGCAACAGTCTCGTTATCGAAGACCACTTCATTATCCTGATATCCTGTTTTTACGGACTTTTCTTTCACATAGTATTTTCCGTTTACCAGGTCATCGCTTTCTGCCACGCCGTTCTCGTCAGTGGTTATAGTGCATACAAATACTTTTTGTCCTGTCGTATCATTGTATCTGTATACATCAAATTCCACTCCGGGAATGCTGTTTCCGTTCAAGCTATCCTTTTTAATCACCTTTATGCGTCCCGGCTTCGGTACGTTCGAGAATGTATACGGATATGTCTTGGCGCCCGTTGCGTTGTCTTTGTTTATATTTACTGTAACAACGCGGTCTAACGGATACTGGCTGCGGTACTCATCCGCATCCGCTTCGTTAAACACAGGATCACAATAATTGGTTGGCGCTGTAATCTCTTTGATTTCGTATACGCCATAAGTGAGCTCTTCGCTTTCCGCATGTCCTGAATCGTCGGTTGTCATTGTTCCAACCACGCCGAGCGTATCATTGCGACCCGGTATACCTGATATTCTCTTGATTTCAAACACAGCACCGGCGAGCTTTACGGAGGTCACTATATCATCTTTGTCAATAACGATCTTTCCTGTAATAGGCGTATTGCTTGCTGCGCGTGTTGTTGTCTGATCCGGCATTACTTTCACTTCATCAAACGTTACAACACTTGCCTGATAACCTTCAGGAACTTCTTTTTCTTCGATATAGTAAAGTCCTTCAACGAGATTGCTGATTTCCGCGATTCCGGCTTCATTGGTTGTTATGGTTGCTATAAAATCTTTGTTGGCTGTTTTCGACCATATATCTGTCCCGTTTCTATAACGGAACACATCGAAACGAACTCCCTCAATAGGCTGATTATTTTCGCTGTCTGTTTTTGTGATCTTCAGACTGCCCTTATTGGGGGTATTGCCCGCTTCAATGGTCGGATAAGTAATTGTCTTTTCCGTTCTGTCACTGGTAGTAAGTGTAATGGTTGTGCTGAAAGGTTCACTGTCTGAGTAATGCTCAGGCATAGTCGTTTCTTCTATACTATATGTGCCGTATGTCAGTCCGTTCAGCTCCGCAGTACCGTTAAACGCAGTCGTGATGGTCCATTCCTGCGTTTTGTCCGGATTGCCGTAATCAATTCCGCTTGTGCGAGTAACTTTAAACTCGGCATTCGCAATGTTCGCTTCTGTCAGCGTGTCGTATTTATGCAGCTTAATCTTCCATGTCTGCGGGATGTTTTCCGCCTGCATGGTTTTGTTTACTGTGCTGTCTTGTTCAGATACGAACGCAGTCATATACGCGTCATTGTCTTCCGGATTCAGATAATAGCCGTTTATGGTTGAGATTTCATGGATATAATATGTTCCGTACTCGATGTCTTCCCAAACAGCTACACCGTCTGCCCAAGCGCCTGTTCCGGTTTCTATTACAGGCAGCGCTTCTCCGTATACATTGGTTGCGCGTGTTTCTCTGTCTGATTTCAGAAGTTCAAAGCGCACACCGTTCAGCGGGACTGTATCATCGTCTGAACGCACTTTTTTAACACTAAGATTTCCGTAAACAGGCTCATTATACAGTTCCCAGTTGTAAGCCACATTTTGTCCTACTGTGGTGATTGCTATATTTGTGGCTATAGCTCCTGTTACTGTCTGGTATCCTGTTGGCGGCTGCGTTTCATAAATATCATAAACGCCATACGGAATATCTTTCCACACAACCTTGCCGTTCCTGTTTGTTGTGCCTGTAGCGACAACATTATCTGTGCCGGCTTCACGCAGTTCAAGCGTTGCTCCTGCAAGAGATACATTATCGCTGCCACTTACATAATCCGTATCACGATACTTATAAACGGTCAAATCGCCTGTTATGGCAAGGTCTATCATAGAGACAGTTTCGGTGTTTACGTCCTCGATAATGATTTCTCCGATAGGCGTTAACGTAAACGTGATATCCTCTGCCGGTATATATCCGGTCGGAACGCCTGTTTCTTTAAGGACGTATGTTCCGGGCCATAAGTTCTCTATCTGCGCACTGCCGTTTCCGCTGTCCCATTCAGAAACAAACTCATTATCTTTATAAAGTTTGAGGTGCGCGCCTTCCAGAAGAGCTCCGCCTGTTGTTTCCTTTGAGATAGGCACTGGCCACGGATGATAATCAAACGTGTTCCTTATCTCATAATCTTCTGTATCTGGGTTTTCGCTTGTAAACTCCTCATACTCGGCGCTGTACACGAAACTATATACACGTGGAACGGTTGTATATGCGTCAGAGGATACGCCATAACGTCCATCAACCACCTGGAGGTTGTCCGCATAGCTTGAATAAGATCCGGCGAAGAATTCTTCAATTGTATCATATCCCGTCACGGTTCCCGTAATCCAAGCATCCGACTCAGTGATCGCCTTTACATTCTTTATAGTGATGCCCGTATTTTTTATAGATGTTGTGCTACCTTCATCTTTAAAGAATATGTAGAATTCCTTGCTTGGAATATCATAAGTTGTTCCCGGGTTCCGTCCGCTGGACGTATTGTATGCGATTTTACCTGTGTCTTTATCGCGCCACGCAACGAAGTACGGCCCGTATGATGCGAACATATCGTCACCGGTCGTAACGCGGAAACCTTCCGCATTCAGTATTTCGCGCCCGCTTACTCCGCGTGAAATGTATGTTTTTCCTTCTGGAATGCTCAACTTTACAAGTTGGATTACAGGATAATCATTGTACGGGAGGCTTGCAGTATTGTCCCTGTATCCATTTGATCCGTCTACGAAATCAAGAGAAGTGATCTCATCCGGGTTCCAGTAATTGCTCGTTCCCTGATATTTTGCGAGCAATTCTTGTATTGCAGCATCACGATCAGAAGAAGCCGTTCCTGTTGCAATAGCGCCTCCGGTGAATGTCGGCGTTCTGCCCGTAGGCTCCACGCTTTCTATTGCGATACCTGTGTAGTAAGCGTAAGAACGGTACACGAGATAAGCTTCTTGTGCGTTCAGATACAACGGGCTGTTTCCGACGCTCAGACCATAGCCTACTTCATACCAGACGCCTGACATTTTATCCTTCCAAATAACACATAACGGACCGCCTGTCCTGGCGTCAGTCGTCCAGTTAATCTGCATACCGTATTTGGGCGTATAGCTGAAACTGTCGGAAGAGTTTACAACTAAATGCTCTCCTGAGTATTCTGTGTTGTAATAGCTTACATTGCGTTCACGGATTACATACTTTATTTCTGTTCCATCATCATGGCACTTTGGAACATTCGTGAACGCACCTGCCCAGTGAGCAGTATCAGAATCCACTGCATCTTCTGCACTAAGTTCTACTGTCTGGACTATTACATCCGGATATTCATTGTCATACAGGTCATATATAACTGTTTCTGGACGATACTGCACGAAGTCCGCATCATCCCAGTACTTATCGAATGGGATATCAATAAGTTCATTGTCGAGCATACAGACTACGCCGACATCTGTGTAGACCTTATTATCTTCATCAATGGATGCGACAGACATTGTTCCGTCAACGGAAACAACGAATTCCACATCATCTGCAATTTCGTAACCGTCCGGAGCGGAAGTCTCGTGCAGATAGTATGTTCCGTAGGGGAGTTGTGCAATGTGATTGCTGTCTTCTTCCGTATCCCACTCGTCTACGACAGTCGCTTTGTCTGCCTTCAGAATCTGGAGGTGCGCTCCGGGGAGATATTCCTTTTCAAACGCGCTCTTATTGAATTCAACAGGAGTCTTTTGCAGAGTATTAACGATTCCGTCAAATGTTGAGTCTACATTATAGCGGTACAACGTCCATATGGTGTTATATCCGTTAGTAATACCCGCATCCCTCGTAAGCGTATGTACGTTTTCAACTATTTCATATTTGGTCGTGCCGCTTGTTACGCTTGTTGAAGACGGTCCTGTCGGTCCTGTGTAGATGTTAGTCTGTATATCGTTTTCATACACAGGCGTTATGGATTCAATAGTGTAATTTGATGTTTTCAGATCGGAAGAACTGTTCTGTGAGTATCTGGTTAATTCTACCCAGAACTCATATACGCCCGGGGTCTTAACCGGCACATAGACTCTTGCTCCGCTAATCGGGTAATAAGTCCCATACCAGTACGATGGACTATTATCTGAGGATGGCGAAACATAGTTTATCGCTTTTGTTCCATCACTCTGCCATACATACAAGTACCCTGTAGACACATCTGAGTCTTCACTGAATTGCAGAATAAATCCCTTGATGTTCTTATTTGCGTCTACGCCCACATAACCCGTCGGGAGATCTTTTTCTTTAATGAAGTAGAGAGCGCGGGTTCCGTCCTCATTATACTTCGGGAGGTCGTCGAATATGACGGTCCAGGTATCGCCTTCTTCAGCTTCTTCGCGTGTTACGGTCTTTTCCTGGATTACTTCATCGGGTGTTCTTTCGTTGTAAACCTGGAAAGTAAGTTCATCCGGTCTGTGCTCTTCAAATCCTTCGTCACTCCAGAACTTCTTAAACATCCGGTTTTCTTTATCATATTCGTTGGACACCGTATTGTTGATACCATACTGGATCTGAGAGCCGATGGCGGATTCCGGTCCGTCATAGATGTAGATGTAATAATTGCAGTTACTGTTATATGGCACATCCCATTCTGAACCATCGCCTGTATAAATATTTTCTTCTCTTACATAGCTGTAGAACGGCATACCCATAGTACTGGTAGAATATTGCCGCGGCTCAGATGTCAGTTCTACCTTCTCAATCTTAAATTCAGATTCCCTTACAGGGTTATTTGTAGTTGTATTGTTCTGCTGATAACGATACACATACATTCCGAAAGCATAGAACCCTTCATCAACAATAGGAACGTAGAAGGTGCGCTGATTCTGCAGCTGAGATCTATACATGGAAGTGTAACTGCTGCCGTTGATCGAATAGGAGAGGGTATACCTGAACTTCTGCGCGTTTTTGGAAAGAGCGTAGAATGTTACGTACCCGCCAAACCTGTCATTGGCAAACGAATCAGATGAAACTGTAACAAGTAGGCCAGTTGGCTTTGTATAGCTCTCATGGTAGCCTTCTACATCACGCTCTTTAATAACATATTTTGCCAGAGAAAGGTCTTCGTTGTACTTCGGAAGATCCTTTATAACGGAAGCCCATGTGTAGTCATCCGTTGCGTCTTCAGACGTCAGGGTGATTGAACCAACAACCGTTTCAAGATCAAGTGCGTTATATACATCAATAACGATCTCTTCCGGACGTTCATCCTCGTGTTCACGGTCGATCCACATCTTTGTAATCGGAATATCTGTCAAATCTATTTCATTTGTAATGTTTCCATCTGAAAGATTTGTCAGCTCACCAGATACTGCGTCATACACATACCGTGCGTAACCGGACTCATGCCGGATCTCGAAACTTCCATGCCCCTTATAATACCGGAATGTGGATGTTTCTGTCGGAAGTGTATTTGTGGACGTGCTTACAACTGTGTATGGCTGCGGGATGCTTGTAAGCTGTACGCTTTCAATTTCAAGCTTATTTGCCCACCAGTTATTTGATTTGTAAATTGCGAACTCGTATTGTCCTTCTCTTGCAATAGGAATGTAGAACGTGCGGGATGCCCGACTCTTGAAGTTGCTTGGATATATGGAGGCCGGGTCGCCCTGGTTCTGTATCTGTTGATGCGTGCTGTCGCCGTAAACCGACCACAGCTGGATATATGAAGAGTCACCAACATATTCGAAGCTGTCTTCGGTGAATGTAACGAGGAAGCCGGTTGGCTTGGATGGAACAGTCACATAATCTTCTACCGCTGCTTCTTCATATCGGTAGATAGCTAATGATCCGTCTTCATTATATTTCGGGAGCCCCTTGACTTCTTTATGCCATTCATATTCACCTGTTGCATCATCTGCGGTTAATTCGACCGTGCGAACGATAGTATCAGGATCATTCACGTTGTAAATATTGATCGTGATAGAATCAGGTCTGTGGTCTTCATAATCAATGTCTGCCCAGACTTTATTTATTTCAACCTTGGTCTTTGTTATTTCATTGACGACCTGCCCTGATATATCTGCTCGATATGGCTCTGCACCGTCATAGATATATCTATACAGATATTTATTTGTCATATTGCATTCGCCATGACCGGTGTAGATATTATCCTCCATATACGCAGAATACGAATATGGTGCTCCAGATTCGCTCGCGTGGCGCGGCATAGAGTTTCCCGTATAATACTGTGCGATGTACGGGACATCGTCTGTTGTCAATTCAACTTTTTCCACCTTGACGGTGTTCATTGGTGAAGACCATCCCGTGTATACCACAAACTCGTATACGTCGTCTTCTTCTATCGGGATATATACTCGGTAATTAAGGGCCTCCAAATCCTTTTTATACAAGTACCCGTAACTATTATCTTCATTAATTCCGGGATATCTATAACAATACCGGTAGTTTCCGTGCATTGTATCTACAGAATATACCTGTATATATTCTTTCCTGTCTTCCGGCGTGTTATATACTGAACTTCCCCAATAACCAGGAAGTGTATCTCTGGAGAAGTAAACATACATGCCAGTCGGTTTTTTCGCTGTAGATTTATATCCTTCTACCTCTATTTCTCTTACGGCATATTCCGCGAGCGTTCCGTCTTCATTGTAACGAGGCAGGTCTTTTACTATACCTTTCCATTCGTATGCAGAAGATTCGTCTTCAGATGTCAGCGTTATAGTTGACACGGTTGTATCCGCGTCAAGCACATTATACACTTCATACGTGATCGATTCCGGACGCTCATCCTCATATCCCGTATCAGCCCATATCTTACTTACAGGAATCTGGATCGTATCAGATTCGTTCATGACGGTGTAGCTTCCGTCAGTAAATGCAGCATCTGTTACACCGTTATACCGCACGATAGCATATCCGGTATTACTTGTTATGTCTATATTCGTTGTACCCTCAAACACAGGATACGAGCTGGATATACTGCTTCCGCTATAACTGCTGTAATGTACTTCATATGGTTTTGATGTGAGTTGGATACTTTCTATTTCTAGCTTGTAATTGCTGGACTTTGAGATAATAAATTCATAATTATCATCATAGACCGGGATATAAACAGTTCTGTCAGATATCCATCCGTACTGGAGATAAGATGTGTTGCTGTAATATGAGTTTCCAGGATAGATGTACTTAAATGCTATCTGATCAGCAACATAATTATTTCTTATTGTATAAAGATACGTGCTGTACGAATTGCCGTTCGATCCACTATATGTATCCTTACTGAACGTAACAAGCATTCCAGTCGGTTTTTCTGTAACTGTTTTATATCCTTCAACCGGACGCTCTACGACTTTGTATTTTGCTATACTGCCGTCCTCGTTGAACCTTGGCAGCCCTGTTATAGTATATGTCCATTCGTCTTCGGATGTCTGGCATTCTTCGCGTGTCATCTCTACCGTCCTGATGATCTCTTCGTCATCAAGCACGTTATATACGTCGAATGTTATTTTATCCGGACGGTTTTCTGTTTCGCCAAAGTCGGACCATACTTTTACAACAGGTATATCTGTTTTGTTGTAGACATTTACAATGCTATTGGCTGAGTACTTGTATTCATACAGTGCGCGTGTATAAGTATATGGAGACTCACTCGTCAGTGTTAACTCCGGATAATTGGATCCCTCAAATATCTGCCCTTCTGTATATTGAAGCTGCATGTTTTGAGATCCTTTGTAAACCTTGTCCACGTAATAATCTACAGGCACTATGCTTGTAACTTTTACGTGAGCGGTTTTGCTTGAATCATATACATATATAACGAATCCTGGCTTATCATCTGTAAGCACCGGAACGTATACAGTTGTCCCTCCAATATCCGAGCTGTAAAGGGATGAATTGTAGCCCGAAGGGCTGTAATATACAAGAGGAATTGAGGTAGTTCCGTAATATATTCCGTTTACCTTGTTAATGCAGGAAATATTAAGATAACCACCAGATGTCCCCAATGTAGAATCATCACTGAACGTAACAAGGAATCCTTTTGGATGGCGCGGTGAATTGTATGACTCATAATTATCCGTGCTGCGTTCTTTTACGATATACGCCGCATAAGTTCCATCCTCATTATAGAGCGGGACATTATCGAACACATACTCATCATCGGCTGACACTTCTTTTGTAGCGACTACCGTATCCAGGTCATTTTCGTTATACAGATCAAAAGTAAGCGTATCTGGACGTTCTGATTCATGTCCAGCATCATTCCAACACTTTTCAAAAGGAACGGAACGCTTATTGATCATGTTTACGATAATGCTGCCTTCGTATTCTTCGGTCGAATTCAGCATATCGAAGTCCCACAGCCCTACGCTGTTGCTCTTTGTGTTAGGCAGTTCCGGATAATTTTTGCCCGTAGTACAGCTGAAGTCTGTTGTGCTGCCGGCTATATTCATCCAGTCCCCAGTGCTGAACGGTATCGATGTTGTGATTAATTCATACGGCGCCGTTTCACTTGTCGGAACAATGGACGCTATTTCGAGATGCAGGTTTTCTTTGTCTGTTGGCCATGTACACCAGAACCCGATCTTTTCAAGCCCGTTCAGGTTTGGCACGTAGAACGACTTGCCAGCCATATCCGATTCTTCAAGGTAGGCATAACCGTAATTTGCGTTGAGGTTCAGATAGCCCAGAGGACGTTCGCCGTCAAAATATCCGCCATGATCCGGCTTCATCAGAACGAGATAAAGTTTGCCATAGCCAATATAGGAATCCTGTGTGAATGTTACCCAGAACCCGTTGACTTCTTCCGCTCCGAAAACAGCTCTGTAATCGCTGTTCAGCACTTCACGGACATAGTATTCAATCGGATTCCATTCATCGTCCACCATGGGAACCGGATCAAACTCGCCTTCCCATACGGTGTCACTTAGTGCGTCGTCCGGCGTAAGCGTTTTTGTTTGAACAACAACATCGTCTGACCTGCGAACAAGCTCAAACTCCTGAGCCGCCGGTCTGTACGATTCATATCCGGCGTCCATCCATGCTTTCTTGAAAGGATACGGCTGCTCCGCGTTCTTGTCCAGCATATCAACGGAGTCAAGCTCTGTATCGTCTATGACGATCTTGCCCTCTCCATTTACCATAAACCGGATGTCATCCGCGTACAGGTATCCCGCAACTGCTGTTTCTTCATGCAGGATATAATGACCAGGGAAGAGATGAACAATATACGATTCGCCTTCAACAGTCGTCCATTCAATCGGGTCTATCTCAGCGTCACCAACTTCTGAATCAGAAGTCAGCTTGAGCACGACACCGCCGATCTTTTCATTGTCTTCATTAATCTTATTGATCGGCACTTCAAACCCCGTAGAGTCCTTTGAGTTAACAACGTCCAGAATATATCCTTCCATATCCCGGGAGTAATGCATCAAGACTTTTTCGTAGATGAAATACTCATGGTCTGTTTCCGGGAATCGGCTTCCTGTATATTCTTCCGCAACGGCAGAGAGAATCCATGAATCCACATAATATCTTGTGAATACAGGGGAGGAGACATCCATTTGAACCGGCTTTATCTGGTCAAACTTAAATCCGTAATCATTATTTGACCCATCCGAGGCAAACGCAATCCAAAACTCTGTCGAAGGTATTCTTATGGTAGTTCCGCCTGGATTATTGGCAGTTTCCGGTTTTCCATAGAATTTTTTACCAAAGATCTTATCCTCGTACTTATAATACAGGATGAAGTAGTCGTTTGAATTATATGTACTTGTCCTTTGGCTAAATGTCAGTTCCAGTCCGTTTGTTTCAGTCTCGCCGGAATAAAATGCGGTATACCCTTCAACAGGATCTTCTTCAAGACTGTAGGTGTACTCGTTTCCGTCATTGTCATACTTGGGTACCAGACCGAAGTCGTAGGCCCAGTCGTTCTCTGCGGTTACCGTCACGCTCTTTCCGGAATATACAGGAGCGTCATCACTCTCTATCTTCCGCATGAGCTTGATAGTGACTGATTCAGGCCGGTCTTCTTCTTCGTCGTACTTCCATGCCTTAATTCCTTTAACAGTCGTGCTGATAACGTCCACCATGATAACTTTGGTGTCCTCATCGCCGTTCTCGTAAAGGATTGTTCCGTCGTCTTTGACTTCAAATACAATATCGTCTGTCGGCGCGTATCCATCCGGAACTTCAATTTCTTTCAGAACGTAATGCCCGGTGTGGAGGCGGATCTTCTTATTCGCGTTTTCTGTGACCCACTCTTCCACGAGTTCGTCCGCATCAGCATCCCACAGCTGTAGCGTTGCTCCGATTACAAGCTTTTTGGTATCCGACTGTTTTGAGAAAATGATATCGAATTCTACTTTATGGTATGTTGTTTCGGAATCAATCTCTTTTTCTACATCGTTTACGCTTGTAATAGTGGAAGTGTTTTCAATGATCTGTCCGCCGGAGGCTTTTGCCTTGGTCGGTACAATAATGTAGCATGTCTCTTCTGGCTCAAGAGAATTGATTGTAATAACCAGCTTTGTCCCGCGTACAATCATACTTGCGCGAGGGGAGGACTGTATGGGAAGTGAATTTGACGGAACCCCAAAGTGTACTTTAATGTTGGAAGTGTCAACTTGCACACCTGTCGGCATCTCATCTTCCACTACTATATTCGGAACGCTAAATTCCGTATTCATGTTTTTAACAGTAATGGTATAAGTAAGATCGTCGCCGGAAGATATAATTGTTGGCTCTTCCGCTGTTCCCGTCTCCGGATCCGAAGTCTTGTGAATTTCCGGCTCTTCTTCTGTCAGCGTAACTTCTGTATCAGATGTGGACTTACTTGGCTCATCGTTAACATTGCCCTTAAACATAGCTTGGTTAACAGCCATTTTCCCGACATCTTCCGGATCGATTGACGCACGCATCCGGACATAGAATGTCACGCTCTTGCGTCCAAACATCGAGAATTCTGTGCCGTCTGTAGCCTTTGTACAGTCAACCGCTATTGCGGTAATTTCAGACTTCTCCGGCATGACGGTTGTCCAGGTTTCTGTGTTTGTAACATCCCAATCAGAGCCTGTGAACGCGTCTTTTGCCTTCGTTGAATAGTAAACGACGGGAGCACAATATACGGGGTTATTTACCGATGAACCTTCTTTAATTAAGGACTTTAACGGTGTAACATCAATGCCTTCGAACTGTCCGGACCATTCTGTTTCTTTTTCAAGCGCTCCATCGTGGAAAGCGTTAGTGTAAGCACCGCGCTCCAGCACATCAAAGAACACCATGGAATTGACGCTGGCATAGTCTGATTGTGAATAATTGATCTTATATGTATAGATGTTATTTGGAATAGTAATGTCTGAGTATACGTAGCCGCCCTGTGTGTTTACACTCTTATAGAAGCCCCATGAGTAAGCGTCTACCGGGATGTAATCAGTTGGGGCAGAGGAATAAGCGACATAATCGTTTGTAAGTTGTATTTTATCATACAGATACGAGTCTTCAGCAAGAGCGTTCTGCGCTGAATACGCATAGCTGTACTTGTTTGCTTTTGTCGTGTCGATAAACGCAACGTCGTTCTGGACGGACGTGCCGTAACTCACGATGTCCTGATACGTCATACGCAGCAAATAGTAGAAAGTCGCCCTGTTTGTAGCGTTTGTCGGCGCAGTGTAGTCGATGATCATCATAGTGCGACCGGAATTTTCCCAGTCTTCAACAAACTGCACGTTGTAATATTCTTTTGGAAGATGATTGGACGTATTAGCTCTGTCGGTTTCATATGTTGTAGCCGGGCTTGTTCCGTAAGGATTAGAGGTTCCGTTGTACTGTCCAAGCGTGGCAAATATTGTTTCTCTGTCAACTGTCGCGCCACGCGGCAGCAGATCGTAAAAACGCCCTGTCTTTACTGGAGTAAACGCTGTGGAATTGTAGTTCCACCCAACGATAGCCATCGGGTTTTCCTGTATGCCGCGTTCAACATCAAACAGGACCTTGTCGTGGCTCGCTGAGTATTTTCTGACATACATGCTGCCCTGGGACTTCGTTAATTCCCAAATTTCCTTGCTTGCGCCGTTTAATCCTCCATGCCAGTCGGTAACATGGAAGAAAATTTCCGGGTCTTCCCAAGTGTCTTCTGTGAAGTCCTGCAGCAGATACCGGATGCCCCAAGTGTCCGGATCCTCCATTTCGTTGTCTGAAGTCCAGATATTGCAGTATCCGCGGTTCTTGATTTCACTGTAATAACCACCCAGTACGTCGCTCTGTATATAGCTCTTTACGTCCGCCGTCGCGTGCAACGTGGTGCTCATATTTACTTGGAGATAGGTACTGTAATACTTTGTGGGGTAACGGACTTCCCAGCCAACAACGTTTGGAGGAAGCGTTACGTCTGTATATCCGTACTGCTTGGATGTTCCAACATAATCTTTCTTTGTGGCCCACGGGCGGACACTCTTGTAGAAAACGAGCCGATTTGAATTCCTGTAGCGGACATAAACATCGACATCCTTCCAGAGTCCGTAATCGCTCCGCAGGGTCGGTCCGCCCCATTCGCCGTTATGATAGCTGCCATCGTATTCATTAACGAATATCCTGAGATTTGTGATTGTGTAGTCATTATCTGAAAGGACATGGTTTCCGGTTGTTGGCTCCCACACATACTTGGCATACGGTTCGCCAGAAGAATACATCAGGTCGCCGTTTACACCGTCCGAGATCGATATTACGCGCTGGAGCCTGCTGTACGTTTGCGATTCTTCGTCCCACAGAATAGGTGTATCCGCGCTTACCCCTTCATAATGAAGTTCCCATTCGAGCGGAACATCCTGTCCATTCAGGATCAAGTCCTGTGCTCCTGTTTTTGTCTGCACGCTTGAATTTTGATATCTGTATCCGCCATTGCTATAGTTGTACATTACACTAGCGCAATTCGTCTTATCAAACTCACCAACCGTATATTCCCACTTGTACATGGTATACGAGGCGGGAGCAACAAGCTCTGTAACGTATCCAGACTTCCAGTCTGCCACTACTCGTGCCTGGTTTTCAAGAAGAATACCAGACGAAGGGATCGGGTCGAGCAGGGACTTGGGATGCCTTGTGACGACATACAGGTAATTGTATGTGTACGCGTAGCCGCGGGTCGCTTCCGTGTGTACATACGGGTTAGTTTCGTAGTCTCTGCTTATATATACAATGGATCCGTCGTGAATTGTATCTTCCGTAATTTTAAGCGTATATGGCTGATTGTTAAAAGTGCAGGTCGAAATAGACCAGTACATATAGAAATAATCATTTGCGTCGTCCGGCTTCTGGCCCCAATCACTCTGCCATTCATAATACAGTTTTGAGGCGGCTTTTGTAATGCCAGGATCGACGTATGTATGCATTTCGTTTGTTAGAGTAATGACTTCCTTCGTATCAGCCTCATAGTCATTTGTAAGAACAACAACTGTTTTCCCATTGATGGTCCGCTCTTCATATGTTGTTTCTGCGTCTCTGTCTATTTCAAACGATACGGGAACCTCGCCAGAATAATAGTCGTATCCTGGCACATAGTCGCGGTTCCTGTCCACTGCGCCACCTGGGACCTTAATCGGATCAACGGTGTACGAAAGGGTGAGATCTACGCCTGCTCCGCCTGAAATGGGGGCATTGTTCAGCATGACATAATTGCCGTCCTCGTCTTCCGCGTAAGAGAAGAACATACCGGACTGAGTCTTTGGGTACTGCGGCATCTGGGTACTGAGGTTAACAGACCCAACATCATTTCCATCCCAGTCTTTCCATATGTATTTGGGCAGTACGATGCGTACGCTGCCTGCCGGCAGCACTTCCGCGACCTGTGAGTTTAACTCAAAATGTATATGGAGACTCGCGGTCTGATCGTTATAGCTTCTCGGATGGAAATCCAGGTTATTATCAACATTCGTAGTGTCAGAGTTGGATGCGTTGACCCATTCTGCGTAATACTTATATGACGTAATATCGTTGTATTTATCTACTACGTTATTGACAATATTTGCGTACCATGTAGAGTCTTCTTCTTTTGCCGTCGTTGCCGTCAGCTTTTCAACGCCTTCTTTAAGTGTTACTCCATCCTCCTCGAACGGATCAGGGTCTGAATACCATCCTTCCAGATACTTGCCATTGAATGATGCGTTGGTTGGAGATTCGAGGCCGGGGACTATACCAATTTCATCTCCGGGATTCTTGTATATAATTGTCACCCGATTACCTTCGCTCGTGCTGTAGCTATCGCCTGTGGCGCGGTAATTCATGCCCTGGACTATGAACTTGTATTGGATATTTGATGTTGCCTTATATTTTGCGTAGAGAGTAATGTCTTCAGTAATAATGCTGTCGCGAGTATAAAGATTGTCCTCCGCGTCGTACCATCCGACAAAGTCAAATCGCTTGCTGTTTGCCGATTTGTATGCGTCCGGATAATAGCCAAGGGCCGTGTCTTTTGACATTTCATAGACTATACTCAAAGAATTGGATGTGCTTGAACCGCTCCAGTTATACTGCGTAATATAGCCGCCGTTTGCGTTGAACGTGACTTTTACAGTGTCCGGATGCTCCCATACCGCGATAATTTCCGGGTACAACGAAAGATCCACTGTATCGCCAATATCTACAGGAGTGCCGTCTCCCAGCTGCCATCCAACCAGTTCGTATCCGTCAAATGAGACACTTGGCAGTGTGGTAATTTCCAGTATATTATTTTCGTTGATTGGATATACGGTATCTACATTGAAAGTAGTGTCGTATTTACCGCCGGCAAGATTAAATGACGGCTGATAACCCCAGTGAGCATAATATGTCGCGTCTTCTGTAAACGTTTTGCTTGTTGTAAGCTTTTCACCTGCACCAGCTTCCTGTTCTGTAAAGAAACCGATCAGTTTCGTGATTCGGTCTTCACCCCACGGTAAAGACTGCAATGTTCCGCCATACGGGACTTCCTGACTGAATGTTGAGATCCATCCGCCGTTCGGGACAAAGCTGATGATCGGATTCTTAAGCCAGTGCGCGTACAGCTGGACAGAACCTGTGATCATATGGTCTGACGTATCCCAACGCGTGCCGCCTTCCGGTTCCGTCCACCATCCGTTGAATGTATAGTCATCGCGTTTAGAAGTCACATACTCATTCGCATGATACGTTTGTCCTCTTTCAATCACGACGTCTTCAACTGCAGATCCGCCCTGGGAATCGAACGAGATGGTTGCGTCATGCGAACGTCCCCATTTGGCATACAGGAACGCTTCGCCGTCATTGACAGCTGAAAGCCAGGATACACGCTCATCCGCACTATAGAAAGTTCCGCTTCCGTCGGCATTTGTTGTCCAGCCCTGTATAACCTTATCTTCATTTTCAAACGCGGTGGGGGACAACTGGTATATTTCAGTGTAAGTTAATGGGATCCTGAGTTCCGTATCGTTCGGGTCATCATCAACGTTGCGCTTCAGGACCAGCGTGTAAGTATTTTCTTCCCATTGAGCGTAATAAATCGACTGTGTGACAGGATCACCAACGCGGAGCTCTTCTCCGCCAACTTTATCAGTGAACCATCCTTTGAATGTGAATCCTGTCAGAGTTGCAACAGGGAAGTCGGATTCTTCCATTACTTCATCCAACTGCTTAATCACTTTTTTATTGGAAACTTCGCCGCCGTTTCCATCAAAAGTGATCGCGTTGACTTTTTCATACGTATCCGCCATGGACGAATTCCATGCGGCCTTTAATTCTTCTGCCGTATATACTTCTCCGGTCGAAAGCCGCTTCCAGTTTCCGGATGGCAAGACAGAATTATTGAACTTAAAGCTTTCGTTCAGTGTAATTCTTGATATTCCGCTTCCACCAAACGTGTTGCTTCCGCCGGAGTTGTTTCCGCCGTTGAAAAACGGGGAGGAAAGATCCAAAGACGACAAGGCTTTGGTGTTGTAAAATGTATGCTGAAGATTTCCTACTGTTCCGCTTGATGTTACCCCATCAAAATTGATATATCTTAACGCATTATTTTCATAGAACGTTCCGTATAAAGTGCTGGTTCCGCTTGCCAGAGTCGCGTTGCTTAAATCTACGCCTTTTAATTTGCGGCAATACGCAAAGCATTCATACATTGAGCGTATATTCATTCCCGATAAATCAATAGGCCCTTCCAGACTGTAACAACTGGAAAATGCCTGATACATATACGCATTTGTGCAGTTTGCAAATAGGTCTCCAATATCTGTGAGTGAATAACAGCCTACGAATGCGTATTGCAGTGTAATATTGTTTGATGTAACGTTAGAGAATATATTTCCGAGGTTTACTGATTGTAAATAGCTGCACCCACCAAATGCATAATAGAGATTATATACATTTGAGAGATCCCATCCACTAAGATCTAAATTTTCAAGCCTACTGCAGTATTTAAAAGCGTAATACAAACCTCCGCCAGTTAAAGTAAGATTCCAGCCTTCTATTTCCTGTATGTTTTCAAGATTATTACAATCATCAAACGTCCAGCTAATTGTATTACACAAATGAGTGTCCCATCTGCCAAGGCCATCTACGTTAATTAACGATGTGCAGTTTTCAAAGAACTGGTACAGATTGTCCGCTGCTGTTATTTGCAATCTATCTACATTGTATACATATTGTAAGCTTGAGAAGTTCTGGAAATGGCTGTTTCCGTTTAAGTCTAGATCGGTGTTAACATATACTCTTTTGATTTTTGACTTATCGTATCCGTTTTCCCAATACCTTTTAAGAGCGCCGTTTGCCAAAAGTTCTGTTTTTTCTACAGTTCCTTTGGATGCGTCGGGTTTTTTGCCATCCTGGAAAACGACATCGCCGTTGCTGTAGAAGATGGCGTATTTGTTATCAAAGTCGTAGTCTGTTGCGTCAACATCCGCAAGAACAAAGTCAGAACAAGAATCCGTATCAAACTCAAACGATGATACAATTCCTTCTTCCTCTGAAGCTGTATTGGCAAGCACTTCTGTCAAGCCGTCATCTGTTGCATGATACAGAGGCGCAATGTGGTTTTCCGAAAGCGTGATCGGGCTGTCAAGCGTTAACTCGAAGTGTACGCTCCCGTCAGCAATTTCAACATGTTCTCCATCCAGTTCAAAGCGAATGTCATACACGTAAGGAGTAACGCAATCCGCAGTGGTATTATTCAAGCCAGCGACATCTGAAGCGTACTGATTTAATTTTTCGCTGGATGCAACCTTGTCAACCTCGATTTCTGCGTCAACGGGTATCATGTTTTCCGGAACCGCGGTTGCTGTAATATGGATCCCATTTCCCTCATATTCGTATGTTTCTCGGAAATCAGGCTCTATTTCTACAGTTTTATCAACTATCGCAAGAATAAAGTCCGAGCAGGAAGTGACAGTAAAGCTAAACTCGCTGACAATTCCATTGTCATCCGCAGCGGAAGCGAGCTTGCTTACCAGCTCTTCGCCTTCCACATGGTAGAACGGAGCAACGCAATCCGATCCAAGCGTTATTTCTTCATCAAGAACAATACTGAAGCGGATTTCCGTATCTGTTACAGGTACTTCTTCTCCATCTTCTTCAAAATGGATATCGTAAACATACAAGGTAACAGCTTCTTCACTTACTTCGTTCAGCGTAGCAATACTATTCTTATAGGAAGAAACTCGTTCTTCTGTCGCTTCTACCGGTGAAACAATCAATACAGCATCGGAGGCAACTTCGCCTTCCGGAGCTACGGATGCTTCAACAGATATCCCGTTTTCGGAGAAGGTGAATTCAAGATTTTCCTGCTCCTGTGCAGGTTCTTCGCTTTGTCCGCGTACACATATATAATATGTTGTTTCCGTTCCACCTTCTTCCAGCGTTACGGTCGCAGCAACGCATGCGGCACCCCAATAAGCGCATTCACTAATACCGGATTCGTCTCCTGCAACACCAGTTGAAGCTTCATCCAGAGTGGCATAACTTCCGACGAATTCAACGACATTTTCGTCCAGGCCAGTGTCCTTTCTGGCAGAATGAGCCTCCGCCATTGACTGAGCCCAATCTTCGCAGTCTTCATCTATCTTGTTGTTTCTTGTGCCGCTCATACAATCCACATCAAAATCAATCGTGGAATATGTATATTCTGGTACAAAGGAAGGAGTATCTTCGACTGTTCCGCGCAGGCAGACGTAATATGTCACATATGTTTCACCTTCATCGACTGTCTCTGTCGCCTTAACGCATCCGACACCCCAAGTTCCGCACTCGCTGATACCGGATTCTTCGTCTACAATATCGTCCAGTGCTTCTTCAATACTGTCATACACGCCGACGCGTTCTATAATTGTTTCGTCAAGATCTTCGTCATGGGATGCTTCGCCGGCTTCCGCCATTGTCTGCGCCCATTCTTCGCAAGCGGCGTTTATTTCGTCGCTTTGCGTCCCGGTCATACCTTCAACAGCTATTTCAACTGTTTCGTACTCAAATTCTCCAGCGACGCTTCCAGAGCCGCTGCCCATTTCTTCTTCGCTATTGTCTGGATCACTGGTATCTTCAGCTCCTCTTGTTTTAGGAGCATCTTCCGGTTGATTTTCTTCTTCTGTGTTGTCGCTCTTTTCTGTGCTGTCTTCAGGAGCGCTTTTCGTGACAGGAAGATCTTCGTCAGTCTTTTTCTCCTCGCTGTCCTTAGATGTGTCGTCTTTCAGATCATCCGCTTTTTCGTCATCATTTGCATCTTTGGTTTCTTTCTTATCTTCCGAAGACTCGTTTTTATCTGATGACACATCTTCTTCCGGCTCATCCTTGTTTTCGCCTTTTACAGAAGAATCTGTCTCAGCCTTTTCCTCTGGTTCATCTGTCTTCTGGTTATCAATATTTTCTTCATCTGAAACCAGATGCTCTTCTTTTTCGTCGGATATTTCGCCATCCTCCTGAGAGGGGAGTGTTTCGTCTGCTTCGTTATTCCCGTTGTCTGCTAAATTATCATTGCCTTCAATATTCTCATCCGGTTTATTTTCATCATCATTGCTTATATTTTCCTGAGAATCTTCTTTTTTATCTTCTGATTCCTGGCCGGCAACTATATTTTCGTTGGCATTGGCATCATTTGCGTCCGGCTCATCTGCTTTTGTTTGGTCAGCATCTTCTTTTGCTTCAACGCCTTTATCTTCATTATTTTTTTCGTCAGGCGTTTCTTCTTCCTTGTCGTCAACTGGCTTATCATTTTCGTTTAAATTATCTTCAGACACATCCGGGGTTATCTCGATGTTTTCAAGATCGTCGGATGTTTGCGTATTATCCGTTTGTTCGTTGTCTGTTTTATTTTCTTCAGAAGGTTGTTCCAATTCGGATGAAACATCTTCTTTGTCTTCCGGCTCTTCATTCTCAGACGCATTGGTTTCCGGCTTTGTGTCTGTCTCCGAATCGTTTGTTTCAGACTCCGGTCTGTTTTCTTCGTTTTCAGTTTCATTGTTTTCGTTTGTGCCTGGTTGATCTTCGATTTCCGGAGGTATATTTTCTGCTACTTCTTTATCTGTGGCATTCTCGTTTTGTTCTTCTTCGACAGCATTTTCAGGTTTTTCTTCTGCTTTTTCTTCCGTGTTGTCTTCCGGTTCAATAACTACTGTTTCTTCCGGAAATTCCGCTTTGAAAAGTAAAACGGTGTTGTTATCGACAGTTGAGTATGCAGAGGGCTTATCTTCCGCCATTTTCTCTACATCTTCTGCTCCAAGCGAAATATAACCGTTATCATACCGTATATAGCCACATAATACTTCTTCGTCAGGAGAGAGGAACCATACGCGGAGGATTCCATCTTCTTCCTGATCCGCGTAGAACAGCACCAGTTCGTTCAGCAGGCTCCATGCAGGATCCCCTGTTAAATCCGGTGTTTCGTAGACATGGATCTCTGCATAATTGTTTATAGCGAAATAAGAGGGGAGTGAAATCTTCTCCTCATCTTCATCAGACACGCCGGGGGCTAAGTCAATCAAGTTTCCAAGATCAACTGTATCCTCCGTATCGCTACGATCCAGGTTATCGCTCCCTGTGTTCGCTTCCTGGGTGTCACCGTCTTCTTCCGGTTCATCTATTTCGGGTGCGATGAAATTCGCTTCATCCACCGTTTCTACGTACTCGATGGGCGAATGTTCGTCATAATACTCTGTTTCCGCTACATCGCTGGCGAGACTGCCGACAGGCAGCATGTTGAAAATCATTGCGATTGTGCAGAATAACGCGGTGATTCTTCTTTTCATCATTGTTTCCTCCAATAAACATTCGTTAAGCTCATCTGAGCGTATACGTAGTTATGTTCATTATATATAATACTTTTTTTCGCATGTATTTTTGTGAGAAATGCGCAACATCTTTATAATTATTTTGCTGCCTGTATGATTTGCTCATAAAGAAGATAATGATTATCGAAAATTTTTTTGTTGTTGTGCAGATGTCCGTAGAAAACTTTCTTTGGTTTTGCGAGGTTTTCCATTTTTTGCAGGTAATTGTTTAGCGGGTCCGCTTTAAACCCGAAGAAATACGAATCTCCTGCCGGCGCATCATGGCAAATAAAGAAATCTATTTTTTTACCGGAAGCTATATGCTTTTTCAGGTTTTCTTCGCCGTAAAACATTTCCTCGTCTGTTGGCATTTCCTGCTCCCACCAGGATACGCCTTCTACACGGAACTGTTTGGTGTATTTCCAGACTTTGTATTCTTTTTCAAAAGCGGCTTCTGTCTCAAAGTCCGTTGGATGCAATATGCCATCCCTGATATCATGGCTTCTGGCCCCGCCAAACGCGAATATATACCTTCCGTTAAGATTAAAAATCTCTCCACGCTCCAGCATGAGCACAGACGGACGTATTTCTCGCACTTTTCCGCCTCGCCAATCTTTTTGCGCATATCCGTTTTCCAGTTTCTCTTTTTCAGAGTCATTCATGTGCTCGTACATCCACGAATGTAAAAGCTTCTTATTTTTAACACCGGTCAGGCGATCATAATTTTCATGGTTCCCAGGCACAAAAAGCGTTGTAAAAGGACGGTTGTCCAGCCAGTCTAAAGCCTCCTGCTCAGACTTTGACTCTGAGAAGACTTCTTTATTTGTTGCCCATACGCCGCCAAAGTCGCCGCATATGATGACATAGTCTTTCTTTGACATTTCTACCTGCTCAGGAAAACTTTCCTCAGTCAGCCTTCTCATAAATCCGTCTACAGAGAGTCCGTAATCGTTGATTCCGCTTCCGTGTGTGTCGCCAGTAATAAAGATTGCCATTTTTCGCTCCTGTTTCTTCCGTTATTGAGGTTTAATATTCTCCAGACTGCAGCATATCGAGTTCCGCGAAGGATATCATATAAATATTGCTTTGCCTAAAAATGCGCCTTACTTGCTCCAGCGTTACTCCAATCGCTGTAAATTCATTATACACCAAAGCGTATATACTTTTGGATCCGGCAATATTTCCTTTTATTTGCCGTAATACAGACGGGTAATCGTCTCCTATTCCCGGCTTTATTTCAATAAACACTTTAATTGGCAAATCTGACAGCTTTTCCGGGTCCCCGTTAATGACTTTCGCGTTTACACGCACATCCCATCCGCTTTCTTCGAACTCGGTGTCTTCTATGATGATTTCCGATTCCTTTTTTGAGGCTTTGGCGCAAAAGCAAGACTCAGAGGCTGTGTTCCAGCATGACATCTGTTCGTTCTTTTTTGACTTCTGCTTTTCAATGCAATTTGCGTATTTTCTCAGGTAGAGTTCTTTTAGGCCATCTCTGTAAGGTTCATTCGTTATTCGTAAAAGCGTATCGCATAAAGCCGCAGATAATGATTCATCCAGAAACCTTGCCTGAAGCGCGTTATGTATGGGAGTGTCTTCCGCAGGTGTAAAATTGTTAATGATGAGGGTGTTGATTTGCGGGTATCTTTCTGTAAACCAGCTCTGCCCCTGTAACCACGCACAGTAAGACGGATCCGCCTGCAGTACCTCCGCTGGCTGACCTTTGTATTTGCCAAATGAAATGATATTGTTTTTCTGCGGGGGAGTATCCATTCGGCCTTCTGCCGCATCAATCTCTATCATAGCTTAGTATACTGCCGTCAGTCGTGTATTATTACAACAACCGGCACCTCCAGTATTTCATTCATTTCTTCTTCCAGATCACGGGCAAACGCTGCCAGAAACTTGTCTTTTTCTGTTTCTTTTTCGTAGTCTTTGATCATTCCGTTTTCATCGTAATCACAAGCATGGTCTATTCCAATTATCAAACTGCAATTTAATACGATTCTTCCGTTGGACATGCTGTGTATGCATCTTGTATCAGCAGGGTAGTCCATGTTTTCCGTAATAACCCGGAGCCATGTCTTTTCAACGAAAGCGGTGGCTGCTTCTGACTCAATTTCTTTGCTTGCGTATAAATCCCGCAATTCTTCTATCTCATCTTTTTCCAGGTTCTCTATCATCAGGTTTGTTCTGTTGTAAATAAAGGTTGTAGCATAAGACTGCTTTTCCTGATAGATATTCCTGTATTCCAGTCTTTCTATCAGTTCCATACCGCTGTTTATAAGTTTTTCGTCTTTTTCGTCAAGAGCTGTTTTTGAACAAAGCCATCCCCACAGCATCCCTCCGTAGTACGCTTGCAGCGCGAAATATTCATCTGTAAAATCGGCTATATTTTTCCCTCCAGCCAGACCTAATTCATGCGCTTTTTCTGTGTTAAACGTATATGGGTCGCATTCCTGTATGGTTTTATTATTAAACCGGTGCCATGCAAAATCACCTTCACTGCTGTCTGCCATTCCACAACTTGTTATCAGCATAACGGCAATCATCAAAATCAGAAACTTCTTCATTTTAAACTCCTTTTGTTTTAACGATTAAGCGGAAGAAGTCCTTCAAGCGCTTCAAACGTGCCATTAATAGAGGACACCCAGCCCCATTTACTGTCAGTCTCCACCCAAATATAATACCATTCCTGTCCATTTTTCTTTTCAGATACGGCATAGCATGGATAATATCTGTCTGGATATGCAACAGTAATCTGTTTTGCGGCTTTTTCCGGTTTATTTTTTACCGGCTTCCTCTGGCCCGGATTAATAACAACGTGGCCTATCTGTTTTTCACCATTTGGCGACTCTTCCGGATAGCCTATCAGACTTAATGTGTATACCTTTGTTTCTTCTGTCGGGGTTACGTTCTCTCCGATATATACCATAGCGTTATTCCGGTCGATAAAACCTCTGGCCTGTTTGCCCTCTATTTCGCACTCCACATACCACCAGTTTCCGGTGTATGTGTATTTCATTAAGACGTAGAAGGTCTCTCCCTTTCGGATTACTCCGAACGCAACACCGTCCATGGAAGGGTCGTCTGTTATACCAATATCCTTTGCCGCAGTAAGAGGGACTCTCTCCATTTTCAGCTTTGGCATGTGTGATACGAAATCAAAGCCCTGGAGGTATTTTTTTTGCACATACCCGACTCGCATACTTGTTTCTGAAATCTGGTATCTTACCATAAGCCAGCCATCTACATAATTTGACTCTCCAATGGGCTCGCTAAAGTCACACCGCGCCCTGCCGTCTGCGCAGCGGTACGCGTCTATTGATGGGGCTGTGTATACTGGGGCTTTTCCTTCGCCAATTCCTTCTTTATGATTCTGAAACTTGAACTCCGGAACCTCACGCAGCCGTTTGATGAGCTCCGCTTCGTTGCTCGCCACATCTCCTTCAGCAAAGCACGCCGAAGAAATCAACACCAAGCAACAAATAACGGCTAAAATTGTAGCGAACTTTTTCATTTCTTGTTATCTCCTTTTTATATCAGAACGGATATTCTTCCTCCGTATCTGAATTTGAATCATCGTCATTGCCGCAAACTTCTTGGCAGATGGGGTAGTCCATTACAGGAGGCTCTTTCTCTCTTGTTTCAATTAATTTGTCGTACATCTCGTTTATTGTTTTAAGGTTCCCGCGCCGCATTCCCGTCTTTTCTTCCGTAAAAGACACGTTGTCTATTCCGTCCCGAATATTATCTGTCGTGTACAAAACAAGTCCTCTGTATTCATAACGGAATCCTTTTACAAGACGGCGTGTGATCTCTCCGCCTTCTTCACACTGGCATTTTATCCAGAATTCGTTTTGGTATTCAGGAGCGACTTCCGTATACTCTGCTTCAACGTCACATACGCCGTATTCGTTTACTGTTATGTAATTAGATCGGCAGATGTGCCTTTCATCACAGAAAAAGCATTCGCGGTTTGAGCAACATACATGGGTCACGATGCATGCACCTCCAATTTATTATTTCCTATTATATATTATATGCGTTTTTTAGTCTGCTTACATACGATTCCCTGTTTTTTTATGTATTATATAATTGGACATTAAAATTCAGAGGTTCGGCTTATGATAGAATACGCGGTAAAACAAACTGATGAATTCGTCGCCCTGGCTCCGCGAAATGAAAGAAAAACTCGCGGACAATTTTTCACACCACCTGCTGTTGCTTCCTTTATGACTGAAATGTTTGACTTATCCCGCCTTTCCGGGCGTGTCAGAATCCTGGATCCAGGTGCAGGAACAGGCATACTCTCGGCTGCGGTTATAGAGGCTGTTCAAAGCAACAGGAACATAACAGAAATATCTCTTACATGTTGCGAGAACAATGAAGCAGTCTTGCCTTTTTTGAGAAAAACGCTGAGTTTTCTTATGTCCAAATCTTTAATACGTTTAACTGCAAACATTGTTTCAGAAGACTATATACTTTCGCAGGCGTTTGCGTTTAAGTCCAATAGCAATTTATCCGGGCCTTATGGGTACGATATCGTTATTTGCAATCCGTCTTTTTTACAAATATCTGCCGATGATCCGCGAGCTGTAGCGATGGCGGAGGTTATTCATGGGTTTCCAAATCTGTATTATTTGTTCATGGCCATGTCGCTATTCAATTTAAAAGCAGAAGGCGAAATGGTATATATAACGCCACGCGGTTGGACATCCGGGTTATATTTTCATGCTTTCAGGGATTATTTGTTCAGAAACGGCGTTCTTTTGTCGGCGCATTTATTCAACAGCAGGGGAGATGTTTTTGGGAACGATAATGTTATTCAGGAAACCATGATAACAAAAATACGGAAGTCAAATTCTCCTCCTTCTTTTGTAACGGTAACATCGTGCCGGTCGCTTGCTGATCTTGCAAACAAAAGCATTTTTCGTGTTCCGTACAACATTGTTTTTTCGGGCGGTGGCAATCGTATTGTTCTTCCGGCAAATGAACACGAATTTGATGTCTTGAATTCTATAAATTCATTTTCTCGCACATTACCAGAGCTTGGCTTTAGAATGCGCACAGGGCGCGTAGTTGGTTTTCGTAACCTGGGTGATTTTAAGAAGAATTCAGATAAAGCCATCCCCCTTTTTTATGGACAACATATTCAGGACGGGCATGTATTTCATTTTCCGTTTCCAAACAAAGACATCTGGATCAGCAATACTGCAACACGGTTATTCCAACCAAATAAAGACTCTGTTTTCCTCAAACGTTTCACTTCAAAAGAAGAAAAACGCCGGCTACAGCCAGGAATATATACATCTTCAGATTATTATGAATATGATATGATAGGGACAGACAATAAGTTGAATTATATAGAAAAAATAGACGGCGGAGATATTGCAAAAAACGAACTACTTGGTATTTTTGCTCTTTTTAACTCTACACGCTACGATGAGTATTATCGTATTCTGGACGGGTCTACACAGGTGAACAGTTCTGAGATAAACAGCCTCCCGGTTCCGGATATTGAAAGCATTATTCGTATTGGCGGCATACTGGCTTCCACGGAAAATATGGACACATCCACTTGCGACAGGGCGCTGGAATGTGTTTTAAATATATAATGTTGGCTTGGTTTTAAGGAGGGAATTATCATGAAAAATAATATGAGATGTGCTTTGCTTGTAGTAATACTGCTGGTTGCTTCGCTTTTTGTCACTCCCGTTTTTGCGGAGGCAGCGGAGTCTTCCGCTGACATATACGAATGGATTAACGAAATGTACGGCTCTCCATATGAAGACACGGTTACTATCAGTCGTTCAGAATACGAGAGGCTTCAAAAATTTTCAGACCTTGCGGATTTGTATGATGCGGCGAACTCATATTTCTATTTGGAGCCGGATAATGAAATGATGCTCGATTATGCCGCGAAGGGCCTTATGGCAGGTCTCGACGATCCTTATTCGTTCTACTATACGCCGGAAGAGTTTAAACAAATGTGGGAAGATGACGATGGTAATTATGTCGGGATCGGCGTACTGATTTCCGGGGATGCGGATGCCAAAGTATGCACGATTGTTCGTGTATTCAAAGGAAGCCCCGCGGAAGAAGCTGGAGTCCTAAGAGGCGATGTTTTATATCGTGTAGGCGATGATTTTTATGTCACCCCTGAAAACCTGACGGAAGCAGTTAAAATCATGCGTGGGGAGCCTGAAACCAGTATTGATATAACGTTTCTTCGAGGAGGGGAGGAGATTACGCTCAACGTCCTGCGCCGGGAAGTAGTTGTCAATCAGATTGAATATAAGATGCTGGACAGTGAAGTTGGATACATCGCCATGTATCAATTTGCCGGGGAAGTTGAAAAGGAATTTACCGCCGCCCTTAACGAGCTGATTAACGAAGGAGCTAAGAGTCTGATCATTGACCTGAGGGACAACACCGGTGGCTGGATTGACCAGGCGCGTGTCATAGGCGACTTGTTCATGGATGACGGAGAAATATGCTATCTTGTTTACAGAGATGGATACGAGCGCCATCCATACAAGACTTATTCCGGGAAAGCCGACATTGCGCTCATCATTCTCGTTAACGAGCATACTGCCAGCGCCTCTGAAATTCTTACCGCAGCGCTTCGTGAATCTGTTGGCGCAACAGTAGTTGGAACTAAAACGTTCGGGAAGGGTATCGTGCAACAGGTCATGGAAATCGGGTCTAAAGGCGCAGGCGCACAGATCACAATCGCGGAGTATTATACGCCGAACGGGAATAAAGTACATAAATTAGGAATAGAACCGGATGTCGTAATTGAAAGGCCGGAAGACGATAATGGAAATTATGATTTTGCCGACATTGATAAAGACATTCAGCTCCGCAAGGCGTATGAAATTGCGAGCGGTAAAAAGGGTGAATGACGGAACTTTTCCATTGAGGTTCCGTCTAAAAATATGAAAGCCATCACTTAATCAACCATTGAAAGGAGAAACTATCATGAAAAATCGACTTGTCGCACTTATTCTTGCGTTCGTGCTTGTGTTCTCATGCACGACTCTTTCCGCTGCGGAGGGGCTTCCTGTAATGGAGGCTCATCAGACTTATCGGTCCGGGGACAGTGGCGATATTATCCGGGCAGTTCAGGACAAACTGATAGAACTCGGGTATATGGAAGGGGAGGCTACAGGCGTTTTTGACGATAAAACGCAGGAAGCCATCGAAGTTTACCAGCGTTACCATGACCTGCTCGCTTCCGGTATCCTGGATAAAATTACTTATGAAAGCATTATGAGTGAAACCTGCAAAAAGAATGACGTTCGAGGCATGGGTATTTATGAAGAAGACGGCATGGCTTTTGCACCGTCAATGAGCGTTTCATATAAAGGAACCTCCATGACGAACGCAGTCGGAGGCTTCTCTTACTATGAAGACTTCAACACGAATGAGTTTACTCACATTAAGAGCAATGGCTTTCAGAGCGTTCGCACGTCTCCTCTGTCTACTTTTGCCGCGGATGTAGACACTTCATCTTACGCATGGATTCGCAGGAGCATTCTTAACGGCGAAGACATTTCTCCGGACATGGTTCGCGTAGAAGAAATGCTGAATTATTTCCATTATGATTATAATCAGCCAACCGGTGATGATCCGTTTGGCGTAACGATTGAGTATGCACCTTGTCCGTGGAACGATCAGACCATGCTTTTACAGATTGGTTTGCAGGCAAAGTCTGTAGAGATTGATCCGGAAGAGGGTCACAACCTTGTATTCCTGATTGATACTTCCGGAAGTATGTACGGAGAAGATCGTCTGGATCTTATCAAGCGCGCATTCCTGATGCTTCTGGATGAACTTAATCCAAATGATACAGTTTCTATTGTTGCATACGCAAGCCAGGATCGAGTTGTAATCGAGGGAGCCAAGGTAGGCGGTGAAAAAACGCGTATTATGGAAGCAATATCGGAGCTTGAAGCCGGCGGAAGCACAAACGGATCCGCTGGGATTAACCGGGCCTATGAGATTGCATCTAAGTATATGGTCGAAGGCGGGGTCAATCGTATACTGCTTGCCACGGACGGCGACCTGAACGTAGGCGTAACCAGCGAAGGAGACCTTGTCAAGCTCGTTGAGGAAAAGCGTGCCAGCGGTATATATCTGACCTGCCTCGGCGTTGGAATTGGTAACTATAAGGACAACAAAATGGAAGCCCTTGCCGATTACGGCAACGGCAACTGTTGGTATATTGATACCATTCATGAGGCACGTAAAGCCCTGATAACAGAAAGCGGCGGCACATTTATTACTGTTGCCAAAGACGTTAAGCTCCAGGTGGACTTTAACCCGGCATGGATTCGCGGATACCGGCTGATAGGGTATGAAGACCGTCTCATGGCGGCGGAGGATTTTGCGAATGACGAGAAAGACGGTGGCGAAGTTGGCAGCGGTCATCGTGTAACAGCGCTTTATGAGATCGTACCTGTTGGTTCGGAGTTTGACTTTGGGGAAGTACAAAGTAAGTATACAGACAATGGTAAAGATACCGGCGTTACACAGGATATGCTTACAGTCAATATTCGCGCCAAAGCGCCCGACAGCGACACCAGCGAACTATACACGTATGAATTTTCTATCGGAGATGAAACCGAATCGCTTTCTGACAACATGAAGTTTGCCGCCGCAGTCGTGGAAGTAGCCATGCTTCTTCGTGACAGCGAATGGGTAGGGACTGCTACATATGATTCAGCGCTTGAACTTCTCAGAGACTGCGGAAGCGTAAAGGGCGATGCTTACAAAGAAGAATTCCTTTATCTAGTGAACTTGCTTAACCGTGGCAATTAATCTTTATTAAATACGTCCATTTCTCGTATCATCCCGCCTTGTGCTTATTTGTGCGAGGCGGTTATTTTAATAAGGTAATATAATTAGCGATGGGTTTCACTATCAATATTCAAACAGGAGGCGTTGTCTTATGACTAAAGAGCAGCTTGCGGACAAACTCGATGCTTATGGTATTACCTATCTCGCGGCGGAGGTGCGCGCGTCCGATGTAAGCATTGAAGACAGTGCGCATTTTACCATATACGAGGAAGGAGAACGCGGGGAAGAAGGCTACGGGGAAAGATATGCCATTCACACAGAAGCAAGAGGAGAAGGCGGCGAATCTGTCACAGCCGTTTATGGAAAACTGGTCGAGCCGGATGGCGGTACTGTTTGGGATTGGAGGGATCCGGAACTGTACGAAATTCCAGATGACGTGCCGGACTGCTATGAATATGCAGATGACATGGAAAAAGATGATTCTCCAGACATAATTGATGCAGTGGCGGCTGATTCCGAGTATGACGCAGACTGGATCGAAGGCAAAGACGAAGACGACAGCGATGAGTGGATGGACAACGAGGACAACGAAGTAGATTAATTTCTCTATTTATCACGGCATAGGTGTTCGAAAATTTGAGGCAGAGATCCCTTCCCGCCTCGCTTTTTTTACATTTTTCTCGTACATATTCCAATCTTTTTCCATTTTTTCAATTAATTTTGCCATTTATTGTGTATAATATTTTTGTACCAATCGATTTCGTGTTTCGCAGTTTGGAAAGATGTACTTTGATACATACGGGTAAATTGATGGGGAAAGAACGATGTACTATCTTATAGATTATGAGAACGTCTTTGAATACGGGCTGGATTCCATTGAAGTTCTCACCAATGAGGACCGCCTTGTTATCTTTTACAGTGCTCTTAACAGTCGTATTCATAGTTACAAACTGAATGGTATCTTAAAAACCGGATGCCAGGTTGAGCTGGTACAGCTTCAACAGCCTCGAAGCAACGCTCTTGACTTTTACATCGCCGTTAAGGTCGGGCAGATCATTGCGGAGGACAGCAAAGCGAAAATATGCATTATAAGCAAGGACAACGGATTCAAGAGTATTTATGATTACGTATCCACTTACGTAAATTCTGCTTCTATCCAGACAGCTGCTTCTATCTCTCAGTGCATGTCCGGGGTAGAGACTGTTTCGTTGGAAAGTATTTTCAAGCTTTCTGGCGACGAAAGTAATAACTCTTCTGAATCTTTGCCAGGCGGGCAAACTGAGCCTTTAATCAGCCAACCGGAACGCGAAAAACTCTGGTACAGTATTGCAAAGATTATTCATGCAAATAACGGAGTTGTTTGTGTCGGTAAGTTATGCAGTACTTTACGCAAGACTCCTTCTTTTGCTTCTATTCTTGATGGACAAAAGCATAAAATGGAGTATCTGCGTTTCCTTTATGACGACAGGATCGAGATTACTTTTGAAAACGGATCAGACTGTCTGCGATTCCGTAAGAAATACAACAAGAAGATTGAGGACATAGGGCTTTCCAAACCGCAGGTAGCCTCTCTTAAACAAAAAGGTATTCGTTTTCTCATAGACGCTCTGATGTTTTCCGAAAGCGAATTGGTAAAGCTAAACCACATAGGGAAAATAACTGCTAAAAAGATCCATTCGCTCTGGTGACCAACTTCTCGCCATCATGGCGAGAAGTTGGTATTTATGGAGAATGCCTGACTTTATTATTTTGAAGATTAATAAATAGTCCATAAATAATCGAATTCTTTTTCGTAATCTGAATTCCTGGGCGCTACGATATCTTCCGGGCTCATGCTTTTTATTCTTGTGCGGTACATATTGCGTATACGCCTGTTAGTACAACACTTTGCGTACTTTCTGCTTCCGGACAAGTAATTTCTTTTCCAGTACTCGTATCCTCCGTTGCGTTCGCTATACCATTTGCTTCCCGCAAACTCATCATTCCAGTATTTTTCTTTTTTTTCGTCGTATCTGACGCTGTAACGTCCAGTGCGTAGCGCATGATTCTTTTTTAATTCATGTTTGTGCTGCTGTTTGCGGGCGTATCTGTTTAAACGGGACTTTCTACATGAAACGCGGATACAGAATGTTATTACTTTTTTTCTCTCCTGGTTGTCCATTCTTCAAAACTCCTTTCATGAAAGTTTGCTTATTGTAATAAATGCGTATTTTTTTCTTGAAAATCAACTGGATTATGGTATAATCCTCGTTGCGACAAAAAGAGTGAAGAAACGGACGAAAGAGGATGCGAGTCAAATGTGTCAGAAGCCATTTCCCGTTATCGATCCTGTTGCGACAGGTGAGAACATCGTTCGGCTGCGGAAAGAACGCGGCATGACCGTGCGGGATATTCAGACCTGGTTCGGGTTTGATGAGCCGAGGGCCATTTACAAATGGCAGAGCGGCCAGTCTATGCCGTCCATTGATAACCTTTACGCGTTAAGCGCCTTACTGGGGGTTCCAATGGAAGATATCCTTGTAGGGCAGTCACAAGTGAATCGCATGATAAGCTTCGAGCGGCAGGATAACTCCTGCCGCCCTGCTTTTTTCCCGGCTGCTTGAGACGCAGCGGCACTCAGGATACGCTTCCGCCATTTGAGAGTTTCATATAATTTTCGCGGGAATCCCGGTCTGTTATATGAGGCTCATGTTAATCGGAATCAAATAATTCCGTAGAATGCGGGTCTACAAGACCCTTCTTCATTTTGGGCGAAACGCAGTTGGAGAGTGCGATCAGCGAAATCGCGAATGGGTGTGAGTCGGTCAGGTGGTAAGTTTGTTGATTGTTACGGTGATCGCTTCTTCATTCACAGTCGTTTTCAAGACGGCTTTTTTCTTTTATGATTAGCGAAATCAACGCTATTAATCAGTTGCTCGCAGCGTTATAGTTCATCTGCGACTGAACCGGCTTCCACGTACCCCGCGCTCCGCTGCTTCTCAAGCAGCCGGGGAATGGGATCAGTCTTTCCCAAGCGCCCCGTAGACCTCGAAAGCCTCGTCGAAGCTGTCATTCACTCCGAACGGAACCGCATAGTCTACAGTGGAATTCACCGTACACTGGTCGATTTCCGTGGAAATGGCGTCCGCCTTGCGATCCAGATCTGCGGCGGCGTTACGAACCATCTTCCGGTCGAAATTGATGGTTACAACGCGCTTCATATCGCAAGCGTATGGGACTTGGTTCCCTTCGGCGTTGAAACGGTATCCGCGGCCTCCGTTCACAACGACATTCTCGGAATTGCGGATTCCAGCCATGCCACGCAGGGTATTAGCTACCTCCTGACGCTGTCTGTTGAGGCTGATTTCCCCATCCATATCGATCTGGAGGTTGCTCTTTGCGCGCCGGATAGCCTTTGCGAGCTTTTCGTGCTCTGTCAGGAGCCACAGCAGAAAGCCGACGATTTCGTTGATCCTGTCTGCGTACTCCGAAGGCGCTTCCATTATCCGGGTTTCGTCTTCCGCCTCAGCCATGACCTTCTTTTTCAGGAGCGTAGTCTCCTGTTTAGTGACGTTATCCTCCTGCTGGAGAATCCGTCTGGACTCATCCATCATGGACTGAAGTTTGTTCTGGAACCGGAAAGCCTCTTTCAGATTCATGGATCATCCCTCCTCTTCATTTCTGCTATTATTATACTTTCATTCCGGTCTCTTGTCATTGAACTGTCAGTTCATTTTTTATAAAAAAAGAGTCGCGCCAATGTTTAGGCGCAACTCCTGTTAAGCTATCTGAAATTAGTCTTCTTTCGGGTAGTATTCTTCCAGTCCGAGCTCTTTTGCTTCTTCCTCAGTCAACAGCCTGGACATAACCTCCGAAATATACCAGTCCTCCGCTCCCTCTTGAAGCTCATAGAACAGCGAACGAATCAGACTTTTTGCTTCAGTACTGAACGTCGGGACTTCCACTTCCTGAATGTTCCAACGAACATAGCCGCAATCGTCCCCTGTCCAAATGCTCGCGAACGAATCATAGACTTCCATGTTTTCGATAGGATCTGCTTCAAAGAAATCCTCGTCTTTCAGTACGGCCTCGTTGGTAGTCATCGCAAGCTTCAGGAGTTTTTCTACCTGATCGCTTTCATGGGAGTCTTCTCCGCACAGTTCAACTACTTCGCTGTAGAAACTTTGGAGCATAAAGCTCTCTGCTTGCTTTTTCGTAGCAAAAAGAGAGGCTTTCACCTTGTCAAGGTTGTTTTCGTTGTTCTCGATAACGCAAAACATTTTCATATAAAATTCCTCCTGCTTTTAATGAATATGCGTGGGGCCCGATTAGCTAATTTTTTCAATCAGCTCTTACCAGGCCGCCGTTTGCTCCGCTGACACAGACGTTCCCGATTTCGCCAAACTGCTGACCCACGTTCCAGCAAAACGCAGTCAGGTTGCCATGTTTATCGCCGCGTTCATATGTCCATTCCTCAGGATCGTTTGAAACGAAAAGCACAGTGTAAATCTTGCCGATTTCCATATAGTCGTTTCTGATTACGTGCCAAGGAGTCAGACCGCAATTCCGAGCTTCTTCCACGGCTCTTTTCGCGTCATCGTCCAGCTGGTAAATTATTCCGCCGGTCTCAGACTGGAAAATCGTGCCCGATTTTTTATAAGCAAGCGTTCCGCAAGAGAAAAATTTCATTTTCTTCATCCGGTAAAGAATCTCTTCCCGAATCGTTTCCGGCGTTGCTTCTTTCGGGATGTTCCCGTCATCAGGAATTTCTTCTTCATCCTGATTGATTTGATCGAGCAGGTCGTCAAGAGCGCGCAGATCTTCCTGATATTTCTGTTCTTTTTTGACATTTCCATGGATTGAAGACTCGTAGTCGATGATAAACAATTCACAGGACGGCTGCTCAGTCCAGCAATAACCGTATTGCGTCACCATATAATGCAACGCGTCGTAATTCTTTTCGATAAACTGGATCAGTGCCTTAAGGTCCTTGAATTTTTTCGCAGTAGACGCGGATGTGCAGCGAAGATTCCTCCTGCCAATGGATTTGAGGTATGCGGGAGATCCAGTTCCGAAAATACTATGGCACTCCTTTCCGGAATTCAGCATAAAGCCTGCATCGTACATAACGACCCCAACCTTGATGCCAACGTCCACACCATCAATTGTCACGTTTGGGGGAGTGGTATCCTCCTGGCGAGCGACGGGACGCAATTCGAAGCTGTGTGTTCCGGTTGCGATATTTGTGGAATCTGAATCCATTGAAGTTGCCATCGCTCCTTTGTTATACATCCGCTGGATCCCGAAGTTAGCTCTTCCGAGTTTGCCAACATTCAGAATGTCTTCTGTTTCCTGAAGACGCTCGATTTCAGCAATGTGCCGAAAAATGTCTTCTGTCGCGATTCCGTCCATTTGTCCAGAGAACAGAATCTGTTTGGTTTCGTAGTTGTAGACTCGTACTTCCATAGTTCCTCCTTCGGCGCATAACTTTTCCAGATACGCGCAAAACAAATTTATTCAGATGTAGAAAAGCCTTTATAATCGTCTTTACTAAATCTGTATAATAAAAAATACTTCTTTTACGTTCTGCAAAGCGTTTAATGCTGCCGTCAAACAGAAGATTTGCTGATGCTGTGGTGTGCAGGCGGAGGTTCTTGTGCTTGTATGCCCCGATGGCATTAAAAAAGCGCTCCCCGGACGGGAAACGCTATAGATTGTTGTTGATTACGCTGCCTTTTTCTCTTTTCCCAAACTGTGCAACTTGTTTTCGATCATATCGCCCCTTTTGTTCAAATACAAGGCATTAAAGGTCACGTTCCAAATGCAGTCGTCTGTACGGCCTACGTAACAGTAACAATACACGTCATGAGAAACTCTTTTCTCGGTGAGCCATGTCGTGAAATTCACAAGAGAATCAGACTCGTCATTTGCAGGAGTTTCACTGCGGAGAAAACTTACGGTAATTTTTCTTGGTTTTCTTGATATCCATCTTTACATTTCCTCCTTGCGCTCATTAGAGCGTTTTTCTTAAAATGGCAGCCCCCTAAAAAGCGAGGAGGCTGCTGTGTTTTACGTCTTCGCGATAATCTGAGGGGGGCCCTGTATTAGTGTACTTCACGGATCAGATTCACGTTGGTAATCAAGTAATCACTCCAACACTCTTTTTCCATGAGTTCTTCCAGCTTGCTGTCAACTGTTTCAGCGGCAGCGAAAACACCATTCTCCATGACAACTTCCGTTTCTACATGGAATACATCATCCTTGTCATGGTAAGTATAGGTTACGGTCCAGGGCTTTAGCTCATCCATTTCGCCTACATCTCTTTCATCACGTAAAATTGTAGCCATAAAATTTCCTCCTTTTGCTCGACCCGAAGGGAGCGTAAAAAATATTGTCTATTCATATCATGGACTAAAATCGTCTGAATTGAATAGCATTATAATTATATCATTTTTACTTTACGGCAAGTAAACATCATTAATTTCGTACTGCTTTTGCCCAGTAAGCATTTTTATGCTATTATTCTATATAGGTGGCGTCAAGAAACGCCCTTTATAAATTACGCAGGAGGTAAGCTTTTTATGCAGAATACGGACGATTACAAAACGAACATAGATAAAGACATGACTGCGGTCAGTTTGTTATTTGAACAGTTCGATGCCCGCGACACTGCCGCTTTCGTCAGCTTTCGGGACAAATACGGTTGCATAACAGACATCTACTGCGGAAATCCAAGGATGCTTGTATCATGCTTTGCTTCCATTATAAACGCAACCACCCTGCCAAATTCTATCGTAACGGAAATAGATCTTGAGAAGAATGTAAATTATTTCATGAACAGAAAAACAGAAGCCAAAAGCGAACAACTCACACAGCCGTCAGAAACACCTGTCAAATCAGACTATCAGCCTGTTAGCATTTCGCAGATAAAAGATATTATGGATCGGCATACAGAACCTGAAGAAGCTTGGGCGTTAGGATTCTGCATTGCGGACACAAGCGGAATGATTGCTACTTTTTTCGCAAAGCACGGAGAACCTTATAAAATAGTGGAAGCTATAAGTGCTTCTGTTGGAAGATTTATCGGTAATTCGCCTTGTCCTTTCTGCGGTTCAGAATGGGATTATTCTCATTTTATTTCTCATGTTAAACAGATCTTATCCTCTACAATGTGTGTTCGGCGCGAACAACAATAAAATTACACCATCTGATTCATCACATTTAACCGGTGTTTGGTAAAGATAAGCCCCCGTCACTTTGTTATGGCGGAGGCTTCATTAGTTTTATGCTGTTTGTACGTTAATTATTAGTGTTTTTCTTTTTCTTCATAAAAATCCATGAGAGAATGGTTGCGATCAGCGCGAGGGCTGCGACTCCGACGCCTACCCACAGGTACGGGCTGGTGATCTCCGTGCCGGTCTTAATCACCGGGTAGTTGATCAGGTGGTACATTTCATCCGGCACGATGTACTTCTCGTTGATCTCGACCACA
>JAEEGL011029576.1_pt1 | contig 40120 bp, 27 predicted proteins | sample 9134231 | NCBI WGS metagenome assembly JAEEGL01 (sample SAMN16246548, study PRJNA631951) | gut metagenome | biome: gut microbiome; feature: rumen; material: fiber-attached | host: Bos | place: Iran: Karaj | collected 2018-10
ATAAGGAGCGATGTATATGAAAAAGCTTTTCCGCGCCGCCGACAGCCTCGACACCCTCCCGCCGCTCCTCGATGCCGCCGCCTGGGAGCTCGCCGCCATCCCGCTGCGCCAGGCCCTCGCCGCCCTCGGCGAAATCACGGGGCGCGCCGTCTCCCCCGACATCCTCGACACCATCTTCCACCGCTTCTGCATCGGGAAATGACCATGGACACCCCCGCCGCCTCATCCCGCATCGAAGAACTCCGACGCCTCATCCGCCACCACGACCACCTCTACTACGTCGAGGCCCGCCCCGAAATCAGCGACCGCGACTACGATGCGCTCTACCAGGAACTCCGCGACCTCGAACGCGACTTCCCCGCCCTCGTCACCCCAGACTCCCCCACCCGCCGAATGCACGGCGGCGTCGCCACTGGATTCGCCACCGTCCCCCACACGGTGCCGATGATCTCCCTCGACAACACCTACAACACCGCCGACCTGGCGCGCTTCCACGAAGGCGTCCTCCGAGGCCTCCGCGGCGAAAAGCCCGTCTACGTCATCGAACCCAAGATCGACGGAATCTCCATCGCCATCCGATATGTCGACGGCGTGTTCACGCAGGCCGTCACCCGAGGCAACGGCAAGGAGGGCGACGACGTCACCGCAAACATCCGCACCATCCCCTCCGTCCCCCTGCGCCTGCGCGGCGACAATCCCCCCGCCTTCTTCGAGGCCCGAGGGGAATGCTACATGCCGCGCAAGGGTTTCCAGCTCCTCAACGAGCGCCGCGTCGCCAATGGCGAGGAGCCCTTCGCCAACGCCCGCAACGCCACCGCGGGATCCATCAAACTGCTTGATTCCGCCGTCGTCGCCACCCGCCCCCTCGATGTCTTCTTCTACACCCAGGGACGCATCGACGGCGCCGAAGTCGCCTCCCAGCGGCAGCTCTTCGAGACCTTCCGACTGTTCGGCCTCAGGACCCAGCAGTGGTCCCGCACCGCCACCGACCTCGACGGAATCCTCGCCGCCATCCAGGAACTCGCCGAACTCCGCCACAGCCTCCCATACGACACCGACGGCGCCGTCATCAAGGTCGACGACTTCCGCCAGCGCGAAATCCTCGGATTCACCGCCAAGGCCCCCTGCTGGGCCAAGGCATACAAATACGAACCCGAACGCGCCCGCACCCGCCTCAACGCCATCACCATCCAGGTCGGACGCACTGGCGTCCTCACCCCCGTCGCCGAACTCACCCCCGTCTTCCTCGCTGGCTCCACCATCGCCCGCGCCACCCTCCACAACGAGGACGAAATCGCACGGCAGGACATCCGCATCGGCGACACCGTCGTCATCGAAAAGGCGGGCGAGGTCATCCCCGCCGTCGTCGGCGTCGTCATGGACAAGCGCCCCCCCGAGGCAAAGCCCTTCGACTTCCGCGCCGCCCTCGACGGCGTCTGCCCCTCCTGCGGCGCGCCCGTCCGCCGCGACCCCGCCTTCGCCGCCTGGCGCTGCGAAAACCTCCAGTGCCCCGCCCAGAACGTCCGCCGCGTCGAATACTTCGCCGCCCGCAACGCCCTCGACATCGAGAGCCTCGGGGGCGTCGTCGCCGAGGCGCTCTGCGAGCAGGGGCTGATCACGGAGCCCCTCGACCTCTACAACCTCCGCCTCGAACCACTCGCCGCCCTCAATCTCGGCACCCCCGACGAACCCCGCCTCTTCGGCGCCAAGAACGCCGCCAAGGTGCTCGCCGCCCTCGACGCCGCCCGCACCAAGCCCCTCGGCAGCTGGCTCCAGGCCATGGGCATCCCCGAGGTCGGCGCCGCCACCGCCTACCACCTCGGCCGCATCCACCGCGACCTCGCCGACGTTGACAACTCCTTCTATCTGCGCGCCCTCCTCGACCTCCTCGACTTCCAGAACGGCGCCCCGCCCACCCGCACCTGCCCGCCGACGCCGAAACCGCCCCGCCAGCTCGAACTCTTCGCGCCCCCCGAACCCGCCGCGCCGCCACTCAAACCAAGCGACCTCACCGCGCCGCTCCTCCGCGCAGGCCTCATCAAGCACTCCACCGCCCGCGGCGCCTTCGTCACCACCGTCATCGGCCCCAAGACCGCCCAGGCCGTCCTCGACTTCTTCGCTGGCCCCATCGGAAAGCGCTGGCGCCAGCGCCTCGACGCGCTCGGCATCGACCCCAAAGGCGACAACGCAGGCGCCGAAGCAGGCCCGCCCCAGGACGGCGCAGACGGCCCGTCCCTCGCAGGCAAGACCTTCGTCCTCACCGGCACCCTCGCCTCCATGGACCGCGACACCGCCTCCGCCAAGATCCGCGCGCTCGGCGGCAATGTCGCCTCCTCCGTCAGCCGCAACACCACCTTCCTCGTCGCAGGCGCCAACACCGGCGCCCGCAAGACCGAAAAGGCCGCCGAACTCGGCGTCGCCGTCATCGACGAAGCCGCATTCCTCAAAATGATCGGAGAGGGCTAACCCACCATGCAACCACGCACCTTCCTCGTCACTGGCGGCGCAGGCTTCATCGGCTCCGCCGTCGTCCGCCTCCTCATCGCCGAGACGCCGCACAAAGTCGCCGTCGTCGACAAGCTCACCTACGCGGGAAACCCCGAAAATCTCGCCGCCGTCGCCAGCGACCCGCGATACGCCTTCTACCAGGAGGACATCTGCGACCGCGCCGCCATGGACCGCGTCTTCGCCGAGACGAAGCCCGACAACGTCCTCCACCTCGCCGCCGAATCACACGTCGACCGCTCCATCGACGCGCCAGGCGACTTCATCCGAACCAACGTCGAAGGCACCTACACCCTCCTGGAGGCCGCCCGCAAATACTGGTCCGCCCTCGATGGCGACAGGAAGGAGCGCTTCCGCTTCCAGTACATCTCCACGGACGAGGTCTTCGGCGACCTGGACACCCCCGACGCCCCGCGCTTCTGCGAGACCACCCCCTACGCCCCCTCCTCCCCCTACTCCGCCAGCAAGGCCGCAGGCGACCACCTCGTCCGCGCCTGGCACCGCACCTTCGGCCTGCCCGTCCTCCTCACCAACTGCTCCAACAACTACGGGCCGTACCACTTCCCCGAGAAACTCATCCCCCTCGTCATCCTCTCCGCCCTCGCGGGAAAGCCCCTCCCCGTCTACGGCACCGGCGCCCAGATCCGCGACTGGCTCTACGTCGACGACCACGCCCGCGCCCTCGTCGCCGTCGCCCTCCACGCCCCCGTCGGCGAGACCTACACCATCGGCGGCGAAAACGAGCAGACCAACCTCGATGTCGTCAAACGCATCTGCGCCATCCTCGACCAGCTGCGCCCGCGCCCCGACGGACGCCCCTACGCAGACCAGATCACCTTCGTCACCGACCGCCCGGGGCACGACAGGCGCTACGCCATCGACCCCGCCAAAATCGAGCGCGAACTGGGCTGGAGGCCACGCGAGACCTTCGACACCGGCCTCCGCAAGACCGTCCAGTGGTATCTCGACAACCAGGAGTGGTGCCGCCACATCCTCGACGGCTCATACCAGTGCCAGCGCCTCGGCCTCGCCAACCAGGAGAACCCCCAATGAAGACCACCAAAGGCATCGTCCTCGCCGGCGGAGCCGGCTCCCGCCTCCACCCTGTCACCCTCGGCGTCTCCAAGCAGCTCCTGCCCGTCTACGACAAGCCGATGGTCTACTACCCCATCTCCACCCTGATGCTCGCGGGCATCCGCGACATCCTCCTCATCTCCACCCCAGAGGACCAGCCCGCCTTCCAGCGCCTCCTCAAGGACGGCGCGCAGTTCGGCATCCACCTCCAATACGCCGTCCAGCCCAAGCCCGACGGCATCGCCCAGGCCTTCCGCATCGGACGGCACTTCCTCGACGGCGCCCCCGCCGCCCTCGTCCTCGGCGACAACATCTTCTACGGCGCCAATCTCCAGCGCCTCTGCCAGGCCGCCGTCCAGCGCCCTGGCGCCACCGTCTTCGGATACCAGGTCAAGCACCCCGAATCCTTCGGCGTCGTCGAGTTCGCCCCCGACGGCACCGTCCTCTCCATCGAGGAGAAGCCCGCCCGCCCCAAGTCCAACTTCGCCGTCACGGGCCTCTACTTCTACGACGAGCAGGTCGTCGACATCGCCGACTCCATCCAGCCCTCCGCCCGCGGCGAACTCGAAATCACCTCCGTCAACCAGGAGTACCTGCGGCGCGGGCAGCTCCACGTCGAACTCTTCGGGCGCGGCTACGCCTGGCTCGACACTGGAACCCCCGAACGCCTCATCGACGCCGCCAACTTCATCCGCACCGTCGAGGAACGCCAGGGCCTCCAGGTCGGCTGCCTGGAGGAAATCGCATTCAGCCACCACTGGCTCACCGCCGACCAGCTCGCCCAGGCCGCCCAGCCCCTCCTCAAAACAGACTACGGACAGTACCTCCTCCGCCTCGCCGAAGGGAAATAGTCCCAAAACATCCCGCGAACAGCATGGAAACGCATTCTGAAAGCGTTTGACTGTTGCCTTCGTATCATAAATGGCATCCAGGGAGGCGTCCATTAAAAGTGACGCCTCTTTCCATTCCACACCATTCAGCAAACACGCCATGTCCAACGCCACAATCGTCTATGCCCTGTCATCCAAGGCAGCGCGCCTGCGCGCCGAAAACTACTTCCCCGCGTTCAAACTCATCGAGCGCCAGGCGTTAGAAGGCGCCGAACTCTCCATTCAGGCGCTGTATCAGGCAAAAAAGAAGTTCCGCTGCGAAAACCTGGACCAATATGGCCGCCCTTTCATCATCGCCCCAGGCGAATATTTCCTCCTAGTTGACGGGAAGACCCAGGACGCCACCCGCGTACGTCTGCTTAGAGCCGCAAGAACCAAGGAGGAAGAACACCAGGCCTGGCTTGAAACCGGCATCCCCGAGAAGGACGAAGTCTACGACACCCCCGGCAAGGATGAAATGGGTGATTTGCTTGATTTACTTCTTGACAACGATGCCTCCGACGCGAATGAAGAAAACGAGGAGGAAAGCCCCAAACTCGATGAGAATGACTATTTCAAGAAAGTGCCCATCGAACTGCCTGACTACCCGCTAGCGCACGCCGACAACTACGTCATGACCTACGAAATCAGGGAGGCGACTTCAACGGAGCAGGAAGAAATCCAATGCATCTCGACATTCACCCCGGACATGTTCGCGGACACGCCCTCGGTCCAGGCATCCTTCCGACGACTGCTCCAAATTGACGAAAACGCCTACAAGACCATTCGCGACCTCCCGGGCATTGACGCGCTCATTCGGGAAATCATCCGCCAGGATGAGTTCCTCCATGGAAAAAGCCGCGAGACACTCCCGCATTTCAGCCTCGTCATCGCCGTCATCGACGGCAAGACCAATCTCTTCCGTTGTGGCATTTGGTGCTACAAACGCCAAACCGGCCTCCCTATGGAATGCCATCCCGTCGAGATGTTTTTCCCAGAAAGCGGATATCTCATCACCCAAAATGGAATGAATGTCCCAGACTTCTCCGACGCCCCTCTCCCAGCCCCGGACAGCAAGAGGCTGATCGCCTCCCTGCAGGAAAAGCTCTTCACGCCCTCCCTGGAGGATCTCGTGACCTTCGCGGGAGCCACCTACTCCGACGACGCCCGGAACTGCCTCCTTGAATCCTGCATCGCCTCCCTCGGGCGCGGGCAGGTCGAGTCATTCCTCCTTCAATTCGCCAAGAATCCCGCACTCGCCTGGGCAAGGCAATGTCTCGGCCTTCTCGGGAAAAAGGCCAGCCAAGCGAATTCCACCAAATCCTCAAAGCCAAGAAAGGCAGGCGCACTCCCCAAGACGGGAAAATAGCGCGTTTTCTCCCACAATGCCCCCATCCCCCGTCATCCTGCTGGCGCCCGCAGGCGGCCACGAGCCACTCGCCGCCGCACTTGAAAACGGTGCCGACGCCGTCTATTTCGGTGTCGGCGACCTAAACATGCGCTCGCACGCGACCGTGAACTTCCAGGCGGACGAACTGCCTGGCCTCGCGGCAAAATGCCATGCGCGCCGCGCCCGCGCGTGGCTCACCGTCAATGTCATCACCTACGACCGCGAACTCGACCGCATCGCGCGCCTTCTCGACCAGGCGCGCGACGCGGGCATCGACGCCATCATCGCCGCCGACCCCGCCGTCCTCGAAATGGCCCGCGAACGCGGCCTGCCCGTCCACATCTCCGTCCAGGCCAACGTCTCCAACTGGCGCGCGATCCAGTTCTACTCCGCCTACGCCGATGTCGTCGTCGCCGCCCGCGAACTCACCGTCGAGCAGATCGCCGCCCTCGCCAACGCCATCCGCGACCACGACCTTCGCGGCCCATCCGGCGACCTCGTCCGCCTGGAGGCATTCATTCACGGCGCCCTCTGCATCGGGCTCTCTGGACGCTGCGGCATGAGCCTCTGCGAATACAACACCAGCTCCAATCGCGGCTCCTGCTACCAGCCCTGCCGACGCGCCTACATCGTCCGCGACGCCGAAACCGGACACGAGTTCAAGATCGAAAACCAGTACATCATGTCCCCAAAGGACCTCTGCACCATCGCCCAGCTCCCGCGCCTCCTCGACGCAGGCGTCTCCGTCCTCAAGATCGAGGGCCGCGGGCGCTCCGCCGACTACGTCGCCGCGACCACCCGCTGCTACCGCGAGGCGCTCGACCTCTGGCGGCAGGGCGCCGCCCCCGCGCCCGAGCAGGTCGCCGCCTGGAGAACCGCCCTCGGCGAGGTCTTCAACCGCCAGTTCTGGGAAGGCGGATACTACTTCGGCGAGGACACCGCCATCTGGGCGGGAACCCGCGACAGCCAGGCCACCATCCGAAAAGTCCTCCTCGGCCCCCTCACCCACTACTACCAGCGCACCCGAATCGCCGAACTCGTCCTCCACGCGGGAACCCTCCGCACTGGAGACCGCATCCTCATCACCGGACCCACCACAGGGGCCGTCGAAACCACCGTCCCGTCCATGCTCGTCAACGAACAACCAGCCGACAACGCCGCCCAGGGAGACACCGTCACATTCCCCCTCCCCCACCGCGCACGCGTCAACGACAAGCTCTTCCGACTCGATCCACGCTAAAAGGTCCTTTCGTCTCTTCGTCCATTCGTCCATTCGTCCATTCGTCCCTTCGTCCCTTCGTCCCTTCGTCCCTTCGGTCGCTTCCGTCCCTTCGGTCGCTTCAATCTTTTTTCACTTTTTTCAAACAAATGTTTAGAATTCGGGTGAAAGCCGTCGTATTAAGAGATGACAGCGGGACACCGATGGTGATTCCCGATTTCATCCCCCACCCGAAACAAAAGGAGCAAGCACCATGAAGAACACCTGCACGAAATTCCTTGCCGCCGCCGTCCTCGCCGGCGTCTTCCTCTTCGCGGCCACCCCCGCCGCGGCCCGCCCGCACCACCACGGTCCTGGCCCGCGCTACGGCGGCCCCGTCTACTACGGCCCCCGTCCCCATCACCACCATCACCACCACAGCGGCCCGTCCCGCGGCTGGTACAACGGCGCGCTGATCGTCGGGGCGACGCTCGGCGTCCTGGACATCCTGACGCGCCCGACGACGACCACCACGACCACGACCTACGTGCAGCCGCAGCCGCAGGTCGTCTACCAGCAGCCCGCGACCACCTACGTCTACCCGCAGCCGCAGCCGCAGGTCATCTACCAGCAGCCCGCGACCACGGTCGTCGCCCCCGCCCCGGTCTACTACACCCCCCAGCCCGTCCCAGTCGTCCAGCAGACGATCTGGCGCTAGCCCATGCCGATTGAAAACACCAGCCTGACCATGCTCTCCGGCGTCCGCCGGGGAGACGACAGCGCCTGGAAGCGCTTCTACGACACCTACAAGGTCCTCGTCTTCATGCGGGGGAAGGCCCTCGGCTTCTCCCCCGCCGACATCGACGACCTCCTCATGAAGGTGATGGAGCGCTTCTTCAGCCAGCAGGGGAAGTTCACCTACGACCCCGCCAAGGGCCGCTTCCGCGACTTCTTCTCCCGCATCGTCCGCAATCTCGCCTACGACATGCTCCGCGCCCGACGGCGCCAGCCCGCCACCGTCTCCATCGACGCCCCCGAAAACCCCATCGACATTCCCGACAAGTCCAGCGAGGAAGCCGCCCGCCACGAATGGCAGAGCCGCATCTACGCCAAGGCTTTCGACCTCGTGCGCGCCGAAATGCCCCCGCGCGCCGTCCAGTGCTGGACCGCCTGCCGTGTCCAGGGCACCAACGCGCGCGACGTCGCGCGCTTCCACGGCGTCTCCCTCGCCACCGTCTACAACGACTGCCAGGCCGTCTGGGAGCAACTCAAACTCCGCGTCCGCCAACTCACCGAGGAAGAGGATTTCTGATCCCCATGTCCCACCCCAGCGATATCCAACTCGAACAATATCTTTCCCATGACTGCGGCTGGCTGCGCACCCTCCTCGTCCGCTGGCACCTCGCACGCTGCCCCCGCTGCCGACAGCGCCTGGAGGAAATCACCCAGGAGCGCCAGTTCCAGCGCGAGGTCGGCACCGCCATGCAGCAATATGCCGAGGCCGCCGCCGAAGCCGAAAAGACCCTGCGTTTGCCGAAGCCGCCGACTCCTCCCGAACAGCCCTGACGCACGCCACCGCCGTGGCGGCATGGCGAACACTCGCTCGCAATCTAGTGCTGTGCTATTGCACTACTTCTGTTCCCTGGCAGCTTTCACGCACGCTCGAATAAAAACCCCCTTGGCATCCGTATATGCATCTCGATTGTGACGATACTGTTTCCGCAGTTTGACTTTCAAGGCGGCGTATTCGCGTGCTTTATCAGGATTCCGCCTTAAGTATTCACAGAATATGGGCTCGTCCCAATCGCCGATTCGGCGAATATGCAGATGGAAGACTCTTTCAGCAAATCCCTGCGGCGTATATCCTTTGCATAAATCGAGACGATATTCGGGCTCAAGCATTTCCCCCATGACCGTATAACCGCAATCCAAAGCCAATTGTCGGATTGACTCTGGCGGCACATTTTCAGGTGTTTCCAGGAGAATATCGATGGTGGGCTTGGCCAGCAGTCCTTCAACCGCCGTGCTGCCAATATGCCGTATCCTTTCAAGCTTGCTGCCAAATACTCGAAGAAGCAGTTTTTCCTCCTCACGATACCATTTTGACCATTCGGGATTATGTTCGCTTAATTCAATTGGGAAAAGTTCCCACAATTCCTCAAGCGTCATTTCCGAAAGTGGTTTGTTGTTTTTCATGTTTTCCATTATTCTCAGTTGTCCAGCCAAAGATTATTCTGTGTATTCTGTGGACTCAAAACCGCCACTATTGGGAACAGAGCGATTTGGAAAGGGTACGCACTGCTTCCTCCAGCCACCGGATGCGTTCCGGCAAATCCCCATAGATTCCTGGGTCGGCTCCGAACTTATCGAAGTCCTGTTCGCAGAGACGGAGTGTCTCCAAGACAGTAGGTGCGATGGCGCAAATGGTCTCCGGCTCAGCCTGCAGCCGATTCTCCAGGACACCGACGACGGCGTTCAGGGTGTCGCTGTCGCCGGCGGAGCGCGCGGAGCGGAAATACGCCAGATAGGCGGGAAAGTAATACCGGAATGCCGCGGCGCCCATGAACATGAAGTCCTCCTGATACTGGAACGCCGCGTTTTCGTCGGCCAGGAAGAGGGCGGTCAGATCCGCAAGGCTTTTCCCCAGCAGATGCCTCACCGCCCATTCCTCGTCCAGGTTTCCGGGCGTGGGATTGATCTCCTCACGCGTCGGGAGGGCATCTGGCGTTTTGCAGTCTGCGTCCGTCATTGTCCAAGCCCAAGCGGGTTGTAGAGGAACTTGCGGTTTTCGGCGTCGAGGCCAATGGAGGCGTCGCCCCAGGCGGCCTTGGAGTTGTACACCTGCATGTAGCAGAGGTCGTCGGCGGTGAGGTTCACCTGGCCCGACTTGAGTTTGAGGTTGCCGAGACTGCCGTTGGTCTTCGCCTCGTGGAAACTGACCTTGAGGCCCGCCGCCAGCAGGTCGCCCACGTCGTATGAGCCGCCCTCCTGCACCTCCACCTCGAAGAGCAGTTTCTCGTTCCGAGCGGCGGCCTCGACGGCGGCGGGCGCCTCGGCCGAGACGGTCGCGAAGGACTTTTCTCGGGTGACTTCCAGCACATAGTCGGTGTTCTTGTTCGTCTTCCCGCTCTTGGCCGCGTCGACGCTCACCAGATACTCCCCTGAATAGAGGCTGAGCCCCGAAATCACGGCGACGCCCTGCTTGTCCACCTTCGCGGACTTGAGGACCTTCCCCGTGATGGAGGTGATCTTCAGCGTCGCCTCGCGCGCGTCCCCCGCAAGCTGGAAGCGGTACTGGCCCGCCTGCCCGCCATCCACCTCCAGCAGATAGGCGTCCGAAGGATTGCGGTGCCCGACCCACCCCTCGACCCGAATGTCGTCCTCGGCGGAGAGGAGCCACTCCCCGTCCTCGAGCGGATCGTCGTCGAAGGCCTCGAAGTCCAGCGCCAGCGAGTAATCCGAGTTGTGCCTGCCCTTGCCGTTGTCCTGGGCCCGCACCTGCAAGTAGAAGTTGTTGGCGACAAGGAAGTCGTCCAGCAGCACCTCGGATTTCAGTTTCGGGTTCACAGTGAACGACTTGGCCTTCGCATACTGCCCGTTGTTGTCCTTCTGCACATAGAGTTCCACGACGATGGTGCCGCCCAGCTCCGCGGGGCTGTTCACCGCAAGGCGCAGTTCGCCCGCATCCTCCACCAGGAACTCCCAGCGGTCGTCCCCCGCGAAGGCGCCGACCCACCCCTCCAGGGTCTCCGCGTAGCGCCCCTCCGCGTTCACGCTGTCAGGCAGCGAGACCACGCCGCGCTCCGCCTCCAGATTGGGGAAGAGGTCGCCTGCGAGGGAGAACGAGAGCGCCGCGTCCGTCTGGTTCTTCATGGACTTGCGGGTCGCGGTGAAATAGTAGAGGCCGTTGGCCAGCAGCATGTCGTTCGCCTTGGCGTTGGCCTTCACCTTGCCATTGGTCACGTTCACGGTCAGCAGCTTCGCGTCTCTGCCCTCCTTGACCCCGTCCACCTGGTTCAGCGTCAGGCTGCCCGTGAACGCGCCCAGGTCGAGGCCCGCCCAGTCGTAGAAGCCGTCCTGCAACGCGAAACTCTCGGTGGAGGCCGATTTCGTGGCGGCGTCGAAATCCAGGCTGAATTCCTCGGCAAAGCGCACGTCATCGTCCCACTCCTGCGAGGCGCCCGCGATGGCCACGCCATCCGCGTCGAAGGCGGTCACGCGGAACTCGTATCCGCCCGCCGCCAGGGCCAGATCGACGCGGTTCTCCGCGATGCCCGAAAGCGCGACCCCGTCATCCCAGTCGCCCTCCGTGGCATACTCCAGCCGATAGGAACTGGCGCCTTCGACCGCATCCCACTCGATGTGCTTCCCGCCTGCCGCATCTGGCCCCAGGAAGGATAGCGTCTTCACGGCATCGTTGTCGTTCTCGAAGAGCCCCTCGTCGACCGCTTTCTCCCGATCCAGACGGACGGACAGCACCCCCAGCCGCCCCAGCCACTCCTGCGGAATGGCCGCCGCCAGCCGTAGTTCCGTGCTGGCGCCCGCCGCGAGGCTGATGCGCGTCGAGGCCACCACCACGCCCCTGTCCAGATTGATTTCGCTGTCGCCCAGCACCACCTCCACCAGGAAGTCCCCGGCGGCCACGCTGCCCTGGTTGGCAACCGTGCACAAAACCGACGCCGACGCTGGCGCCGACGCATCGAGTTCCACCTGGAAGTCCCTCACGCACAGCGCCGCGGTGCGGCGGACCACCTCCACCGCCTCCGTCTTGGCGCTATAGGTGATCTCCGAGGAGTTCGTGCTCTGCGCCATCAGGTAGAAGCGGTATTCGCCGCCCTGGACATCCCGGGGCAGTTCGATGGTCGCCTGGCGGAATTCACCGTCCCCCGTCGCCTCCAGGTAGTCGAGCAGCGTCCCCTCGTAGTCACCGTCCGCCTTGTCCGCCCGTTCCATGAACAGGCCGACCAGGCTCTCCTCGCCCGTCGCGTAGGCCTGGTATTCGACCGTGACCGAATGCCTGTCCACCGACACAATCCGCACCTCGGTGTCGACGGGGTCGCCCGCCTCGGCGTAGATCAGCACCTCGCCGTTCCACTTCTGGCTGCCATAGACATCCAAAGTCCACGCGCCTTCGGCGGGCTTGTCCACGGCCAGTTCCAGCTGCGAGTAGCTGACCTGCTTCACCGACACGACGTCGGACGGCGTCAGAGAAGAATACGACGTGCCGTCCTCGCTGTAGAGCACCCACTCCACGTCGGAAAGGGAATACTGCGCCGCGACGGTGACATACATTTTGCCGCCTGCCGCGAACTCCGTCGCCGTCCAGGAATAGCTGCCGATGACAGCCCCCTCGATGCCCGCGGCACCCCCGCCACCGCCCTCGCACCTGGCCAGCGGGACGCGCTCGCCCGCAGGCGACGGGCGCTCCACCGCCGACAACTCGGAGTTGATGCAGTTGTAGGCGCGGCGGCTGCCCAGGTCGAAGAACCAGCTCTTGCCGACATTGACCCCGACCTTGACGAAGGCGACCTTGACCTGCGCGCGACCGTTGACCGCCACCGACAGGGTCCGACGGGAACTGCTCTCGTTGTAGACGATGCTGATGCCGCCGCCCACGTTGATGCCGACCCAGGTGATGCCCAGCGCGGTGAAGTCCCACTTGAACGAACCGTCCAGGGATCCCTTGACGGTCAGCTGCTCGCTCGACCACCCGACCGACCCCGCAATCTGGAAGTTGAAGGTGGAGGACGACTTCGTGCCGACCGAGAGGCTGATTTCGTTGTAGTTGCCGCTCTCGCGCTTCCACCCGCCCTTGATCTCCAGCAGCCCCAGCAGCTTCCCCTCGACGGAGAGGTTCACGTCCTTGAAGTCGCTCGACACATCGCCGGCGACGCCGACTTCCGCCACGCGGAAACTGCCGACCTTCAGCCCCAGCACCTTCGCCACTGGCGACACCAGCGAGCCGAAGTTGATCTCAGGCCCGAAAGCCACGCCCAGCCCAGGCGAGAAGGTCTGCACCGATTCCGCAATGCCAGTGACGCCGATCTTGATCTGCGTGAAGACCACTGGGCCGATGGGGATATCCCCCCTGACCTCCACCGCGATCGTATTGAGCTGCCCGCCCTTGAAGCCAAGCCGCCCCAGCGCCATCCACTCCTTGCCCGAGGGGACCGTGAACTTGGCGCCCAGCCCGACCTCCCACGCGTTCTCGAAGGAGTTGTAGGCGCCGATGACGCCGATCTTCAGTCCGCAGTTCACGCCGATCTTCTCCAGCCACGAGAGATCCATCAGCCCCGTCGCGGTGAAGACCGTCTGCTTCTCGGCCAGGTCGCCGTTCGCGTCGAACAGGAAGTAGAGGCCGTTGGTCCCTTTCGCGTCCCCGATGAGGTCATAATGAGTCACGGTGTCGCCTGAAAGCGTCGCGAAGGCGTTCCGCGCCCGCACCGCCTCCGCCTTCTCGTCATCGTCCATCTCCTTGTCGAAAAGCTCCAGCGGATCCCCCAGCGCGTCGGGGTCGTATTCGCAGATCAGCGCCGCCGAGGCCGAGAAAAACTTCGCGAGGCGGAAATGCGCCATCCCCTGCACCACCACCACCTTGCCCTCGCTCTCGCCAAGGGAGTTCGTGACGTCGACCACCGACACATAGACGTCGCTGAGTTCCAGCCGAAAGGCCGTGCTGTCCACGCCGAAGGTCCCGCCCACGCTGAAGACACCTGGATCCTCATCCTGATACTGCTCCACCAGTTCCTCCAGCGTGCGCGGAGCGCTCCGAGGAGACGGCTTGGGGCCAGCCAAGACCAGGGCGGTCTCCAGCCCAGGATACGGCATCTCCCAGAGAGCCCCGTTCAAACTCTCGGATCCAGTTTCCACGGTGATGGCGGCGTTGTTCATAATGCGGCAGGTTGAAAAGGGGAAGAAGAGAACCAGGCGGCGAGAAAGGCTGCTAATATAATCTTGGATCCGCGCTTGAACCCCGCGCCCTCGAAAACTGGGCGCCCCCATCTCCGCTTTTTCCGCAAAATCGCCCTCCCGCTCCATTGGAACCCGAATCCCGCAATATATTTCCCCAATACGCCTCCCCCTAGATCATCTGGCGCTTTCACGGACGTAGCCACGGCGCGCCGTAGCGCCCCCGCAACGCAATCCAGCCCCCGCTTCCGCGACAAGACGCCCCTGTTGTCCCAGCCGTCCCAGCCCCTTCTGCCCCCTGCCCGATTATGGATGATTCCCAGCAGTGCGAAGCAATCCAGAAGACCCTTCCCGGCATTGTCCCGTTGAAGCATGTCGCCTCCGGCAGCTACGGCGCCGTCTATATCGCGCGTGAGCAGACGGGGCGCCTCGTGGCCGTCAAGTTCGTCGAATGCCAGGCGGGCGACCTCCAGGAACGCGAACGGCGCGGCCTGCAGCTCTACTGCACCAAGCTCCGCTCCCACCCGAACCTCATCTCCATCTACCAGACCGTCTTCAAGGAGCGGCACTTCTGCTATGTGATGGAACTCGCCGACAACTTCAACGACCCGACCTCACAGGACCTGTACTGCCCCGACACCCTCGCCCAGCGCCTCCAGGCCAACGGGCCGCTGAAACTCGACGACCTCGTCGAGATCACCCTCGGGCTCCTCGACGGCCTCCAGGCGCTCCACGCCGCAGGACTCATCCACCGCGACATCAAGCCTGGAAACATCATCTTCATCAACGGGAAGCCCAAGATCGGCGACATCGGCCTCATCGCCTCCAACACCACCGAATCCAGCCTCGCAGGAACCCCCGTGTACCAGCCGCCCCAGGCCGTCAACGGCCAGATCTCCGCCTTCGGCGAAAACGACCCCGACGCCGACCTCTACGCCCTCGGAAAGACCCTCTACTGCATGATGACCGGCCGCAGCGCCAAGTTCTTCCCCGAACTGCCCAAAGGCATGGACGTCCTCCCAAACGGCCGCCTCCAGGCCCTCAACCGCTTCATCAACCACGCCTGCGACGCCGACCGCAAAAAGCGCTTCGCCAACCTCGCCGAGTTCCGCGCGGAGTTCATGGACACCGTCGTCGGCCACGGCAAAAAGCGCTCCGCCTGGCGCTGGATCCTCATCAACGCCGCCGTCTTCCTCGCCATCGTCGGCCTCACCGCCTGGCTGCTGCCGCGCTCCCCCAGGCCCGCCCGAAACACCCCGCCGCCCTCCCAGGCACGCCGCCTCCTCCCGCCCGAATCCATCCTGAACGCGCAGTTCCACCGCGTCCACGACGCCAAACTCATCTTCAACGGCACCGCCAACGCACACTGGACCGTCCTCGACCAGAACGGCGCGCCGCTCGCCACCGCCGCCACCACCGAAACCATCCGCTCCTTCACCCTCGTCCACGAGGGCGAACCAATTCTCCGCATCTTCGACCTCTATCTCCGCCTGGACACCGACACCCCCTGCTGCCGCCTCCAGTTCAACCTCACCACCGACACTGGCGCCGAACTCCAGACCGAGTGCTTCCTGACCCGATACGGCACCTTCACCACCCGCTCCGAGGCCGACGCCGACCTCAGGCACACCGCCGCCGACAACTCCGACGACCTCTTCCCCGAACAGGACGACGACGGCATCCGGCACCTCCACCTCTACAGCCTGGCAGGCGAATCCCTCACCCTCACCGACGGCAATCAACCCGCAGGCCAGTCCATCAACGTCCAGGGCACCTACCGAAAAATCGCCATCACCGTCACCGCCGACCCTGGCGGCAACGCCGCCGTCCCCTACCTCTGCGCTTTCTACTCCCCGCAAGATCTGCCCGCCCCAGCCCCCCGCCCCGCCGTCCCATGAAAAAACTCTGTGGATTCGTCCTCGCCGCAGGCGAAGGGCGCCGCATGCGCCCCGCCACCCTCAACACCCCCAAGGCACTGCTCCCCTTCTGCGGCGTCCCGCTCCTCGAACTCGCCGCCGCCGAACTCGCCGCCATCCCCGAACTCGGCCCCATCCTCGTCAACGCCTGCTTCCTCGGCGACGCCGTCGAGGCCGCCTGCGCCGACCTCGGAAAACGCTGCGGATGGGATCTGCGGTGCTCCCGCGAAGACCATCTCCTCAACCACGGCGGCGGCCTCCAAAGGGGCATCCGCGAACTCGCCCCCGACACTGACGAAATCCTCGTCCACAACGTCGACATCGTCCACGACAACGAACTGCGCGACCTCATCCGCCGCCATCGCGAGACCGGCGCCGCCGCCACCGCCCTCCTCATCCCCAACCACCGCGCCAACGGCGTCCTCCTCAACACCGACGGACGCATCGAATCCTTCCACTCACCCCAGGGAGATCTCACCTTCTCGGGACTCTATCTCCTCGACCGCGCCATCTTCGACTATCTCCCCAAGGACACCGACGCCCCCAGCATCATCGACGCCATGACCGCCGCCGCCAAAGACGGCCTCCCCGTCCAGGGCCTCGTCGCCAGACCCGAAACCTTCTGGTCCGACGTCGGAACCGCCTCCGAATACATCCGCGCCCACGGCGCCATCGCCGACTGCGCCCTCACCACCCAGCCGCGCCTCCGCGAGGCGCAGGCCGAACAGGCCCGGCGACGCTTCCAGCTCGAACTCCGCGGCGTCAAATGCACTGGCGCCCTCGGCCTCGGCGACGACCTCCAGATCCCCGCAGGCGCCCACCTCCACAATCTCGTCATCTGGGACCACACCCGCATCGCCGCGCCCCTCCTCTACGCCGACGGCATCCTCACTGGCGGCGACGTCCCCGCCCCGCTCCCCGCCATCCCCCAGGACCGACAGCCCGACCCCCGCATCCTTGCCTCCCTCGACATTCCCGCGGGACACTTCCAGCTCGAGCCTCTCCCCAAGCAAGGCTCAGGCCGCCGCTACTGCCGCCTCCACACCCCAGGCTCCCATCAGACCCGCGTCTGGACCGCATACAACCCGTCCCGTCGCGAAAACTCCAGTTTCGCAGCCATCAGCGACTTCCTCCTCCGCCTCGGCATCCGCGTCCCCAAAGTCCTCCTCCATCTCCCCGACGTCGGCGAAATGGTCACCGAGGACCTCGGCCAGAACGACCTACTCCTCGAGACCTCCGCCACCCGCCGCGACTGCCTCTTCCAGGTCCTGGAGCAAGTCGCCATCCTCCATGTCAAGGGCGCCCTCGCCGCGCGCCTGGAGGAACTCCCCCTCCAGCCTGGCTTCACCAAGGGCCTCTACGACTGGGAACGCGACTATTTCCGCGAAAACCTCCTCGGCCGAGTCCTCCAGCGTCCCGAACTCTGGTCCCCCTGCGCCGCCGAATACTGCCGCCTCCGCCAGATGCTCCTCCAGGAACCCGCCGTCCCCATCCACCGCGACCTCCAAAGCGCCAACGTCAAAGTCCGCGACGGACAGGCATTCCTCATCGACTTCCAGGGCATGCGCCTTGGAGCCGCCGCCTACGACCTGGCATCCCTCCTCTACGACCCCTACCAGCACTACTCCCCCGACTTCAGGCTGGAGGCCTGGTGGGAATACTGCCATCAGGTCCGGCGCCTCGGCGGAACCCCGCCCGCCGACGCCGCCTTCCACGCCGCCGCCATCCAGCGCCTCATGCAGGCCCTCGGCGCATACGGCAAACTCTGGCTCCAGGACGGCCTCGACTGGTACCGCCAGTTCATCGCGCCTGGCCTCACCCATCTCCTCGAAGCCGCCCGAGCCACCCCCCTCTTCCCGCATTTCCGCATCCTCGCCGAGGCCGCCCTCGCCATGCTCCCGACCATCTCCCCGGTTTTCCACGACACCCCGTAAACCATCGCGGGTGTCCCCCCCGTCCCGTGGCGGGCCGTTCTCGGCCCGCGTCGCCCCCGTCCCGTGGCGGGCCGTCTCGGCCCGCATCCCCCCCGTCCCGTGGCGGGCCGTCTCGGCCCGCATCCCAGTCGTCCCCGCTTTTTTCGCTTCCGCATTAGAAAATCCAGCCGATGGCGCGTATTAAACGATGAACGCAATCATCCGACACTCCCCGCCATCCCTGGAGATCTGATAGAAATGCATACCCTCTTCCCCATCCACAACCTCGCCAAGCGGTGCGGCTTCCTCGCCCTCTTCCTGCTCCTCGCCGCCGCCCTCCACGCCGCCCCCGCCGTCATCTGCATGCCCCCCATCCTCCAGGCCCCCACCGCCCCGCCCCAGTTCGCCCCGAGGATGACCCAGGCAATCCACAATGGCCTCGCCAAGATCTGGACCGTCCGCGAACAGCGCGACCTCCAGAAAGCCCTGCGCGAACACAATCTCGACCGCCGCGTCCGCTTCACCATGGCCGACTACCGGCTCCTCGCCGACGAACTCGACGCCTCCTGCGTCCTCCAGATCATCGTCAAAGACGTCTCCATCACTCCCGCCAACACCCCGGGACACCACAATGTCGCCATCCGCGGCGCCATCCTCGTCATCGACGCCCAGAATCGCAGAACCCGCCACAACTCCTCCTTCTCCCTGAACCGCACCTTCCCCGGCGACTACGCCGACGCCGCCCAGGCCCTGATCGCCGCCGTCGTCAACGAAAAGATCCTCCCCACCTGCCGAAACCTCCGCCTCCGATGAAGTCCGCCTGCGCCATCCTGCCCTGCCTCGCAATCTGCGCCCTCCTCGCCGCCTCCTGCGCCGGCACCGCCCAGTTCGAATACGCCGCCGCCCCAGGAGCCATCACCGCCTACAGCCCCCTCCCAGGCGCCGACGCCATCACCGTCCTGCCCTTCCTCGACCAGCGCTCCCTGCGCGTACTCCAGCCCGCCGACACCCCCGCCCCGCCCGCCCCGCCCCGCGACGGCTCCTTCGCCCTCGGCTGGATCCCCTTCCTCCCCTGCGCCTGGGTCAACATCGCCACCCCCGAGGCCGAAAACGCAGGGCAGCTCGCCACCCTCAACCGCTATTGGTGCCAGTTCCCGCGCGAACTCGCCCTCGCCGCCACCGACAGCCTCCGCCAGTCCCGCCTCTTCCCCGAAGTCCGCTACGCCGACTCCATCGACCAGGCCACGACCCCATGGCTCTTCCAGGGCGTCATCACCAACACCGACTACCGCGGCGAACGAATCACCTACGGACTCACCTATCTCATCGCACCCGCCCTCTGGCTCGTCGGATTCCCCGACGCCGTCTCCCACAACCGCCTCGACCTCACCTTCCACATCCTCGACCGCAGCACCCGAAAGCCCATCTGGACCTTCCACTACCACGGCACCGACTACCTCGTCCACTGGCTCTACGCCCGAGTCGGCGACGACGCCTCCCTCTACCCCCGCCTCATGAAACTCGCCATGAGCGCCGTCGCATACGACCTCAACCTCAAACCCCCGGTTTTTTTCGGAAATTTGTAGCACCCCCGCTTGCAATCCTGCAAAAACGGGTTATCTTAAGCCCACTTTCCAAGCCAGAGTGGCGGAATTGGCAGACGCGCTGCGTTCAGGTCGCAGTGAGCTTACGCTCGTGAAGGTTCAAGTCCTTTCTCTGGTACCATCTCTCCCAAAAGAAGAATCCTCCGGGATTCTTTTTTTGTGTCTGCAAGACTTTATTCCTGCCCCAATGCGAGAGTGGCGAAATTGGCAGACGCGCGAGATTTAGGTTCTCGTCCGGCAACGGGTGCGGGTTCGATTCCCGCCTCTCGCACCATATCACGCGCCCCGCGCGCGCATCGTGTTTTTTCGGCGAGCAGTTGCGCAATCCGCCGTTGAGAATGTATATTAGGCTGGCAATGCGGGCAGACGCCCGTCCCCCCTCCCACCCAATCCTGCAAAAAGCGAGCAGACTATGGTCAACACCCACATTGCCGAATTTATGGAATCGTTCCCGCACGAGGCCCTGACCTTCAATGACGTCACCCTCGAAGTGCACTATGCGGACTTCCTCCCCGCCGACACCTCCGCCGCCACCCGGTTCTCCCGCAACATCACCCTCAACGCGCCTTTCATCAGCGCCGCCATGGACACCGTGACCGAAAGCCGCATGGCCATCGCCATGGCCAAGTTCGGCGGCATCGGCGTCATCCACAAGAACCTCCCGCCCGAGATCCAGGCCGAACAGGCCGCCCTGGTCAAGCGCTATCTCAACGGCATCATCGAAAAGCCCGTCACCTTCCGAAAGGGAATGCGCGTCTACGACATCATCGCCGAAAAGACCGCGCACAACTACAAGTTCAACGGATTCCCAATCCTCGACGACGACGGACGCCTCGTCGGACTCTTCACCAGCCGCGACCTCAAATATCTGACCAACTACGACGTCCCCGTCGAACAGGTCATGAGCGCAAACCTCGTCACCGCCCCCGCAGGCACCGACATGGACCGCGCATTCAAGATCATGGTCGAAAACAAGGTCGGGAAACTCCCCCTCGTCGACGCCGACGGACGACTCGCGGGCCTCTACTCCTTCCAGGACGTCAAGACCCTCCACGACAAGATGGAGCCCTCCTTCAACCGCGACGCCCAGCACCGCCTCCGCGTCGCCGCCGCCGTCGGCCCCCACGACCACGCACGCATCGAGGCCCTCGTCAATGTCGGCGTCGACGCCCTCATCGTCGACTCCGCCCACGGACACACCAAGAACGTCATCGACACCGTCCGCGAAATCAAACGCCAGTATCCCCAGGTCGATGTCGTCGCGGGCAACGTCTGCACCGTCGAAGGCGCACGCGCACTCCTCGAATGCGGCGCCGACGCCATCAAGGTCGGCATCGGCCCAGGCTCCATCTGCACCACCCGCGTCGTCGCCGGCGTCGGCGTCCCGCAGCTCACCGCCATCTACAACGCCTGGAAGGGCGTCGGCGACGAAATCCCCATCATCGCCGACGGCGGCATCGCACACTCAGGAGACGTCGCCAAGGCCCTCGCCGTCGGCGCCAGTTCCGTCATGATGGGTTCCGCCCTCGCGGGCACCGAGGAATGCCCCGGCGAACGCATCCTCCACCAGGGACGCACCTACGTCATCTACCGCGGCATGGGCTCCGTCGACGCCATGCGCCGAGGCCGCGGCTCCCGCGAACGCTACGGCGTCTCCAACGACATCGCCGAAGACAAACTCGTCCCCCAGGGCATCGAGGGGATGATCCCCTTCCGCGGCTCCGTCGCCGACGTCCTGAACCAGTACATCGGCGGCGTCCACTTCTCCCTGAGCTACGTCGGGGCCCGCGACATCCGCCAGTTCCAGGAAAACGCCCGCCTGTGGCGCGTCACCGCCGCAGGACTCCAGGAAGCAAATCCCCACAACGTCATCATGCAGAAGGACGCCCCCAACTACAGCGCCAGCTGACCCATCGGCGGCGGCAAAAACGCCGCCGCTCCGATGCCATCCCGTTTTTTTCCCCTCAAATGCGAAAAAATTTCGCGTGGCGGCTTGAATTGCACGGGAGGGCATATTATGGTAACGCGACACGCCTGTTTCCGTTTGGTCGGCGCCGCCCCCGTCGGCGACGCCACGCCTCTTCCTTAGGATTGCATCGATCATGGCAAAGAACGAACGATTCCTGACCGTCGACATCGGCGCGACAAGTATCAAGTTGTGCGAATTCGAATTCGACGACGCAGGCCAGATGGTCATGACCGTATTCGCATACCGCGAATACGAGGAGGAACTCTCCGACGAGACCCGCATGGGCGTCGTCGAGGGCGTCCTCCGTCAAATGCTCATGGAGAGCAACGTCCGCGCCCGCCGCGCCCTCGTCTCCCTCTCCGGCCAGTCCGCCCTCATCCGCTTCGGGAAGATCAACGTCATCAAGGACGACAAGAAGCAGATCCGCCAGCTGGCGGAGTTCGAGGCCAAGCACAATATCCCATTCGCCCTCGACGACATCAGCCTCGACTACCAGCTGATCGCGGGCAACGCCGAGGAGCAGGCCCAGCACACCCTCGAGGTCATGTCCATCGTCGTCAAACGCGAGGTCGTCGACCAGTACACCCAGGCCATCCGCAACGTCGGCCTCACCCCGCTCCTCATCGACGTCGCCCCCGTCGCCTGCTACAACGCCGCCCGCGCCAACAACCTCGGCGAAAACGAGTGCGTCCTCCTCGTCTCCATCGGCGGCCGCTCCACCAACCTCGTCTTCATCGAGGGCGAGCGCTTCTTCGCGCGTACCATCCCCATCGCGGGATACGCCATCACCCAGCAGATCGCCAAGGAGTTCGGAATCGGTCTCCCCGAAGCCGAGGAACTCAAGCGACACCACGGCTTCGTCTCCCTCGGCGGCGCATACGCCGATCCAGTCTCCGAAACCGCCGCCAACGTCTCCAAGATCATCCGCAATGTGATGAGCCGCCTCCACGGCGAAATCTCCCGCTCCATCAACATCTACCGCGCCCAGCAGCACGGCAACGCCCCCTCCAAGATCTATCTCACCGGCGGCACCTCCATCCTCACCTACTGCGACGTCTTCTTCTCCGAAAAGTTCAACATCCCCGTCGAGTATTTCAACCCGTTCCCCGTCGTCAACCTCTCGCCCACCATCGACCGCACCAAACTCAGCGAAGTCGCACACATGTTCGGCGAGACCATCGGCCTCGGATTCCGCTACGCCCGCCGCTGCCCCATCGAAATCAACCTCCTCGCCAAGAACATCCAGCGCCAGCAGACCTTCTCCCAGCGCAAGCCGTATCTCATCGCCGCCATGTTCTGCATCTGCCTCATCGGCGCCGTCTTCACCCTCGGATTCCGCGAAAAGGCCAACATCGTCGAAAGCACCGTCGAACCCTTCGCCGTCATCCGCGACAAATTCAAGCCGCAGGCCGAAGATCTCACCAGAAAAATCCAGGCCGCCCAGAGCGCCCAGAACCAACTTGACGACATGAGGAAGTTCCTCGCCCAGCGCGCCGTCTGGCCCATGCTCTTCGCCGAAATCGCACGCTGCAAGCCTGACAACGTCTGGATCGATTCCATCACCCCCATCATCGGGGATGTCAAGCCCTTCGAGGCCAGCAGCGACACTGCCGCCATGGCGCAGGCCCAGAAAGATGCCGCCGCCAATCCCGACATGCCCATCGACTTCAACGACATGCCCGACCTCTCCATGGATCCTGGCGCTGCCGCAGGCGGCGGCCCGGGCGGCCCCTCCGCCGCCCCGACCGAAGCCTCCAAGGTCAAACTCGGCGGCTTCGTCATCCAGGGCCATGTCATCGAACCCCAGGATGTCGAGACCAAGGATCCCGCCACCCTGCCCGCCCCCGTCCCCGCTCCCGCATTCGTCTTCGAAGCCCCCGCCAAGCCCACGGACGATGCCACCAAGCAGGCCACCACGAAGAACTCCGCATACGGGGAGTATGTCTTCCTCGCCAATCTCAAGGCCTCCCCCCTCTTCAGCGCCGAACCCAACATGACCACTTTCCGCTCCCAGGGCGAAAACATGGTCCTCAACCCCTCCGACCGCCGCAACATCGTCGACTTCACCCTCCAGGCCAAACTGCTCGTCAACCCCGAATTCTTCTTCCGCCCATTCCTCCAGCAGCAAGGCGGCGGCTCCTTCGGACGCGGCGGCGACAACAGCCAGGGCTTCGGCGCCCCAGGTTCACCCTCCCCCAGAAGAGGCAGGGGACGCCGCGGACGCGCACGCCCGCCCAGGACGCCATAACCGCCGACTTCCCGAAAGGCGGCGCGACCAGGCGCCGCCACCCCCGTCCCTCCCCTCCCATTCCACCGGCATAGGCACCCCCCAACGCCACCATAATGGATTTCCTCAAGAAAAACATCGGACTGCTTCTCGCCGCAGTCGTCTGCCTCGCCATCCTCGGAACCGAGGTCTATTTCATCATCGGCTACCGCGAAAAGGCCGAAAAGGCGGAAGCCCAACGCGCCGAAGCCCAGAAATGGCTGAAGGACAACGCAGGCAACAAGGACAAGCTCCGCCTCGGAGACGAGAAAAACCCCGCCCAGGCAGAAAACAACAAGAATCTCGCCGAGGGACGCTTCAAGGAAATCATGGGCGAACTCCGACGCCGATACACCTACGTCGAATACTCCGTCGACCTCCCCGCCCCGCTGAATATCCAGAACCGCGTCAAGGGCAACCAGGCCGACCTGAAGCGCATCCTCGGCAACGCCGTCCGCGCCATGAAGGATCTCATCGACAAGCCCGAAGGACGGCTGGTGTGGGAGGCAGGCCCCATTGGCGGCTATCTCGCCGACAAGGCCTTCAGCAACGCCCCGATCGCCGAATCCGACTTCGCTGGAATCTACCACCTCCTCGACGCCTACGGGAAAATGCTCCTCCTCCTGAACGACTCCGTCCTCCAGTATGTCGACGCCGAAGGGCTGGAGCGCAAGGACAAGACCACCCAGATCCTCATCCACAATCTCACTTTCCCCACCACTCTCAAGCGCGATGACCGCGGCGAATACTTCGCCACCCCCATCCAGGTCAAGATCACCTCGGATACCCGAACCATCCAGGCATTCGTCAACCGCCTCACCAACCACAACCAGATGCTCTTCTTCATCCACAGCATCTCCTTCTCCGCAGCCGACCCGCTCAATCTCTTCATCCGCCCTGAAATCCGCACCTTCCTCAAACTCGGTGCAGACAACGCCTCACAGAACCGAAGCGGCATCCCCGAATCCTTCGCCAACCCAGGCCAGGATCCCGGAGTCAACGACAATGCACCCGCCGCCGACGGCGCCCAGAACACCACCAGACCTGCGGACGAAGTCCCCGAAAAGGACAAGCGCCAGAACTACGAACTCTTCGGCCATCCCCGCCGCATCACCGCCGAAATCCAGTTTGAACTCATCGAATACAAGCCAGTCGAACCCGAAAAGTGACGCGCTGGCTTCCACCACGTCTTTCGACTGATCCATTCGGAAACCCAACATAGGGGACTCCCACCTTGGAATTCTTCGTCCGACATTACGAAAAACTTCTCCTGGCCATCTGCCTCATCGGGCTGTGCTTCGCCATCTGGCAGGTCAACGAGAACAAGAAACTCAATTTGGCCGAGGCCAAGGAACAGAAGATGACCGCCACCGAAAAGGCGCAGGTCAAGGGCGAAAAGGCCGTGCCGCCGCTGGACGTCTCGAAACTCCCCACCTTCGACGCCATCATCAACTCCCAGCAGTCCTATTCCGTCGACAAGGACAAGCCCGCCCGCGTCATCAGCGAAAACCAGCTCGCACTCACCCATGTCCCGCTCGCCAAGGACGCCCCCGCCCCGTTCACCCCGCAAAAGGACGCCGCCGCCCCGGGCCTCCTCGACATCGGACGACTCGTCTTCTGCCAGCGCTGCTCCCATGTCATCCCTTTCAGCGCCGAAATCAAGGAAGGATACAAATGCCCGTATTGCAATGAACCCATCGCCGACGTCGCCCGCGCCACCACCCCCGAGGACGACCTCGACCAGGACGGCATCCCAGACCTCTTCGAGCAGGACCACGTGAAACTCGTCGGCCAGAACGGCGGAGCCGCCGCCGGCGGGAACAACACCTCAAGACTCCTCAACTACCGCTGGCCCCATGACGCCCTGATGGACTTCGACGGCGACGGCTTCCTCAACATCGAGGAATACGAGTATTTCACCAAGGAACTGAAGGTCAAGTCCGACGAGGCCGCCCCCTGCCTCAGCGACTCCGCCGAACACCCGCCGCTGGCGCGGCTCCTCTTCCGCACCACAACCAAGGAGCGCCACGACACCCTCCCGTTCACCCTCTATCGCGTCAAGCCAGGCCAGGCCCTCTTCCTCCCCACCAGCCGCGGCAGGGTCATCACCGCCAGGGCAGGCAAGAAAGACCGCGTCCCCACCGAACGCGCCGCAGGCGTCAGATTCGGCAAGGACAACAAGCCCGTCACCATCCCCATGGGCGGAGGGCGCTACCAGTTGATCTCCGTCAATGTCGCCAACGGCACCGCCGTCATCCAGCAGCGCGACGACGCCGACATCAAATACACTCTGCATATCCCGAAAAACGAAAAGGATCCAGGCTCCTACGAAATCATCCAGGACGACCGCCCCATCCTCGAGTTCCTCTTCCTCGACAACCGCAACGCCGAGGCCCTCGCCAGCCCCAGGAGACTCACCGAACGCCAAATCCAGAGCCGCTGGAAGGAAGCCAACAACAGCACCACCGAGAATCCCGGCAACATGGCCGCCGAAGAAGCGCCAGCGCCCACTCCCTCGCCGCGGCGCACTCCCCTCCGCCGACGCAACGGCCCCGACATGCCCGACGACGGCGGAATGGCTCCGGGCGGCGACACGACCATCAGCGGCCCGCCAGTCGCGGTCTTCTCCATCCACATCGGCAAGGACGGCACCGTCATCACCCTCCAGAAACAGGCCGTCGCGGAAGGCGGACAGGGCGGCACAGGCGGCGTCGACACTGAATTCTACCGCATCACCGGCAATGACAAGGACGGAATCCTCGCCCAGGAACTCGAAAACAACAACGGCACCCCTGGCAGCCCCGTCGGCGACCCCATCAAGATCCCCGTCTTCGACAAGGAGAAAGTGCGCTATCTCTATGTCGAACGGGCCAACGCCGAAGCCCCCATGCGCTGAGCCGTGCTCCGCGATCCCCTTTTCCACCCTCGAAATCGTTTTTTTCACAAACTTTCCTCCCTTTCCCCGTGCATTGCGCCGTTTTGGCGATATAGTATGGGGTTGTTCCCTTCTTTCATCATCTTGGCTTTATACTAATCATACATAAACGTAGAAAGGATGGCCGGCGGGCCATGCCCCGCAGAATCCCGCCAGCCAAACTGGAAATCCCAAATGACTAACACGCTCATTCAAACTCACGCCCGCCACACGTTGCGTGGTCTCCTGGGCGCCATCCTGCTCCTGACCGCAGGCTTCTCCACCTCCGTCCGGGCTTTCGACGAGGCACAGGCACAGGCTGCTGAACGAGAACTCCAGGCCAAGGAAGCCCGCGCCGCAGGCAACCGCGCCATCAGCCAGGGGATCCCGCAGGCATTCTCCTGGCTCAACCAGCAGAACAACCAGGTGCTCCTCACCCGATATGAAGAGAAACTGGGCGAATTGCGCAAACTCATCAGCGACGCCGACGGCAAAATCGACCGCAGCGAAGTCGACGACAACTTAGAGGCCCTCCTCGACAGCAAAAAAGGCGCCATCGCCGCCGTCATCGACGAACTCAGCAAAATCGGCACCATCCTCAACAACCGCCAGAACGCCAAGGCAAAATACCCCCTGACCGACGCCGACAAGCGCGCCCTCGCCAAAAACACCGCCGCCCTGAAGGAACTCACCGCGAAGGTCGACGCCGCGCGTGGACAAGTCGTCATCATCAAGGAGCAGAACAAGAACCGCGCCATCTTCCAGGTCACGGCGGACAAGATCCTCGACGCCGAGCGGATCCTGTCCAGCGCCAACGACAACTTCTCCCTCGCGGGCAACGCCTATACCCGCGGCAGCCTCGAACAGGCCCAGAAGTTCTGCTTCAACGCCCTCGAGGAACTCCTCAAGGCCGTCAATGTCCTCGCCAATGAGGACCTGCTGAAGGGCACCTCCGGCGCCAAGGCCGTCGACGCCCTCGCCCGCTGCGACCGCCTCCGCATCTCCCTCCATGGGCGGCTCGCCGAAATCTTCTATCTCCGCGGCCAAAACGACGCCAAGACCGGCAAACTCTGGCTCACCGCCGCCATCAAGGAAATCGACTATGTCATCTCCCCCGACGGCGAAGAGGGGCAGGCCGACGAGGGCGAGGACATCTCCGAACTGAAGCTGGGCGAGGAACATGACAAGGTCGCCGTCGAACTCGCCGAAAAGTGCAAACTCGCCAAGGCCTTCGTCCCCGCCGCCATCACCGACCGCCTCCGCCAGAACCGCAAACTCTACACGAAGACCATCGAGGACCTTGAAATCGCCAAGGCCGCATCCCCCGACGAACTCATGCCCGAACGCAAGGAGCGCGAGACCACCATCCGCCTCGCCATCCAGAAGGGCCAGACTTTCTTCGAACACGGACGCTTTGCCGAGGCCCGCGAACAGTATGAGCAGGCCCTCATCGAGGATCCCTTCAACCTGACCGCCATCCGCGCCCTCGCACGCATCAACGACGCCATGGCCGCCGCCGCCGACGAAAAACTCCGCACCCTCCTGAGCGACCGCGTGGCCGAAGTCCGCTGGAAGTGGTCCGAACCCGTCACCCCGCTCATGATCGGTTCCGACGAGAGCGAAAGCACCGCCACCATCCGCAAGAACGACGACGCCACTGGCATCAGCAAGCGCCTTGACACCATCATCATCCCGAGTTTCGTCCTGGACAACGACACGCTGAGCGATGTCCTGAACGACATCCTGCCCCGCAAAATCAAGGAGTTCGACTCCGAAGGCGTCGGCATCAACATCGTCCCGATGCTGACCCCCATCGCGGGCGGAGCGGCCACCGCCGCCCCCCGTGGCGCCGCCGGCGGCGCGGAAGGCGGCAATGAACCCGCCGCCCCCACTGGCGACCTCGGCGACAACCCTGGCGCGGAATCAGGCCTCGCCACCGCCGAAGACCTCGGCTCCAAGGTCCTCTCCCTGAACCTCACCAATGTCACCCCGCGCGAAATCCTCAACGACTACATCGCGCCCCAGTTCAACCTCCGCGTCCACACCCGTCCCAACGCCATCATCATCGCCCACAAGAGCATCCCGCTCGACCCGATGGAGACCCGCATCTACAACATCGAGGCCGGCGTCTTCCAGACCCCCCGCACCCTCAAGAAACTCTCCAGCATCAAGTCCGTCGGCTCTGGCGACGACGACGACGACGATGACGACGACGATGACGACGATGATGACGATGATGACGACGATGACGAAGGCGGCTACGGCTCCAAGAGCAAATCCGGCGGCCAGAAGTTCTACTCCGTCACCAAGATCTTCCGCGCCATGGGCGTCCCCCTGCCCAGCGACGGCGGTTCCAGCAGCAGCGGTGGCGACAGCGAAGGCGGTGCCGTCGCCGACGAGTACAAGGACGCCCGCATCCTCTACTACCCGAAGAGCGGCAAGCTCTTCGTCCACCACACCCCCGAATGGCAGCGGGTCATCAAGCAGATTCTGGACGAACTGAACCAGACTCCGCGCCTGGTCTCCATCGAGGCCAAGTTCGTGGAAATCAACCAGACCGACCTTGACACCCTCGGCTTCGAGTGGTCCTTCGAGGCGGGTGGCGTCAACTTCCAGATGGACAACGGCACCACCTTCAAGAAGAACACCTTCACCCGTGCCAACGGCCACAACAGCCACCGCAGCTTCATGTTCGGCCTCGGCAGCCAGAGCGACGGCAACACGACCACCCTCCTCTCCAACGGCATGCGCTTCGCGAGCGAGGTCTTCGATACCGCCAACCTCAACGACTCCATCTTCAACGTCTACACGGTTCTGGGCAGCTACGCCTTCAACGCGGTCATCCACGCGCTGAAGCAGTCCAGCCAGTCCGACGTCCTCTCCGCCCCGAAGGTCACCACCATCAGCGGGCAGACCGCGCAGCTCCAGGTCGTCACCCAGCGCTTCTTCGCCTTCAGCTGGAACGAGCCTGAAATGAATGTCTCCAACAGCGATTCCGGCGCAGCATCTTACGCTTACACCCCGGCTACTCCTGAACTCGAATCCCGCGACATCGGCGTGAACCTCGACGTGACCCCGACCGTCGCCGCCGACTCCTACTCCATCAACATCTCCCTCCGCCCGGACATCACCGAACTCTCGGGCTGGGACACCACCTACAATACCGAGGCACGCATTACCAGCAGCCTCGGCAGGGACACTGTAATCCCCCTCATCTACACGATGCCGATCTTCACGCGCCGCTTCATCCAGACCGAACTCGTCATCTACGATAACGAGACGGTCGTCATGGGCGGCCTCATCCAGGAAAAACTCCAGCGCTTCGAGGACAAGATTCCGCTCCTCGGCGACATCCCCGTCCTCGGGCATCTCTTCACCAGCCGTGGCGAGCAGAGCGTCAAGACCAACCTCCTGATGTTCGTCAACGTCCGCCTCGTCAAGCCGGATGGCCAGCCGCTCCGTGCCAACGAAATCCGCGGCCTGCCTGACTTCCGCCACTAATCCACAGGGCACCCCCTCCACAAGCACGCCGCTCCTTCCTGGATCGGCGTGCTTTTTTTGTGCCGAAGGAGACGGCAGGCCCCTGTCGCCAGACAGGGGGTGCGGGGGAGGCGGCAGCCCCCTATTTCACCGGGCAGGGGGGTGCGGGGGGGCGCAGCCCCCATTTCACCGGGCAGGGGGGGGCGCGGGGGGCGCAGCCCCCCGTCGTTTGCATGGCTGGAAGAAGGCACCAGTCTACCCCCCTGAACCGCCCCGCAACGCCAGCCCACCTGCGAATCATCTGAAGCCCCATGCTCATCTTCGACGTCCATACCCATGTCTTTCCAGATCGGATTGCCGCCAAGGCAATTTCGCATCTGCGTGACAAATCCCACGGCATCCCTGCCTACGCCGATGGCACGGCCACGGGCCTTGAGCGCGCAGCCGTGCAGGCGGGCTACAGCGGATGGATGAACTGCCCCGTCGCCACCGGCGCGAAGCAGATGCGCTCCCTGAACGACTGGTGCGCCGAATTGAACCACTGGCCGCACCTCTCCCTTGGCGGACTCTATGTGGATGCTCCCGTCGCGGATGTGATTGCCGAAGTCCGCCGCATCAAGGCCCTCGGTCTCTATGGCATCAAACTACACCCCGAGTACCAGGAGTTCTCCCCGCTGGATCCCCGCCTCGCCCCCGTTTGGGAGACCGCCGCCGAATGCGGTCTGCCCGTCCTCTTCCATGCAGGCGGCGACGTCGGCTTCTACGGAACCGTCCAGCACTCCTGGCCCGCCGACTACGCCGAACTCGCGCGCCGCGTCCCGTCCCTCCAGATCATCGCCGCCCACCTGGGCGGCTGGCGCGACTGGGATCTCGTCGAGCGCGACCTCTGCGGAGCCCCCGTCTTCATCGACACCTCCTTCGCCTTCGACTGGATGCCCGACCAGTCCCAGTTCGAGCGCATCATCCGCAAACACGGCGTCGACCGCGTCCTCTACGGCACCGACTCCCCATGGAGCGACCTCAAGGACGGCATCCGCGAAGTCCTCGGCACCCACCTCTCCGACGCCGAAAAGCACCAGATCTTCTGGAGCAACGCCGTCCGCCTCTTCCACCTCCCCGTCGCCCCATGACCAAGCACGAAACCCTCTCGCTCGACGACGCCGCCCTGCTCCGACTCTGCCGCGTCGAGACCTGCCGCGGCACTGGTCCGGGCGGCCAGAAGCGCAACAAGACCAGTTCCGCCGCCCGCGTCGTGCACCTGGAATCAGGCCTCGCCGCCATTGACGACACCACCCGCAGCCAGCACCAGAACCTCGCCCGCGCACTCAACAAGCTCCGCCTACTCCTCGCCGTCCACCTCCCCCCCGACGCCGAACCCGACGCCCCGCCCGCCCCCGCCATTCCCCTGGAACCCGTCCCCCGCCCCGAAGGCCCGCGCTTCGCCCTCTGGGCAGGACAGCTCTTCGACGCCTTCCAGCGGCACGGCTGGCAGCCCGCGCCCGTCGCGGCCGACCTCGGCTGCTCGACCTCCCATCTCACGCGCCTCCTCGCCCGCCATCCCGACCTCTGGCAGCAACTCGCACAGGCGCGCCAGCGCCTCTCCCTCCCACCTCTCCACGCCTGATCACCCATTATGTCCATCCTTGACTTCGCACGCCAGGCCCGCGCCGCCTCCATCCCGCTTGCCGCCGCCACCGCCGACCGCCGCAACGAGGCCCTCCGCGCCATCGCCACCGCCCTCCGCGCCCACCAGCCTGAACTGACCCAGGCCAACCGCCTCGACCTCGACGCCGCCGAGGCCGCCGCCCTCCCGAAGGCCCTGCGCAAACGCCTCGTCCTCGACGACGCCAAACTCGCAGGCGTCGTCGACGGCCTTGAAAGCCTCGCCGCCCTCCCCGACCCCATCGGCCACATCCTCACCCGCACCGAACTCGCCGACGGTCTCGAACTCACCCGCGTCTCCTGCCCCATCGGCGTCATCGGCATCATCTTCGAGGCCCGCCCCGACGCCCTCGTCCAGATCTCCGCGCTCTGCCTCAAGAGCGGCAACGCCGTGCTCCTGAAAGGCGGCAGCGAGGCCCTCCACACCAACCGCGCCCTCGCCCGCGTCATCGCCGACGCCACCGCCGAGGCAGGCCTCCCCGACCACTGGCTGCAACTCCTTGAATCCCGTTCCGAGGTCACCGAAATGCTCGCCCTCGACCATTTCATCGACCTCATCATCCCACGCGGATCCAACGCATTCGTCCAGCACATCCAGCAGCACACCACCATCCCCGTCCTCGGACACTCCGCAGGCATCTGCCATCTCTACATCGACGCCGACGCCGACGCCGACATGGCCGCCACGGTCGCCGTCGACGCCAAGACCCAATATCCCTCCGCCTGCAACGCCATCGAGACCATCCTCGTCCACCGCGACGCCGCCCCCGCCCTCCTCCCCCGCGTCGCAAAGGCCCTCGCCGACGCCAACGTCGAGGTCCGCGCCTGCGAACGCTGCCGCGCCATCCTCCCCGCCCTCGTCCCCGCCACCCCCGAGGATTGGGACACCGAATACCTCGACCTCGTCGTCAGCGTCAAAATCGTCGACTCCCTCCAGGAGGCCATCGACCACATCAATCTCCACGGCTCCCACCACACCGACGCCATCGTCACCGAAAACGCCGAAAACGCCGCCATCTTCCAGCGCCTCGTCGATTCCGCCGACGTCTACTGGAACGCCTCCACCCGCTTCGCCGACGGCTTCCGCTACGGCCTCGGCGCCGAAGTCGGCATCTCCACCTCCAAAATCCACGCCAGAGGCCCCGTCGGCCTCGAAGGCCTCACCATCTACAAGTGGCTCCTCAAAGGCCACGGCGACATCGTCGCAGACTTTGCCAACGGCACCCGCAAATTCACCCATCGCCGCCTTTCCTGACCGCCCCTACAGCGCCACCCTGACTTTTCCGGATTTTCCAGGTCCCGCATTCCCCCCGTGTGTGCCGGCGGGCTTGCCCGCAGGAATGCCCCTGCGGATGCGCCGCCATTTCCAGGCCCCGCATTTCCCCCGCGTGTGCGAATGCCCCCCGCGGATGCGCCGCCATTTCCAGGCCCCGCATTTCTCCCGCGTGTGCGAATGCCCCCGCGCGCGGATGCGCCGCCATTTCCAGGCCCCGCATTTCCCCCGCGTGTGCCGGCGGGCTTGCCCGCAGGAATGCCCCCCCCGCGGATGCGCCGCCATTTCCAGCCCCCGCATTTCCCTGCGTGTGCCGGCGGGCTTGCCCGCTGGAATGCCCCCCCGCGGATGCGCCGCCATTTCCAGGCCCCGCATTTCCCCCCGCGTGTGCCGGCGGGCTTGCCCGCCGGAATGCCCCCGCTTCGCCCGTTCCGTGGCGGGCCGAGAACGGCCCGCCGTCCTCCACCAGCCTCCATTTTCCCATGCACACCTACATCGGCCTTGATTTCGGCACCGACAGCGTCCGCGCCATTCTCGTCGACGCATCTGGCGCATTGCTCTCCTCCTCCGTCGCCGCCTATTCCCGCTGGGGAGACGGCCGCTACTGCGCCCCCGCCGACGGACAGTTCCGTCAGCACCCGCGCGACTACCTGGAGGCCTTGGAGCGCGTTCTCCGCACCCTCCTCGACGGGCAGGACCGCTCGTCCGTCGCCGCCATCGCCCTCGACACCACAGGCTCTACCCCCTGCCCGACCGACGCCGACGGCACCCCCCTCGCGCTCCTGCCAGGCTTCGAGGACGACCCCGACGCCATGTTCTGCCTCTGGAAGGACCACACCGCAGTCGACGAGGCCGCCCGCCTCAACGCCGTCGCGGCGGAGTGGTCCGAAGGCGACTTCCGCCGTTTCGAGGGCGGCATCTACTCCTGCGAATGGTTCTGGAGCAAACTGCTCCACGCCCTCCGCCGCAACCCGCGCGTCCGCGCCGCCGCCGCAGGCTGGACCGAGCACTGCGACTGGATGACTGGCGTCCTCGCGGGCCGCACCGCGCCGACCTCCCTACCCCGCAGCCGCTGCGCGGCAGGCCACAAGGCGATGTGGGCCGCCGAATGGGGCGGCCTCCCCTCCCAGGAGTTCCTGCACGCCGTCGACCCGCTCCTTGACGGCTGGCGCGACCGCCTCTACCGCGACACCGCGACCGCCGACCGCCCCGTCGGCACCATCGCCCTGGAATGGGCCCAGAAACTCGGCCTTCCCGCGACCGTCGTCATCGGCGGCTCCGCCCTCGACTGCCACTTCGGCGCCGTCGGCGCGGGCATCCGCCCTGGCCTCCTGGTCAAGGTCATCGGAACCTCCACGTGCGACCTCCTTGTCGCCCCGCGCCTCGACCGATGCATCCGCGGCATCTGCGGACAGGTCGACGGCTCCATCCTCCCGGGCCTCATCGGACTCGAAGCAGGGCAATCCGCCTTCGGCGACGTCTACGCCTGGTTCCAGCGCCTCCTCGGATGGGCCGGCGACGCCTCCCTCCAGCGCCTCGAGGCGGAAGCTGCCGCCATCCCCCCAGGTGCCAACGGCGTCACCGCCCTCGACTGGTTCAATGGACGCCGCTCCCCCGACGAAAACCCCGCCCTGACCGGCACCATCGCGGGACTGCGCCTCGGCACCACCGCGCCCATGCTGTACCGCGCCCTCGTCGAGGCCACCGCCTGCGGCGCCAGGGCCATCATCGACCGCTTCGCCGAGGAAGGCATCCCCGTCCGCGCCGTCGCCGCCGTCGGCGGCATCAGCCGCAAGTCCCCGCTGGTCATGCAGACCCTCGCCGACACCCTCGCCGTCCCCATCCAGGTCGCCGCCTCCGACCAGGCCTGCGCCCTCGGCGCCGCCATGGTCGCCGCCACCGCCGCAGGCGACTTCCCCACCCTCCCCGACGCCCAGCAGCGTCTCGCCGCGGGTTTCGACCGCGTCTTCACCCCGCGCCCCGAACTCGCCGACGCCTACCGCGCCATCTACCAGCGCTACCAGTCCCTCGCCCGCACCATCACACGATGACGCCCCGTGTCGGCCCGTTCCCGGGCCGATTCCGTGTTCCGCCAGCCCCCTGCCGAACCGCCATGCTCTTCCTCTACAACCTCCTCTTCCCGCTGCTCTTCCTCGTCTATCTCCCGTTCTACCTCGTGCACATCATCCGCCGAGGCGGGCTGACCAGGGACTTCTGGGAGCGCTTCGGCATCTTCCCCGCCGCCGCCAAGGCGCGCCTGCGCGCCCTCAAGGCCCCCGTCTGGGTACACGCCGTCAGCGTCGGCGAAACCGTCGCCGCGCTCTCCTTCATCGACGCCTGGCTCAAGCGCCACCCCGACACCGAGATGGTCTTTTCCTGCGGCACCTCGACGGGCTTCGCGACCGCGCGCCAGAAACTCCCGCCGCAGGTCGTCCCCATCTACTGCCCGATCGACCTCTGGTGGATGGTCTGGCGCACCCTGCGCCTCGTCCGCCCGCGCCTCCTCGCCATCTTCGAGGTCGAAATCTGGCCGAACCTCATCCTCCAGGCCAAGCGCCGCGGCGCCAAAGTCGTCCTCGTCAACGGACGCCTCTCTGACAAATCCAGTGCTGGATACGCCAAATGGGGATGCTTCTTCCGCCGCATCTTCAACGCCTTCGACGCCCTCTGCCTCCAGACCCCCGAGGACGTCGCCCGCATCGAGCGCGTCATCGGGCCATCCCCGCGCATCCACGCCGTCGGCACCGTCAAATTCGACCAGATCCCCGACCGCAACAGCGTCGATGTCCAGGCCAAACTCGACGCCGCCTTCGGCACCGCCCCGCGCACCGTCCTCTGTGCGGGCAGCACCCACGGCGGCGAGGAGGAGCCCGTCTGCCGCGCCGTCAAGGCCCTCCGCGCCGACCACCCCGAACTGCGCCTGGTCCTCGTCCCGCGCCATGCCGAGCGTGCCCCCGAGGTGGTCAAGGTGGTCGAGGCCTGCGGCCTCTCGTGGCAGAGCGCGCAGCCCGTCCAGGGCGCCACGCCCTCCGCCTCCCCCTGCGAAGTCCTCCTCGTCAACACCACTGGCCAACTCATGAACTATTATTCGGGCTGCGACATCTGCTTTGTCGGCAAGAGCCTCGCGGGCCAGACGGGCGGCCACAACATCATCGAGCCCGCCATCTTCGGAAAGGCCGTCCTCTACGGCGAACACCTCGAAAACTTCCGCCAGGTCGCCGCCATCTTCGCCGAAGAACACGCAGGCCTCCTCATCCCCGACGGCACCGACTTCGCCGCCCCCCTGCGCAGCCTCCTTGAATCCCCGCAGAAACGCGCCGAACTCGGCGCCAACGCACGACGCACCGTCGAAAAGCACCGCGGCGCCATCGCACGCACCCTCGACACCATCGACCGACTGTAGCGATCCCGCGGAAATCCGGCTTGTCCTGCGTCGGCCGCACCAGCGGCCGGGGAATCCGCCCCGCGCACGTAGCCACGGCGCCCCGCTAATACTCCTAACTTTGTCCCAGATGTCCCAGATGTCTCAGATGTCCCAGATGTCTCAGATGTCCCAGATGTCCCAGATGTCCCAGATGTCCCAGTAAAGTCAGGAATATTATCGTCCCGCCGTGGCGCCCACCCAGATCGAACCAGCCCACGCTTTCTGGAAACTCCGCCCCCCATTTCCCCACTACCGTTTCAGCGTTCGGAATCCCGTGCGCGGGCCAGTCTGCCCCATGCCCCTCCCTGTCTATGAAATCCAGACCGCCTTCCGCGAAGCCATGCGCGGGGGCGTGGCGGTGGTGACCGCCCCGCCAGGCTCCGGCAAGTCCACGCAGATTCCGCAGTGGCTGCTCGCCGATGCGCCGCAGGGCACGCGCATCATCGTCCTGCAGCCGCGCCGCCTCGCCGCGCGGATGCTCGCCGAGCGCGTCGCCTGGGAACTCGGAACCGCCACAGGTGAAACCGTCGGCTACATCACCCGCTTCGAACGCCTGGTCAGGCCCACCACCCGCATCCTCTTCGTCACCGAAGGCATCCTCACCCGCATGCTCCTCCATCCCGAGGAACTCGACGATGTCCACGCCATCGTCTTCGACGAATTCCACGAGCGCAGCCTCCACGCCGACCTCGGCCTCGCCATGACCGCGCAGCTGCGCCGCGTCCGCCGCCCCGCCCTCCGCCTCGTCGTCATGAGCGCCACCATCGACGCGACGCAGGTCTCGCACTATCTCGGCAACGCACCCGTCCTCGCCGCCTCTGGCCGTCTCCATCCCGTCGAAATCCGCTACACCCCGCACACGGGCCGCGCCTCCAACCTCTATGCCGCGGCCGCCGATGCCGTGCGCACCGCCCTCGACGAAGGCCATCCTGGCGACATCCTGCTCTTCCTGCCTGGCGCCGCCGAAATCCGCCACTGCGCCGAGGAAATCGCCCGACGCCGCCTCCCCGAGCCCCTCGAAGTCGTCCCGCTCTACGGCGACCTCCCGCCGGAAGCCCAGCGCGCCGCCATGGCCCCCGCCCAACGCCGCAAACTCATCCTCGCCACCAACATCGCCGAGACCAGCCTCACCATCCCTAGCGTGCGCATCGTCGTCGACTCAGGCCTTGTCAAACTCAACCGACATGAACCCCATCGGGGCGTCGACATCCTCGAAACCCTCCCCGTCTCCGCCGACTCCGCCGAACAGCGCGCAGGACGCGCAGGACGCGAGGCGCCAGGCCTCTGCATCCGACTCTGGAGCGCCCTCGAACAGGATCACAAATACCCCCACACGCCCCCCGAGATCCAGCGCCTCGACCTCGCCGACGCCATGCTCTCCGTCCACTCCTACGGCTTCCGCGACGCCGCCTCCTTCCCCTGGTTCGAACGCCCCCCCGAAAAGGCCGCCAACGCCGCCGAAGCCCTGCTCCATTCCCTGGACCTCATCACGCAGGACGGCGCCGTCACCGACCGCGGCCGCGCCATCCACGCCTTCCCCGCCCACCCCCGCATCGCCACCCTCCTCTGGTTCGCCGCCCACGACGGCTGCTACGACCTCGCCGCAGGCTGCGCCGCCATCCTCTCCGAACGCCCCCTCCTCGGCAACGCCGCCACCAACGCCCGCCTCACCTCCCTCCGCGGCGCCCAGCGCCGCAACCGCCCCGACGACGCCCCCGCCTCCGACTTCACCGCCCAGCTCGCCCTCGTCCGCGACGCCCGTGACGCCCATTTCGCCCCCGCATTCTGCGAATCCCTCGGCCTCCAGACCGCCGCCGCACGCGACATCCTCCGCGACTGGAACTACTTCCGAACCCTCCGCCCCAGGGACGCCGCACCCGACGCCGCCAGCCCCGAAACCGCCCTCGCACGCGCCCTCCTACAGGCCTTCCCAGACCGCATCGCCCGACGCCTCGACCGCGGCTCCCTCCTCTGCGAACTCCCTGGACGGCGCCGTGCCGCCCTCTCCCCGCGCTCCCTCGTCCGCGACGAACCGCTTCTCCTCGCCGCCGAAATCCGCGAAAACGCCTCAGGCACCCTCGAACTCTCCCTCGCCTCGGGCATCCGCGAAGACTGGCTCTGGGAACTCTTCCCCGACGACCTCGCCGAATCCGACGAGGTCTTCTGGGACGGCGTCAGGCAGCAGGTCCTCCGACGCCGCACCCTCGCCTGCCGAGGTCTCGTCCTCGAGGAGTCCGTCCGCAACGACCCAGATCCCGACACCGCCGCGCGCCTCCTCGCCGACCAGCTCCGCGCCAACAACATGCCCCTCCTCGGCTGGGACGACAAATGCGACGCCTGGCTCGACAAGGTCCGCTTCGCCGCCGCCGCCTTCCCGAACCTACACCTCCCCGACTTCGACGACGACGCCCTCGCCGCCGTCCGCGCCGACCTCTGCGCGGGCGAGACCAAGTACGCCGCCGTCCGCAACAAGCCCGCCCTGCCCTTCCTCCAGGCACGCCTCCCCCACGACCAGCTCGCCCTCCTCAACCGACTCTGCCCCGATTCCATACCCCTCCCGCGCGGACGCAAACTCCGCCTCGAATACCATCCAGGCCTCCCCCCGAAAGGCCGCGCCCGCATCCAGGAACTCTACGACCTCCAGGGCCCAGTCACCATCGGCGACGGCGCCATCCCCGTCCTCCTCGACATCCTCGCCCCGAACTACCGCACCGTCCAGATCACCGACGACCTCCCACGCTTCTGGACCGTCCACTACCCCGCCATCAAATCTCAGCTCGCCCGACGATACCCAAAGCACGAATGGCGGTGAATCTCGCCCCGTTGCCCCGCTAATGGAACGCCTACAATTCCTGATTGGCTGCCATGAACTCAACCAGGTTCAAATGGAGGATGCCGTTGCGGCGCTGCAGCAGGGAATCAAGAGTGAACACATATTTGGGATACGCTTGCTCCCCATGAGGGTAGGTAATTGTCGATAGATTACAGAACTGTGTTGCAATCCAGAGCGATGTGCCCAGGAAAAAGCCCCAGAGGGGCGCAGGAACAGAGGCAGGGGTGGAGGGCGCATCAGCGCCCGGAACCCCTGACAGGCGAAGAATCGATGGGAACCCCGTAAGGGGTGGCAGGCCCCCCGCCTGTTTTGATTACCTACCCTCTAGGGGAAAAGTGCCCTTGCAAATGGCTCGTTAGTTAATATAATGCGTCCTTCCTAAAAAAGGCAGTTAATGGGGTAATTTTCATAAAAAACTATAAAAATACCCCGTTAACGCCAATTTTCCACGAACGCGCTGTTCCCCATGAGGGTAGGTGATTGTCTGGTAAACACCCCGAAAATGGTTGCCACGGCGGCCTCGCCGTGGTGGCTCGGTGAATGGGTGAGAGTCAATTTCGAAGCCTTGGCTACGTGTTGTGGCGGGTCGAATTGGGCACCGCACGCTCGGCGGACCTCCACGGCGGCCACGCCGTGGCAACCGAAAACGGCGACGATTGCCGCCCCGTATGGGGAACAGAGCCTTCGCCAAAAACTCGGCAACTAATATAATGTGTCCCTCCTAAAAAAGGGAATTATATACATTAGTTTCCAACAAGTGCAAGAACCAGGCCATATTCGGTCGTATCACCCACGAACAAAGGAGATGCGACTGAATGAAGGACGGGGTTACGATTTCGCTGTTTGAACTTGCTTCGAGGTATCCTACCGACGATGCGGCGAGGATGTTCCTTGAGGAGCAGAGATGGCATGGTCAGCCAG